>VMHT01184784.1_pt1 | contig 28567 bp, 42 predicted proteins | sample 4693611 | NCBI WGS metagenome assembly VMHT01 (sample SAMN12280063, study PRJNA550983) | marine metagenome | isolation source: seawater sampled from same location over 5 years 0.02-0.2 micron viral filtrate | place: USA: collected off the coast of southern California halfway between the port... ... | reverse complement strand
GGTGATTATGATATTTTAAATGGTAATTGGTTGGGAGGGAGTATAAATGCTCTAACAACCACGAACGTAGAAGGTGTGAACAGGTTCGGGCAATGGATTCAATTAGAATTCCCATATAAAGTCAGTTATAGTTATTCTACTATACGAGCTCCACGTGACCATATAGGGATTCAACCACATACGGGGTGCATCGTAGGTAGTAATGACGTACACGGGATATGGACAATTTTAGACGATTTTTCGGGTAAAACTAGGAGTGACGGTAATGACTTTGTTACATATAGATCTTATCGGACACAAACAGAATGCTTCAAATATATTCGTATCGTTATAGAAAAATTAAATGGGGGTTCTTCACGTGCAGGTATAGAGACATGGAACATATATGCTAATCGTGAAAAGGAGCAATCTACGATCGACAATGGTACAATGACGTTATCACACAAATTAGACGTTCGAGGCGATTTATATTACACGGGGATGATTTGTAATTTAGAATACATGGAAAATATTATACGTAGCTGGAATCCCCATTATTGGTGGGATGTGGACGACTCGTATTATCTCGAGGGTGGACTTAATGAAGGTGACGAAATCAAACACGTTCACAATAAAAGTGGGAACTGGGTGGATAATTATTTAACTGCTACAGATTGTGTGACCAGATATATAAATGGTCGGAGATTTTGGACGGGGGGTAGTTCATCTAGTCGTATGGTTAGTCGAGACAAAAATGATTTTAATGGCAACACACACGAAGAAATAGGTGACATGTCATCTATTTTTCACGTTGCCTGTACGTCACCGATTCACACATCTAATAGTTATTATCATGACTCAATAACAAACATGAACCGGAATTATGTTACATGGGACAATTATAGTAGTGATCTAACTGGAGGTGAACTGCTATTTTACAACGGAGGTGGTTATGGATATAGTGACAACAACTCTAAGACAGCCGGAGGAGTTCTAGGAGTTAATGGCCCGACCACCACGGAACGCGCTGTTCATTGTGTCATGACGAAAGCGAATAGTAGTTTTAACCGTGAAGATTCTACTCGGATAAAGGGTATCAATAACCATATCAGTATAGCTACACTAACCCGTGGTGCGTTGACGACGAACTTAGCTAATGTTACTAGTAACCCTGGTACAAATACATCAGACGCTATAGTATGGGGTAATAATTATTTGAATAATAAACATAATCATGGCAATTTTTTTTATGGGGAAATGATAGTTTTTAAACGCAATAGGGGTGTAATAAGTCAAACACAGGTTAAATTTCTACAAGATTATTTCAGGTTTAAATATCAAACCGGGGGTATAGGGTTACAATATCCAGAGTAATTCATTTCTTATGTTATATTAGATGTCTCTCGCAACATTAAGTACATTCTTGAACGTGAAAGATTCCCACCTTCGTGTGGTTTCAGGCAATGTTTATGCACGAGCAATGAATATAGGAGGGATTAATATAGATAGCACTCACGGATTAGAAGCGGTCACAGAAACTGGTAACATTACACATAATACATTACAATTTCTAAACGAGGCAACAGCATTTGTAGCAACAGGTAATGTTCACGTAGGAAAAAATCTAATTGTAGATGGTGATAACCACATACAAGATGATTTACACGTGTTTGGGGATGTTCACGTGTCATCTAATACAATTGTATCTGGGAATGTAGAAATTGCATCGGATATATCAATTACAGGAAATGCCAACGTTTCATCGGATATGATGATAACCAACAATATAGTATCAGGGAATGTGATTACATATAGCGAATTATCAGTTGGTGGAAATGCACATGTATCCTCAGATTTAACGGTGGATGGGAATGTTTCGATTACTAAACAATTACTTATGGATAACGACGTCGTCGTAAATGGAAATGTGACTACTTCAAACTTCATTAAATATGACTCTGCATGGTTTTATGCTTATAATGGAACATCGAGTGGTTCTGGTATTTTTAACGATTATTCTGGTTTCGTTCCATGGAATTCAATATCCCCTGGCTCAACAAATTTTACAAACAATGTATCAACATCTGGTGGATATTACACTGCTCCAGTTGACGGTATTTACCACTTAAATGTTTCGGTGTTAAATTATCCTCATACAAGGGTGGGTATATCAGAGCTATTTTTTTCGGTAAATGGGAATGTAAACGGTAAAATAAATGGTTTTGGGTATGTCCAGAAAAAGGACTTACCTGATCAGGAGAGTATAAGCTCATCGTCGATATATAGGTTAAATAAAGGTGACGTGATAAAGGTATATGTAACAAATATAGACTGTTATACGAATTCGAATTCTGCATTTTTTAGTGGACATTTGATATCCAGAATATAATATATACCTAAATTAAATGACTACAGAGTCATATGTAGCTTCATTAACTATATATAAACTGTGTAATCAAAATTTCCCTATTAATGGCGTCGAATATGAAGATATCGAATTTCCCGAAAATTACAATAGACCGTCCAAAGAATCATACGAACATACATTTAAGCAGACTTTAAACGACGAATTAATGAGAATAATTAGAATAAGACGTGATAATTTGTTAAATGATTCTGATTGGCTATTTCTCGAAGATTGTCATTTAACGGATAATAATTATAAGGAATGGACAAAATACCGTCAATCTCTACGAGATTTACCTTCGATAACACTAGATCCTAAGGACGTAATTTGGCCAACAAAACCGAAGGTATTAAAGGGTGAATGTTCAATTATGAACGAAAATCTCGAAATCAAACAACTCATATCCGAAAACGTTTCACTACGTGCAAAGATCACGAAGCTTGAAAAACGTGTAACTGATCTAGATTTAAGTATCATCCAAATGAAACGTATGAAAAATAGAACTTAAAGAAATGAATGGTATATAACACATAAGCTCCTATAGTGTAGTTGGTAAACACAGTGGACTTTGAATCCATTACCCCAAGTTCAAATCTTGGTGGGAGCTTAGCAGAATAAACCTTTCTTAGCTCAGTTGGTAGAGCAGTGGACTGTAGTTCCATTTGTCACCTGTTCGAATCAGGTAGAAAGGACATTTCTCCCATAGCTCAGTTGGTAGAGCGGCAGGCTGTTAACCTGTAGGTCATCGGTTCGAACCCGGTTGGGAGAGTAATGCTTTACAAGCAAACATACATGTAAAAAATGTTCCATTGTAATTACATCATTTTTTACACGTAAAGGCAATATGGATCTTGGATATGCATGATGTTGACGACTTTTACGATTATATGAAATTAAAGGTAAGAGCTGTACATATAATACAATGTCCCGTCTCATCGGTATTACCTCAACTGTCAATACTATCCGTATGTCCAATGTTAAGCAGGATACGCGAAAGTTGAAGAGAGCTTCTAAAAAATTACCCCTCAAAATGATCGACCGCCCGAATGGTTACCTGAGTGTGGCTGAGCGTGTAAATGGTCGTGCAGCTATGATTGGATTTACTTCAGCTGTAATCGATGAAATTATGACAGGTCATTCTATCAGCACACAGTTCCAGGAGAATATTGGTCTTTCAGTCGCTGTCACAGCTCTAGCTTTTTTGGGAACTGCATCTAATCCTAAAGACGAAGGGTATGTTAGTGGATTTTGGAAACCTGAAGTTGAACTGCTAAATGGAAGACTGGCGATGATCGGGGTTTTATCTCTACTTCTTACGGAATCTCTTCACCCTCAGACCCCTCTTTTCTGAGCTTAAAAAAATAAAACTGTAATATATATATAAAGATGTCAGGTGGAATCGCTCAATTGGTTGCCATCGGTGCACAAGATGCGCACATAGTCGGCAATCCTCAAGTGAGCTTTTTTAGATCTACGTACAAACGTCATACGAATTTTTCGCAAACTGTTGAAAAACAGGTTATTCAGGGTAACCCCGCTCCTAATGGTATGTCTACAATTCGCTTCGAGCGTAAAGGTGACCTACTCAGTTTTGTTTATTTAGCGCCTCGTCACGGCGATAAGTCGTTTACCGCGAGTGACTGGATTGATCAGATTTCTAAGATTGAACTCCTGTGCGGTGGTCAGGTAATCGACACACAGGATTCTAATTTTTCTCAATATGTGGCTCCTACATTAATGGCTTCGAATTTTACTAAATCTGTTGCTGGTCATGGTGTAGACAGCGATGCTGACACTAGTCGCTCTCGTTTTTACCCTTGTCGATTTTCGTTTTGTGAGAACTGGCAGACGGCTTTACCTTTAGTCGCTTTACAATTTCACGATGTAGAGTTACGTATTACATGGGGCCCTAATACAATTAACAGTGGGCAACCTTTTGATCATAGTTGGGAATGCTATGCACACTTCGTCTACCTTGATTCTGATGAACGTAGTGTACTTTCTCAAACTCCTCAAAATATGTTAATAACACAAGTTCAAAAGTCCACGCCATCTCTTAATACCATACAAGATCTTACGTTTAATCACCCTGTGAAATATCTATGTGCAGCTGACGGATCCGATTTAACTATCGCTGCAAACGGTAACAAGGTCAAACTTCAGATTAACGGAACTGATGTCACAGATTTCAAGTATATGGATCCTCATTATACGTCGGTCGCGGAATACTATCACACAACTGCCTCCGTACCCAGTTCGACTGGTGCTAATAAAAAACGCTTCATATATCCATTTTGTTTAGAAACTGGTAAGTTACAACCTACAGGAAGCTTGAATTTTAGTCGGTTAGATAGTGCGCGACTCGTCAGCGAAACACAGGTTCATGAAGATGATATTTATGCAGTGAACCTTAATATATTGCGCATAGAATCGGGCATGGGTGGTTTGATGTACAGTAATTAAATCGTATATAATAATAAATGTGGTTGTTTCTATTTCTCATATTTTTCGTTTTTATGATCACCTATGATCCTAAATCCGGAACACTCAATAAATATATCCCCCAAGAAAATGCGTTGTGTAAGGATGGACACTATCAAGAAATTCAATTTGGGAAATATGGACAGGAATGTCCTAACCGTGAAACTACTAAAATGGGGGCAATAATATCTACTTAAAAACAATAGTTATGTAATATATACATGTTTGCTTTAGATAGAGAGACTACTATTGCACTGGCTATAGTAGCATGCATTGCTACTTCGTATTATATTTATACAGATCTTAAAAAATCTAAGGATGATATTTCAAGAATTAAGCGTTTTCTAGATAGTGTCACGAGTGGACCCGAAGAAATGTATATGCGGGGTGCCCCCCCTCAATCAGTTACAGAAGTTCAACGTGAAGTGAGTGTACAGAAAGTACAATCAGATGTTGTAAACGAAGATAAGGGTTCCGCAACTAAATCTTCTGAATAATCTTATCAGGGGATTACAGAAGCTAATGAGCGATGAAAAAACACAAAGCGATTGCTATACCAGTTACATTTGGTGGAAATGTACCTCGTTTTCTGACAGTTAGAGATAAAAGATTTAAGGAATGGATATTCGTCACAGGGGGGTGTAGAAGGCGTGAAATAGATAACCCTATACGCACGGCTTTACGTGAGCTTGAAGAGGAAACTAGAGGGGTAATATCATTGAAAAGGGGTGAATATACCACATATACATTCAATGTTAGGGAAAGCTCTAATGTAGATCTCGAATATAACGTATTTATATTTTTTGTAGAGTTTTCAAAAGCCGAACAAAATGAAATGATTAATCGGTTTAATGAAGAAAAGTATAAAATGCAGACTAAAAAAATCCACATGAAAAGAACTTACGATGAAAATGATTTAATGAGTTTTGATACATTGGCAGAATTTAATTCAAGACGTCGATGGGATAGAATAGTACATAATGTATTGGAAAATCCTGATTTTTATTCCTGCGTGACTTCTGCAAATAGAAAAACATTTTCTATAAGATAATGAAGTCCAAGAATTACATTCTTAAACAAATAAAAGAAATTCTTATGGATAGGAAATCTTATAGAGAGGAAAAGGCAGACTGTTATATAGAAGATATAAAGAATCAAACGGTATATGAACTTTTGGTTCTAAAACGGGATTTATCTAAACAGGAAGAGGAGTATATTGATGTATCGTGTAGAGCTTCAATTTGGCATGAAGAAGAGGATTAAAAAGATAATTGTAATAAGATATAAGATAAGTATGTTTAAGAAGTGGTGTCGTGACCACGGATTTTATAATAAATCCAATATTTCACATGTGCTCATGGATGGTGGCATCCTATCTGTTCCATTTGAAAGATTGAATGAATTTTACGACATATATTTAAAAGCTGTAAATTTAGGTGAAAAGATTTTTGTAGTCGAACAAAAAACCACACCATTTAATTTCTTCGTCGACTTGGATTATAAAGACGAGGAAGATATCCCATTTGAAAGATTAGAAGAATATGTCCGCATTGTATGTGACCGCGTGACATTGTATGGTGGCAAAGATGTGCTTATATCTGCAGCGTCCCCAAAATATGATGGAAACAATCTAAAAAAATATGGGATTCATATGAATTGGCCTGGTTTTGTTGTAGACCATGCATCAGCTATGGCCCTGTATTCACATATAGTGTCTACAATGAATCTTATGTTCCCAGGTAAACCATGGGACAATATCGTAGATGCATCGGTATATGGTAATGGTCGAAAGAATGTGAAGGGTAGTGGTTTTCGAATGCCATGGTCTCATAAATATGTAAAAGGTGAAATTCATGGTGAATATAAACCGGTGATTATGTATACACATGAAGATGGAAAATTGACTCGTATATTTGATGAAGATCCTACAATCGAGATTATGTATATGGCAACAGTTAGAACCCAATCTACATCTATAAATATTATAGAAGGATCGGTTCGGGACGAAGGTTCTTTTTCTGCAAATGAAATGAAAAATGAATTTCGGAATGAAACAACATCACACGAACTCGCGATGTTTATTCAGAATGAGATGGAGGGTCAATCACGCACTCAAATACGAAAAATTTTTGGTAATAAACATACATTTCTCGTATCATCCAATTCTAGGTATTGTGAAAATCGCGAACAGACACATTCATCAAACCATGTATGGTTTCTTATAAATGGTAAAACTATCCAACAGCGTTGTTTCTGTACTTGCGAAACAATGAAAGGTCGACGCTATGGGTACTGTAAAGATTTTTACGGTCGGAAGCATATGATACCTGAACATATTTTTAAGGAATTATATCCAGATGGCTATCATCCGCCGACCGTATCTACACCACAAAATACATGTATGCCGTGTACAAAAGAAAATGTTTGTGATTCGGTCGTAATATGTGAAGAAGTACAGAAGTTTATTAACAGGAATATGATAGAAGCATGTTGTATCAGGGTAGAAAGCATGACAAAAAAATCAAAAAATGTGAGAATGATTGATACTGATTATACCTGTTCAGTTTGTAAAAAAAATAAAGTTAGATTTAAAATTACTAAGAATCGTATAATCATGGCATGTTCGTGTAATTCCAGAGAACATAATTTATCAGATAAAATAATACGTTTACTGTAAAGATGTTACAAGTGTTATTAATTGCAATGGTTATATTCATATTTTCGAAATTAATGAATATCAGGGAATACACTGAAATCGATAAAATTATAAAGGAAACCCAAAAATATTCTGGTATACATCCAGTGTTGTATAAAACCTTTTTAGCTAATATGAGTTTAGCTACAGATTACATGAATAATGATAAATTCAAGAATTCTCAAACAGCGTTAGTTAACGCGGTCAACAATTTAAATGACATTGTGGGATATATGATTTTAACTGATGGGGATTTAATAAATGAAGTCGCCGAGATAAGTGATCGCCTCGGAATTACATTTGAACGTATATTGATGAAAAAAAGTATGAATAAAGGTGAGAAATATAAAACTAAATATATTTAAAAAGAAATAACGTCCTTATTATAGACATGATTCCAGCTCCCAGAACTAGACGTACTCGTTCAGGTCGGCTATCAAAAGTACCAGAACGTATGAAACCTACAGAAGATGTAGTTGACGACGATTACGACGATGACGAACATGACACAGATTACGAGGCCGGTGATGATGATGCTGATATCAGTGAAGATGATAGCGAAGATGATTGTGTCGATAGTGACGAAGATGAAAATGGAAACTTGATAGGTTTCGTTGTAAGTGATAAAGAAAATTCAGATGATGAATACGAAGCTTAAAAATAAACTTTCTATTATAATTACATGGAAACTGAAATAGGCAATCCGATTGAATACAACCCTCGGGTCATAGATAAGGATGAGATGGATGGTAGCGAAGCGATACAACAACATATTCCAGAAAATCAGAATGACCAATATTACTATCATCCTCCTCAACCACAACCTTATATGGTGACTCCTGAGCAATATCAACCCAAATCCTCTGATATATTTACATCACTAGATAAGGTTACATACGTAATGACATTTGTGGCGTTTATATTAGGTTTTTTCATGGGTAAGACTATGCAACCAGTTATTCTTAGACCCGGTTGATATCGCTTCAAAATTTTTAACGGGTTTATCCGTATATTCGATTTTTCTACTGGTAATTACTGGACGGACAACCCCTTCAGTAATTATTTTTGAAGCCTTTACATTGTCATTATCTAGTATTTCTATATCAGTAATGGTAATTTTTTTATGATAATTTGATATTTGCATATAATCAATCTCTGTCATATTATTAAGAGGGTATTTTAATAATATGATGTTTAAGTATTAAGGTGTATTCAGTTCGAATTTTTCTCTGTTGTGTCAATATCATCAGAAGTCTTGTCATTCTCTTCTATAGCTGCCAATTCGCTTTCACGTTGTTTACGACGCTCTTCAATTTCATTGAGCACGATCGCGTCGGCTTCCTTTACCAGTTCTTCCATTGGGGTATTAGGCTTTTCCCTTTGAAGACGTTCAATTATTTCAGCTGGGTGACTAATTGGTGCTTCATCAGGTTTATTATAATATTTTGAATTTTCATCACCGGCTTTATAAAAGTTCGGTTTCCCATCTCCGTCCTTATGTACTTGCATATCATTTTTACGATCATTGAACATCTTAGAAGCCATAGCTTGATTTTCTTTGTAACCTTTCATAAGTTCTTCTAACTTGTCATTGTTATAATGAGAATCTTCAATCTTACTTAGATCTGGTGGAATCAGTAACCATTTATACAAATCGACGACATATATATCAAATGTCGCATCTTCCTTTTGGAGTCTTTTAGCGTGATTGGCTGCTTCGTCGCGTGTAGAGAATGCACCTCTTATTTTTATCCCAAATTTATCATTCTTTTGTGGTGCTTCGGGTCCTACAATAGACAAACATGCATACAACTGCCCTGGTACAACTGTATAATCCTGTTCTAACGACATGTATGTTTCTAATGTCATTAAACTTTAAGCTATATAACTTAAGTTTGACATTAATTAAAGAATTTACATGTACAATATATATGGAAAAACTACGTCGGTTACACAATGAAGAGAAGCGGTCGCTTATCGAGAGCGTAGTAACAAAAGGTGCGAATATATTAGATGTTGGTTGTGGGTTTGGTGGTGACCTTCAGAAATGGGGGAAAATGAATGCAAAGATAAATATGTGTGAACCTTCAGTTCATGCTTTACAAGAAGCTAAGAGACGTGCATTAAATATGAGAATGTCGGTGAATTTTTATCATGGTGACATTTTTAAATGTCCGCGTGAAAAATATGATGTTATTTGTTATAATTTCTCACTGCATTATATTTTTCAAACACGTGAACTATTTTTCAGTACATTACACGAAATAAGAAAACGAATCAAGCCTGGTGGTATTGTCATGGGTATCATCCCCGATTCTGAAAAAATAATTTTTAATACACCATTAAAAGACTCATTGGGTAATTTTTTTAAATTAAAAGGTACAAGTTACGGTGATTTCGGAGAAAAGTTATTTGTTCACTTGATTGACACACCTTATTATGCAGATGGTCCTAAATCCGAACCCATCGCCCATAAAGACCTACTTATAACACATTTAGAAACTATGGGATTTGGGTTGGTGAAATGGGAATCATTGAAAGGAAATCACATTTCCGAATTATACAGTAAATTTATATTTGTATATAGAAATGATCGCATTAGTGACAGTATTAATAATCACTGCGATTTTACTATTAAAGTTCCGTGAAGATAGTGTTCTCGTGATTGTAAAAGAGAATTATAGAATACTCAGGGAATATCTTATATCAGTGGATGATCCCATGTTCAGAATGATTCACAGGGAGATCCCAATAGTCGCGTATAGGGGGTCGTTTCTATCTGGTATAGGTTACAACACTAATAAAGGTGAAGAAATAGGTATATGTATAGATGGTACACCTAACCAGGTTTTTCATGTTCTTCTCCATGAATTAGCTCACTGTACAGTGGATGAATTCTCACATAGTATAGAATATTGGCGAAATTACAACAAGTTGCAGGATATAGCTGTGCAAATTGGTATATATGAAAGTATAAACGATGAAACGCCGTTTTGTGGGAAAACGATCTCAGATTAATAATGTTAGCTAAATATATGGAGTTCAATATCAGGCAACCTACTGTTGACAGAGTTCTTCTTTCACTACTGATGTGGTTTTTATTGATGGTAGGTGCGTTTCTCACACGTTTACCGTCACCATACTGGATTAATATGACTACAATGACATTGATATTCCCATTTATTATATGGTATCTCGGTAATACAAGCCTGATAATCAGTATGCAGCCAACAGCTGTAACAGTCGCATTATTGTTTTCGATGTTATTCTTGATTCTATTAACTGAAGGGATGTCTAAGGTACCTGCTATAAAGGTATTTTCCAAACAGTTAAGAGATAGTTATAGAAATTATGGTAAAGATGTAAAAACAGCATGGTTACCCTTACTTATGACGATGATAGCTTTACTTTTGGGGGTAGTTTGTAGTTATGTAATACTCGGAGGTAGTATCCTTGACCTCTATTAAAAATATTTACGTGCGACGTAAAAAATAATAGCTGCGACAGTACCAGTCGACGCTAAACCTACGAGACTACGATTCCCCTGAGCGTTTAAGAACTTGGGTACACTACTAGCCAGTTTTTCCTGAATAGGTTTGCTCACGGAGATACCAGCGGCGACTAAAACGACGAGTGCATCGAATTGTTCGACTGTTAAGTCGAACGGGAGTTTCTTTTTAGTAGTTTCTTTAGAAACCATGTTCTGGGGGGTCGGTAACATAACTTGCTGTTGAGCCATTTGAACTGCGCGAGGGTCTACTCCCGTCATAGGTGCTTCAAATGTATGTTCCTGTGGGTAACTCATTACATCAGATATCGGAGTCGAATCCATTGCGTCTTTATATTCATTTACATTTTTTTCAGGCAATTCTGGCACAAATGTAGTTGATTTTGAAAACTTATCCAAGGGAACCATACTATCATTATCTTCTGATAAATTCATAGTTACAACCGAATCTGACATTTACATTAACCTATTTTTTTTAGACATTCGAATATCGCATTCTTTTAGATACATGAAGATGTATCTAAAAGAATGTTCCCAGAGGGGCTCGAACCCTCGACCTTGGCGTGCCTCGTGTGAAATTAAATCCACCATGTATACATAGTATAAGCACCACGCTCTAACCAACTGAGCTATGGGAACGTGGATCATTCCGCATATGGAAGATCTGCACGGGGGGTTCCCTATTATTACATGCGTTGAATCTTTAAGTGTATAAAGATTATACACTAATTATGATAAATGGAGTGTACAGATGATTACGATTGTGATCCAGTTGTTAAACATTCTGAATTAAACTTGGAAATTCGTCAAATTGTAGACGAAGTTTACGAAGCCCTTGGATCTGGCCATAGTGAACGTATATATCATAATGCCATGGAAGTTAGTCTCAGGGAGTTAAATATACCTTATGAGTCAGAACGTCACGTCCCTATATATTATAAAAATCATGTAATAGGAATGGCTCGCGCTGATATAATATTAAGACATGACGTGGTACTGGAACTTAAATCGGTAAAAACATTAACCGAAAACATGATATCACAGGCTCGAAAATATCTTCATCAATTGAAACTTAATACAGGATATCTAATCAATTTTCCAGTTAGTGAAGGTTGTAAAGCTGAAGTCGTCGAGATCATATTGTAGGGATAAACTCCCATTTAAGATCACTGCATATCGATTTCCAGATAACATCTTGTGAATGTAACTTTTCTTTTGATTTTAACAATGGGAAATATTGTAAGTATGAGTCTTCCGATAACAATTCACAAAATTTATAAAGTACGTAAGAATAACTCAGAAAATTTTTCCGGTCACTTGGGCAATTATTGTCGAAAGGTTTTTGTATATCCTTGAACATCATACGTAATTGTTCCTCGAGTTCAGTTGGCATTTTAGGTGGTTTAATACCACTCAATATATTCGTGATATATGGAACATGTTCATAATATTTATTCAATTTAAGTTTTTTTAATAATAATCGGACTTTTGCGTGTGTTATTTCGCTAAGTGATCTAATTTTCATTTTTTTAAACTCATTACGTAATTCTTCGATAACATCTTTCGGTATAGTTGTGATTTCCTGAGCCTGAAATTGAGATAGCCATTCATTAAAATGATTATCTCGTTTGTAAGAGTAATTTATAACCTTTTCAGAGGTTTCCTGTTCTTCTTTATAAGTTAGTTCTTCGCTTATCAATACTTCCAATATACAACCACATGAGTCACACACTAATTCACTTGTATCATGAAAATGGAACACGTTACTATTCGGACATGATGGACAATAGTCGGTTCTTACACGTTCTATTGGTCGATCGATATTTTTTTTTTCAACATTGACAAGATAATCCGTATAAATGTCCTTTTTTTGTAATCCAGATGTCTCTTTACAATTGAATATATTATTCATCGTAACTTCGTTTTTAGGGTCCGTGTCTATGTATTGATGTATATATGGCATACATCTACCAATATATAATGCCATTTCCGCCTCGTATCGTATTTTATTTGATGGGTCGGTTTCTATCGAATGTAACCAATTATCAATTTTATTATTATACCTGCTTAAAAAGTTACCTTCCATGTATATAAATGATTAAATTACTCAATTCGTTTTTAATTAACACAATATACATATTCCATAATATCACCACTATCATTTTTAAGAAACATAACTATTCAATAGTCAATCGAAGTATCGAATATATGATAAATCATGAAAAAGAATACATAACAAGTGAACCATTTTGGGAACAGTGTTCAGATGAACATGATGTTGATATCGACTATTATTTGATTGACAAATCACATGATCAGCCTATACCGGACATCCCAGATGCAGTAGATAAGATTATCATACGTATCAAGTATTGGTATAATAACAAGATTTACAAATATATCACGTACAATCATAAATATACATGGCCTCCACATAAATCGAAATCTATTTCTTTCCATGTCCCACTGTCAAGTGCTCAATTATTAGATCATGATGATAAACCGGTTAGAGATGTTCTCGAAAAAATCCGACGGTATGCAGGTCCCCATTCAGATTTTCACGGGGAAAAAATCAAAATTAGTGATATGTTATATTATACGGAATCTTTCTTAGATACGAATTTTCCTAAAATTAAGATCCGAAACTACCTCGGTATGAGTAAAACTATCAATACAGTTACGGGGTGTATCAATGATCTTCGTTTACCTTAGTGGCTAAGTAAAACTTCAATTCACCTAAATTTGCCACATTATATTTCAAGATTAAGAACCTGTTTTGTTGTTCTTGCATAATCTGCACAGTTGAACACATACTTGTGGCTTTGGTAAATATATTCATGTATCTGAGTGAATACACACCTGTCATTGTAGGGCATTCATCTACACACTGTATTTCTGTTTCCTGATCTGCAAAGTCACCCTTACAAACTAAACGCATGATTTTACCCCCTCTAGAAATTTCTATTTCATCTCCAATATTCGCCATGTCCCTGCATATTCTCTGAAAATCCACCGATCCCATCGGTGTATTTACAGTCATGTCCATTTCGGGAACCTCTATCTGATTTTCATTTATGTCTAATAATTTCAATGCAAATTTGGTCGATGTTTTTTTGTATTCACTGTGAATTTCAATGTTCATATATTCTTTAGAATTTACACTAATCACTAAAACATCATTTGATGTGATAGTTTTTAATAGTTTATATATATTGGTCATATTAACGCCACAATCGATTGGCTCTTGACACTCATACTCCTCGAAATTTCCAGCTGGGAGATGCATATCTATCAGAGATGTCCGAGCTGTATCAAGAGTGACTATGGAGACTCCTGTAGGTTTAAAATATATGTTGACATCGTTAAGTATGTCCTTAAGTACTTCAAATGTAGACTTTATAGCCGATGCCTGAATCGTCACTAATTTCATCTTTCTAATCGAAGAATTAATTCTTTATATCACTATAAGCGACGTCGTCTACTTTACGACTAATTTTCTCTTGTAATTCCTTAGTCATTGGGGGTTGTAAAGACTGTCCATATTGGTCCAGACCGAACATCTGTCCTGTAGGTTCTCCGTTGAGTGTTGTGGAATTAATTGTTCCGAAACCACACGTCTCGAGTTCCTCTACAGGTAATAATGATTTTAACCAGTTTTGTATCTCGCGTCCCACCAAGAGTTTACCGTTTTTTGTTAGTAAGGTTGGGACTCGTGTTATCGACGTTCTGAACTCTGGGGGTATTCCTAAATCTGTGACATTATGATACTGTACGACTTGTTGTAACTGGTTATGTTTTTTTATAAAATTTATGACATCCATACTATATTTACAATTGGGGCTAAATATTAACAGAGACATCTACATTCCTTGTTTAAAAAAAATAAAAAAATTTAACACGTTTTTTTGTAACGTATATTAATGTATATCACATTATTGTTTCTTATACTATTTTTCGTATTGTTTGAACCCAGGGTAGAAACGTTTGTGTATTCAGGGTCACATAATACTGTTCATGACATCGCTTTAAAAGATGATGAACCTGACATGTCACTATACAAATTAGTAGATACCGTCACCATTAATAGCGAGTTGATAGAAGATTTTGTAATCTTAACTAATAAATACATATATGAAACGGGTGGTATCCACAATTACATAATAGAAACGAAAAATGTCAAACAATATAAACACACAAATAAAAATCATTATTTGTATAGATGTGAATTCATGTGCGTAAAACCAAGTGGTTTTACGTTTGGATTCTCTGTTGTATCAGATATAATCGTAATCGATAATAAAGCTTCTCATGTCATAGGTGTTCGTTCACAAGAATTAAATATACAACCCCCTTCTGACACAACCCCATTTGTAAGTACCATAGAAGGTTCTAAATTTGTCGAATACACAGATATAAAAAACAGTGAGTTAGATCTTATAAAAAAATAGCATAGTTATTAATAATGATAAATGTACACGAGATTTCTGATATCATCAATAATAGGAATCGTATGAAAAAGGAGACGTACGTCGAGTTATATAAACAGATAACTCGTAAAATACGGCGTGCAGTTGACACGAAACGTAAGCACGTGATTACTCAAATTCCGTCATTTATCATGGGTTATCCCACGTTTAACAGGTTAAAAGCTTTAAATTATATAAAACGGCAATTAGAATTGGCTGGTTTTGATGTTTTCATCATGGATGATTTTCATATTAACATAACATGGAAAATTAAAAAACCTCATGTAGAATCAAACTCGATATCTACAGGGGAATTTCCGACTCTTATAAATTTAAAAAAGGCTGCAAATCGATACAGAAGAGATGCGCAAAACGTCTAATAAAAAAAGTTCAATTAATCATAAATGGACAACCTAAACGTTTTAGTGGAAGCTAAGAGAGAATATCTTGAACAATTATCTATACTTATTTGCCCCGTCATGATCGATGTATTCGATTCTATGTATCAAGAATCCCACAAACTTTCGAAAGGTCGGCAAGTTCTTATCATGTTTCAAAAGCTTTTAAAAGATGTCCCAGAGTGGAATGAGACAATGGCAAAGCAGCATACAGATAATATAGCTGATAGATGTTCATGGTTCAAGGATCTTGTCGCCGCTGTGTTTGTAAGTTCTGTGAAAATTCTATCTGCTGTCCGCTTGAGTAAAGAATCAAAGAAAATGTCAGTGAAGTTACCAACAAATGAAGTATTTATCCATACGTGTTATAGAAACGCTGCAAAAGACCTATACAGAGATCCATACATATTCAGTGAATCTCAATCAGAACACACTCGTAATGATAAATTATATGAACGTTTTTCAATTTGCGTTGAAACATCTGTAAAGGAACTTATTCCCGTTCAACAAATACTACAAACATACATGTCAGCGGATGCGAGTGAATATGTTGACGGTGGAGAACCAGAATTACGTGACGACGATGTAGAAGAGTATGATGAAAATCAACCACACATGGGTGAGGAACTAGGCGAGGAAATGGGTGAGGAACTAGGCGAGGAATTGGGTGAAGAAAATATGGAAGATGGTGGCTTAGAAGAGGGAGCTACAGATGATCGTCTAGGAGGTGACGAATATCAAGATGATCATTCCGGAGAAGTGTTACAGGGATCCCATAACCCATTCCAGAATGAATTTAAAACTATCCGAGCTAACCCAGAAGAACATGTACATGATCAACCCGAAGATAGTGACGAACTATTCTCCGATGCCGCCGATTCCCGCAGTAAAAAACTTGGTTATTAGATATGGACGAGTATCTTAGAGAGCCTGCATCGGCTGCACTCATTGCAGCGGGGATAACCGCTATGTACATACACGGCAAAGCTAGATTAAATGACGAAGGTTCACTCACGACGAGTTCGTATGCAAAACCAAGCGCCCTGGTAGGTATATTGGTTTATTTTATAGTGTCAAATGGGTTAGGTAAACGTGAAACTATTTCATCAGACCCGTTTTGAGTAACTTAAAGATAAATAACATGTAATAAATATAATGACTTCCATCACTGCTTTTAATGACATGATGGGACAATTTCTTACGGAATTGCATTCGGCTTTTCCAGAAGAAAAGGGATTGAAGAAATACATGGCTGCTTTTGAAATCATGAGATCTGCTAATGGTAAACTAATTATCGAGGGTTTCATGAACAGTGTTAAGCCATATGTGGACAAAATCAATGCGCGTGATGAAACATTCTTCCTTGATAATGCAGCGGATATTGATTTTCTAAAGGAAATTAACATTAAAGGATGCTGGCCGAATGCTTCTGATAGTACACGTGAAGCTATCTGGCAGTATATCCAAACATTGTATATGCTAGGAACTACAATTACAGCAATTCCACCAGAAACGCTTAGTATGATTGAGAACGTAGCCAAAAAATGTGCGGATGAAATGCAGAATGATGACGGTGAACTGGCCATAGACGAAGGATCTCTTATGAAATCTATGCAGGGACTTCTAAGTGGTATGTTAAAAAAATAAAAATCGTATAATATAAATGGTATCATTGTTTGACGATCCTAAGCAAATATTCAAAGCTGATAAAATTACAGAATTTTGGCCAATAAAAGAACATTCAGCAGAGGAACGGGTTAATGCAACTGCTCGTTTTATAATTTATGCTACATGTATTCTATATATGATACGCCGTGATATACGTGTTTTTATATTAGGTTTCACATGTTTAGGGGTTTTATACGTCATGGAAAATTCGAACATGATCAAGGGGTCTTCTATACCCGGAGAATTTGATGACCAAACTCCAGTATGCCAGTTACCATCACAAGATAATCCCATGGGAAATGTTCTGATAAGTGATTATGATGGACGCCCAGATCGCCCTTCTGCATGTGAATATCACTCTGTAAGGGATGAAGTCAATCATATGCTTGCAGAACGAATTCCATATGGTCCACAGAAATCCAGATCACCGACTCCTGAATATCAACGAAACGCATACTCCAGGCAATTCGTATCGGGACCAGTCACGACAATACCTGGTGACCAGACAGGGTTTGCTGAGTGGCTTTATGGTGGAAAAGGTGATGACTTTTGCAAGACGGATCCATCTCTATGTGACCCGAATGCGAGAGGGGTTCAACTCGAAGCCTTTAGTGGATTACAGTCTAATAATGATAAACGAAGTGGTATGATAGGTGGTGGAAATAATTGAGATTAGTTATATTATGTTAGTATATAATAACAAATGGCTTATCAGCTTCAACCCGGATTAAACTTAGTAGAAAATCCCGCGCGTCCAGAAACATGTGCAACAGAAGAGGTATTCTCCTACCCCCAGCCCAGCACTCTAAATTACATTTCTGGTCGTCCCAATACGATGTTATATGGAACTTCACCTTTTAAAGCTGGTAAAGGAGCTCCCGCAGAATATATACAGACAAGTGACGAATTACGCCCCCAGTCGACCTCACGATTTAATAAGATAGTGGCTCGGACATATGAAAAAGAGATGTTTCCTCATCAGAATGTCGCTTGTAAACTTCCATTAAAGACGATGCGTTATGAACCTGGTAGTACAAGAGCTGAAACACAAAACAAATTATTTGATATGAGGTATTCTCGTCAATAAAAATATTAATAACATGTAAGAATGGCAGACCCTGCTTCAATATTAGCGATTGCTGGATTAGCCTTTATGGGTAAAAAATTAAGTGATCCTAAGTCTGAAAAATACATGAATAATCGGAAAACTACAGACGCCTCACCACAACTTTCGCAGACATTTCCCAGTGAAGTACCGAATATATATACACCAAAACCAATCGAAACCCATGGAATGTTAGGGCAAATAGACTCGAAAATGGAACATAATAATTTCGGTGATATAACACCACAAGTAAGAACAAGTGGTAACGAGATATTAGATATGCGAGGTAGGATGTTTGATAATGGGCGCATGAATAACCTGTCTCCAATAGAAAAACAACTTGTCGGTCCAGGTATAGGTGTGGGTCCTGATGTTCCGGCAACAGGTGGATATCAACAACTTGTTAGGGTTAATCCTGAAAACGTAGGGGCTTATAGACTTACAACTTTACCAGGTAGAACTGGACCAGGTTTTGACACAATCGGTGGGCGTCGTGGCAAGATGGGTGAGATTGCGAATAATAGACCCGAAAAAACAGCATTTTTACCTAGTCGTCGCCCTACTGTCGGTGGGAGGTCTCAAGGTTTTGATGGACATGTTATTCGAGGAACACATGTAAATGGTAAACGTCTGACAAATCGTTCACATACCGGAATGCGGAATGATGGTCTAAACTTTCCAGGTGCTAAACGCGTGGTGTCCAATGTCACTATGACGTCAGACCCTACTAGAAATAAGAAGGATGGTAATATGGAACAATATATTTACAATAACCAGGTCGCACCAAATATAAGTAACTATTCTCATGGTTACGTTGTTTCACCTGGTGTAGCGATCGGGGGCTCCCACCCCCACTCGAATGATAAATTGTTTCAATATGGTTTCCGTCCAGATGATAAACGTGGTAAAGCAAATAGAATCGGTAATGCTGGGAGAATGAACGTACGCGCGGGGCCTCTTAATCAAGGTGGGTTAGTTACAACTGCACGAAATGACTCAACGCATATGAATCGCCACACAGGACCCATCAATGCTGGGTGGACACAACAATACACAAATCAAATGTATCATAAATTCAATGCTTATAAGGGTAATATAAATCCCAATTCAACTAATGAAAGTCTAGCTATAGCTAAGCAGCAAAATAACAGTAATCCCATAGCTCAAAAACTATTATAATTTAATTTCCGAGTAATAACACCCATTAAAATATTATCAGTGTATTTTAATGAGCGTATACACGTTAGATATAGATAGTAGTGAACGAAATCCTATATCATTTCCAGATCCAGGAGATTACGTTGTCGAATTGAAAAATCCTATATACAATGTAAAAAAATTAACCATAGTTTCTGCACGAATTCATGCAAGTCAGCTACTGATAAACGACCATAATAACACGTTTTCTATAACGACAAATGATTCGACATCTTCTATTATACTCGAAAATGGTAATTATAGTGGTAAAACCTTAGCTGATGAATTGAAGTATAAGTTAGAGCCTTTAATGACAAGTGTGATATACGATAAAGATAAAAATGATATAAAGTTCACAGGGGTTTCGAATTTTACTTTCGATTTCTATGATGGTATAAATGGTTATATATCTGAGTTTAATAATTCAAATAAAACCACTCCACATGACATACTAGGATTACCAGCTAGTAACATATCATCTTCGAATAATATGTTAACTACGGGAAGTCTCAATTTACAAGGTCCTGATGCTCTTGTTATAAAGATTAGTAGCGGTGCTGAAGAATTAAACAAAATTATATATTCCGATACACCGTTTTATACTGGTCGTATTTTAATGTGTGGGGATGTAATTAATCATTCTGGTCAAGATGACATAGTCGAACATAATTTCGATACAGGTTCACAGAATATAAGTAAATTACGTATACAGTTTTACTACAGTAGTAATAATCGCTTAATTCCGTATGACTTTAGAAATGCGAATCATATATTAAAATTGAATATAACATGTACAACTGATAAGCTTAAAACTATACCAACTATAAAAAAGGATTTTTCACTTCCGAAACCTATTCACATACCCGATAATGAGAATCTGAATAAGTGGAATGCGTTTATTTATATATTTTTTATAATAGTTACTGGAATGTTTTTTATCATACTCACTAAACCCACACGAATTAACGGGTAACTGCATAAACAGGGGAACCAGGCTTTTTGACACGTTTAGATAAACGAGAAATGACCATGTAAACAACAACAGATAGTAATGTTGTGAAAAGTGCGGTAAGAGCGTAATTGAGACCACCATTCTTCTGTACACGGACAACCTGATGAATACTCCAACGAACGAGATCCATCCAGGAAAGAGCGGCAGCGAAGGAGAAACCAGCAACCACCGCGTTCAGGGATTGTGTCTCAAGTTCACGGGATATGGCCATGAGGGTATCGGTAGCAGCTTCTGCAGACATTTTTATATTATATACAGATTTTTTATTCTGGTAATAAATCTTCCTCGAGTAAAATTTTTCTGTATTTTTCATGTTTATAACCCTTGACACAGTTGTTTTTTTGTCATTTTCGGATTCGGAATCAGATTCTGAATCCGAATCTGATTCCGATTCTGAATAGTCACAACTCTTAAACAATTTATATACATTTCTATTCCATCCCTCTGGAGTGTGACATGTTTTCATTACTATCAATAGCATTTTTTATCATTTCCTCTGACGGATTTGTTGGTCTCCATGATTCCCAGGCATTATACGCGTCGTTGACAAGATTAAATTTCACATCATCCCCTGAATACGGTTCAAATAATTCATCCTCATCATCAACAGTATCTATATCATATTCGTCATCATCATCGTCATCGTCATCATCATCGTCATCGTCATCATCAGAATTTTCATCTGTGTAAATTTCTGGAAAGTGAGAGCCGATGCGATCGCCTACTGTATTCATTGCGCAATATTTCATACAATATTCCAAATCTTTACCAAGAATTATATCCCTTCCACACGCCCTTGCGTAGTGCCCTGATAAAACTAACGCACTTTCTAATACAGGTGTTACAATATCAATAGCCGACTGGGCCATTTGGGAAGAGAAGTTGTCCAGTTCCATTTTTGATACGTAATATATTATAATTTATTGCATAAACTCTAAGTTCTCTTATATCTGACGTATTGTTATTTAGGTTGAGTGATATGAGCTGATCTTTGATATTACTGAAATTCACCTGACCCGTTGGGTACCATTTTTCTGGTTGTAATGCAAAACTGTATGAATAAAAACGTCTAAATAGCTGTGTTCTAGAATGATGTATTCCACTCTGAACTGCTCTTAGATTTATTAGATTTCCAGTTACGTTATCAAGGATGATTTCTTTGTCTAATGTCATCTCCAAACTTACCAAGTTTTCGTAATTAATATATTTACCATTCACGGGGTAAATTTGTGAAGGATGGTCATAATCGAAGTAACTATATAACGTATCTTCATTACTCACACGTGAAATTACGAAATACAGTTCTTTTATTGGGTTTGAAAAATTCAATCTAAATTTGTTTACAGTAGCACCTTCTTCCAAAGATTGAGGAATTCCGAAAACATTACGCTGAACTTGTGTGATGATATAATCCCTTTGAAGGGAATTAACAAAATTTCTTTCTATTCTGTCAAGTAGTACCATCTCGGTATGAAGATAAACCGAATTAATCTTCATTGTTGTTTCGTCGAAACCTTCGTCTATTGCATTTAAATAGTTATATACACAAAATTTCCCTGGACTCAATTGAACTTCTATTTCACACTCTTGAGTTTTAAGAGCTTGTAATGGTATATATAATGCTGGATTATTATGAAAATAGAATGGAATGTCGATTATATAAGTTCTGGGTTTAACTGCATTGTCAAGGTAATTGTCTATAGACTCTGACACAGAATCACCTGATATTTCGTTTGGATTTTTACCTATTAATTTAGATAAATTTACTTGTTTGGATTGTGAAACGTACTGCTCACTATAAATTTGTAACCAGTCACGGGGAATTCTTTGAATCAATTGACCACCTATTGTCAAATCGACGTATTCTATAATAGCATGTCCTATAGATTCGATGTATTTATAATATGTACCATCTCGTTCTAGTGATGGTAAATTTATATGTAATCTTATGGATTTAATTAGATCGCCAGAGTCTGACGGTATGGTACATTTTAACTTGTTACCGTATCCAATTTCACCATTAAACTCATGCCTTATATCGTACATGGCGAAATTTGTATGTTTCCTGAACCTTTTTATAAAATGTGTGAATTCAGGGTTATCTGTAAAAAATGTATCCTGGTTTCCAGACGTAGCAAGTTGCACACGACCGGCCATTACTAATAGTACCTTTTAAAATTTTAAACCTGCTAAACCACTTTTCACACTCAATACATTATAATTTAATGCGTATATATCTACATTAATATTACGATTAGGAGATATGTCGTCCAATTCTATATTTATATGTTTATGGATAATTCTACTCATATTTAATTGACCAGTTGGATGATGTTTTTCTGGATATAGTGAAAATGAGTATGTGTAAAATTCATATGCGGGGTCTGGGCATCCAGTGTGAAAATTAAAAGAGTTATGGAATGCGAGTTCCATACCCGTCTTATCGAATACAGTAGAACCATTACACATGAACTTCACATTTTTTATTCGTCTATGATCAGATTTTTTATATCTCGACCCTGAACCTACGACGATATCAGAAAATGATTGATCATTCGAGTCTGTATCAATTAATGAATCGTATTCCCCATCTATCGGGTTTGTATCTTCTTTTGCTAATATAAATAATTCCTTTACAGGGTTTTTAAAATTTAATAAAGCAGATTTGATTATTTCAGCTGGTTTAAATATTACGGTAGATTTTTGTAATTGAGTTATCACGTATTCCATGGGACGTGTTCTCAAGAAATTTTTTTCATCGTTTGATATAAAGTAGAAATCTGATATAAGTGAGGCGTTTATTATTGAACCTTCATTAGTCTTTTGTCTAAGCACGTCACCACCATCTTCAATCGTATATTTAAATGTTATATCATCGTCAGATTTTTTGAATGATATCTTAATTTCTACTAATTGTCTAGTTATAGCACATATCGGTATAGCTAAACTAGGATACCTAAAGAAATAGAACGGTAAATTGACATAAAATGTGTTATATGATTCTGAAACTGTTAAATGATTGCCATGTCCATTCATAAAATACATTGTCTGTTTTACATCATCTTTATTATTATATAATTGGTCATACATGGTAATATAATCACCTGTTAAACGTTCTATAGTTTGTCCACCTATTATCAAATCAACATGCTTTATTATATTTTTAGCTATAGGCTGATTGTAAAAATGATACTGGGGAGGTGTTCCTGTTATATCGTGAGCGGGTAGATTTCCTAATTTTACTTTTAAAAATACACTGCGTAATAAGTCACCGATATTATTGGGGATTCTACAGTGTAATGTTTTGCCTAGTGAAGCGTCACCCGTCAGGGGAATCTCTACCGCCTCGGTAGAGAATTTAGTATGCCGTTTAAATACCGTGACAAAGTATGAAAATTGCGGTTCGCCAGTAAGCCAGTGGTCCTGGACACCCCTGGCAGTAAGTTGCACTCGACCTGCCATTCCTAATACACGTGAGTAAAATTTTATGAAATAAAACGGGGCAGTATTATAGATGGATTTACGTTTACGAAAATTTAACCCCGCCACAATTGCAGACGATAAAGTATGTGTATTTATAGGGAAACGTAATACGGGAAAATCAACACTGGTAACAGATATATTATGGTATAAAAAACATTTACCAGCGGGTATAGTGCTATCAGCAACAGAAGAAGGTAATCACTATTATCAGCAATATATACCAGATTTATTTATATATGGGGATTATGACCGTGATGCGATAGAACGGGTGATGGACCGACAGCGAAAATTAGTGGGTGCAGGTAAGACAAATTGCGGTGCTTTTCTTCTTCTAGATGATTGTATGTATGATAGTAAATTCATGCGGGATACTTGTATTCGGCAATGTTTCATGAATGGGCGTCACTGGAAGATATTCTTTATGCTTACTATGCAATATTGTATGGACTTACCACCAGCACTTAGGGCTAATGTCGATTATGTATTTATTTTACGTGAAAATATAATTCAGAACAGAGAAAAATTGTACAAGTCATTTTTCGGTATATTCCCAAACTTTGATATGTTTAATAAGGTTATGGATGCATGCACAGAAAATTACGAATGTATTGTATTAGACAACACTAGTAAGAGTAACAAGATAGAAGATTGTGTATTCTGGTATAAAGCTCGATTACATAAGAACTTCAAAGTAGGAGCACCAGAATATTGGCAAGCCCATAAAAAACTGTTTAATAAGGGTCAAAATTTGAATAGAATAGACCCCAAAAACATAAAAGGACGGGTATCTCCAAACTTCAAGGTTACGAAACAGGGTAAATAAAAAATAGTGTAATGTTAAGATATGACATCGAGTAGAATATCTATAAAAAAGTCTACGACTAATAGTACGACTAAAAGAAAGGCAGAGACTGTTAAGAGACAGGTTAAAAATAGAAGTGTGAAATTATCTACAAAAAGAGGTGGGTCTATTAATATGTATTTCCTGGTCAATAGGTTATACAAGAATGCGAAAAAACTTCATATACCCAGGAATGTTTATAATCTTGGAACTGTAACCAGTCTTAATAATCGTTATCTTTCCGTCCGATTAAGTAGAAAACTGATCAATAATTTGAAAGATATTTATTTTAACAAGTCACTAAAAAATCAATCTGAGTATGTAGGTGTAATACCATTTACAATGAAAAACACACGGAATTATGTGAATTTTCATTCACCTACTGCTCGTACAAATTTTAACTATAAAGTTGTGCGTCCTACTGTAGAAGAGTTAAAACAGTATATAGTTTACCATACACACCCCATACCATTGGGTAATAATGGAAATTTATTTACATACCCGAGTAGGTTGGATTTTATTACATATATAGAACAATATCCCAATATACAAGCGAATTTAATTTTAGAATACAATGGGTATTACATAATAGACTTATTAGAAACAAACATGAAAAAACCTAACCCCTCGTCGGTAAATCAACTTTTCACAAAACTTGTAAATGAGAGTGAATTTAAAAGTCTTGAAATTGTGTATAGGGGTTTATTATATGTAAAGACCACTACATATTCATGGAAACGTTTTATTAATAGATATATAGATCCGATTATGCGTCGTCAATTCGGTATCTCCATTAAATATCATATATGGTCGGATCTGGGTAAGATTACTTTAATAGATAAAAACTTATTCTGAATGATCAATGTTGTAACTTCTGGTCATGTATGAGACAATAGAAAAGAACGAGTAAAAATTGGTAATACTTAAAAAATATCCGTTTAAGTATATCAAAGGTAGTGGATGAAGGTTAAGGTCATGACGCCATCTATGGCAATAAAAAAGACCAGTGTGAAATTATCTAGGCGAGTTATCCAGGATTTAAAAGAAGTTAGTAAATTATCCTCAGTTAAACAATGGGAATATGCTGGAAACGTGAAATACATGGGTGAGGGTTTATTCAGTAAACCAAGTAAAGTGACTTCTGAAAAACGGAATTGTGTCGATATAGACGAAATCGTACAGGTTTGGTACTCTGAAATTTCATATCATACTCACCCTGGTATAGGATATAATGAAGATGTCACATGTCAAAGTACACCTATTTTCACCACACTTCCCAGTAACGCAGATTTTGAGGCGTATATAAAGGGATTTCCACAAATGCAGGTTAATATCATATGCGATTCACATGGGTATTACGTAATCGACATTCTTCGTTCCACGTACGATTTTGCGCTACCTTTACCCGCATCTATTAACGTGTACATGAGAAATCTCCGTTCTACACCTTTCATGCGTATATGTGCATTCTCTGATGAAGGTCTGGAGTATTTTCACACGACTGTGAAAAACTGGAAACAACAGATCAATGAAAATGTCAGTAAAGACCTTATGAAACTGTACGGAGTTTCGATCATGTACTACACATACGATGAAGAACCCCCAGAAATTACCATATATCAGGGTATAGACGTAGTATAGATTCCTCTAACTCATCCACCTCATACCACGCGAGGTGACACGCATTAGATGTTCTATCCTTACTACATATTTCATGAGCTTCTTGCACCGCTTCCTTATAGCGTAGACGAAGTCTCATATTTTCTCGCATTTTCGGTATTGGTGATACAGGTGGATTTTCGTAGATGTGATTGAGTACATTTTCGCGTGTCTTGGCTAATCGGTGTTTATAATATTCTTGTGGTGTTTGACAAATGCATAACATACTCGTATACTATATAAAGATGGTGTTATCTTTATATAGTATATTGACATAAAGATTTTAAGCGTGAATATACAAATGATTAATTCAACTCTGAAGAATGTTGAAGAGATGCCAGGACTTTCAATAAAAGAACGTCAAGAAATTCAAGTAAAGAAGAAGAAGGATGCTATAAAAAAGGCTGAAAATTCTGAAAAAAATATATTCAAATCCTCGTCGAGTAAAAATAGATTTATTGAATTTCTGGAATGTCGTCTTAAAATATGGGAACGTGAAAAGGATAAAACATTTCACGGTAAGCGGATGTATGAAAAAACGAAGACAATCTTAAATTCATTATCTGAACTGTAATTTTAAACAACATCGATAGATGATCGTTCTAATCCCATACTTCTTCGTCTATCCTTTATTTGCCCGAATGCGTTTAACCATCTATTAACTACTCGTTTGGATGAAACGATTGAGTTTGTTTCGTCGTTAACAACGATACTTAACCCGTTACATACATCTGGTTTATTTTCACGGTCAGCGAATTGAATTAGAAACGCTTCGATGGATATTGACGGAATATCAGGAGCTTCGTCTAATAATCGATCATATTCTTCTCTACATTTCAAAACAAAATCAACAACATTGGCCCTGTGTTTTACATCTAATGAAAGTTCCATATCAACATTTCTGTAAAATTTAGACCATTGAATACACATGGATGAATGTGACTCTGACAAACTTAAACTCTGACTAAATTTCGATATACTTGATAATATACCTCCCATCACATTTAGAAATGCGAAAAAATATTGCACGACTATTATCCGCGTTTGAGTATCTGAACTAATATTTGTATTACCACTTGGATTTAACACAGCAAAACCACCCACCCCTGTTATAGACGCTATTATTATAGACGGATAAGCAAGCCAATCATTATTACGTTTATAATACAACCTAGAATGATTATGTAACCATCTATATCCCGCAGCCTTTTCAGCCCATTTAATCAATAGTCTCTCCTGTTTTTCACACCATATACATGAAGTCGACTCATGAGATACATCACCCATACTGTTTTATATTGAGAAAAAGATATCATTATATGACTAAAACGTTTTATCATTCCAATAATTGAACCCTTGTAACTCCTGGTGGTGGCGGTCACGAGCCGGTTCCATCATATTTTCCATTCCTGTATCCTTTAGCATTAGAAAAACACCAAGCACTAGGTGTTCCTTGAGTTCCAGCACACCACCCAGAGTTAGAACAACATTGTTTACCCGGACACCTCTTATAACCGTTACTGCGTCCACATTGTCCATTTGTGGAAACATTCGGATCTGGTGGTGGCGGTGGCGGTGGTGGCGGTGGCGGTGGTAGGGATTCAAGAAATTGGACCCCTCGAGACTCGGATAGTGACGTATCACCTGATCGCTCGTCATCTATCTGTC
>VMHT01130647.1_pt1 | contig 28567 bp, 20 predicted proteins | sample 4693611 | NCBI WGS metagenome assembly VMHT01 (sample SAMN12280063, study PRJNA550983) | marine metagenome | isolation source: seawater sampled from same location over 5 years 0.02-0.2 micron viral filtrate | place: USA: collected off the coast of southern California halfway between the port... ... | reverse complement strand
TGAGTATGAGGACGGTTTTCATTCGCATATTCAATTCTCCTAGCCGCTCGGATTAACCTGCTTGTTAACACCCACTTTTGCGAGATTTAAAAATTTAGGTTTTACGAAAAGAGCATAATCTCAGTTCTCAAATAGTATCACGGAATGTAATATTCCATGTGGGGACCGGATAAGGACTGGCAGTGTTTTCGTTGTTACTCCACCTATCCTCCCTCGGAAATGTCACTTCATCGCCCGACAAAAAAATGGTATTGCTCGGCGTGTATTCATCCCACAGTCATCAATACACCATACATTCTCACCCCAAAACAAGTCGAATCGATCACATTGCGTTGTTCTAGCTGCAACTCGGTTTTTATCACCCGATTCAAAAGCAAACTCGAGGGTGATAGATCGACATTCATATGTCAACGATGCAGACTTGCTGGTGTTTGATATTTGAAAGCAGACTGATCAATCACCGAACACGACGTTTTTCTTCTTTGATATGGTCTTTCCAGTATTGAAGCATTTCTTTGGCCAGATACTGGTCATAACACGGCTTGCATAATTCTATTTTTTGTGAATCAGATCCATGATAGTGGTTTGTGGACACTACTTCCTGACACGCGCTGCACAATCCGACACTGCTTGGTTCTGCCATGGAAATTTCTCCAGCCCGTATTATTTAGACATGGTGTGACGTTGCCACATGGTGTCTGAAATGAAACCCATTTGTACATGCTTTGGAAAGTTGCAATGAGAAGATACCGATGCATCCCTTTGATGATAACTTGCGCTCATGGTTGATATACGAGATAATTGAGCCCAATACATGAACAAATGGGCCTACCTCACCCTCGCAATAGCTTCAGAAGTGTTGGCTACTTCTTCGTTGAAATCAACTGAAGGATTCACGAAATTCTGGCCATCTATGGTTGTTCTTGTTGGCTACTGCGCAGCATTTTACTTTCTGTCATTAACACTTGACACAATCCCGATTGGCGTGGCCTATGCGATATGGTCGGGCGTTGGTGTGGCGGCAATCACTGCAATCTCTGTTCTAGCATTCGATCAAAAGATGGATGCAGCTGGGTATCTTGGCATCATTTTAATTGTGGCCGGTGTTGTTGTTCTTCGCTTGTTCAGCGAGAGCAGCATTGATTGATTGCTGGTAGGATAGAAATCTCTGCGTCAGTACACGTCACGCAAGTAGCGCTTCTGTTCACGCATCATGGTCTTCTCAATGAAATGAGTTGCATCTTCGTTCGACATACCGCCGTGTTCTTCAGCAATCGAAATCAACGCCCTGTGAACGTCTTTTGCCATGTACTGTTTGTCCCCACAGATGTAGAAATAGGCACCATTTTCAAACCATTCCCAAATTTCTGCACCGTGTTCCAACAAGCGATGCTGGACATAGATTTTTTCAGCCTGATCACGAGACCATGCGGTAGTGAACCGGTAGAGGTTTCCATTGTCCATCCATTCTTCGATGGTGTCCTTGTAATAGAATTCAGTTTTGGCGGATTGGTCACCAAAGAACAACCAATTGCGCCCGTCGCCACCGTCAAAAACACGTTGTTCCATAAACGCTCGGAACGGTGCTATACCGGTCCCCGGCCCAACCATGATGATGTCTGTGCTCTTATCTTCGGGCAGAATGAATGATTTTGTTGGCGACATAAAAACGCCAATTGGCTCACCAGAGGTGTCAATTTCATCAGCCATGAATTGGGTGCATAGCCCACCACGGGGTCGCCCGTTGTATTCAAATCGGACAATACCTACAGTGAGTTCGACAAATCCAGGATGAGCATCATGTGAAGATGCAATCGAATAGAGTCGAGGTTTCAATCGATCAGCGAGTTCGAAGAATTCTCGGGGCGTATATTTGACATCAAACTCACGCATGATATCGATGTAATCTCGAGTCCATAGATAGTCTTCGATGGCTTTGGCATCATCGACCAGTGCTTCGACCTTGGCGACGGGGTCGTCAGACGGTTGGTTTGGTGCAAGTCCTGGAGGCATATCGCCTGATGTATTGGCAGTCCATTCTTCTCCATTGCGGGTCCGTGAAACAATGGAAAGGGAGATTTTCATTCCACTAGCTACAACCTTGTGCGCTAGTGAATTGACGAATTTCTTGTTTGCCATGTGGACCTCAAAATCCTTCTTGAGTGCGGTGTAGAGAGTGCGTTCGCCGTTATGGGTCTCGACGATCGCATCGCGGTCCCAACCTTGAACCTCAATTAGTTCTTCTACGATGTGTGGTGGATTCTCCGCAAGAACACCAAGCGCATCGCCGACTTTGTAGTCCAGTCCCGAATCACCAAGATCAAACACAATGTGACGGGTTTCTTTTCTCGAGCCTTCACCGTTGAGAATATAATTCTCAGTGATTTGGCTCATGTATGGATTCTTGGAACTCCAGTCGCTCATGGTATCACCGTACAACCTAAGGCTGTAATTTGCCCCAAACATAGGCTCCTTAAGATGCTTATCACCTCAAGGTATGCACTCCCACGCTCCTTGTTTTTAACATCAGAAAACGGAGCCAATAAGCAAGGATGGAAACGGCCTTTTATATGGTCAATCCGGGGGTCGTGAACTATGTCTAACCAAAACGCACCAACCGCAATCATCGTAGGCTCAGGACCAGGCGGTCTTGCCTCTGCACTTCTTCTGGCCCACTCAGGCGTGAACGTAACTGTCCTCGAAAAGGCAGACGCTGTCGGCGGACGCACAAGGTTGTTCAAAAAAGACGGATACACCTTCGACCGCGGACCTACTTTCTTCCACTACCCAGAAGTGATCGAAGAAATCTTCCAAGCCATCGGACGAGACGCTCACAAAGAACTCGGATTGATGCCCCTCGACCCCATGTACCGCTTGGTGTTTGGTGCAGGAGGCCACATAGACGCCACGAGCAACCTCGAGCAAATGACCGAACGTATTCGAGAACTCGCCGGTGACAAGAATGCCGACGGATTCAAGAATTATGTCAAGCAGAACCGCAAGAAATTGGATCTCTCCAAGCAATGTTTGCAAACACCTTGGACAAGCCCGCTCGATGTTCTCACAAAGCGAGCCATCCGCGTAGCAACCGTGCTCAAGCCTTGGGCAAGCGTTGCTGGTGATCTTGGCAAGCACTTTGATGACGAACGAATCCGACTTGCAATGTCATTCCAAACCAAGTACCTAGGTATGAGTCCTTTCCATGCACCTTCGCTGTTCACTATTCTCGCCTTCCTCGAGTACGAACACGGAATCTTCCACGCCAAGGGAGGCCTCGGCAGCATCACAGCCCGCATGGGTGAAATTGCCGAAGAGATGGGTGTGGACATCCGACTTAGCACACCTGTAGAGTCCCTCATCTATGAAGGGAAAACCGTGACTGGAGTCCGAATCGATGGCTCTGAACTTATGGCTGACAAGGTCGTTGTTAACGCTGATTTTGCTCATGCAATGACTACGCTTGTTCCAGACGAGAAGCGAAAGAAATGGTCCAACAAGAAGCTGGAGAAGAAGGGGTATTCATGCTCCACTTACATGCTCTACCTCGGTGTTGACAAGCAATATGATTTGCCTCACCATCAAATCTATGCATCCTCAGAATACGAAAACAACCTCAAGGACATCACAAATCATCGATTGACTTGGGATGATCCATCAGTCTACGTCCAAAACGCCTCAATCACCGATGATTCGCTCGCTCCTGATGGGCATTCCACAATCTACGTGCTTGTGCCGGTCCCCAACCAACACGAAAGCATCGTATGGGACGACATCAAGGCAGACTTCAGAGAAACCATTGTCAAGCAACTCGCAAAACTCGGCTACGATGACATTGGAGACCACATTGTCTCTGAGACCATCATCACTCCAGACGACTGGGGTGCATCTGATATCTACCGTGGTGCAGTGTTCAATCTCACCCACGATCTCAAGCAAATGCTATGGCGCCGTCCTCACAATCGATTCGAGGAAGCGAACAACCTCTACATCGTCGGCGGCGGTACGCACCCAGGTAGCGGCCTTCCCACCATCTTCGAAAGCGCACGAATCAGCAGCAAACTCGTCCTTGCGGACCTTGGAATGCGACCTGATTGGAACGGAGTTGATTCTTGGTTCGAAGACGTGAAGCGACCAAAAGTTGCTGCACGCCCAACCCCTCAACCTGCCGTTCGTGGAACAGCGGGTGAAGGTCATGCAGCGTGAGCGCACCCTAATCCTCTGCGTGTGTCTCTTTTTGCTCTCCGGCTGTGTAGAACCCGGTTCCTTGAATGAAGAGCGTGCCGACACACCACCAATTCACATGAGTTTTGAAGCCCCTACTCTCGATCGCGTGGAGGACGGAGGAGCTGTTTTCAACCTAGAGGAAACACTTGTTGATGGCCCAGTCCTCATGCTATGGATTGGCGCCAGTTGCTCGGGTTGCCATGATTGGACAGAACTTATTCGCACGTCGATGGATGAAGGCGCTTTCAACAATTCAAGCATCAACGTCGTGAGTGTCCACCGATGGGCTCAGTATGAATCGCTTGAGGATGTCGAGGAAACATTCGCTGTTGAGTCAAATCAAACATATTACACACCCTGGACAGTAGTGACACCATCACTGACTACGCCCACCTATGAATTCGGGACCAACGATGCGACTGGCTACCCACTCTACGAAGCGTACGGAAATCCGGGGACACCAACTCTCCAATTAATCGATCAAGCAGGCGCTCTCGTATGGCAATCAAAGACCTACTGGGCAAACGAAACCCTGCTCTCTGAAGCCATGACATTCTTCGACGAGGACTGAAGCCAAATCACAAATAAACGGGCACTTGCGCCCAATTAGGCCTACGAGGCGAATGGTGAACCTCAAAGACCCCAGCGTGTTGGAAGAAAATAACCGCCCTACGGCGGCGGGTGAAACAGATGGGTGAAGGCATCAAACTTCCAGTCCTCAACGGGTTGGGACGCACGAATCGAATCGACAATTGGCTAAACCAGCCATTGGCCATGGGCATCGCCCTCACCGCTGCATTGATTTACACCACAGTGAGGCTTTTTCTCTACCCAGACACCATTCACTACGAGCTTAATGGCGCAACTGTAATGTCCCCAATTTTCTCACCAAATGTCCTCGAATGGGAATTGTTTGGTCTCAAGAATTGGGACCATCCAAGCTGGGTCAACGCTGCAATCCTTGTGCTTTGGATTCCGTTTGGATTCCGAGGGACATGCTACTACATGCGTCGAGTCTACTATCGCACCTTTTTCGCAAGTCCCGTTGCCTGTTGGGTTGATGAACCTGAAATCAACAAGAAAATAGGCTACAAAGGCGAAAGGCAACTATTCATCTTCAACAACCTGCACAGGTATTTCCTCTACGCAGCGATGATCATCATCGTCATCAAGTGGTGGGACGTCACGCATACCTTGCATTTCACAGAGGGGGCAACACAAGGATGGGGCATCTGCATCGGAACTCTTGTGATGGGTATCGAGGCCTTTTTGCTCACCATGTACGTCACTTCATGTCACGCACTTCGCCATCTTGCAGGCGGCGTTCTTGACCGATGGACCACACCAATTGCAAGAATTCGAGGGAAGTTGTTCGGGCGGATCAGCGTGTTTAACCGCTCTCATGGTTTCTGGTTTTGGACATCGCTAATCTTTGTGTTTTTAGGTGACCTATGGGTGCTGGCTGCTGAAGCCGGACTGTTGAGCGATATGGTGCTCTTCGCATTTTGAGGTGATATAAGATGACCGAAGATTACACCAAACACGAATATGACGTTATTGTGATCGGTGCCGGTGGCGCCGGATTACGAGCAGCAATTGAAGCTGCAAGAAGTGGAGCGAAAACCGCTATCATCACCAAATCTTTGCTTGGAAAAGCACACACGGTTATGGCCGAAGGAGGTTGCGCAGCAGCCCTTCAAAATGCAGACCCAAGAGATGGCTGGAAGGTGCACTTCCATGACACAATGAAAGGAAGCAAGTGGCTGGCTGATTGGCGAATGGCTGAATTCCACGCCAAGGAAGCTCCAGACCGAGTTCGTGAACTTGAGCAGTGGGGTGCAGTGTTCGACCGAACCCCAAACAACCTCATCAATCAGCGAAACTTTGGCGGACACACCTTCCCAAGGCTTGCCCACGTTGGTGACGCCACAGGTCTCGAACTCATCCGAACTTTGCAAGAGCGTGGCATTCACGAAGGCATTGATATCTTCATGGAGTACACCGTTCGTCACCTTTTGAAAGAAGGCGATCGCGTCACCGGATGTGTTGCATACACCCGTGTCGATGGAGACTTCCACGCATTTTCTGCAAAGTCGGTTGTTCTTGCAACAGGCGGCATTACTCGATGCTGGTCTGTCTGCTCGGGATCATGGGAATACACAGGCGACGGTCACGCTCTCGCCCTTTGGGCTGGCGCAGAACTGCGTGACATGGAGTTCGTTCAATTTCACCCAACTGGAATGGTTTGGCCACCATCCGTTCGAGGTATTCTCGTGACTGAGGGAGTTCGAGGCGAAGGTGGTCGACTCACCAACTCAGAAGGTGAGCGATTTATGTTCAATTATGTCCCAGAGATGTTTGCTGGAGACCACGCTGAAACCATCGAAGAAAGCGATCAGTGGGTCGAAGAAGTGGTATCAGGTAAACTCGCAACCGTCCGCAGACCACCTGAGTTGTTGACACGAGACGTTGTCGCTAAAGCAATCAACTCCGAAGTTAAAGCCGGAAGAGGCTCGCCTCATGGTGGAGCATTCCTCGACATTTCTCACCGAGGTGAGGAAGCCATTCTCAAGAAACTTCCATCCATGCACCATCAATTCAAGGAACTTGCAGGCGTGGACATTTCCGAGGAAGCAATGGAAGTTGGACCGACTGCACACTATGTCATGGGCGGCGTCCGAGTGAACGCTGAGACTCAAGAAAGCAGCGTTCCTGGGCTCTATGCCTGTGGTGAAGTTGCGTCAGGCCTTCACGGAGCAAACCGTCTTGGTGGCAATTCCCTTTCCGACCTCATTACCTTCGGAAAGCGCGCCGGAGAGCACGCTGCTAAGCGCGCTGATACACTTGCGCAACCAAGCATCGAAGACGCACAGGTACAAACTGCAATCGCAGTAATGCTTGCACCACTCAAGAGAGAAGGGGGCGAAAACCCCGGTATCATCTATGATGAAATGCGTGAGATGATGCAGGCCAAAGTTGGTATTATTCGAACCAAGAAAGAAATGACAGAAGCGATGGATGACCTTGCAGCCTTCAATGATCGACAAGATGCTTGCTACCCCGGTTCTTCTCGTAAATACAACTCTGGATGGCATCAAGCCCTCGATCTCAAAAACATGGTTGACATTTCAACCGCAGCCACGCTTGCAGCCCTTACACGGGAGGAAAGCAGAGGCGGGCACACTCGTGATGATTTCCCTGGCGAAATTGAGGCGTGGGGAACGATCCTCAACATCATTTACATGGAAAATGGCGAAATCAAAGTTCGACAGGAAGACGTCGAGCCAATGCGAGAGGACCTCAAAGGTGCCATCAAGGAAGTCAAGGCCATGATTGCTGAACGTGCAGCAGAACAAGCTGGAGATGGTAAATGATGGTGCTCAAAGGAAAGAAACAATCGTTCAACATACTCAAAGGAGAAGGGGAAGATGCACAACTCGAATCCTTCAACATCGAACTCGATGAAGGCATGGTTGTCCTCGATTGTGTTCACCGAATTCAGCATGAACAGCAACCAGATCTGGCTGTCCGCTGGAACTGCAAGGCTGGAAAATGTGGCTCATGCTCTGCTGAAATCAACGGTCGACCACGATTAATGTGCATGACCAGAATGAGTGATGTAGTGGCAGAAACACCCGAAGGTGAAGCCATTGAGATTCGTCCAATGAAAGCCTTCCCACACGTCAAAGATTTGGTCACAGATGTCTCATGGAACTATGAAGTCGCCCAGCGAATCAAGCCAATCAACGGACCTGAAACCATGGATTGGGAATTCAACCAAATGGAAGCCGACCGTGTCCAGCAATTCAGAGAGTGTATCGAATGCTTCCTCTGTGTGAACACGTGTCACGTTCTTCGAGACCACGCCCTATTCGATGACTTTGCAGGGCCACGAAACCTAGTTCGCCTTGCTCAGTATGAAATGCATCCACTCGACATTGAAGACCGTGTACCAGAAATCAAAAAGGAATTTGGAGTTGAGTATTGTAATATCACTCGATGCTGTACAGAAGTTTGCCCCGCTGGAATCCAAATTACTGATGATGCGATCATCCAACTGAAGGAACGAGTCGTCGACCGATACTATGATCCTCTACAGCGTATTTGGCGTACCATTACAAGACAGAAGGTCCGATACTAAGCAGTGGTCTCGATGACCGAGATACACCGCTGGATGCACTCGTTATTTGCATTCACCCTTGGACCTGCTTTTGTTTGGGTTGGAATCCAGCATTTTGTCAATCCGGGTTTTTTCGAACCAATTGTACCTGAGCTTCTCGGCAATCCCCCCTTCTGGGTCTATGCAAGCGGCGCAGTAGAAGTGGCCCTTGGCGCTGCCTTGATTCATCCTCGCTTCCGAAGAGTAGGTGGCCATGCAACTGCCGCTTTTCTTGTCGTCCTCTATTGGGCGAACCTGAACATGTGGATCAATGAAATCCCACTCAGCGGTACCACATTCAGTACACAAGCACACATAGCACGTGGCGTTGCTCAACTGGTCATGATCGGCATGGCGTTGTACGTTTCAAACCAGAGTGCAATAAATGAAAAAGAAGTTTGAAGCCCTACTCGCCTCCGAAGAGGCGGTAAGGCGGCTACCCTTTCGGGAACGGGCGAAGCTTCACTTCGTCCGAAGGTCGCTCAAGACGATTGAATCGAACTCAAAGGTGTTCGATGCCGGTCTTCTTGACGTTGGCCTTCTTGATCTTGTCAGGAAGCCAGTCAGGACCGTTCGCAGGCTTTGCAACCATAGCGATGCTGCCGGTGAAGCAGTGGACACGCTTGGTGCCACGTTCACGTAGGCGGATGGTCGTGTGTCCGCGGGTAGCTGCTTTTAGGGCTGCGCCACGGGGTTGTTTGCTTGCAAAAACCTGGCTCGTATCTTTTCCGTTCTCCATGAGAACAAAGTATTTTTTATCAGACATTTTGGATTACCTCCGATACGTTTGTTATCTGTACAGTATATAGTATTTTTGCCGAATAAAGGCAACACTGCGCCGTATAGGGGGCGCAGTACCCCATTCCGGAGCGTGTTTTTTGACAATTACAACGCAGTACCACGGTTGTGTTTTTCGAAATTTCAAACACGGAATTCTTGTCAACTAAAGTTCTGCGCCAGCGAGTGTTTTCGTATCGATGATTCCCGGCACTTGACGAATCGCTTCAACAACGGATTTGGCGATGGTTGCGAGGCTGTCTGCTTCGAGTTTTACAATCAAATCGTGATCGCCGAATAAGAGCGTAGCATCTGCCACATTTTCCATGTCCTTCACCGCAAGGTAAACCTCGTGCTCCTTTCCTGGTGCGACATTGATGAGAACATACCCTACAGCCATAGTGCTCAGTCACACCAATGCGACGAGGGACTTCAATCCTTCTCTGGAGCATCAACGCTTGGTTGTTCGAAGAATAGCATCTGCTGTTGTGAAAACTCAGCCCATTGAACATCTGACCATCCTTCTGGCATAGGACCATTTAACCAGTCGAGATAGGCTTCAGGCGACCACCCGCCTGGTATGTCTGAGCCTTCAAGCAAAATGACGCTTGACTCGCCAGGCAATTGGTCAGTCGCTACTTCTTCGCTCAAATCCCATTGAACAGGTGCTTCTTCCGACTCTTTACCCCTCAAAAGCAGAGCAACCGCACCTGCAGCGCCTAGGAGGACCACAACCAATCCGAGAATGTATGGAATATTTGATTCGCTAGCGGTGGAATCCAGTGAGGACGTGTTCGAGCCAAGACAATCATTGCATGTCGGTTTTGGAGCAAGATCTACGAATTGGGAAGCAGAAGCTTCCTGACCCCAGCCATCGATGCATGTGTAATTCAGTTCTAATGTCGTGTTACCTAATGCCTGCGTGGTTGGGAAGGAAAACCCTAAGCTTGCATTTGTCATATCGTTGGGCTGGACTTGAACCTCGAGTGAAATGTTTGCAAGCGAAACATTACCTTGTTTCACACTAGCTAGGCATGTGACATCTTGCATTCCATCTAAATCCGTCACACTCGCGGTGGATTCAATGCGTTCTCCTGCGGTGGCATTGATAATTGGAAGAACATTCAACGAAGGCGCAGCATGGAAGAAATCAAGCAGAAGCGTCGTAGAACTGGACAGCCCATCTAAATCACGCACGAGAAGCATCACCTGCCCTTCACCCTGAATGAAAGAGCCGTCCAATCGGAGACGGAAAGCCACAATGAATTCGTTAGAAGACACATCGGTGTGATTTGTTTCGAGGCAAGAAAGTGGTGACGTGGTTAAAAGATCGTCTTCATTCAGCTGTGGTGCAACAACAGACCAGCCTAATTGAGACATCGAAGCCTGCATTACCTCAACAGGTCGTTCGCTGTCAACGAGGGCATAGAGGACGATAGTTTCACCAAAACGGAGCGAGGAAACTGGCCCTTCTTCTCCGCATAGATTTGCTTCAATCACCATTGGAGGTGTCAGCAGGAAGGTGAATTGTTTCTCCACGGCAATGGATGCCCCGTGACGTCCACTCGCATCGACCTTAACCAAGAGTTGGCCCGACTCAAGTGGCGTATCGACAGAGGTGAGTTCAACAAGGAGGGTTTGTTGAATGTCAATCAGGTCAATTGGCAATTGGAATGAGGAGGCTCCCGGCCATTCAATCACAAGGTCGCCCGTAACAGATGAATTTGGGTCATCGACATCGACAAATGAAATCTGAAGGAATTCTCCTCCGCCCCCACGTACCCTTTCAAGCAAATTACCAGATGCATCGACCAGTTCTATCGATACCTCTGGTGCCATATCGCTGACGGGTATGAGACGGGAACTGAGCAACGCGCCTGTTGAAGATCGTACTTCGAAGGACACTTTAGCAAGCGTATCTCCAGCAGCGAGCACAATGGCTCCATCGTAGCAATGGTGATTCGAATCTGTTTGCGCTTGGTGGGCGAGGTTGGCCACGGTGCCTCGTGAAGCAAGCACTATTGGTGCCTCTGAGGCTGGGTCATGATCCGCATCGAGCACACAGACACGAAGCGCTACTGATTGGCCACGAATGAAACCTCCATTCGGAGCATATGGCAGCGGAGTCGCACCGGACCAACCTATGGCATCAACACCTTCGACATGCGGCCCGAACCATTGGGCTTGGGCATCAACAACCTGTGCCACATCGAGGACAAGCTGTGACGTTGATTGATTTAGCCCGTCGAAAGCTACCGCCTCAATCACTAGCCATCCAAGCGTAAGATTGGTGGGAAGGGTGATTGAGGTTTGCCAACGCTCGCCATCAAGTGTGCCGAGATTTTGCTTTGTCCATACTGAACCAGTAAGGTTGGAGGTATGACCTGCAACAGTCCATTCCATCACAACTGCTGTTAATTCAGCATCGTCCGTGGCTTCAACGGTGCAGATGAAGGTGTCACCTCTGGCGTATGTTTCAGCATCACAGTAGACTGCATCGATCACTGGGGGAGCATTGACCCATAACCGGAGTGTGAGTTGATTGTTATCGAGGATTCGCTCACTGGCATTGACATCAGAAGTGTATCGTAATCGCAAGTCCATCCATCCGGTTTTCTGTGGAACAACGGTGATGTTAAGCAATTGATAGGAACCCTCAGCATCACCTTCAGGCATGGAGAGCAAACCGTTGTACAACTCGATATTCCCCTGAATGTCTTGAATCAATAATGAGCCATTGGCAACAGCCATACCGGTGTTGGAGATAGCAATCTGAATCGTGGTGTTTTGACCATACGATGCATTCTCAAGCAATCGAGCATCAATGAGGTTGATATCGTGGAAAAGATCGGCATAAGGCGCCATCTTAGGATCACCAATTGTCACGCCCATCCAACTTGATTGCAAATTGGCAGCAGCGTGGGATTCTGCAAGGTTGTAGCCTGAAGCATAACTGGTCATCAAGACGCTCGGGAGGCCGACAGCGGTAAGGTACGGTTCGTAGACATAGCCTTTGACTCCAGAAACTCCATCATCGAGTAAATCTGCAATTAGGGATTGCCCATATGTTGTACCTGATTCAAAGGAGCGGGCTCCTGTCGATACTGCCGTTTCAGCGATCGAGCCATTGACCCAACCAAGATTCGGACGAATTGGGTACATGTCGATGCTGTCTAAGTAGACCGACCCGTCGGTAGAAGTGGCGACCAAATTCAAAGGAATTGTAATTCGAAGATCTACAGTCTGTTGAGGTGGGTCAAATCGCATTGTTGTTGAAGCCCAACTCGTTTCAAATTCCTGAGCAGGTGAAGTCCGTGTTGCAAGAACTGTGCCGTTGCCGTCAATACTTTCTACAACGATTTCAAAGGTACCAAACACATCGCCGGTTCGCGTTCCGTGACCAGATATGAGCCAGGAATGTTCTGCATGATTGACAGGGAGCGTGAATGTTTGTTGCACGCTCGCAGCAGCTTGGCCGTTGCCAGAATATGCTGCACAATCAAGGTAGATATCTCGATTCAAGGTCGTGACTTCACCGTCACTTAGTGAAGTGTTCCAAATCATAACTTCATCAATCATGCCTTCGAAAAATGTGCTGCCTGCCCTGTTGACTCCCAGTCGATATGAATCAATTTGATCAACGCTACCTTGAGGGAATTGTGTGCTACGAACCAACACTCCATCGTAGTACTGTCGAGCGATACCGTTGTCGAACACGGTGACAAGGTGGGTCCAATTCTGGGCATTAATTGCACCAAAGGCGTGTGTTTGGTTGTTATGAAGGCGCCACTCCCCACTGAATGCAGCATGTTGGAACGACGCATTCGAACCGGCTTGTGTGCCTGCAGCGAACACCGTGGCGTAGTTGGGCAGTGTGGTCGTGTTTGCCCACACCCATTGACTGATTGTGAAATTACCACTCCAGTCCTCCACGTCGACTTCCAAGTACTCGTCAACACCATCATACCACAAGCAGCCACCATCGGCACAAGCTCTCCAGTTGGTGCTGTTCATGTTGTAAAGAGTGAAGTTCGCCGCTCCTTGAGCGGAATCGTTTGCTGTTGTTCCGGAACCATCTTCAAACGACCAGTGGTGTTGTAGATTGGCCTCAGATGGGATTTGGCCCCCTGCAATCGAATAGGCAGAAGCAGGCACCAAAGCCTTGCTTTGATTCGGGCCTTCCCATTGAAGGGTGAGGCCGTGCGGGCCTCCACCTTGGAAGAATTCGATACGGAAGTCTTGGACGCCCGCATCCAAAGTGGTGGTTCCCGACACTTCACGCATGCCATGGCTTCCGTAGTTTTGCACAAGGCTATCTTCATTGATCCATAATTCTGAACCATCGTCGGTGGTCAGATAAAACGTCCAATTTCCAGCATCTGGAATGTCGATAAGGCCGCTGAACCTAGCCCCCCAATCGTTCTTGAAACGATTGTCAAGGCCGGGATATGCACTGTTCCTTGAAGGGAAATCGAGTTTTGTTTCAATGCGTGTGTGGTCGGGGACTCTATCAATCAATGAAGGCATTGAACCGGTATTGAAACTCACTCCAGCGTTGTCGAAGAATTCTGCAAAAATGCCGGGTGCACCATGACCAGATTCTGCAGAGCACTCTGCAGCGACCGCTGCTTCAAGGGCTGAACTACCTCCATGGGTCGTATCGCTCTGAAGGCTCCAATTGAAGGAATCACCCGAAGATAAGCTAGGCAGTGTAGCCTCCCAGTGTTCCGCTCCACTGGAAGAGGTGCTATTTGCAGCATCAAAACCGCCATTTGGCAGCATATTTCCAGCCCATGCGTCATCATTTGACCCCCATGAGGCATAACCCATGACGTTGGATATATTGGTGAGGAAGGTTGAGGTTTCATCGAAATAAGTTGGATAGCCCATGCTTCCATTGAGCGTTGTGTTGGTCGCGTAGAGATCGTCATTCCAAAATTTATAACCCGAGCCGTTGCGGTTTGTAGCAAGATCCAAAGCAAAAATCCCACGCTCACCAAGGCTGTTGTTTGCTTTCTCAATCAAACCAAGCGCTGTTTCGACGGTGTACCCGGTCAGCCGGGTTACCAAAAAGAAGCCCTGCTCCTCTCGACTGAAGGCTTTCATTGCTTTTCCAGCCAATGGCCCATAGCCGTGATCGACCCAGCCATCAACTCCAACGCTGCTGTTGTATGTGCCTCCGACAAGGGCAATTTCTTGATCAAAACTCGCCTTGTTATTCCCACCATTAATCCTCAGCGGCATGCCTTTGGTGGTGACGAGGTAATTGATGCTCGATGTGTTGCTACGGTTTTGCATCATTTCACTAAATGGTTCTGCAAAGAACGAAGTGAATTGATCTCTGTTGATCGTCTCCTTAGTAGGTGCGCTGATGTTGTCGAAAATGAAGACGCGTTCAGTACTTATGTTTCTCGCCGCCACAAATGCCCAACCAATGGTACGGCTTGCCTCTGAATTGTTGTTGATCAATACACCGACATCTGAATAATCGTAGACAGAAAGGAAGTCAAACCCTTGAGGCATGGCAATCGAAGGAAGGGGCGTTTGGTTCCATATATCTTCAGCAAGATCGATTGAAAAGCCAACAAAAGCATCTTCAAGACTCGCCTCAGTAGAATCTCGGTCTGCTATGAAATCGATAGAAGAAGGGATGAATAGACTCCCTAACGATGCACAAAGCATCAGGATGACAAAGAGAAAAGCAGTGTGCTTTTTACCCATCATTACCATTCGCTGATGGAAGTATGGTTTAGCAGTACCGCTCCAAGGTCAAATCAGAACGATGACTGGGCGTCAATTTATCCTGCCTTGGCGTCGTAAAATTCGCTAAAATTAGGGGTTTTCATCAATGAATTGCGAACTTGATAAGTAAGGTGGCCTCTCTTGCTTGGCATGATGGCAGAACTATACATGGCGCGAACATGCAAGTGGGGCGTGCTACGGGTTGTTGGTGGCGATGTCTGGAACCACAGTGGCGACGTCCTGATTACACCTGCCAATAACAGGCTTTCCGGTCGAGAGGGTCTCGACGCTCAAATCCATGCAAAGGCAGGTCAAGAGTTGACTGATGTCACACGCAATATATGCCTTGAGATGAGAAAAATCAACGCTCCACCTTGTGCTGTAACTAAGAACGTCATTACCGAGCCGTTTCAACTCGGCTCGAACTACAAGCATATTATCCACGCAGTTGGCCCGGATTGTCGACGACCAAACCAAGACGAAGCTCGCCGGGACCTTCTTCCTGAAACATACAGCAACCTTTTCGAAACCCTCGCTGAGATGGACGTGACCTCTGTCGTCGCCCCACCCCTCTCCATGGGCATTTTTGCTTACCCTCATCGCGAAGGAGCACGACTAACCCTCGAAATTATTCTTAGTTTACTCGATGGCGAGGAAAACCCTGGTATTTCCGAGTACACCATCGTTGTCAAAGAACGTAATTTCATCTCCAACATGCGCACCGTCTACAGGGAAACTGAGGATCAGCTTCCAGGCATCGACACAACAACAGCGTGAAGTGAAGACATGGTCGACCTTGCGGCGATGGTCAGCGCAACTCTTGCTGCAGACCGTAAACAATTCAATTCAGTTTTGATGATGGCAAGCAACGCCAGAAAAGTACGTCTTGTTGCTGATGTTCTACCAAAGGACCTGCCATTGACCGTCCTTACCAGTCAAAACAGAGTCATTGAAAATCTCAACGAATCAGGAATTGAATGCACGCTTCTTGACGAAAGCCTTACTGCCCAAGGCCTGAATGTTCTCAACCAGATGCATGATCTGGTGCTTCAAGCCATTGGAGAAGGGCGCTTGTCAAGAGGAGAGCGGCTGCTTGTGGTGCTTGCCGAACCAATCGACGGCGTCATGGTGGTTGACACAACCATGCTCAACACCAATCGTTTTGCAAATCTAGCACAGGAGTTCAATATTGATTTGGAAGTCCTCACTCAATTGATGAAACTCGCAAGGCACTTAGGAGGTCGGGGTCGAGAAGGGCATGCAATTGGAGCCTTGTTCGCCATCGGCGCCTTGCCGTCACTGAGAAAACATTCGACGGCATTAGTCCTAAATCCATTCAAGGGACATCCAGCCGAAAAACGAACAATTCTCGACGAAGGAAATCATGAAACTTTGGCAGAATTTGCATGGCTTGACGGTGCAATTCTCTTCAACCGAGACGGGGTTGCGAGCGATGCTGGGCGGTACATACAGGTCCCGCCGGGGGTATTACCCAAAGCAGGTGAAGGTGGGCGCCATCTGGCAGCACGTGCCATTTCACAGCTTGCTGAAGGCATTGCCATTTGTGTTTCTTCCTCGGGAACCATCACCATGTACGCAAAAGGTCGAGACCGGTACAAGGTGCGCCTTGGTTAATCATTCCTCTTCGGATGAGTTTCGCTTCGAGTCAAGACCTCGTTCGGCAGATTCAAGACGATCCTTGGCCATGTCCAGTTCAGATTTGGCTTGTGTTAATCGCGCTTGGTTTAAGTTTCTCTCGATGCTCAATTTACTTCGATTGATGCTGCTAAGACGCTGGCTTCTGTCCTTTGGTTTGAGGGCTTCACCTCGTTGTTCCATGAGCCATTCTTCCAACAAGGCCTTCCCCCATTCCGGTGCACGGAGTCGTGCTGAGAGGGTAATCTCGGAAGAGCGATGCCGGAAACGAACCCGTCCATCGCTCGTTCGTTTTGCTTGAATTGAACCGGGATTCCAACGATCATGAGGAATATGAAGATGTTCCTCACAAATCAAATTCCCGTCAATATCCATGGCAAAGTCTGCTATGAGGACGCCTCGGCTTAGTTTGACGAAAACCTGCAACACATCATCATGAGCCGCCCATTCTGAGACGTCCAACGGGATCTGCCCCCACTGTGATTCGCACCACATTTCCAGCGCATGACGATCGGACACCATGGGTGATGGTTCAATCCAACCATATTCAACTTTGTTCAATGGCCACCAAGCCAAATCGGTTAAGGTTGAAGGCAGAAGACATCCTCGGGTCAACATGGATGGGGCATGGGGGTCAATTCAAGCAGATTGGAGGCTGCTCCTTCTGCTCGTACTCCTATGGTACATCCTCTTGCGAACTTGGGAGCGAAACGGTACTCTCGATAAGTGGAATGCAAGCCGCGTTTTTGGCTTCATCCTCATGGTTCGCGGCAAGTATGGTCTCAAAGCTTTGGAAAAAGTAGCCAAACCGAGGCGCTTCTGGCGAATTTATGGCGAAGTCGCACTTTGGGTTTGCATTAGCGCCATGCTGCTAATGGGTCTTTTGATGGCATTTGCATTCATTGGCGTGTTGATCTCACCTCGAGCTACCCCCCCTCCAAGTGCGAGTGAACTCGTCGCGATTCCTGGCATCAACCCAATGATTCCGCTCTGGTGGGGCACCATGGCATTTATCGTCGCGCTTGTGATTCATGAATTTGGACACGGCTTACTTGCAAGAGCGCATGGCATGCGGATTCGCGCCTTTGGACTACTACAACTCGGACCGCTTCCACTCGGAGCATTCGCTGAACCCCAATACGAAGAATTGCACCGAGCACCACGAAGAGAGCGAATGCGAATGTTCGCTGCGGGACCGGCAACCAATATTTTTGCAGCCTTCGTTTGTTTACTTATGCTCGGAGGGCTTGCTGGCCAGATGGTTTCGGCCACACCCCATCCGCACGCCCAAGGCGTTGTGGTCGATGGTGGAGCAGAAAAAGCGGGAATGGAGCCATGGGACCTCATTCTTGCGATCAATGGAGCGCAGATTGGAGGGCTTGATGATTTCCGAGATGAGCTCAACCTCTACCGCGCAAACGACACCATATTGATGGATGTCGAGCATACAAACGGGGAACAAGAAACTCTTACGGTTGTGCTTGGAGACAAGTATGCCTACTACGCCAATGCAGGTTGGTCAGAGGAGAACCTTGCCTCGGCCGGTGTGGTTCCTGGAGATCCATTCCTAGGTGTAGAGGGATTAGGTGAAGGGACACAGGGCATTGACAGAATTGCTGGTCCATTCTCACCAAGGTTCGAAGGCGGCACCTTCGTGAAGGCCGTATACACCCCGATCCACATGATTCAAATCATGGTGATACCGTTCCAACTCCAAGGCGTCTCAATGTACCCAATGGAAGAATCAATGCTCAATGCTGCAGATGACGGGATTGGCTCAGTGTTGGGCATCAGTGGATTAATGTTCATGATCAATTTCTTCTTTTGGCTTATGTGGGTCAACATCCTGCTCGGGTTCACAAATCTCATTCCAATGGTTCCTTTTGATGGTGGCCACCTGTTCAAAGACACCGTTCACGGCTCACTGAATGCCGTGAAAAGAGTTGGGAAACGGACCAGATTGTTCAACATGCACCCGATGTGGATTGATCATATCTCCAGCAAAACATCGAGAATGTCATCGCTTGCCTTGCTCGTCATGCTGATTTTTATGATCGGCTTGCCGTTTTTGTGAGATTATGAAGATCTGCGCCTAGCTAATTCTGCCAGCACATTGGTTTGTGTGCGAGCCTTGAGGGCTGGTGTGATCGGCGCCTTCTGCGGTGCGACTGAAAGAGTATCAGGAAGGGTGTTCGAGTTTGAAGTACCTGAGCGAGCGGTGAGGCCTGCTAGAGCGCTTTGATCCCAGCCTGCTTTCGAGCAAACAAGGCCAATGAACTCATTGAGTGGCATACCATCACTCCAATTGAGATAATTTGAGCCATTTCGCGTCTTTGGAAAGGCTGGAATCCACTTTTCCAACTGCCTTAGTCTTCCACTCAAGTTGGATGTTTCAACTCGAAACACACGCCATGAATCGCCACGCACTCCTTTTCGTCGATGTGCGTACAGCGGCATGAGATGACAACGTTCACCCTCAGTGACCATTGCATCATATTGATCTTTTGTGCGTCCTGAAAGGTAGAGTTTCTCTGCTTTCGTGCTTTTCACCTCAATAGGGAAGCATAAATCGCCACGTAAAGCAAGAAGATCTCCGGTGCCCTCCATTCCAGATCCTGCTGCTCGAACCACCAGAAAAGGACGGTCAATAACGAGCCGCATGCGCTCTTTTTCCAGTGTGCTGCAGGACTTTATGACCCCTTCAACACCTTTCGGAACGCCGGCAAGAACTTGCCTCAACTCTCGTTCATACTGGCTGGACATAGAGATAAATCGTTGTCAATCGTTCTTGATAACTTCGGAGAAATACACGCTAATTGATTCAAAATCACATCTCGTGTGTTTGGCCATAGCACACAAACCTCCATCAACCCCACCGTGCCATTTTACCCTGTGACAAGGCTGGCGGTCCGAACCTCTGACTTCCGTCTAGCCTTCAGGCTCATGCAGGCATTGAGGTTGCGTAAACTGAAGTTTGATCTGCTTGAGCAGGGTGCGCCACTGCCACATGCCTCAACGGTCTGGATTGCGACGGAATTAGAAATCTTAGGCCGCGAGGACGAGGGATACCCTGTGGCCGCATCAATCGATGATATCGAAGGAGCACTTGAACGCGCCATGCTGCATTTACGTGGCGTCCACCGGATACGTGAGTTAGCCTTCGGAATCGATCCCGGGCCCCGTCCGGGCGTGGCATGGATGGGTGATGGAGTCTTGTTAGGTATGGCGCAACTGGAACATATCGATGGCGTTGTAAATCACATACGAGCCATCGAGCAAGCCATCGAGCATGAAGTCAGCAAGGTACGAATTGGAAACGGGGCGCCACTGTTGCGGGACCACATTATCAACGATTGCATCGCTGCCAACGTCTGGATGGAAGAGGTCAATGAGGCAAAGACCTCGAAGGGGTTGCTGCGCCACAATCACGTCGTTTCTGCGGTTCGAATCGCAATGTTGCGGGGTCGAAGGGTTTGGGAACAACGTAGCATCACCCCGACTGAAGGTCAACTGAAAGAGATACAACGCCGTAGTCGAACGATCAGCAACGGCAGAAAAACAATTTCTGCTGAACAAGCCTTAGCCGTCGCACGGGGTGAATTGTTAATCGAGGAAGCGTTGTCTGAGTGACTACTCTTCTTCCATTTCATCCGTCGCTCGTTTGACTTCTGGGGCGTTTTGGATAAAGCGATTAAGTACGGGTTCTAAGGCCATCGGGGCAAGTAAAACCCCTGCCACGACCAGAAAGAGAGCGAAGTATGAAGAATTTGGAACGTATATTGTCCCGGGTGATGCGGGGTCTGTGTTCAGTGCTAATTTGACCGTACCAAGCCAGGGGATTTCACCGCCTGCAACGCCGATGAGCCATGAATCACGAATAGGGCGAACGATGCCTGATGCACTGTGTACACCTGCTGAGCCGTTGACTGCACTTGGTCCTTGATCTACTGAACAATTGTTATTGTCGCCAAGGGTCATGATCCCAGCTTGTGAAGGTGTCCAATTCCAAACAACGAGGAAAGGTTCGACATTGGCGTGAGCAGGGCGATTGCAATCGTAATATGCTGCATCCTCACCGTCAAAAGCTATGGTAATCGTTGATTGATTGACAACGTTTGTACCGGGTACATTCCATGTCATGATGCACGCACCGTACAGTCCATCCGGCGCGATGACGGCATCGTCATAACTTCCGCCATCTGGGCAATGCAGAACTGTGGGGTCGTCAGGTGCTGCGGTTCGATCTGGATTCTCGATCACATTTGGCACAACTTCCAAAATAGCACGATGGATAATTGGCGTACCACCCTCACCGTTCTTGTCGTAAATGATGACATCACCCGCCATACCGTGCTGCTCATAGCCGTAGCGAGGATGTGATGGATTAGATGCTTCAGCGAAGGTGGTGACGGTGTCCATCGGCTGATTGTGGACGAGCACTAGATCGCCAGCATCAATGCTTCCAACCTCCCCGTTTGTATCATGAATCATCGATGAAGACTCAACCACTACAAGCGGTGGCATAGAACCTGTATGAGCGAACAAACCCAACACGAGAATAGCAATCATTCCCGCAGCAAGAGCCATTTCTCGCAGGAGATTCAACAGTGGGTCGCTGTCCGTCACCAATGTCCCCTCTGACTCAGCGTCGAAGTCCCTTGCTTTCAAGGAATGCCGTCCACGATGCTTCGTGACCTGCACCCAGCGCAGAAGCCGATTCATTACCATCTGATTTTCTTCGTCGAATCTCCGAGGTCGATTCCAGTTCCATCAGTTCTTCCAAGAGCAATGCGTGACCTCGTAGCGTGAAAAATTCAGGAAGCACGAGGAGCAACAGAATCGCAGAAAAGGCGCCAACTCCAATTGCCGCACCGGTGTAATCACCCCATGTTGAACTATCTTGTAAAAACAAAATTTGACTAAAACAGGTCAAAAACAGGATGCCGAGGGCTCCAGAGGCCGTTGCCGCATACCCCAATTGTCGTCCATGTTGTGCAGCCCACCATTTGGAAATCAGACCCAGTACCATACTTCGCCCCGTTCCATAGAGGTCGAACGACTTCTTGAGGCTTCCTTTCATTGCCATCAACACTTTGTTGATTAATTTGAACAAAGTCAGAGATTTGCTTACTACAAAAAAACCTGTTTGCGCTTTTCATAAGCGCTTGACTCGGAAATGACAGTCCGGGGTGAAGTTGAAATGCTTTGGCGGAGGTGGGCCGAAGGCCCATCGAGGGACGTATGGTGATTTTAATGCAAAAAGCAATATTTTTGACCCTAATTTTCCTTACTTCCTTGATGGCTCCAATCGCTGCTGGAGGGACCACTGAGACTCAATTTCAAAATGGTACCTCGTCGTACACGCAGACCTTTGCTGGCAGTGGAAATGGAACTGCCGGGGATCTCTCAATCCCATTTGGCGCCGAAGTGACGTCGGCGGAATTCAAACTCCTCGGCGAGGCGAGCAGAACCACCTACACCAATTTCACTACAAACGCCCACTTCGGTGGCTTAGGCGATGGCTCATGGTCAGGTTCACCTCCTTCACCATTCACATCTGGTAGTCGCCAAAACGTTGATGTCGACAATCGGGAGATGAGCTTGAGAGGCAATCCTTCCCTCGCAGACATCGACATGGGGCGAACACAATACATTCAATCAAAGGGCTCTGCAGTGCAAAATACCAGCGGTCAGTTCGTGGCAAATGGCGATCAGGGCTATACCGGCCTCACCAAAAATTTCCCACAACTTAGTGTCAGCACAACGGCGAGTTGGAGTTACATCGGTGTTGTCGTGCAAATCGAAGACGAGTACCACGTCATGCGCTACACATCCTCCGGCATGTACCAAGCGCCGACTATCTTGAGGATCAATGCAACATCGGGCGCCTACATAGGAACCGCAAGCATCAACACCAACGGATGCAGCACAAGCCAGTATTACAGGATGGTCGATGCAACAGTGGATGGCTCAACAGTGTACACTGCTCACGATTCATACTACTACCTGACAAAATGGACGGTCTCCACCACAAGTACGACAACCAATGCAAAGCAGTGGAAGTGTGAGCGATCGTATTCCTTCAGTCCAAACTACGTCACAGGCGTTGATATTGATGATGCCACTGGAAAAATGTGGGTCTCAACATACAGCTATTCTGCTCAGGCGCACTATCTGAACGAAGTCGACGAAACCTCCCCTACATCGGTGAACGGCACGTGGACCCTCGGCACAACTTCCACCATTCCAACACGATACGGCGCGGGGCTGACCGTCAATTTCCCGACAATCATCTACAACGAATATGACCAGAGTTACAAAAGCGGCGTAGGGTACAGTTACGACAGTTATCACCACTACCTTCGATTTAATGGCAACTTCATCGAACACATGGGCGTCCTTCCAGTCACTGAAGGTGGCCACTATGGGTTGGTCGAAGCAGATGGTGGAAAACTAAGCTTTGCCTGCTCGAACACCGCCAGCACGTCCTATTGTCCAACCTCTTCAAGACATAAGATCTACAGCCATGGTGACGGAGCTGTATTTGATGCCCGTACACCAACCTCCACCAGCAACCTGATCACTGGTACATCGGTTTCAATTTCTAAACCAATTTCTGAATTCCTCGTCGCCAGTATCATCGGATACATTCCAACGGGCACGAGCATCGAAGTAGACCTCTCGAGCGACGGCGGCACAACTTGGCGTAACGTCAATGCCGGCCAGACAGTGAACTTTGCAACGGCAACCACGAGTCTGTTGTGGAGAGCCACATTGAATGGCACCACCACAGCAACCCCAATCCTCGATGGTATAGGAATCGAGTACACCACATCATACGTGAATTCCGCCTATATGTATGTCAATCAGTATGTTGGTAGCGGAGCAAAAACGACCGTTGCTGCAACGGTTGATTGGGACGCTACAACGCCTTCTGGAACCTCGATTAAGGTGAATTATGGCTATTCATCTTCCTCGACGTGCACCTCAGGATCCACTGGCGTCCAGTCGTGGACCACCACTCAGGCAGGTCAAACCAAATCGATGAATCCAACCGGATATTACATGTGTTTGAGGGTCGAACTTAGTTCCTCCAACTCTCAAAACACACCAACGATTTCCAACATCAGCGTCGCACAGCATGCTGACGCTCCCGAAGAATACGGCATCGAAATCGGTGGACTCTTGGACCCTGCCAAACCAGGGGAGTGGACGACACCAGTATGCTGGAGCAGGCCTGCGGCCGATGGAGCATTGTTAGGTCCATTCACCGTGCTGCCTACCACAGCATCGTTTGGTGCTAACAACCTTCTCAAGTGCCTCAATGACCGAATTCCTGACACTGGAGCGGGCATTGCCAACCTCTCAATCGGTCTTGTATCCGGAACTTCTGGTGTCCTCAGTCTTGAGTCATTCTCGATCTCCTACACCGTGAATACCATCAACCTTGATATTCAAATTCCAGTTGGCGAAATTCTGCATGAACGACTGCAACCGTACGAAGTGGTCACACGACACATCATTGGTGAAGACGCAACAAGCATGTCCGAAGCAACCCTTACCCTGCAAACGAATTCTATCGCAAAGAACCCAATCATGACCTGGCAAAATGGTGATGTCTTCCCGAGCCCTAATGATCCTGAGGATTACATCGAAATGGATGCCTCCTCGTGGTCAATGGAGAACAACGGTATTCTAGAAATTCACTGGATTTTCCACGTGACCTCTGAATTCCCAGACCAAACTGGCGTCCGGTTCAAGACCGGATGTTTGGACAACAGCGGTTCTGCTGGTTATTCTCCACTTGATTTGCTGAGCACCGAAACGATGGACGTCAACCGAAGCTTTGGACTGGGCTGGCTTAAGGTTCGTGACAACGATGGGCGTTTGACGATGGACGATGTCCCAGACAACTCGTGGGTTGCTGCTGGAGAGACGCTCTACTTCCAAGGCGCAATGTGGTTCCAAAACACCGAAGATGCCCCAAAGGACAGCGCATTCGACGTTCGAATCTCTCGCAATGGCTGGGTGGAAAGTACAGCTCGCGATACGACCAACAACAATGGTACCTTCTTCATCGGCATCGACTTGCCTGAAATTGATGTCCCTGATGGGTTGACCTACGAGGTGCAAACCTACAACGAGCGAAATCCAGCGCATGTGATGCAATCCAACGGCGATTGGCAACGAACCTACAAAGTAGATGCTACGTCACCTGAGCGAATGAATTTCGCACCGGAAGACGATGGTTATGAGGCAGCGAGTGTGCAGCAGGAAGTCAAGGTGCTCGTCAACGATGATGTTGGCCACCCGATGAGCCTCGAACTCATGTACTGGGTCGAGGCAGATCACGACTCGAATAGAAATGGTGAGGCTGACCCTCAAGAATATGCTATGAAAACCGTTCACAACACCACTGAGGCCAAGAATAAGTGGTTTATCACCACCATCGATCACTCCAGAAACCCAAACATGGGTCGAGTGTCCTACTTCTGGCAAGGTGGTGACGAAGCCGGTAATCCACTCTTCTACTCCGCAATTGGTGACGATGATGAGGTCTTGATGCTAGAATCAGAAGCAGGATTCCTCCATGATGATGCCACATTCAGAACACGAAAGGATTCGAGTGCAGTGTTCACTGGATTGGACTGGCACGGCCATGAAGACGATGGCGCGGTCTATGCTGGAATGGAGCAAACCATCACGCTTGGTTTCATAGATGCCAACACTGCAATTGATTTCGAGCACATTTCGTTGGTCTTTGATTTCGAGGGTCCTAACCCGCTGCGTGACGCTCAACGAATTTCCTACTCAGGAATGAATGACACCTTCTGGTCAGAAAGCGATTTCATCGACCTGTTGTCGACCAGTTCGATGCATGAAACGACAAATGAATCCGGATTGCCCTGGATTCAATTGACGTTCAACTTTGAAATTGGATGGGATTGGCCAGATGAAGAAATGGGTGATGTTGCCTTGATTTACAAGGAACGTGGGTCTGAGTTTGAAGATCGTATTCTCCTACTCGAACACACCTTCAGAGTTGAAAATGATTTGATGCTTGCACCAAGCGATTACCTCATCGAGGACATCAGTGAGCCTCGAACCGGACAAGTGGCAGATGGAAGTAGGGTCCGCAAGGACGACAGGTTAGCCTTCACTGGAACGGTTGTCTATGAAGGCAGCAGCGTTCCTGCACCTCGGGACGTGGGTATCCTTGTCGAAGTGTTCGATGGAGAAAAGTTGTGGAGCGACGGTTCACTGACTTCAGAAGGTCACTATTCCGTCGAAGTGCCACTCTCTGCTGCATCGACGTTGCAGTCCTCCCCGACGCGTACCTGTTTGATTTCGATCACCAACATTCCGGGACGAGGCGAAGACATGACTGGAACGCTTGTCTCTACAACACTGCAAGTCATTGTCGATGACGCAGCACCTCGTGTCGTTAAGCGAACGACGCCAATCAATGTCATTGACATCTCTGCGAACAATGACCTCACCTTCGTACCTGTTGAATTCCACGGCACGGAAGATGCCGACCTCACTGGATCAAAGCAAATGGTTCACTGGGTGATGCGTGATGCAACACGGACGGTTACCATCGGAGCAGGTTCGACGTTGCTCGGCATGCAACAAGACGGTCAAAATGTCATTTGGACAGGAGCAGTTGACTTGACTGATGGTGGAAGAATCACGCCACAAGCAGGCGACTTTGTCGGCTTCTACATTAGCGGATATGACGCTGCAGGAAACCAATTCCCTGTCGTTTCAAACTCTGAGGCAAGCCCAGTTCCTGAATTGGCCGCAAACGATACTGATTTCGAACGCCAATGGATTCGTCTTGGTGCTGTCGGACCCGAGTTGAGGGTCCAATCAATTGACCTGTCTGACGACCACGTTTCACCAGGCGCTAGTGTCGATGTGAGCGCCCATGTCATCAATACTGGTGGCGACACAGATGCACCATTCAAGGTCAGTTTCTACGCTGGTGATGCAGAAAAGCCATTCGATGAAGTCACACTGAGTGGTATTGATTCCAATGAGGTCATTGAAGTGACGACCATATGGAGTGCTGAGAATGTCGACCGCTTGCGAGTTGTTGTCGATCGTGACAACCTCATTGTCGAGGTTAACGACGACGATAACAGCGCTGAGCATTCAGTCGAAATGGCCTACCCGAAGTACCTTGGATGGTTCGATTCACCTCGTGAAAACCCACTGGCATGGATCTTTATCGTGACCTCAATCATTGTCTTGATTGGTGTCGCCTCAATAGCCGCAAGAACAAGCATTGACCACAGCGATGGTATGTTTGATGAGGAAGAAAATTGGGACGAAGAGGAAGAAGATGACGAAGATGAGGACGATGATTACGACGATGATTGATTCGCAGTACATTGTTTTTCGACATTTCACCATCACCTAGAGACTGCAAATCCTCAAAAGAGGTCGCCATAAGGACACCTCGAAGAGGGTGGGGAGAGTATGTCAACCGTCTTTTCAATTCTTGACAAAAAGCTCTCTTCCTCCTTAGAAAAACGAGGCTGGGAGCCGACACCTGTGCAACGAGCTGCACTACCAGAACTGTGCGCAGGTGAAGACAGAATCATCATCGCTCCAACAGGCTCTGGAAAGACACTGAGTGCCGTTCTCCCAGTTCTACATCGATGTTTGAGTGAAGATTGGGATCCTTTGGCCATCCTCTACATCACTCCACTCAGAGCATTGAATCGAGACGTGGACCGAAGACTGGAGGAGATTACCAGCGATGTTGGGCTCAGCGTTGGGCTGCGTCATGGAGATACTTCTCAAAGCGAACGAACACGTCAAACTCGTAAGCCGCCTCACCTTTTGGTCACAACTCCTGAAACCTTCCAATTGATGTTTACTGGTAAGAATTTGAGAAAATTGCTTGGTTCTGTTCGAGCCGTTATTGTTGACGAAGTGCATGACCTTGCAGCAAGCGAGCGTGGATGGCAACTCTCCCTCGGTCTGGCCAGATTAGAAGCTCTATCAGGGCGAAAAGTGCAACGGATTGGACTATCTGCAACTGTTGGAAATCCACAAGAAGTTGCTGAATGGCTGTCTCCAAAGCGAGGTAAAGCAATCATTGCCATGGGTGAACGTGACACCGATTTGACTGTCGAATGCGCACAACCGCTTGCAGAAGACGAAGTTGGGGGCATCGAACTTGGTGTCACGCCACGAGTGCATGCCAGTTTCAGACGATTGATTGATGTGCTACGCAGTGAACCACCCTGCCTTGTTTTTGTCAACAGCAGAAACGATGCTGAAACCATCGCTAATCGTCTTCAAACCATGGCTCCTGATGTTCAAATTGGCGTGCATCACGGTTCATTAGCCGCCGACACCCGGCAAGATATGGAAGATCGATTACGAGCCGGTGAGCTCGCAGGCTTAGTATGCACTTCCAGTCTCGAACTTGGTATCGATGTTGGAAAAATTAGGCGTATCATTCAGGTCAAAAGCCCGCGTTCTGTTGACCGAATGCTTCAGCGCGTCGGACGGGCAGACCATCGACTTGGAGGCGTCGGCCGAGGCCATCTCCTCGCATGGGACGCTGATGAAATTTCAGAAGGAGCAGTGGTTGCACGACGTGCTATGTTTGGGGAGATCGAACCTGTAGAGTGGCGTGACCGACCTAAATCAGTCGTGGCCAATCAACTCGTTCTCATGGCGCATTCCCATAATGCCGTACCAATCGACACAGCCACAGAGATCATCGGTAATGCTTGCCAGTTTGAAGGATGGAATCGGCAAGACACAGAAGCCATACTGAAGGTGCTTGCAGACGGTTGGATCATTCGCCATACCCCCGACCCAAAAGAGGTGCCTTGGTACAGGTGGCCAGCCAAGGTCTATGCTCATGCCCAAGCTGAAGCAAAAGCAATGAAGCAACTGCTTCCTGAGGAGCGACCAAAATACAACGTTCCAGATGAAGAAATTCCATCTGAATTGAAAGACATGAAGGTCAATGTTCCTCAAGCC
>VMHT01141674.1_pt1 | contig 28585 bp, 22 predicted proteins | sample 4693611 | NCBI WGS metagenome assembly VMHT01 (sample SAMN12280063, study PRJNA550983) | marine metagenome | isolation source: seawater sampled from same location over 5 years 0.02-0.2 micron viral filtrate | place: USA: collected off the coast of southern California halfway between the port... ... | reverse complement strand
TAGTAGAATAAAATAAGCGCTAAAGAACTGCCAATGATTAAAATCGCTAACCAATCGGGCATTTGAGTTTGCCTGGTGACAAAACCTTCCAGGAAACCGGCTATTATAAAAAATGGAATAGTAGTAATCACAATTTTAAGTCCGCTTTTTACACTTTTGAAAAAGGAAACCAGACGGGCGTAAGGTCCCGGGAATAGTATGCTTTTTCCCACTACGAGACCTGCGCAACCCGCAATTATTATTACGGAAATTTCAATAGTCCCGTGACTCCAAATCGTCCTGGCAGACTCCCAAAGCAATCCCTGGTCATAAAAGAAATATTGAAACGATCCCAGCATTACCGCGTTTTGCATTAAAATGAAAACCGTACCTATTCCGGCAAGAATTCCCATACTAAAAGCCATTAAAGAAACCCGAATGTTGTTAATGGTAATTCCCAAAAACATATCGGTTTCACTCATTTTTTTATAAACTGCCATGGGATCGCCTTCAGCAATATTCTGTAACGTCATATTCACATAAGCATCGCCTAAAATACTTCTCACAAAAGTGTGATCTGAAGCTGCTGAAAAAGCTCCCGCTGCAGAAAAAAGAGCGAAAATTAAAAAGCTAAGCAATAATTGTTTTTGAAAATTATAGAAGAATAAAGGAAATTCTTTAGTGAAAAACGTAATAAACCGGTTTCGTGATTCCTTTTTGTTCTTATAAACTTTTTGATGTGCAGAAGCGGCTAATTGATTTAAGTAAGTAGTAGTATTGCTTTTTGGATAAAAGGTTTTGGAGTAGCTTAAATGGTCGCTAACTTCTATATAAATATTGGAAAGCTGCTCTGGGCGCAGATTATTTTTATTTTGAAGCAGGCTTTCAAACTTCAGCCATTTATCCTTATTTTGCTTCACAAAAGCAGCCTCTCGCATGGTTTTTCTATTATGACTCAAAGAAACAGATTAAATGGATAATTTTCAAATTGAAACCGCTCAAAATATAAGTATTAATCAGAATGTTGCGAGTGTAGGCGATCGTATCCTTGCTTTTATCGTAGATGTATTCATAATTGGCCTATATATAGTGATTAGTTCGCTGGCATTAGCAGGCACAGGATTAGATGCGGCAGGGCAGTGGGTATATTACCTGGTAATGGGTTTACCCAGCCTTTTGTATTACTTATTATGGGAAAGTTTATATAATGGACAAACTCCCGGGAAAGCAGCTTTACAAATTAGAGTAGTGAAGTTAGATGGCAGCAGACCTGCTTTTGCTGAATATTTAATTAGGTGGTTACTTCGTTTTATCGATATTTCTATTAGTAGTGGGGCTATAGCGGTAGTCACAATTTTGTTGAATGGAAAAGGACAACGCCTGGGAGATCTTGCCGCAAAAACTACGGTGATTTCTGAAAAACCGACAACAAGTTTAAACCGAAGTCTGGCAGTAGATATTCCTGAAGGCTATCAACCTAAATATCCCCAGGTAAGTGTATTAAAAGATGCCGATGTGCAGGATATTAAAAACCTTTACCAAACCGCCAGAATAAATCATAATCACCGACTTATTTTATCGCTTTCAGAAAAATTATCAGAACTGTTGGAAACCAAACCGGCAGAATCCCCTATGGAATTTATTCAGCAGGTAATTACAGACTATAATTATTATACCCAGCGGGCGTAATTAATCTATAATCTCAATATCTATTTCCACATTATCTACAGGCCATTCAGACTGGCCGGTTTTTACCTGCGCAATTTTTTCTGCAACCTCCATTCCTTTAGTTACACGTCCAAAAACCGTATGATCGTTATTTAAATGCGGAGTTCCGTTTTCATCCATCACTATAAAAAATTCAAAAGGAGAAGAAGCTTTACTCACGTTCTGCTCGCTGTATTTTGCTGCTGAAAATGCGCCATAAGTATGCTTATGCCCGGCGCCAAATTCACTGGGAATAAGATAGTCGCCAATTTCAGAACGTTTTCTGGGAGTTGCTACATTATCTGAATTTCCGCCTTGGATCACGAATCCCGGTGCTACACGATGGAAAAAGGTATTGTTGAAATATCCCTTTTTTACAAGCATTATAAAATTAGCGCGATGTAGGGGAGTATCACGATAAAGCATTACTTCAATATTCCCAAAACTGGTGATGATGCGCACTCTGTTTTCGGGATTTTCTTTTCCATACTGCGTTAGAAATGGAATAAGCTGCTCCTGCGGAATTGGAAACCTGTCATCAACCTCTTCTTCATTTTGTAGCGCTATTTCTTCCTTTTTAGCATATTTCGCTTTCAGGGAATCTAATTTAGAGGCTTTTGTTCCAGAAACATTGTTTTCAGAAGTAGTTTCAGACTTATTTTTACTGGAAGATTCCTTATCTTCACAACTTGCGAAAAGCAGAATTAGAAAAAGATAAACGATAGAAAGCGAGGTTTTCATGGATTTTCAGGATTTTAAAGACAGGATACCAAAATTAAAAAAAATTGTCCTTCCGGGAGAAGAGGCGCATCATAAATTAGTGCCTGGTAATCGCCGTGAAGAGATGAAAAATCTCGATATTAATAGTCTTAAGCCTAATAAAGCCGGTGTTATGGCTGTGTTTTATCCAAATAATTTTGGAAAAACTCATCTGGTATTAATTTTAAGAAAAACCTATAAGGGTGTTCACTCTAATCAAATTGGATTTCCCGGTGGCCGGGTAGAACCCGAAGATGAAAACCTGGAGCAAACCGCATTGCGCGAAACCGAAGAGGAAGTTGGAATTCCAAGAAACAACATAGAAGTGATACGAGAGCTCACTCGCCTGTATATTCCGCCGAGTAATTTTTGGGTACAACCTTATTTAGGTTTGCTGGAAAAAACACCAACTTTAATTCCGCAGGAAAGTGAAGTAGAGCGTATTTTAGAGGTAGATCTAGATCATTTTCTGGATCATTCTAATTTTGTAAATCAGGAACTTAGCACCAGTTATTCCAATAAAATGGTTGTGCCTGCATTTAAATTAAATGAACAAATTGTATGGGGCGCTACAGGGATGATGCTGAGTGAAATACGAGAAATATTTAGAAAAAGCTTTTAAAATTTAAGAATTGTTATATTTGCCCGGCTTAATTTTTACTCGGTTAGCGAGATTTAAATAATGCCTGGCTTGTTTCAAAATTGAATTATTTTTTCCTTAGGTTTTGTGGGCTGGTCTCCTAATCTAATCGAACTGCAATTTTAGAGGAAGTAAGAACTGAAATTTAAACTATGGGATTATTAAAAAGAAATCCGTTTGGACATATTTTATTTCTGAAAAAGTGGCTTATCCGTATTTTCGGACTATTGACCCACCGTCGTTATCGCGGTTATAATGAACTGAGTATTGAAGGGTCTGAAATCATTAAAAATCTTCCCGATACCAACGTACTTTTTGTTTCCAATCATCAAACTTATTTTGCCGATGTTACAGCGATGTTTCACGTTTTTAATGCCAGCTTAAGTGGTAGGGTAGATTCTATAAAGAATGTTGGATACATCTGGCAGCCTAAACTTAATATCTATTATGTGGCTGCTAAAGAGACAATGAATGCAGGTTTACTTTCCAGAATTATGGCTTACGCTGGAGCCGTTAGTGTAGAGAGAACCTGGCGGGCTAAAGGTCAGGAAGTTGAACGTAAGGTAAATCCTAACGACACGAAAAATATTGGAACTGCTTTAAAGGATGGTTGGGTAATTACCTTCCCACAGGGAACTACAAAACCTTTTAAACCAATTAGAAAAGGAACCGCACACATTATTAAACAATACAAACCTGTTGTAATCCCTATCGTGATCGATGGTTTTAGACGCTCTTTTGATAAAAAAGGAATCAGGATCAAGAAAAGAGGTATTCTACAAACTATGCAAATAAAAGAACCGCTTCAAATAGATTATGAAAATGAATCTATTGAAAATATTGTAAGTAAACTGGAATATGCCATAGAGCAACATTCCTCTTTCCAAAAGGTTATTCCTGCCGAAACGGTAAAGGAGATGGAAGAGCTAAATAAGAAAAGGGAATATTAGTAATATTCTAAACCCGGAAAAACAAAAATTTGCAACCCAAGCGCTATTTTTATCTTATTAAAATTCAGTATTTAGGCTATCGTTTACACGGCTGGCAAAAACAGCCAGATGTAAAAACAGTAGAAGAATTAATCACTAAAACCCTGCGTTATGTGATGCCTGAAAAAAAGTTTAAAATTTTGGGTACCAGTAGAACTGATGCTATGGTTTCTGCTCAGGAATCGGCATTTGAGTTGTTCTTAGATTACGAGCCACTATCTGATTTGAATGAGTTTTTAAAAGAATTCAACCAGAATTTGCCACAGGATATTCGGGCACTTGCCATTACCGAAGTAGATGCGAAATTCAATATCATTCAGCATCCAAAACTTAAGGAATATGCTTATTTATTTAGTTTTGGCGAGAAAAATCATCCTTTCTGTGCGCCATTAATGGCTAATTTTCAATTTGATTTGGATATCGAGTTGATGAAAAAAGGAGCAAAGCTCTTTGAAGGAAAACACCAGTTTAGAAACTATTGTGTGCGGGTTTCGGAGAACAGTACTTTTGAGCGTGAGATCATAAAATCTGAATTAGTTGATAATACCGAAATCACCGCCAGCTTCTTTCCTAAAAAATCTTATATTTTTCATATTCACAGCGCCGGTTTTCTAAGGCACCAGGTAAGATTAATGATGGGTGCTTTGCTGCAACTTGGCAAAGGAGAATTGAGTCTCGAAGATTTGGAAAATAGTTTGAAACCGGGCGTAGAAATGCAAATGGATTACATAGTTCCGGCCTCGGGCTTACTCTTAAATAAAATTGGACTTGAAGATTTTTAAACTTCTGTTTTCTGTTTTTCTAAAACAGTCAGGGCTAACCTAATTGTACCATAATCTATTGCCTCTTCAAAATGTTCAAAATAAACTTTTAAGCCTTCAGGATTTTCAAGTTCAGTTCTGGCTTTTTCAACGGCTTTAAAATCAGCTTTCGAAATATATTTCATCGGGTCTACAGCTTCATTTTCAGCATATAGCTTTGCTAAATGTGAATAAACCGTAGTAATTGCAAGCTCTCGCTTTTTCGCAATTTCTTCCAGGCTTAAACCTTCATTTAATAAATTTAGAGTTGCCTTATAGGTATTTGCTTTTTTACGTTTTTTTTTGCTGCGTTTTTGCTTACTAAAAGCGATGATCTCCTTTATGAATTCGTAGCCGTAATCTTGCATTTTTTGTCTTCCCACACCATTGATTTGAAGAAATTCATCATCGGTCATAGGGCGGCATTTTTCCATTTCTTTTAGCGTAGCATCGTTAAAGATGAGGTAAGCAGGAATTTCTTCTTCGCGAGCAATTTTTAAACGTAGCTGTCTTAATTTTTCGAAAAGAGTATTATCTGAAGTTTTTTCTGAAACTTCTGTCTCTTCACGGCGTTTCAGTTTTTTACGATCAGGAACTTCAGCCAACTGTACTTTTTCGCCTTCAAACAAGACATTTTTAGCCAATGCAGTAAGTTGTAAATTATTCCCCCGGTGAAATGCGATCTCTACGTATCCAAGGTTGATAAGCTGAATAATATACTGCTGCCAGTGGTGCCAGGAAATATCTTTTCCTATTCCAAAAGTTTTAATTTCCTGGTAATTCTTACTAAAAACAGCTTCATTCTGTGAACCTCGTAAAACGTCTATTACTACAGTAATTGGTTCGTTTTCTTTTAGCCTGAAAATACAGGAAAGGGCTTTTTGAGCGATCACTGTGCCGTCGAAAAACTGCGGCGGATTTTTACAAATATCACAGTTGCCACAATCTTCCTGCTTTAATTCTCCAAAATAACTCAGCAATATTTTGCGGCGGCAACTTAATGCTTCCGAATATTGTTTCATTCGGTCTAGCTTTGCGAGCTGCACTTCCTCATTTCCCGAATTGGAAGCAAATTTTTGCAACTGTACCACATCGGCATAACTATGAAAAAGCATAGTGTCTGAGGGCAATCCGTCACGCCCTGCACGACCAATTTCCTGGTAATAGCCTTCCAGGTTTTTTGGCATATTATAATGAATTACCCACCGGATATTAGATTTATCGATGCCCATCCCAAAGGCGATGGTGGCACAAATAATCTTTGAATTATCATTGATAAAATTATCCTGAATTTCAATACGTTTTTCAGCCGATAAACCAGCGTGGTAAGCTTCAGCTTCAAAACCTTTGCGTTGCAGCTTTTCAGCAATTTCCTCCGTGTTTTTTCGGCTCAGGCAATAAATAATTCCGCTTTCCTTTTTTCGGGTTTTTACAAAGTTGGTGATTTGCTCAAAGCGCTTAATTCCCGGCCGCACATCAAGACTTAGATTTTTCCTATCGAATGAAGCGATGTGTTTTTCGGCATTTGGAATATTCAATTGTCGGCAAATATCTTCGCGAGTTGCTTTGTCGGCTGTAGCAGTTAAGGCTATCATTGGAGTGGTGGGAAAGCGATTTTTTAAATAACCCAGTTGGGTATAGGCCGGTCTAAAATCGTGGCCCCAGCTAGAGATACAATGGGCTTCATCTACCGCGATCAAACTTATTTTGCCGTCGCTCATAAACCGATCTACAAACTGCAAACTTTCGGGAGCAACATAAAGCAGTTTTAATTCTTTGGAATCAATTTTTTTGAAAATCTCCTGTTGCTGGCTCTCGGTTTGGCTACTATTTAAAAATGCCGCGGGAACGCCATTTGCAGTAAGTCCGTCTACCTGGTCTTTCATCAAGGCAATAAGCGGTGAAATTACCAGGGTAATTTCCGGAAGTAAAATAGCAGGAAGCTGGTAACAAATAGATTTTCCACCACCGGTGGGCATAATTACCAGGTTATCTTTTCCTTCAAAAACCGAATCGATGATCTTTTTTTGAAGCGGTCTAAAACTATCGTAACCAAAATATTCTTTAAGCGTATGTGAAACCCGGGTATTTTCCATAGCCGCAAAGTTAGTTTAAACTAATAATTAGCAAACAAATGCTCAGAATAAATATGGAAAACCCTTAAGCTTCTCTTTTCAAATAATTTAATGGATACATTGTTAAATCCGGAAAAGCATACCGTGATAAGGTAGCTTTGTAAAAACAACATCATTGACAATTATAATTACACTTAATAGAGTTGAAAACGATCGGAATTTATCGGGTTAAATAAAATATTAGGGTTGATTAATACAATGTTCTCTAGACAACAATAAAAGAAGTTTAAGAAAAAAAGTTTGTTTTGAATTTTATTATTAGTAAAAAATTATTCACTAATTATGCAAAAATTATTTAATGTATGTTATATTTGACGTACAATAAAAAACCGCCTGCTCCTGCAGACGGTTCTTAAAATCTAAAGCTCCCTAATTATCATGTAAGAAAGGAGCATCAGTAAATACAAAGTTTCCATATGTTATGATTTAATGGAACGTATATAAGTAATACCAAGGTGGCCGCCTTGGTATTCTTTTTTCAGCGATTGATAGCTCGATTACAATCACATTGCTAAAATAATAAGTATAATCCAATATTTTTAGATACTTAGAGTTTTTGTATTAACAATACTTTTTTACACAACAGATTCAATTACCTGTAAATCAGATTTTTAATTTTTTTTTGTTAGATAGGATTGTTAATAGGAAATTATCAAAAATATATCCAGAGAGAAATATAGAAAACTCTCAAACTAAAAGTATAAGAGTTTTAAATCTATAATAAACCATCTGTTTTTAGCAACTAGATCGCTTAAAGAAGAATATTAAAACTTCTAAATATCGTAGGCTACATAAGCCTGGTTAATCACTCTAAAAGAAGCTTCTATATCACCAACATTTTCAAAAGCCAGGTAATCTATCCAAACAAAACCATTGTCGCCCCAGGCTTCTCCCCAGGAGTTTACTACTTTAAAAGCGCCAAATTCATCATTATACCCAACTACTAACATCGCATGGCAGGTTACTTCTTCATAATCTACCGCGTGTTCCCGGTAAGCTGTTAGACCAAAATTATCGGTTTTCCCAAATTCTGGAGAAAGCACTGCACCTATAATTATGGGTTGTTGCCGGGTAAGGAGAGTTTTCATTTCGGCAATCATATTTTCTCCGCTTAAAGCTTTATAATCGGCTATTCTAGCTTGCGCAGCCGCTTCAATTGTTGCATCGTCGGGTTGGGTTTCGCATTCATTTTCGGTATAAGGGAAAATTTCCAGCGCTGCAACACCCTGTTCTTCTATTAATGCAAGGGTTTCCTGAATAGATGTTCCACCACAATCATCTGAAGTAAGTTGATTGTAAGTGTAAGAAGGGCTTAAAATATTTGCTTCCGAATAAGGTAATCCTGATTCAATTTTCTCCTGAAAAGATTTCATATAATAACTGGTAGCCCAGGAAGTGCAGGAACCCAACTCGCCCTGATTGCCAACCGGTGGCAGAAATTCAGATAAATCGAAAGATTCAGGTAAATTATCGGAGATGATCAAGTCTTGCAGTAAATTTTCAGTGTCCAAATTATAATTTCCGTTGCCGCTACATTCCAATCCTGTAAAATAAACTTCCCCATCTTCAGCCACAAATTGATTATCGGTTTCCTGTGGTACTTCAGGGATTTGAGGATTATTATTGCCGGAAGGATTCAAATCGTCCCTATCATTATAACAACCTGTAAGGCTTAAAGTAAGTACAAAAAGTAAAAGGTGAAGTTTTTTCATAGCAAGTTGGGTTGTTTGTTTTGATATTTCAGCATCAATCTTTACACCAATTTAATAAAGAATTAAATTTCTTTGAGTTTTATACGTAATAACTTAAGGAAAACGAGGATTATTGTAGTGAACTCTACTTTTTAAGTTCTTCAAATTTTTACAAATAGTACTTAAAAAGAAATTAGATGCTGCACTAGAAAATATGTACATTTGCAGCCGCAAAAAATCATTATTATGAAAGCCGGAATTGTAGGATTACCAAACGTAGGAAAATCAACGCTTTTTAATTGTCTTTCTAACGCAAAGGCACAGAGCGCAAACTTCCCTTTTTGTACCATTGAGCCTAATGTTGGAGTGGTGAACGTTCCAGACCCAAGGATTCAACGATTAGAAAGTTTGGTGAACCCAGAGAAAGTGCAACCGGCCACCGTAGAAATTGTAGATATTGCAGGCTTGGTGAAAGGAGCTAGTAAAGGAGAAGGATTAGGGAACCAGTTTTTAGGAAACATTAGGGAAACCGATGCGATTCTACACGTTTTGCGTTGTTTTGAGAACGATAATATTGTGCACGTAGATGGTTCTATAGACCCTATTAGGGATAAGGAAACTATAGATATGGAACTTCAGCTAAAAGATCTGGAAACTACCGATAAGAAGTTGGAGAAAGTTAAACGTGCAGCGCGTACCGGGAATAAAGAAGCACAAAAAGAACAGACAGCTTTAACTAAAGTGAAAGAAGGTTTAGAAGCCGGAAAATCTGTTAGAGCTATAGATCTCACCGAAGACGAAAGAAAAGAATTTATAAAACCATTGCAATTTATTACCGATAAGCCGGTAATGTATGTTTGTAATGTAGATGAAGATTCGGCCGTGTCAGGGAATGCTCATGTAGAGAAAGTTAGAGAAGCGGTAAAAGAGGAAGGTGCAGAGGTATTGGTACTTGCCGTAGGAACTGAAGCTGATATTACCGAATTGGACGATTATGAAGAACGCCAAATGTTTCTTCAGGATATTGGTTTGGAAGAACCGGGAGCTGCTAAATTAATTCGTGGAGCTTACGAGCTTTTAAATCTTCAAACTTATTTTACTGCCGGCGTAAAGGAAGTTCGCGCCTGGACAATTCCAGTAGGATCTACCGCACCACAAGCCGCCGGTGTAATTCATACTGATTTCGAAAAAGGATTTATTCGTGCTGAGGTTATCGCTTACGAAGATTTTGATCATTATGGAAGTGAAGCTAAAGTAAAAGAGGCCGGAAAAATGCGTGTAGAAGGTAAAGAATACATTGTTAAAGATGGTGATGTAATGCACTTTAGGTTCAACGTATAATCTGTAAAGGATTTAATTTCGCGAGGCTTGCCTCGACATATAAAAAGTTTTTTCAACTGATACCTCGTGGGCCTGTCGCGAGGTTCTTGATTTTTATATAACGTTTTTGGTTAGGGCTTAGAATCAAGCCCAGTATTTGAGTGCTTAATTCTATGCTAGTAGAGATTGCTAAAGATTTCTCTACAATTATTTTAAGAGATTTTCACCTTTAAACCTGCTTATACTTCATTTTTAACTAAGTCTTATAAACTCTTCTGTTTTTTTAAAATTAGTTTATCACTTGATATTGCTCGAGCTGTAAGGTTTTATCTAATTTTATTCTTCAACCAAAAACGAAAAGAAATGAATTTTAGAAAAAATAATAGAATGACATTGCATACGCCTAATTTTATAAAAAAGATCGGATTGGTAATTATGGTTTCCGGTGTTTTATTTGCCTGTAATGATGGTAATAAAAAAGAGGATGCAGATATAGAATTCGAACAGACCATGGAGGTAGAAGAAGATACTGTATCTAATTATGCCTATGAAGGGAATGCCGTATCAGATTATCTTACTTACATAGATGGTGAAGATGAGTACGAGGAAATGCAGGAAGAAATTGATCCTGAGACAGCTTTGCAGAAATTTGCCGCAGCGGTTTCAGAACGAGCCCAGAGTTTTGGAATGGAAGCCAATGAAGAACTTGAAGTTATTGGAGATACTTTAAGTAATTCTAAAAAGGATATGAGTGCGCAGTTGCAAACCGCAATTGCTTCCCTGGAAAAGCTTCAGGAAAACTCTTATGAAGAACTTTCTGATGAAGTAGATGAGCTTAAGGCTGAACTTAAGGAGATAGATATGAAATCAGATGATGCTAAAGATAAGTTGAGATCTTTCTTTAATAAAGCTGCCGATGTTATGGAGGAGATGGACGCACCAACCGAAGAAGGAGCAATGAGCAGAAATCCTGGAGCTGTAGATAATTCAGATTATAGCCAGGAACCTGATACTGTTGAGGTAGACCAATAAGAGATACAAAATATAGACTATTTAAGAGTCGCCACTTAGGCGGCTCTTTTTTTGTTCTTTATTTCCTTAATTTGAGGTGAAATAAAAATAATGTATGAAAGATAATTTTTCTTCAAAGTCTTCATCCTACGCCAAATATAGACCAACTTATCCGCAGGAATTATATCAATTTCTGAAGGAAAAACTCGATAAAACTGAAAAAGCCTGGGATTGTGGAACTGGAAATGGTCAGGTGGCAGGTGCACTTGCAAAGTTCTTTAAAGAAGTACAGGCAACCGATATAAGTCAACAACAATTGGACAATGCAATAATACAGCACAATATTCATTATTCGGTGCAGGCTGCAGAGAAAACTAACTTTCCAGATAATAGTTTCGATCTAATTACTGTAGCACAGGCTATTCACTGGTTTAATTTTGAAACTTTTTATAAAGAAGTAGCACGTGTTTTAAAACCCGATGGCATCATCGCAGTGATAGGCTATTCGTTGTTTAAAAGCAACCCAAAAACCAATGAGGTTATCCTTAAATTTTATCATGATATTGTTGGTCCTTTTTGGGATGAAGAACGGAAGTATTTAGATGAAAAATATAAAACTATCCCTTTTCCATTTAAAGAGCTTGAATCGCCGGTATTTGAGCAAGAATATGAGTGGACGTTTAATCATTTATTGGGCTATTTAAAAACATGGAGCGCCGTAAAACATGACGAAAAAGCAAACGGAGAAAACCCGGTAGCTCTAATTGAAGAAGAACTCAAAGCAACATTTGGTGCTAAGAACAAAGTAGTGTTTCCTATACTTTTTAGATTAGGAAAATTGGCTAAATAATTTTTTCAATTTAAGTGGCATAAAATATGATTATCTTCAGCTCGTTAATAAATGAACATATAGCTGATTAAAATTATTGATAATGAATAAATTAAGTTTTATTTTCCTGTTGGTTTCAGGAATGCTTTTTCAGAATATTTCCGCACAAAGCTTTGCCGATGACCAATCGGTAACCCAACAAGTGCTTCAGGAGCTTAATCGGGAGCGTAGTTTGTTGAGCCAGAACCTGGAGTTTAGAATCAAGGAAATAGATTCTAAAATCAGCAATCTTGATGAAAGTATACAAAACACAAATTCTTCCGCAGAAAAGGTTGAAAAACTATTGGAACGCGTTAAATTTCTTGAAGAACGGCAGGAAGAAATAGATAAAAACACCATTAGCGTTTACAAATATAATTATAGCTCGGCCGTGCTAAATCTAGCCTCCATGGAGCGTGAGATCAAACCACTAAACCTTTTTAATGCTTCCCGTGAATTTTATGCTACTTTAGACCAGGTGAGTAATCCTATGCATTACGAAGGTTACCAGGAATGGTTTGGGCAGTTTAGAAAATTTGTTGAAGAGGAAAAGAAAAATGATGCCCGGCTTTCAGCTTTGAGCCATATTCTAACGGTTACTGGCGACCTTGCACAGGGCACTCCTTTTACGGGAATGTTTGCAGGAACCGTTTTTGACGGAATAGGCAGCTTTATAAATTCTCTTGGTTGGGGAGATAAAAAGCTAAAACAGCAAAGTACCGAAATGCTGAAACTAACCACAACTGTGGCGCAATTTACACACGATAAGGATCTTATAGAAACCGAGTGGGAATCTATAAATAAGAATCTGGATGAATTAAAAGAGCTTCAGGAAAAAGCGATGCAGGAAAATTTGGTGCAAATCCTTGAAATAGACCCGAAGGAGTTTGACAGAAATTTTACCAATGAGACCGATGCGAAAAAGCGTACCCAATACATTCTCGATATTTCTAAGATAGCCGAAAATAAAATTGCTGAAGAGAAAGCTAAAAACCCTGAAAACTGGAAGCAAGATTATCACGATCAAATGATCGCGGTACAGAATCTGAAAATCCGATTTGGGACAATTACCTTCAGAATACTGGAGAATCTAAAAAAATATGATTCGCTCATTAAGAAATATGAAAACGATGAATATTTAAAAACCAAAATCGCAGATTTAAAAAATAAGTTGAATACCGTACGAAACAGCTTTGAATCTACTTTTAATCCGCAAGAATATATTAAGGCATCTAATGAGATGTATGTGGTAGAGTAGAGGTTTCCCTCCTAATAAATAAAGACTATCTGAGAATCTTAGATCCCGAAATAAATTCAGGATGACGTTTAAAGACTTTCAGATAGTCTTTTTAAGTTTTTCTAATGCTTCAATTCAGGCAATAGTTTTTCAATTCTATCTCTAGAACCCTCATATTGTGCCGGTAATTTCAGGCTGCTTCCCAGTTCTTCAAGATCTTCGTCTCTGGTAAACCCGGGATTATCTGTTGCGATTTCAAATAAAACTCCACCGGGTTCTCTAAAATAAAGTGAGAAGAAATAATCACGATCTATCTTTTCGGTTATTTGAAGACCTTTTTCAATAATCTTCTCGCGAAAATACATTTGGGTTTCTTCATCTTTAACACGAAAAGCAATATGATGATTAGTTCCACCGGCATTAATACCGCGTTCTGCAGTAGGATCTTCGTGAATATCTACAATGGCAGCGTTTTCTACCGTATTTGTTTTATACCTATAAAAATCATCTTCTTTTTCCTCGAGCTCATAACCAAAGATATCGGTAAGAATCCCTGCCGTAGGTCCTACATTGTAAAGAGTAAGGGTAACACTGTGAAATCCTTTTAAAGCAACATCGCTTTTAATTTCATCGGTTTCCCAGGCTTCACGATCATCCTCATGCTTAGGAACAACCAGTTTTAAATTGAGTCCGTCTGGATCGCGAAATGGTAAATATTTTTCTCCAAACTGTTCCCTGGTTTTTCCGAATTCAACGCCATTCTTTTCAAAACGTTTTTTCCAAAAATCCAGGCTTCCTTCGGGAACCGAGTACCCAATTTCTGTAGCCATTCCCACACCATTTTTACCTTTTTTGACTCTTTCCCATGGGAAAAAAGTAAGAATGCTGCCCGGAGTTCCTGTTTTATCTCCAAAATAAAAATGATAGGTTTGCGGATCATCAAAATTCACCGTTTTCTTAACCATCCTTAATCCAAGTGTTTTGGTATAGAAGTCGTAGTTGCGCTGTGCATTTCCTGCAATAGCAGTGATATGGTGTAAACCAAGTATTTTATGTTCCATGTTTTTTCTTTCAATTACGCAAAAAACGAGCGTATTTCGGTTAAATTAATCGTAAAACTGTATATGAAACTTCTAATTTTTTGTGCGGCGTTTATAGAGTTTATAAGCTTCGATCCAAATTACCGATAGAAAGCCTGTAGTGATACATAAAATTAATTGTGTGATTGATATCTGGCCAAACTCAAAGAATAATCTAAGTGGTTCCCAAAATAACATTGCAGCACTTAGTATCGTGGTAATCCCAATAATAATTGGGATAAGGCTGTTTTTATAAGAAAGGGTCGCTACTGCAGAATAAAAGAAAGAGCGGTTAACGAGGGTTAAAAATATATTAGCGGCTATTAAACAGCTAAAAACCATACTGCGGGTAAGATCTTCAGAAAACCCCGAAGAAACAGCAAAGCGATAAATACCCAGAGTTCCTACCGAAATTCCAATACCCTGAATAATACTTAGGCTTAATTCTTTTACATTGAAAAAGCTTTGAGTTGCCGGTCTTGGTTTTTGCTTTAGAATGTTGGCTTCAGCCGGTTCATTTTCATAAATAATAGAGCAGGTAGGCCCCATAATTAATTCCAGGAAAATAATATGTACAGGTGAGAAGATATTTGGATAGATCCATCCTAAAGCCAGGGGAATAAAGACGGTAAGGATTATAGGAATATGAATTGAAATGATATACTGAATTGCTTTTTTAAGGTTATTATAAATTCTTCTACCCATTTCTACTGCATCTACCATCCCCGAAAGATCATCTTTTACCAAAATTAGAGAGGCAGCTTTTTTTGCGATCTCACTTCCTTTTTTGCCCATAGCAATACCAATATGTGCAGCTTTTAATGCAGGACCGTCATTCACCCCATCGCCGGTCATTGCCACGATTTCGTTGTTAGCTTTTAAAGCATTAATGATCTTTAATTTTGCCTCAGGAAACATTCGGGTAAAAATATTGATGGTCTTAACCTTCTCTTTGAGTTCTTCTTCAGAAAGTTTTAGCAGCTCTTCACCATCCATGCTCTTTCCTGAGTTTTTGAAATTTATTTGCCGTGCAATTTCTCCAGTGGTTACTGCATTATCACCGGTAATAATTTTTACCTGAAGTCCTGCGGAATAAAAATCTTCAAACACTTTGCTAATATTCTCTTTAGGTGGATCATAAAAAGCGATAAGTCCAAGGAATTCAAATTTTAGATCTTGCTGAATCTTAGGAAATTTCTCCACCTTTTCTTTTACTTCCCCTACACCCAAAACTCTAAATCCCTCACTTGCCAATTGGTTTAGCTGCTTTTCGATATGTTCTACAACACTTTCTTCCAGATTAGAAACTTTTAATAAAGCTTCAGGGGCACCTTTAGCGGCAATGATCCTTTTTCCACTTTTATTTTCAAAAATATGAGTCATCATTGGGGGTTTACCACTAAGAGGATACTCGTGCACCATTTTAAAATCTGGTCTTAGATCTGATTCTGTATTCAGTTCATAAGCCTTATGTATCGCGATTTCCATGGGATCAAAAGGAATGGGCTCGCTGGCCCACATACTTACTTCAATAAGGTTTTTAGCTTCTGTATTGAGGTTAGTATCTGCATCCTGAATCTCCCAATTTTTATTAGTGACAATTTTTGCAAGACTCATCTTATTTTGAGTAATAGTCCCGGTTTTATCGGCACAAATTACGGTGGCGCTTCCCAGGCTTTCCACTGTTTTCATTTGCTTTACCACAATACCCATTTTCATAAGCCGCCAGGCTCCCATAGCCATAAAAGTGGCAAACGCAACAGGAATTTCTTCCGGAAGAATACTCATTGCCAGTGTTAGCGCCTGTAGTAAACTTTCCAGGATGCTAAGTGTCTCTACATAATTAAGAATCCAAACCAGTAGAAAAAAGAAACTTCCGGCAATCACCATTTTCTTTACAAAATTGTTGATCTGTCTCTCCAGTAAGGTCTTTTCGGTTTTTTGGGAATCCATGCTTTTCCCGATTTTTCCTAACCGGGTTTTATTGCCAATAGCGATTACTTTAGCAACAGCAAGGCCACCTACAACCTGTGTTCCCATAAAAATTTCAGGATTTTCGTCTGCTTGTTTTGAAACACTAAACGATTCTCCGGTTAGCACAGATTCATTCACGGAAAAGTCATTAGACTGCATGATCCTAGCATCAGCGGGAACACTATTGCCTTCTTCAACCACAATAATATCATCTAAGACTAATTTTGAAGCTGAAATTTTTTCAAGCTTTTGGTTACGAATTACTTTCGTTTCCGGTTGAATGATCTCTTTCAGTTTTTTTAGCGCGTTCCTACTTCTGTTTTCCTGAAATAAAGAGATACCAGCTACCAGAAGAATTGCAAAACTAAGAAAGAGTCCATCTCCTGGATTTCCTGTAAGAAAATATATCATTGCGGCTACAAAAAGTAAAATGATCATAGGCTCGGTGACCAACGTTCGCAGTGCAGTAACAAATCCCGATTTTCTTTTAGAAACTATTTGATTGTACCCATGTTTTTCGGCAGAAGCTTTAGCCGCTTTGGAGGTAAGTCCTTTAAAATCTGCGGTAAGACTGGACATAAAATAGCTGAGATAAGGCTTAAGTTAAAGATGCTTATGAAGCCGTTTTACAATATTGTAAGTATTTGAGTCAGAATAGGTGCCAAAGGCATTCACCAAAACACCTTTTATTTTATGGTTGTGTGAGGAGATGGCATAAACGATCATTTCATCGCCGGGATCTGTCATTCCTTCGAAACGATAGATTTCATCAATTTCAAATTCCTCAGGGGAAAGTTCCAGAGAGCGTGCAGTATCAACAATTTTATCTTTTTCCGGCTCTAATTTAAAGTCGGTAGTATAACCGCGAGTGGCCAGGCCATTTATGGCCTGGCTAACTGTTTCATAATCGTGTCTCTCTACCAGCATAATTATATTATATACCTGTTAAATTAGATAAATTATTAACGTAAAACAACTGAAAATCAGTATTTTATTTAATTTCGAAATAACTTTAGTTCAGGGAATTAATTATTTTCTTCAGTTTTTGCTGCACTTCGGTAGCTATTTCTTCGAGTGAGTCATTTTTTGCGGCCTGCATAGAAGATATTGGATCTACCGCTGAAACTTCAATTTCTCCATTATCATTTTCTTCCACGATTACATTACAAGGTAGAAAAACGCCAATTTTATCTTCGCTCTTTAAAGCTTTGTGAGCAAATTCAGGATTACAGGCGCCAAGAATTCTATATTTCTTGAAATCTACGTCTATTTTCTTCTTCAGGGTTTCCTTTACATCAATTTCAGTAAGTACCCCAAAACCCTCTTCTTTTAAGGCTGCAGTTACTGTTTCTATAGCTTTATCAAAGTTTTTTTCTTTTAAAGTAGTATTAAAATAATAGCTCATAACTTAATTTTTTGTCGGTTTGTTTTCAGTATTAATTTACGAAGAAAATTAAATACTAAGAAGTTCTTTCAGAAGAAATACTTTGGGAAAAGATTTATAATCTGAAGGCTATTCAACTTCAGGAAAAAATAAAAAAGCTTACTTTTGTGTTAGAAATTCTACTATTTGCAACTAATTATGGGTCAAAGAATATTACTGAATGCTGTTGAAATAAATATTATTCTGCACCGTCTTGCCTGCCAGTTAGTTGAAAATCATACCGATTTTAAGAATACCGTTATTATTGGAATCCAGCCTCGTGGCGTTTTTCTTGCTGAAAGAATTATAAAAATTCTGCAGGAAGAATATGGAATTACCGACTTAAATTATGGCCACCTGGACATTACCTTTTACCGGGACGATTTTAGAAGGGGAGAAAAGCCGCTGGAGGCCAATAAGACTAAAATTGATTTTATAGTAGAAGATAAAAAAGTTGTTTTTATAGACGATGTACTTTATACAGGCCGAAGTATTAGAGCGGCACTTACCGCTGTACAATCTTTTGGCAGGCCAGCAGAAATTGAATTACTAAGTTTTATAGATAGAAGATTTAGCCGTCATTTACCAATTCAACCAGATTATAATGGGAGGCAGGTAGATGCCATAAATGAAGAAAAAGTAATAGTGAACTGGAAAGAAAACGATGGGGAAGACGTGGTTTATCTGGTTTCTAAATAACTAAATATATGAGCGAATTAAGTGTAGATCACTTACTGGGAATTAAATATCTTAACGAGAAGGATATTGAGCTTATTTTTAAAACTGCAGATCATTTTAAGGAAGTGATTAACCGGCCCATTAAAAAAGTCCCTTCGCTTAGAGATATTACCATAGCTAATTTATTTTTTGAAAATTCTACCCGAACCAGACTCTCTTTTGAACTTGCCGAAAAACGATTAAGTGCAGATGTTGTTAATTTCTCAGCAGCTTCATCTTCGGTTAAAAAAGGGGAAACACTAATAGATACCGTAAACAACATTCTATCCATGAAAGTTGATATGGTAGTTATGCGGCATCCAAATCCCGGAGCAGGTATATTTCTTTCACGTCACGTAAAAGCAAGTATTATTAATGCTGGAGACGGCGCCCATGAGCATCCCACCCAGGCACTGCTGGATTCTTATTCCATAAGGGAACGTCTTGGGGCAGTAGCCGGTAAAAAGGTGGTTATTGTAGGAGATATCTTGCACAGTAGGGTAGCACTCTCCAATATTCTTGCACTAAAACTACAAGGAGCTGAGGTTAAAGTTTGCGGTCCAAAAACACTTTTACCTAAACACATTGAGTCTTTAGGAGTAAGTGTGGAAACCGATCTTAAAAAAGCTCTTGAATGGTGTGATGTAGCCAATATGCTAAGAGTGCAGAACGAACGTATGGATATTAGCTATTTTCCAAGTACCAGGGAATATGCACAACAATTTCAGTTGAACAAAAAAATGCTTGAAAGTTTAAATAAAGAGATTGTGGTAATGCATCCCGGGCCAATAAACCGCGGAGTGGAAATTACCAGCGATGTAGCCGATGCCGAAAATGCAATTATTTTAGACCAGGTTCAAAATGGGGTTGCCGTTAGAATGGCGGTAATATATTTACTGGCTTCAAAAATCAACCGCTAAAAGCTTTGATTTTATAAGTTTAAATTTAAAGAATTACACAATGAAGATTTCAGAGAAAGAAAATTATATATTAATAGAACCATTAGAAGCTCCGGTAGTAGATTTTGTTTCTCTACTTACCCAAAAGCATGAGGAATTTGAGAAGAAAAATGTTGTAGTTAACCTATTGGCTTATCATAACCTTCAAAAAGAAGAAGTACTTGGTTTTTTAGAAATTTCTAAAGCTCACCAAATGAATGAGAAATCTTTTGTTTTGGTAAGTAATGCTGTTACCATAGATGAACTACCAGAGGAAATTATTGTAGTTCCTTCTTTAAAAGAGGCTGAAGACCTTATTCAAATGGATGAGATTCAAAGAGATTTAGGTATATAAAATCTTTTATATGAAGCTTAATATTCTTGGTTGTTATGCCGCTACCCCGCGTAGTTTTACCAATCCTACTTCCCAGGTGCTGGAAATGAAAAACGAATTGTTTTTGATAGATTGCGGTGAAGGAACCCAGGTACAACTAAGACGAAACAAAATAAAGTTTAATAAGATAAAACATATCTTTATTTCCCACCTGCACGGGGACCACTGTTACGGTCTTGTAGGTCTTATTTCAACTTTTAGGCTTTTAAATAGGGAAAACGAGTTGCATGTTTATGGCCCAAAAGGAATAAAGGAGATTATTACGCTTCAGTTAAAATTATCTAATTCCTGGACCAATTACCCACTTTACTTTCATGAACTTGAGAGTAAGGAACCGCAGGTTATTTATGAAGATGAAAAACTTAGTGTAGAAACTATTCCCCTGATACATAGAATTTATACCAACGGATTTCTCTTTAAAGAAAAGCCGGGAGATCGCAAATTACTTATAGATAAAGCCGTTAGCTATAATATTGACGTTTCTTTATTTAAAAGTATAAAAAAAGGAAAGGACGTCACCTCAGAATCTGGAGAGCTAATTCCCAACCATCTTGTTACTGCAGATCCCGAGCCAACCAAGAGTTATGCTTATTGCAGTGATACTGCTTTTAACCAAAAGATGATTCCACAAATTAGTGGTGCTACGGTTTTATACCATGAATCTACTTTTCTTGAGGACAAAGCTCAATTAGCCTTTCCAACCAAACACAGTACAGCTAAAGAAGCTGCGCTAATTGCCAAAGAAGCCGGAGTGAAGCAACTTATTCTAGGCCATTATTCTACCAGATATGCGAATATTAATTTATTTAGGGAAGAAGCCGCAACTATATTTCCGGAGGTTGATTTAGCCGATGACGGGAAGGTTTTTATCTTTGAATAACACTTTTTCCTTTTTTATACCTACATTTTTAACGTATTAATTTTTATTCTGCTCATTTTCAGTAGGGTTAATCCTACTATTTCTGTTAAAAAACAGATAAAATCGATGAAATGCATAATTGAATATGCATTTAGTCGATAAAAAGTGTACTTTTAACTTCCCAGTCTAACATGATTAACTATGAGAAAAAGTACACTAAGGTTTATAATGCTTCTTTTGCTTGCTGTTTCAACGGTTTCTTGTGCAAAGGAAAGCATCGAAGAAGAAGTAAATTCCTACAATCATACTGCTAAAGAAAAAGTCAATTTTGATTATTCTGCAATTGAGACTGAAATTCTGACTTTGGTAAATGAACATAGAAAAAGTTTAGATCTTGCACCTCTTGCACCTATAGCTGAAATTTCAGTTGAAGCAGAATCTCATAATTATTATATGCTTGAAGTAGGGGAAGTGAGCCACGATAATTTTGGAGTTCGTTATGAAAATTTAGTAAAAACTGTAGGAGCCAAAGCTGTTAGTGAAAATGTAGGTTATGGATACCGCACTGCTGATGCTGTGGTGAAGGCCTGGTTAAACAGTAAAGGTCATAAAGAAAACATTGAAGGAAATCATTCCCACTTTGGAGTATCTGTGTTAGACGATGAAAATGGACGTAATTATTTCACCAATATCTTTATAAGAAAGTAAATTTTGTTTTTCATAGATTGATTAAGCAAAAAAGGTTCAGCATTGCCCTGAACCTTTTTTATTTAAAAAAAACCTAATCTTTAATTCATATTCACCACGCTAAACATAGAACGGCGATTTAGTTGATGTTGCTCTTTAGAACACCTATCGCATTCTATTGCAGGTTGGCGCTCCCCGTAGCCTTGCTCTTTAATACGATTTTTAGCAATTCCTTGCTCGATTAAATAGTCTCGAGTGGATTTTGCTCTTCGTTTGGCTAAAGCTTCATTATAAGCTTCGCTTCCGCGCTTATCGGTATGCGATCCAACTTCAATTACAAGATCGGGATACTCGTCGCGCATAAGTTTTACAAGTTTATCAAGTTCTTTTGCCGCGTCTGGCCTAATGTTACTCTTATCAAAATCGAAGTAAATGTTATTTATTTCAGCAAGATACTCTACATCGGCCACTGGTTGAAGGACGATATTATACTCCATTTCTTCTAAATCTTGCATATTGCTGGTATTCAAAGTGGCATTGAAATTTTTATATTCAATCTGTTTTGCTTCCAACGGAATTTCCATATTTCTATTCACCGTTGTTTTATAATTTCCATCCTCATCAGATTCTAGAAAAGCGATTTGTTCGTTATTTTCATCAAAAAGCCTAATCGTAGCTTGCGCAATAGGATTGCCATTTACAGCATCTGTTACTTTTCCTTTTAAAATTAAGGGCAGTAATTGATTAAATCCATAAATATTGTCTGATCCATCACGGTTAGAAGCTATAAACCCGGCATTACTATCAGTTTCCCTGAAATAACTAAAATCGTCTAAGTTGCTATTTATCGTTCCCCCCAGGTTGATAATTTGGGGATTTTCAGCATTCAAATCTATTTTATAGATATCGGCTAAACCATACCCACCGTGCCCGGTTGAAGAAAAATAAAGCATCTCGTCTTCATCTATAAAGGGAAAGCTTTCGTCTTCAGCGGTATTAATTAAATCTCCCAGGTTTTCTGGATTCCCAAAGCTATTATTGCCATTTATGGAAACTTTATAAAGATCGGTTCCACCTTTGCCACCCGGCATATTGGAAGTGAAATAAAGGGTTTTCCCATCTGGTGATACCGAAGGATGCCCTACGGAATATTCATTGTTATTTATTGGTAATTCCTGAATATTCACCCAACTATTTCCCGATTTTTGAGCTGAATAGATCTTTAAATGATTAGTAGCTTCTTTATCCCGTTTCCCTTCCTTATCATTATAGTAGTTGTTACGAGTGAAATACAGCGTTTCGCCCTCCTGGCCAAAACTTATAGGACCATCATGTAATTTAGTATTAATCTCTCCGGAAATAGGAGAGACCTCAGCATTAGAATTTAATTGATAAACATCTAAAAATGGCTCTTCATTCCAGGAATATTCTTTTTCTGAATTTCCCGAATTTCTAGCTGAAACGAAGTAGGTTTTTCCATCGTGTTTTACAGCTCCAAAATCACTGAATTCTGAATTAAAGTCGCTTTTTTTAAGTGTATAGGGAGTTTTAATTTTAGGACTGTTTCTATCTAGCATTTTGTTGGCTTCAGCTGAAGCTTCCCCGTTGCTTTCCAGGTATTTTTGTAACCATTCGCGAGATTCCTCATATCTTTTGGCGCCTCTTAAAGCCTGGGCATATTCATAATAATATTCTGCAGAAATATTTGTAGAATCTTCCAAGATATCCTCGTAATAGAAAACGGCATTTTCGGGACTTCTTAATTTCATATAAGTCTCGGCCAGCTTTAACCTGTTTTCCCTGGTGTTATAGTCGTTCTCAATAAGTTCTTTATAGACCTCTACCGCTTCCACATAAGCCAGGTTATTATAAAGTTTATCTGCCCTTTTTTGTTTGCCGTATTGTGCCTGTAGCGATATGCTAAACACGAAGAAAAATAGGCTTAAATAGTATAGTTTTTTCATAATTAGCAGCGTTTGTTTTAGAAGAATCGGGGAGATTTATATCGAGTTTTCTGAAATCTGAATTCATAAATAAGTAAGATCTCGTGCGATCCAGAGGTGTATGGTCTAATATCTGAAATTGAATATTCGTAGGCATAACCGGCTCTAAACCCGTCAAAAAGTTCTACATCCAGAAATGCGCCCAAAGCGTCATCTATTCGCCAGTTGGCTCCCAGGTAAAATTTCTCATTGAAGATCATTGTTCCTGAAAAATCTACGGAAAGCGGGGCACCGCTAGTCATTTTTAGCAAAGAAGTAGGTCTGAATTTCAGGTTTTCATTTAAATCAAAAACATATCCACCGGTAAGGTAATAATGAATCTGTTCCATGGCTAAAAACTCACTATACTCATGATTGTTGTTGTTAATTAGCTTTGGAGCAGATGCGCCCACATACCATTTCTGGGAAGAAAGGTAGAAACCAATTCCAAAATTTGGAGTCCACTTATTAAACCGATCTTCAAAGAACGGATCATTCAAAACCTGCTGATCGGTAAATAATTCCTGATCTAAATTGTAATAACTCATTCCTGCCTTTAAACCCATTGCCAGAGAGATGTCATTGCTGAAATCTAGACGATAAGCAAAATCTCCGTAAGCATAGGTATAATTCTCGTAACCGGTTTTATCGTTAATTATTGAAAGCCCAAGACCTACCTTATCGTTTGTAAGTGGGGAATGTACAGAGAGCGTTTGCGTATTTGGCGCTCCGCTAACTCCGGCCCATTGATTACGATTTAAAGCAGTTATAGAAAACCCGTCCCTGCTCCCGGCATAAGCTGGATTTATAGATATAGTATTATACATATACTGGGTAAACTGCGGCAATTGCTGCGCTGAACCAGATATGGAAAACATAAGACAGAATAGGAGTAGGTATAAGTATTTCATAGTTTTCTGTTTTTATTTTGTTCCTAAATAGATGTAACCTTGTATTGGGTCAAAGCCGCTATTTCTAATTTCCAGAATATAGAAGTATGTTCCTGATGGCAATTGGTTAGAACTTGTTGCCGAATTAGTTGAATAGCCATCCCAATCGTTTTGATAGTTTGTGGCTTCATAAATTTTATTACCCCATCGGTTAAAGATCATCAGGTCGTAAGTGAATCCACATTCACTGGCAAAATCTATGGTAAAGTAATCGTTGCGATTATCACCATTTGGAGTTACAGCCTTTGAAATACTAGATCGAATATCTTCCAGGCTACAAGGCAATACTACACAATCATCGTTTATGGAAACAGTAACCTCTGTAGTAGAATCACAAATACCATTGTTTAGTTGATATTCAAAAGTATAGGAACCGATTGCTAACATTGCCGGGTCAATAAAGCCCTGGGCTAATGCTCCCGTTTCTTCGGTATCTACCCAAACCCCTGAAGTATCATATTCGCCTTCAAGCAGTTCAAAAAGATCAAAAGTAGAGTCGTCTATACAAAGACTAATTGTAGTGGTTTCAATCTCACTGGCTATAGGCCCTACTAATGTTACTATGGTAGCATCTGAAATTTGATCAAACTGATCTTTAGCCGTTACCTGATAGGTTCCCGGTTCAAGCTCTGTAAATTCCTCTACTGCTACATAGTTTTCACCGTCAATACTATAGGTAAGTCCGGCTTCAGTATTAATAAGGATTACCCCGGTTGGTGTAACACAGTCAGGCTGAATTAAATCAACTTGTGGAGCAGTTGGTGCAGGCGGAGTTTCTTCCGGCTCTTCTTCTACAATAACTGCAAAGGAACAGCTGGACGTATTTCCTGAAGCATCAGTAATTTCATAAGTCACGATAGTTTCTCCTAAAGGGAATTCTTCTCCAGACGCATAACCTTCGATTAGTTCTATACTGGTTTCTGAGCAATTATCTGTAGCTGAAATAGTAGCATAATTTACTACAACAGTCTCAGTTCCAAACTCAACGTTTAATTGTATATCTTCCGGACAGGCAATCACCGGAGCTTCATTATCTATAACAGTAACTGTAAAACTCGAATTAACCGAATTACCATTCACATCAATTGCGGTATAGGTTACTCTGGTTTCTCCTACAGGAAATTCAAACCCAGGAGCCAAACCTTCTGTAAGTTCTATACTTTCTAATCCACAATCATCAGTAGCAGAAGGAAGCTCATAGGCTACAATGGCACCGCATAAATCAGGATCGGTATTTAGCGTTATATCATTTTTATCTTCAATAACCGGAGCTTTATCATCAACTACATTTATTTCAAAGCTGCAGCTTGTTGTATTTCCAGCATCATCAGAAGTAGTAAAGGTTATAGTGGTAGTTCCTATTGGAAATACTTCTCCTGAAGACAGACCCTCGGTTTGTTCTACGGTTACATTACCTGAATTGTCAAAACCTTCTGGAATTTCAAACTCTACAATAGCACCGCAAATTCCACTATCAGTACTTCTTACAATATCTGATGGGCATTCTAAAGTTGGATCTTCAGTATCTTCAATTATGATATCAAAGCTGCATTGGGTAGTATTTCCAGAAGTATCGGTAGCCGTAAAAGTTACAGTGTTCGTGCCAATTGGAAACTGAGAACCAGAAGTAAATCCACCGGTTTGTTCTACATTCACTTCACAATTATCGCTGGCTAACGGATTCTCAAAATTCACTGTTGCAAAAGCAACACCGGATTCAGTACTAAAAATCATGTTTTCAGGACATTCAATTACCGGTGCCTGATTGTCAGTTACCGTTACAGTTTGAATCACCGGTACAGCTTGATTTCCATTATCATCCGTTACGGTCCAGGTAATGGTTGTTATTCCTACCGGATATTCCGCATCTAAAGACTGACTATCATCACGGGTTCCGTTTACCATTCCAACGGAACAATTATCGCTAGCTAATGGAGCAGTAATTTCTATCATTGCACCACAGGAATCAGCATCCGCAGTGGTATTGATCGCTTCTACATTAGCAATTACCGGTATCTCGTTATCATTTACCGTTACGGTTTGTATTACCGGCTCGGCCTCATTTCCATTGTCATCGGTTACTGTCCATGTAATGGTAGTATTTCCTACCGGATACTCTGAATCTAAAGCTTGATTATCATCTCTTGTACCGATTACATTTCCAACCGAACAATTATCGGTTGCTGATGGAGTTATGATTTCGATCATCGCTCCACAAGCATTAGCATCAGCAGTGGTATTGATGGCTTCTACATTAGCAATTATCGGAGCCTGGTTATCAGTTACGATTACCTTAAAGCTGGAAGTGGCGGTGTTTCCTGCATTATCGGTAGCGGTGTAAGTCACGGTAGTGCTTCCTAGCGGAAATTCACTTCCCGGCTCAAGTCCTTCAGTTACAATAATCGATTCAATTCCACAGTTATCGGTAGCCTCCGGAATATCAAAGTTTACTACAGCTCCACATATTCCTTCATCGGTATTTACAGAAATATCATTTAGTTGCGCAATTTCGGGAGCCTCATCATCTATGATCTCGATCGTGAAACTACAAGTAGCACTGTTCCCTTCAGCATCGGTAGCGGTAAATTCAATAGTAGAAATTCCTACAGGGAACTCACTTCCTGATGGAAGTCCGCCGCTTTGCACAACTTCAACTTCGCCAGAATTATCAAACGCGGTTGGCGTTTCAAAGCTTACTTTCGCGCCACAGATACCAGTATCATTTGGCTGAGAAATATTTTCTGGACATTCAAGGCTGGGAGCTTCAGCATCATTAACCGTGATGGTAAAACTACACTGCGAAACATTTCCTGCTTTATCTTCAGCTTCAAAAGTAATGGTAGTAGTTCCCAGTGGAAACTCCGATCCTGAAACTGGTCCCGCAGTTTGAGTTACAGTCACCTCACAATTATCAGTAGCTGTTGCATCATTGAAATCTACGATAGCAAAATCCTGACCTTCGGCTGCATTTGTAACGATATTGTCGATACAAGTGATTACCGGCGCCTCATTATCAGTTACGGTAACATTAAAGCTAGAAGTAGCGGTGTTTCCTGCATTATCGGTAGCGGTGTAAGTCACGGTAGTGCTTCCTAGCGGAAATTCACTTCCCGGCTCAAGTCCTTCAGTTAAAATAACCGATTCGATACTACAGTTATCAGTAGCTTCCGGAGCTTCAAAACTCACCATTGCACCGCATATACCTTCATCGGTATTTACGGAAATATCATTTAATTCAGTTATTTCAGGAGCCTCATCATCGGTGATTTCGATCGTGAAACTACAAGTAGCACTGTTTCCTTCAGCATCGGTAGCGGTAAATTCAATAGTAGAGATTCCTACCGGGAATTCACTTCCTGATGGAAGTCCACCGGTTTGCACAACTTCAACTTCGCCTGAATTATCAAACCCGGTTGGTGTTTCAAAGCTTACTACCGCTCCACAAATACCCGCATCATTTGGCTGAGTAATATTTTCTGGACAATCCAGGCTGGGAGCTTCCGAATCCTTAACGGTGATGGTAAAACTACATTCTGAAACATTCCCGGCTTCATCTTCAGCTTCAAAAGTAATGGTGGTAATACCAAGTGGGAACTCCGATCCTGAAGCAGGTCCGGCAGTTTGAGTAACCGTCACCTCACAATTGTCAGTGGCTGTTGCATCATTGAAATCAACGATAGCAAAATCTTTTCCTTCGGCTGCATTTGTAACGATATTGTCGATACAAGTAATTACAGGCGCTTCGTTATCGGTTACGATTACCTTAAAGCTGGAAGTAGCGGTATTTCCAGCATTATCGGTAGCGGTGTAAGTCACGGTAGTGCTTCCTAAAGGAAATTCGCTTCCAGGTTCCAGGCCTTCGGTTAAAAGAACCGATTCAATACTACAGTTGTCGGTGGCTTCCGGTAGCTCAAAGTTTACTACAGCTCCACATATTCCTTCATCGGTATTTACAGAAATATCATTTAATTGAGCTATTTCAGGAGCCTCATCATCTGTGATCTCGATCGTGAAACTACAAGTGGCGGTATTTCCTTCAGCATCGGTAGCGGTAAATTCGATAGTTGAGATTCCTATCGGGAATTCACTTCCTGATGAAAGTCCGCCGGTTTGTACCACTTCAACTTCACCTGAATTATCAAACGCGGTTGGCGTTTCAAAGCTTACTTTAGCACCACAAATATCAGCATCATTTGGCTGTGAAATATTTTCTAGACACTCCAGGCTGGGAGCTTCCGAATCATTAACGGTGATGGTAAAGCTACACTGCGAAACATTTCCGGCTTTATCCTCAGCTTCAAAAGTAATGGTGGTAGTACCAAGTGGAAACTCCGATCCTGAAACTGGTCCCGCAGTTTGAGTAACAGTCACCTCACAATTATCAGTAGCTGTTGCATCATTGAAATCTACGATAGCAAAATCCTGACCTTCGGCTGCATTTGTAAC
>VMHT01075654.1_pt1 | contig 28619 bp, 23 predicted proteins | sample 4693611 | NCBI WGS metagenome assembly VMHT01 (sample SAMN12280063, study PRJNA550983) | marine metagenome | isolation source: seawater sampled from same location over 5 years 0.02-0.2 micron viral filtrate | place: USA: collected off the coast of southern California halfway between the port... ... | reverse complement strand
TGAAGAATTTGCTGACGCCTTCTCCCGTGCGTGGTTCAAACTCCTTCACCGAGACATGGGTCCAAAGGCACGCTACCTTGGCCCCGATGTGCCCGATGAGGATTTCATTTGGCAAGACCCGGTTACCCCAGGCACAACGTCCTACGACGCCGATGCCCTCAAGGAAGCCATCAAAGGCAGTGGTCTTTCCATCGCTGAACTGGTGGAAACCGCTTGGGCAAGTGCATCGACCTACCGTGGCTCAGACATGCGAGGTGGAGCCGACGGCGCTCGTATTCGCCTCTCTCCGCAAAAGGACTGGGAAGCGAACAAACCAGCCCAGCTGGCCAAGGTCCTCAGTGTCCTTGAACCACTTGCAACTGCGCATGGTGCCAGCGTGGCTGACACCATCGTTCTCGCTGGGAACGCCGGGATTGAGATGGCGAGCGGAGCATCCGTCCCCTTCTCCGCCGGCCGTGGCGACGCTACGGAAGAACAGACCGATGCAGCATCGTTTGACGTGCTGCAACCCGTTTCCTGTGGTTTCCGCAATTTCTTGTTGAAGAATTACGCTGTGACTCCAGAAGAGATGATGTTGGATAAAGCCCAACTTCTCGGCCTCTCTGCTCCAGAGATGACCGTTTTGGTTGGAGGTCTTCGAGCCCTCGGTGTCAGTTCGGATGAACGCGGCCTTTGGAGCGACGGTACAACCCTGGACACGTCGTTCTTCTCAACGTTGCTCGACATGAACGTTGCTTGGACCCCGACCGGTAGCAACTCCTACCAGGCAAAAGACCGTTCAACTGGCGCTGATGTGCGAACTGCCACACGGTACGATTTGGTGTTCGGCAGCAATTCCCAACTCCGGGCCATCGCCGAAGTCTACGCTCAAGATGACAACAACGACAAGTTCGTTGCCGACTTCATCGCTGCGTGGAACAAGGTCATGAACGCTGGCCGGTTCTGATTGAATCGTTGACGACCTACCCTTACCAAGGAAGGTTGTGTCCAGCGTAGTCTACGAATCGCCCCGAGCCCTCAAGGGTTTGCTCATCGATTCGAGCAAGGATTCCTGCAACGCTCTCTGAGGTTTGCAGTGGAGCCTTCGGCCCACCCATGTCGGTTTCGACCCAACCAGGATGAATCAGCATGACCGAGATGCCCACGGCTTGAAGCTCACTTTTCATGGCGGTTGTGAACATGTTTAGCGCCGTCTTCGAGGCACGATAGGCGTACGAGCGCCCACTCATGCAATCTTTTATTGAGCCCATGAGGCTTGTGATCATGACCACCGTTGCTCCACCCTGGGCCAGCAGAGGCAAGGCCGATTGCGTCACGCGTACAGGAGCGATGGCGTTCACTTCCATCACGTTGGATACGGTTTCGAAGTCAATTTCCTCCAATGAAGACCAGCGGCCATCGGCGATGCCTGCGTTATTGATCAGAAGGTTAATCGGTGTTGAAATGCTTTCCAAGACAGCGCTTACCTGGGCTGAATCGCGGACATCCATTTGATGGCAATGCACATCTGGATGGTTCAACCCTTCCAAACCCCCCATGCTGCTTCGGTAGGTCGCATGGACCGTGTAATTTTGATCAAGCAATTGTCTCACAAGTTCAAACCCAATTCCCCGGTTGGCTCCGGTCACAAAAGCAACGGACATGGAACCATGGTGCAGCACACGGTAGATGATTTTGGTTGTTTAGAAGTCGTACTCCTTCTCACCGAAGTCTTCCCTGTCTTCCTTTTCTTTGAGTTTGCGCCATTGGATGAACGCACTGGCCACCATCCCGACAAGGCCGAGGTAGGCATCGGGGGCAGAAACGCCGTCAAGCCGCGTGACATCCCAACCCACGGCAATGTAGATGGCGAACATCATCCCAAGCGTGCCGATGAGTCCTGCCATGAGTGCTGGAACCAACCTACGAAATGACATGCTTAGGAAGAAGGCAATGATTGTTAGAACCCCGGAAAGGATAGCATCGCCCTCAAAATCAACGCCATATTGAGATCCAGTTTTGATGAGGTTGGTAATGGCGAGAAAAACGAGCCCTGCCGCAAGAAAACGCATCGATACCTGGGCGACGCTCACCGACATTACGCCCACGGCTGCTGCGGCCAAAAAGCGAAATTGCGCATCACTTACGGGGGGACTATCGCCAATGAGCGGGTAGAGTTCTCCAACCAACCCGAACCCGACCACGAAGCCAACGATGCCCACCGTCATCGGAATGCGCTTGCTCCCTTCGACAAATAACAAAAGGGAGATGATGAACAACGGGGCTGCGTAAATGAGGCCACCCGCAACCATTTGGTCAATGACTCCCGACCCGATTTCATTTGCATCCGAAACCATGACCACTCACCGTTTTTCTGCTCGTTGGTGGTCAGGCCAAACCCATCAAGGAAAGCCCTCCGAGAAGGAGAAGAATTGGAGGAGCCATCATTTCAAATCCGGAGCGAGACTTTCCAATGTTGGAGAGTTCAGTCCCTCGCATTAACGTGCACTTCATACCGGGGGCATCTTCGTCACCCCACACTTCAATGGTGCTGTGTCCAACCGTCCCATCCGCCTGCGGGTCCGATTGAACCTCAGTTGCGGGACGAGGTTTGGTCGCTCCCAGCACATAGACTGGGTCTCCGGAACGGAGGCCGTACAATGTCCATCGGTGTTTCTTCACTTTTGTTCCTCTCATGAGGCCTGCAACGGCCGAAGCCATCATTTGTTTTCCGAGGGATTGGGCGAATGCCCCATCCCATTGTTTGATGAATTGACCGTAATCGGTTCGCTTGAACGATTCCAAGTTTACTTTGATGCCACCAGTTCCATCTTGAAGGATGAAGGGCATACCGCCGCTGTCTGTACGAATCGTGACCCAACTGCACTCTTCTTTGCTGTTGCCTTCGCTGTCCTTGACCGTTCGACATTGATACTGTTCGTAGGTCCATCGGTAGCCGAGCATGTTAGGCATTGACATGGACTGGTTTGAGTCAACGTGGACGGTCATGGTCCCCGCCGCCCAAGGCCGCACTTGACCCACCAGTTCGGGATGGCCGACAGCGGCCGAGCGGACAAGTGAAGTGGGCGTGTCCAACATCTGTCGAAGCGCTTTTGCTCTGAAGTAATTCACGAGAGTTAGAATGAATCCTGCAGCAGCAATCACTAGGGCGGGTGTGATTCCGACATCTGCTTCTTGGTCTGTTACAGCCATGCCGCCAACGATCAGAACGACCAAGGCTGCTAGGCCAGCGAACACCAAATGGAGAGTCATCGTTGCGGGCTGTGGCGTACCAATCTTGACCGGGTGTTCCGGAAGCGGCGTTCCGTCACCGTGAGGCCCGTACATGTTGTTCATGTTCCATGTTTGGGGGCCGGGAGCAGGGAGAATCCAATCGCTGGGGTCGTTGGTAGGAACCAACGTGCTCTGTTGGAGAAACCAGTTCTCCATCGTGTACCCGCTTTGCTCAGCTTTGGCTTGCAAATCAGCAGAGGAGATTGAGTCCTTTCGAAGTCGATGCAAGCCCGCTGACAAACTTCCTGGGGAGATCAATGCCATGACGGTAAAGCCGATGGCACAAAGGGCGATTCCGTAGGGGTCCGAAACTGACGCTACAGCACCAAACCCAACGATGAGGAGCCCGATAATCCAGACAATCCACCCTACGAAGGTGTAGGGGAGTGTGAGTTTGAATCCACCGCCAATAAAGTCAATGTTCTGTTGGGTCATGGTCCACCTAAGGGCAGGCCGGACATAACTTTGATTGAACTCACAAACTCATACCCACTCGTAACACAACGCCATCCGCACCGGAGGGAACCACATCAACGATTCAGGATGGGTAGGAACGCATTGGCGGCCTTTTCACAGGCGTTCGCCACGTCGTCGAGTCGCTGGAGCACTCTGTACATGTGCATGGCGGCCAGCGGGGCATCATCGCCGTTGGAGAACACGTAGGCGGCTGCCTTTGCTTCAACACCATCGGCTTCATGCTCCTTGAGGTTCACCTCACGAATCAATTCTGCGAGCTTCTCTTCGGCAGCCTTGGTCTGTCCGCTGATGGTGAAGTCGCGTAGCGCTTCCACCGCATCTTCGTACTTCGCCACCGTTTCGGAGACAGCCTTCGCCATCTCCTTCAGATTTTGCTTGGCTTGCTCATCATCAAAGAGTGGGCGGAAGGCCAACTGTTCTGCTACATTCTGAGCATAGTCAGCAATCCTGTCCTGTCGACTCACCATGTAAAGGAAGTCGTCGATTGATGTATGCACACCAAATCGCCGGTCGTTCATCGCCAATCGCCGCACTTCTGCCTTGACATAGTCGGCTTTGAGCTCGGTCTTGATCGTCATCTCAATGGCATCGGTTGCATCTTCACCATCGCAGGCCGCATTCACTGCCTCCAACATATACTCAACCGTCTCTTCGACGGCTCGTGCGTGCTCGTGGAACAACTCAAACGGCGTCACTTCATGTCCGTCGCCACCAACATCGGAAAGGGCATCTTCAACATGGACCTCTGAACCACTCTTCCAAATAGCGACTCCAACCGCTATGAAGGCGAGGGGCAATATCACGATCATGTTGAGTACATCGCCACCCGATGCGACGAATAAAACAACGGCTCCAAAGGCGGCCGCCGGGACACTCGCCACCCAGGAAGCAGCAATCTTCCCGAACACACGGAAGTCAACGGCTTTCGCACCGCCTGCAAGACCAACACCCACCACCGCACCAACCAAGGTGTGCGTGGTTGAAACCGGCACAGCGAGGAAGGGCATCGAGAAGACGAGGATGGTGGTTGCTGCGCCAAATTCAGCAGCAAAACCGCGTGTGGGCGTGATGTCGGTGATTTTCTTTCCGATGGTCTCCATAACTCGCCAGCCCCATGTGAGGACACCGACGGCAATACCGGCGGAGCCGAGCAGCACCAACCAGAGTGGAATTTCAGCCTTCGCGGCCAACTGACCAGTCTCACTGCTGAGGACCTGCCACACAGCCGCCATCGGGCCGATGGCGTTGGAACGGTCGTTGGCGCCGTGAGCAAACGCAACGTAGGCAGCCGTGATGATTTGAAGCCAGACGAAAATTCGCTCAACGCCCTTGAAACCACGCTTTTCTTCGTTGATGTCGATGCGCCGAAGAACCATGTAAAGCACCATGCTTGAGACGGCACCGATGGCTGCTGCAAGCATGATGGAGTTGAGGGGAATCCAAGCATTTTCAGCCCACGGGTTGAAGACACCGTTTTCTTTCACTGGTAACCAGTCGTTCTTGTCTTCAATCCATCCGTTGGAGGCCGCCTTTGATATGAACCCCTTGAGGGCTTTGTACTGCAGTGCCAGACCAAGAACGAAAAACGTCGGGAAAGCAAGTATTGGGGCAAGCCACATAGAGCGTTCAACAGGGTTGTCGTTGTCAAGAATGAGCTTCTTGATGATAATAAACGAGAAGAAACCGATTAAACCACCCATCAATGGACTGGCGACCCACGACATGACGACTTTACGAACAACTTCCCAATCGATGAGACTGGTTGAGTATTTTACCTCGAGGATAAGTCCTACACCGAGGATACCGCCGATGATGGAATGGGTTGTCGACACGGGGAGGCCATAGCGCGTAGCGATGGTCAGCCACGTTGCGGCCGCCATCATGGCGGCAATGAAACCAAGGGCAATGTCAGTGGAAAAGACTTCATCAACCATCGGGTCTGCGAAATCCACACTGAGAATCCCTTTGCGAACGGTATCAGTAACCGCATCACCCGCAAAGAACGCCCCCGCGAATTCAAAGACAGCGGCGATGATCACCGCTTGCTTCAATGTCAGGGCGCGAGAACCGACCGAAGTTCCCATCGCATTCGCAACATCGTTTGCACCAATGTTCCACGCCATGTAGGCACAGACAATCAAAGCCAAACCAATCAAGACAACCGTTAGAGGTTCCATGAATATCCCAGCAAAACTCAATACTTATAGTAGCGGGAGTATATTCTATATAGCAATATATTCTAAGAACGCCATGGCCCTTGGTCCCGGCGATCATGACGTACGAAAATTGCAAGCTACCGGCGGAAGCACGTTCACCCTAAGCCTTCCAAAACCATGGGTTTTGCACAATCAACTTGAACCCCGTTCATCGCTGAAAGTTGACTGGCGGCCAAGTGGAGCATTGCGCATTACCCCGCTTGAACAACATCAGCGAGTGGAACGGCATGTCAGAATTAATCTCGGAGAAATCCCCGATAATAGCCTTCATGACCACCTCATGGGGGCGTATATTTCGGGAGCCGACCTCATTGTGGTGTCTCATTCAGAGAACCATTCATCTCCGGCCAAAATTATCCGACGATTTCTCCGCTGCACCCGAGGATTTGAAATCGTGGAAGAAACACCAACCACCACTGAATTGAGGTGTTTGCTCAATCCAGGGGACATGCCGCTTCATGCTAGCGTAAAACGCATGTACTTGCTCGTGTCCTCACTCGTTCGTGATTTGCAAGAGGTCTTTTCAGGCGGCGATCTCGATTTTATTTCAGACCACGAGGAACGTGAGAGCGAGGTTGATGGCCTGTTGTATTTGGTTGAGCGACAAATTCGTATCGTGTTTGAATCTTACCAAGCCGCTTCGCGCCTGAATGTCTCACGAGGTCAAGCCCTCGAATTTGCGAACCTTGCGCGATGTCTTGAACGCATGATGGACCATGTCAACAACTTGACAATTTTCATCATTGAACATAGCGAACACATCCCCCGCCTCAACTTGACCCCGCCCATCCAAAAACTTCCGCTTTGGCAGGAATCGCTCAAGGAGTTGATGATCAACATCCGAACCCAAGATTCTCATCGAATTGAAACAGCCCGCCGTCAACTCAAAGCCTTGCAAACCGAGTTGAAGGTTTATGAGAATTCTATCTTCGAGGATGAGAAAAAAAATCGGCAAATGGCGTCTTCATTGTCCATCTCAGAATCCGTGCGAAGACTGTGCGCTTATTCGAGGGATTTCGGGGAAGTGCTTCTCAACATGAAACTCGCAAGCGTCATGGTAGAAGTCAGGGACAGGTGACCTTTCTACAGAGGAATGCAGGAGGCAGGATTCGAACCTGCGAACCGTTACGGACTGGGACCTCATCCCAGCGCCTTTGACCAAGCTGGGCGACTCCTGCGCCGACCTTCGCTCAATCCTCGCGTATATCAACACCGCGACCTTTCCTCAAGCCTGCTCGTCGATGAACACGGCGACTTGGTCCAATGTTTTCCGATGGATGTCGGGAACTTGAGCATGCTCCGCAGGATAGCCAACCGGCATTACCAGCATGGCCTCTTCGTGTTGCGGTCGTCCGAGAATATCACTGAGGAAGCCCATGGGAGAAGGCGTGTGTGTAAGGGTTACGAGTCCCATGCGATGAATGGATTGAATGAACAATCCCGCTGCAATTCCACACGATTCTGTGGCGTAGTACGTTGGCCCCCATTCACCGTTGTCCCGTTGACGTTTCTTTTGTTTGAACAACACAACAATCCACGGGGCGTCGGTCAAATGTCCTTTGACGGCGTCCGTCCCAAGCGGTGCGAGCACTTCCGACCACGCATCAGGCATTCGTTGGGCGTAGGTCTTGCGTTCCACGGCTTCAGCCGCCTCTCGAATTTTCCCTTGCAATTCTTCGTTGCGAATGGCAACCCATGTCCACGGTTGAAGATGGGCTCCGTTTGGGGCCGTGGAGCCTGAAAGGATGGCCAACTCGATCAAGCGCCGATCAACGCCCCTAGAAGAAAAATTTCGTGTGGTCCTTCGGCGAGCCAACTCAGCGTAGTTGACTTCCCCCGTCTCCACCATCGTTTCAGCAGAGTGTTCATTCCAATCCAGCGGAATAAAAGGATGGTTTTGCATGATGCTCATGCCAATGAAGTGGTGCCCGTTGATAAGCGCGTTTAGTGTTCAGTCCGACGTTAAACCCATCCGTAAACGCCGTTCAAGAGGTAGATGGCAAAACCGAACGGCACAGCGTAGAGCGAAAAACGCCACAAGGAATACACCCAGGTGCGCTCCCCGATCACGTTCTCCACAGCGTCACCAACGACTTCACCAACGCCGACGACCAATTCTTCCACCAACCGGTCTTCCATGGATTTCCATGATTCTTCGTGTATCTATGGTTTTTGACGGCACAGACCTTATGTTAATGCGATTTTGATGTGCAACTCGTTTCGACGAAGGAACGGCAGGGTCGTCCACGGATTGTCGTAAAGCGCAAGCACGCCTGGGCCAAGCGGCTGATACCCCTCTCGCTGTATCGCCGTGCGTAGCTTTGTTTCTATCCGGTCTGCCTTCACTGGCGTGTTTCGCCCCGAGAAACTCATGACGGCCACGGTGGAGCCTGCATGAGGTACAAGATGAACTCCCCCATCGTTTGGCTGCGGTAATGAATCTAGGGAATATCCCGAAGGCATCGTGAAGGCCAACCAACCTGAACCATCCTCTTCCCACATGCTCACGGGAGCAGTCATGGCGATGGATGTCTGCTGAGCGTTTCCACCGAAGATGTATCCGGCCACTCGTCGAAAGCCTCCCGAGGCCGCTCCGCCGCCTCGGCTGGATGTTTGAACACGGGCTTGTACGGTTTCGACGTACCGCCTAATCTCAAAATCGGCGTAGGACTCAACCACGTCATACGAAGGTTCCTCAATCGTGCTGGCCATGATAAAACCACCAACCCTCATGCACTTGAGGTGTTGTGTTCACTCGGCCATCGCCCTCGTAGACGAAGCCAGGCTTCACTGCAAAACATCAGTCCGTAGACCGAGGCGAGCCATAGCGTTGGGCGCCCCCAGGTCGCTAGCGAAGAACCATCGGGCAGCACGCCGCTTTGGAAGGCCAGTAAACAACACAGCCAAACAAGGGTCGCTCCGTGCACCATCCAGCGAACGGCGCTGAGCAATTCTCTTGATGTCGCCTTCATCTCGGTAAGCTCTGCCTTCGTGAGCAAGGCACTGACACCGACGACCTTGTCGAGGGCCGACCCTCCGTTCCAGCGAATGCGGCCGAGTTGGAACCGCGTGAGGTATTCAATTCCAGAAAAGAGCGTGACCCACACAACGACAACTTCGAGGAAGGGCTCAGCTCCTCGTAAATCCAGCGTTCCCCATACCGTCCAGCCGAGAAGCACCCACAACCAAACGACTTGGAGCATTTGGAACGTGTGAGCAAATTTACTTAATTTCTGAAGCAATTCCGCATCGTGTCCTAGCACCCATTCCAACACGAGCACGCCGACCGCAGCGAGGCAGGTCGTGGCGCTAACCAACAACCACCAACCCGACAAATCGGCGTCTCGCCAAGCGAGCATCAGCGCCGCCATCACCCATGTGAGCAAGGCTACCGTGGCCACGTTCACGGCCGCTTGCATGGTGTAGAGCGGGTCTCGACCGTCCCGTAAGACCGCAAGACCACCCATCAGTTTCACTTCAAACGCAGAATCGTCCACGACGCCATGCCCTGCGGCAGCCATACCTCCGGCGGATTTGATACGGGCCGCCTCCACGATGCTTTGAGCGGCCCCATCGCCCCATGAATCACCACCAGACCACGATGAGCCCCGGCTTGCAGCGTGGGCGGCCCCAGCGCCACGGGAACGTCCACCTTGTGCAGATCGTGTCCGGGCCCAAGCCCGAATTTCAGGCGTGATGATCTCTTCCACTTGGTCCTCATTGAGGGGCGCTCCGTGGTCGGTGTAAAGCCAACGGCATTGAATTGGAACGGGGTTTGGGTCAACATCCGGAGCCACCATTTGGAACTGTCCGGGCCCAAGGGTCGGGAGTTGCGCCACCAAGTCTTGGTCGCCACCGCTTTCTTTGAGCAAGTGCCGGACTTTCTCAACGTCTTGGGGTTGGGTGAATCGTCCGATGAACGTCGTGTTCGCCTGAGCGAGAATTTTGTAATCCACGTCGCTCACATTCTGTGTTGCTAAAACGCAGGCTACGCCGTATTTGCGTGCTTGTTTGAAGATCAGTTTGATGAGGTCTTTCGCAGGTGGATTTCGCGGATGTGGTGGGAGATAAGGTGCAACCTCATCCATGAAGAACAGCAATTTCAGCTCCCCTTCCGCTGGTTGTTGCGTGAGCATCCAATCGTACAGTTCTCTGGAAAGTTCTTGGACGAAATACTGCTTTTGATTCTCATCTTGAATGGTGTTCAGGTAGACGATGTTCAAGGGGATTTTTCCGGGAATAGCGGGCTCCACAAAAGCGTCGATGTCGATGGGAACTCCATTCGAAAACAGCAACTGATTCACACCAGAAGAAAAGGCAGCTAAGCGGCGAGCAAGGTCGTTGCGCGTTGTTTTCGGCAACCGTTCTTCGAAATCCGTCAAACGGTGTTCGATCATCACCTCGTTCCATGTAGGCGGGTCCACGCGGTCCTCCTCATCATCAGAAAAGCACTCAGGATAGAGTTGCCGGATAAACTCTTGATGCGGCTCCCGTACCACTCGTGCGAGGGCTTGAAAATCTCCAACATCAAGGCCGCAGCGGGTGCCTTCAACCAGGATTTCATAGAGAAACGGTTTCACGGTTTTGCCTTGTGTTTTCTCAACGTCAAACCCGGCCAAGTTGGCAAATCCAGCGGCGACCATGTCCCATGCTGTGATGGCTTCTTCAGGGTCGAGGTCGGCTGGCGGGGCGCGGAACGGGTCAATGCAGAGCGGCAAACCTTTGCTTCGGAGTGGCGTCCAAATTCTTACCTCACATCGATCCATCAATTGCTTGGCTCGAGCAACATGGCCGTCCTTTTCTTCAAGTTCATCGAGATCAATTCCAAGGGCCAATCTCGCCAGATCTCCTTGCGGGTCAATGATCAGAGATGGAATCCCCGCCAGCGCAGCTTCCTCAATCAGAGCCTTTGCCATCACGGTTTTTCCAGACCCGGTCGACCCGAGCATGGCACCGTGTCTTGCCAAAATCTGCGGAGCGATATCGATGGCTTCTCCCGTATCGCGTCGATTTCCAAGAAACATTCCTTTCGGTTTATACTGCCGTTTCGTGGGCTTGCTGGGCGTAGATGTCGCGCCGTTGACGGCGTCCTTGGTGTCGTTGAACAGGTCGGAAATCAACCCCCCAACGGAGACGTCGTCTACCCCGCCCTCGCCCGAAGAGGAAGAGGGCAAATCCTCGTCGCCGGACGGTACCATGGCTGAGCCAACAAAGCAAGGGGTCTTCAAAGGCGCGATGAAGAGGATGCAGAAAACGCACACTCAAGGAGGAGAAGAGCCACGCCGGGGCATGAAACGCATTGCGATGGCCCGACCATCGTGGGACGACGAGATGCGCCAAGCGGCTTTGGACACCCTCGATTCTCTTCATTGGGTGAAAGGCCCTCAAGGCAAGTCATTTGGGTCAGAGTTTGCGGCCTACAGCGACGCCGTTCAAGGAACGCCCTGCCAAAGCGGGTCGGTAGCTCTGTGGGCTGCTTTGCGCTTACTGGAGATTGGCCCGGGGGATGAAGTTCTCGTTCCATCATTGACGTACATTGCTACAGCAACTTGCGTTTCTTTGGCCGGCGCCACTCCGATCTTCGTTGACGTTGAACCAGATTATTGGTGCGTTGATCTTGCTGCGCTTGAGGCTGCACGCACGCCCAATACCAAAGCCATCATCGCCGTGCATCTTTTTGGGCAAATGTGCGATGACGCCTTGGTCAATTGGTGCGATGATCACGGCATCGCTTACATTGAAGATGCGGCACAAGCCCACGGGGCCGTCGCGATGAACGGCACAAAAGCGGGCGGCGTTGGCGATGTGGCATGTTTTTCGTTCTTCCCATCCAAGAACCTCGCCGTCGGTGGAGAAGGCGGGATGATGACGACCCGGCGAGAAGACCTAGCCGCCCGCATGGACGCCTTGGTCAATCATGGGCGGGATGCTCGACTTGAATCGCATGAAGTTGGCTCTAACCTACGGATGTCCGAAGTTTCAGCAGCCATTGGCCGCGTCCAGTTGAAACGCCTTGAGCAATGGTTGGCCCGAAGACGCGGGATTGCCACCACTTACCATGCTGCCTTTGAAGGATTGAAAGGCGTCACTCTCCCAAACATCCGGCCAGGAACCAAACACGCTTGGCACCAGTACTGTCTTCTTGTTGAGAACCCGGATGAACTTCGGGCGACTCTTGACCAAGCAGGCATTGATTCACGAGTCTATTACGCGACTCCAATTCATCGCCAACAGGTCTACGTCGACCACCCTCAACACGACGAAGAACTCCCCGTCACGGATTCAATCGCCCACCGTTTGGTTGCGATTCCCGTCCACCATCAACTGTCAGATGCAGAAGTCCAACGCGTCGTTCAAGCGGTGTGCGGTTTGCTCACGGCCTGAACTGTTCTGCCAGCGTGGCTAACGAGTGGTTGGAAAGAACGCCGAGCCCGGTGATTTCTTGACCTGCCCAATGGGGTATCTGGTTAATCTCCTGGTCCTCATTCAACTCGACCTCCGCCACCACAAGACCTGCAAACATGCCTTCGTACTCATCTACTTCCCAGGTTAATCCTTGTTCGTCAGTCCATAGGTATCTGGTTTTCATGATGTGCGGAAGATGTTGGTTTTCAAGGAATTCCCGATATGTACTTTCTGAAATATTTCTTTCAATTTCATACCTGCTGTCATCGTTTTTCCTTGTCTTTGAGGTGAAGATGAAGGCATCGTTGGCCATGCGTAGCCGAGCTCCCCAACCGGTTTGGGCACGAAAGAGAACTCGTTCCTCTTCGGTCAGTGGAAAAAGGGCATTTCCATTGTATTCAAGGATTGATTCGTTCAATGCAAGTGAATCGGATTTGAGGTAGTGCTGGACAATGGCGATGGCTCGTTCGCTGCGCCAAGGCTTTGCATTCCGTCCATCGACGAAAAATCGGCGTTCCCGTTCCGTGAGATTACGAACCCCTCCCATGTTTCTAATCTCCTTGATGTGGTTGAATCTCGCTGGGTTGTGGTGGGAAAGACGCCGCGGTGTTTTGCATGGCCACAAACTGGACGTCCTCGATAAGTTGAGTGCCAGGAGGGCCCAATGTAACACGGTCTATGCTGAATCGGTCATCGCTGAGCAAGGAAGCATCACCCTGGGCTAAGCGAAGTTCAAGTTGGCGTGAAGTGGAAAATGCTCGCCAAATTAACCATACAGGAAACAGCAAGATCAGCGAAGCGAGCATCATTTCTAAGATGGCCAAAACATTCACCCGTTTCGTTGAATCAATCCATTCCATGAGGCAGCAGCGTATGCTTTTGCGGATGCCCCTGGATCGCTTGCTTTGTGAATTCCAGAACCCACGATAATGCAGTCGGATCCAGCCAGAACCGCTTCGGTCGGGTCGCCGTACCGCTGACCCATCTCACCGTCGCCAACCTCAAGGTTAACGCCAGGGGTCCAGATCATCTTCTCCTCGCCGACAGCGCTGCGCAGTTGTTGCAATTCTTCGGGGCGTGACCCGTTGCCGATGAATCCAAACACGCCGTTGTGGGCCGTGCCTTTTCCAACAACTTCGGTGGTGTAGGCTGGATGAAGCAAATTACCTCGGCTGGACATTTGGGCCAGCAAGAGAACGCCCCCGGTCCGGCCAACGTCCGTCCAGGCAGCTTGCAATCCATCGACGATGTCGGGGCCGCTGATGAGGTGTGCCGTGACCAAATCCGACCACGACCGAACATCGTAGATGCCGGCCATTTGCGAGCGACTGATTTTTCCAATGTCAGCAAATTTTCGGTCTTCAAAGATGAGCAGATTTGCCTCGTGGGCGGCCTTGCAGAACCGAGTCCATGCTTCGGGGTTCCAATCGTCAACGAGGTCTACGTGAGTTTTGAGCGCAGCTACGTGTGGTCCAACGGCTTCGATGAGTTCAAACAAACCAGCCATGGTGTTTCGATCGGCTGCTAAACAAACCAAAGATTGCTTGGCTGCGGCGACTTTCATGTACCGTTTCGCCATGGGCGAAGTGGCCATTTCCCACCGAACACCCCACGCTTCCGACGGCTCCATGAAGAGGGCCTGTGCGTACCCCCCCCTCAATGGTTGTGGCCTCTACGACCAAACATTATGTTCATGATGCACCCACTCGTCCGTAAACCATGCGACAGGCACTTTTCTTGACCGTGCTGTTGTTGTTAACGCCACTTTCTGGGTGTTTTGGCTCGCCGGAAAACGCGGAAGAATCCGAAGATGAGAGCATGTATCCTTCCATTTGGGAGCGTCATACGCTTGATTGGAACTGGACCGGCTCGTACGCTCGCGTTCTGCAGGACGGACCCCATGCCCCCCTCCCCGTCCAAGAAGCATTCATCGATGTCGACACCACGGGCACCTGGGAAGGAGGTCCGAACTCGGCTGAAGTCCATCTTTCATACTGGCTCCCATCCAACACCGAGGTAGGCGAACAAGTCCCCGTGATTGCGATTGTTAGCCCCTATTTCGATTATGGCTCTCCCGGAAGTCAGTCCAGTCCAACCAATGTGGTCGGCGGGGGGCGTGGTGAGTTCATCTATGACAATTTCATACCTCATGGTTATGCTTTGGCTCAGGTCGCCGTCTTTGCTACGGAGGAGAGCACCGGTTGTTTCGATTACCGCGGCGACGGGGAAGGTCAAGGAATCCATGCCGCCGTTGAATGGCTCGGCACACAAAATTGGAGCAACGGCCATGTAGCCATTTACGGGAAATCCTACGAAGGAGCAACGGCGTGGGAAGCTGCAGCACAAGGGAGCGAATATCTGAAGACCATCGTACCCATTTCCGGTACGACCGCTTTGGGGCCGCTGCTTTACAAAAATGGCAGCGCCGAAGCTCGGAGCCAAGTGATGCATTCCAATTATGGGGGATCCATTCTCGATTACGATACAGACGACCTTGACAACATGTGCGCTGATGTCTTGGAAGGATTCCTTGCGGGCCCTACTCGATATGGTCTGGGTGAATTGGACCCCTACATGGACAACTATTACGATGAACGAAGCCATATTGACAAAGCCCTCGGCACGTACAATGGGAGCATCTACTGGGTTCAGGGGATGCAAGACTGGAACGTTGACCCCCACCAAGTGTTTGGCGGCCCTCCCGGTACCAATTGGTACCAAGCCTACATTGACGCAGGGTACGAGGTTGGAGGCATGCTCGGTCAGTGGGAGCACAACTATCCTGACCAGTGGTCAAAACACAACAACCAGGAATCTGGGTATGGCGGCGAAGCGATTGGTAACATGACTCGCTGGGACTGGGGCCAAGATTTGTTCGAATGGATGGAATACTATCTCAAAGGCATCGGTGAGCAGCCCAACCTTCACGCTCAAATCCAACGCAACGATGGAGAGTGGCGCATCGAAGAAACATGGCCCCCACTCGACGCCGAATGGGCGCCAAGCGATTGCGCTTTCAGTGGAGGTTCAGTCGGAGCCTCTTCCACGTACACCGTGGATTGTGCAGCCTTCTCCATGGACCATGACACACACATCAGCGGCCTACCTACTCTCCACCTGGATGTGACTCCTTCGTTTGATGGAGGGCAGATCTTTGCTGAATTACGAGATGCTCAAACCGGTTTGCGATTCGGCCATGCTACCATGGATGTACGCTACCATGCCGGTGGCTACGATGCTCAAACCGTGGTGCCGTTTTCCACGGTTACCATGCTCATGGAATTCCAGGGGATGGATGTGATTCTTCCCGCAGGGCACGGCTTAGAGATCGTCCTCACGCAAAACGGAGAGGATTACCTTCCTCCGGCTTGCAGTAATACATGCCCCATTACCGTGAACTCAGGTGAACTCATGCTGCCCGTCATTGCCCGAGACGGCTCATCCGTTCTTATCACGCCCCAAGGCGACGATGCTGCCAACAACCAGTGATGCAGCATACGGCGGCGAAAACACTCAACCCCCCCGACCGTTGCCGATAAGCGAGGAGTCGCCTATGGTTTCACAGAACCGGCTTTTTGGGTCGTGACCATCCAAACCGCTGGATTCTACCTCTCGGCGAGACCAGATATCCATTCGAATGGCGATTTCCATCCATTGTTCAGTTGACGATGCGAGGGGCGCGCTATCGCGCATTCGCCCATTCACATAAAAAAGACTTCAAGCCATTTAATTATACGAGCATATTTATTTCTAAATAATGTGCAATTGAACATAAAAATTAAGAAAATATACGTCGTATGTTTCATATACCGTCCTCACAGCGAGGCATGTGATACCCATGATAGATAGAGCAAAACTGGAGTACATTTGGCTTGACGGATACGAACCTACGCAAAACATGCGAAGCAAAACCATGGTGCGTTCAAACTTTGGCGGTACGATTGAAGAATGCCCCATTTGGATGTTTGATGGTTCCTCGACCAAGCAAGCCGACGGTAGCGATTCTGATTGCCTTCTCAAGCCTGTGAACATTTTCCCCGACCCACAGCGTGTCAACGGATACCTCGTGATGTGTGAGGTCCTCAACCCTGACGGCACACCTCACCCCAGCAACGGCCGCGCCACCATTGACGATGACGATGCAGATTTCTGGTTTGGCTACGAGCAAGAATACTTCATCATGGACGTTGAAACACAACTTCCACTCGGCTTCCCAGTCGGCGGTTACCCTGGACCGCAAGGACTCTACTACTGCTCAGTCGGTGGAAGAAACACTCACGGACGCGCCCTCGTTGAAGAGCATGCTGATCTTTGCCTTGAAGCCGGCATCAACTTCGAAGGCATCAACCAAGAAGTGGCCTGCGGCCAGTGGGAGTTCCAAATCTTCGCGGTGGGCGCCAAGCAAGCTGGTGATGAACTCTGGGTGGCTCGCTACCTCCTCGACCGTCTCACGGAGAGTTACGGCTACTACATCGAATACCATCCAAAACCCATCAAGGGTGATTGGAACGGCTCTGGGATGCATGCCAATTTCTCCAACGGCGCCATGCGCGACACCGGTGGCAAGGAACTTTTCGACAGCATCTGTGAAGCCTTTGGCCGAAACATCGAGAAGCACATGTCGGTGTACGGCGCTCACAACGAAGAGCGTTTGACAGGGCTGCACGAGACGCAATCCATCGACCAGTTCTCCTACGGAGTTTCTGACCGTGGAGCATCGATTCGTGTCCCAGCGTCCGTTCCAACCGATGGTTGGGTCGGCCGTCTTGAAGACCGCCGCCCCGCCTCAAACGGCGATCCCTACAAAATTGGTGCCGTGATTATCTCGACCACCAAGTCGGTCTCCAACTAAGCATTACGCCTTTGTTTCAGTGCGTCGCAGACGCACAACGCCGATAACGACCGCAAGGATGACGCCTAACGTGAACACGTTGGAGAAAATCATCGCTATGGATTCAACGAGAATACCGTAGACCAGCCAAAGCGAAAGCGCCACAGTAACGACAAGGAAGGTTGGTAACGAGATGCCTTCGTGTCGTTTGTGAATCCAGACCTCTCTAATCTGTGGTACCCAAGCCACGATGCCGAGAACGCCGGCGACCAAACCAATCGCTTCAATCCAGGGCTCAGCCATGACTTTGCCCAAACGCATCGCCATTCAAGCCTTCCGACGTCATGCCCAGTGGTGAGTCATCCTCTACGTTCATTCCTGACCGAGATGAGGGTATGCGACCGCTTTTGAAAGGTTGATTGATTCAACCGTCGACCAGAGAATCTCCTCTGGAGCTTTCCTTCCAACCACATGCATTTTCATAGCTGCACCGTAGGGAAGCGAGGCTGAGAGGCGAAGCGTGCCATGGGCCAGTTCCATTGAGCTTGCTTGGGATGAAAACATCGAGGTGAACCCAGATTTGTGAGAAATTTCAGCGGTTAAAGCATCGGTTCTTTCCGATTGCCATTCCTCTACATGGTCGCCTAAACCGAGGCTAATCACATCCCCCTTGCACATCAACCCTCCATTGAGTTGAACTTCGTCCCACGTGCCAAAACCTGCCACGGTCTCAAGGAGTTCCTCGTTGAGTTCTCCTGGGTCTCCGTCTTCCAATACCGAGATGAATCCTGCTTCGTCGTAGACTTCACTGCTGAGCTGATGCACAGATTTGGGCCAGTCTAGGTTTCGATTGGTGAACGCCAACACCACGCGGACATCCACCTCATCGTTTTTGCCGATGCGCTCGTTATGCATGGCGTTGAGCATTCTGGATTTCCGTGCAATGCGCTGATTGACCGTGCTGTGGTTGTGCGTGGTTCCGTTTTTTCGATGTTGAATAAATTCTTCCTCAGCGTTGATTTCAAACGAGCCAGACCAGTGTTTCTGTTCGACCACCAGCATCGTGTTCCCGCCGACAATTACGAGGTCAATTTCCCGTTTACCGCCTTGTTCAGCATCCGGGATCCGCACGGATTCAAACACGTGCCAACCGTTCTTCTTTCCAGCAGCCCGACTGATTTTCGCTAATCGTTGCTCAGCGAGTTCTCCAGCCCGATGAATTTCGTCCGGAGGATGAAACCGGCGCCGTTGTCGCCACCATGCCCAGCGTTGAATGAGTTTCATGGTTTCACCGAAGGAGTTCATTCACGCTGTTCACGATGATGGTGGGGCGTTGTTCTGCGCCCTCAGGGAGCGCATCTACATCGTTCTGTGTTGCTTCACCGGAGAGCACAAGGACACCCACCACTCCAGATCGCGTGGCCATGGCCATGTCCGTGTAGAGTCGGTCGCCGACCATGGCACATCGCTCGGGTTTGAGGCCAAGCGCCTCTATTTTGTGAAGAATCATGCCGGCGTTGGGTTTGCCTGTGATGTGTGTAGGGTCAACGCCAGTGGTAGCTTTGAACATGGCAAGATAGGCTCCAACATCAGGCAACCCCCCGTCGGGACTGGGACACACCATATCGGGATGGCTGGCCACCAACGGTACGCCAGCATGCATGTGGATGCTGGCTTGGGCGATTTTTTCGTAGGTCAATTCCGTGTCATAACCAAGCACGACATATTCAGGGTCCGGGCTTTCAGTCGCTACGCCGATGGCTTCGAGCATGCTTCGCATGCCTTCGGTACCCACCAACCATGTGCGGGTAATGTTGTTCTTTTTCAGCCAAGCCAAGAGGTCGTGGGTGGAGAGTAATACGTCATCTTCGGTTGCTTCTAACCCGAGGGCATGGAGTTTCGTCAGGTACTGGCTCACTGACTTTGATGAGTTGTTGGAAAGGAAATAGCGCTGTACGCCTTGCTCCTTGCATCGGTCAAGAAACGCCTCGGCGCCTTCAATGAGTCCTCCCCCCAGATAAATCGTCCCGTCGAGGTCGAGAAACACGGCGTCAATGCCCGAAAGGGAAGCGTCCATGGTTTCACCTTAGAACATCAAGGTCTTGAACATGAACCATGGAGAGTGGAGGTTTTCCTGCGCTTCCTTGCTCGCAATCATTTCCGTCATCATCTCCTGGATGGCCGGTTTCTTCGCTGCTTTTCCTACAAACCAATTGAGGAGCCAACCCCGACGGCTCATTTTCTGCATTCTGTAGGAGTTGGTTAATTCCGGCCCAAGCGCTTTCCAAAGCGCTTCTTGGTAGTCTTCGGGGGACTTCCCTTCCATGATGTGATTCGCAGCCATCTCGCCACTAACAAGAGCGTTCCCAACACCCTCACCGCTGAACGGGTCTACCAATGAAGCAGCATCGCCAACCAGGTAAATCCCGTTACTGGCCGATCTGCGGGGTTGTCGGCTGGCTTTCTTTCGAGGCGAGCCAAACGGCAGTTGCCACCCCTTCCCAGTTCCTGCGATCATGGAGGCTTCTGCAAACCTTTCTTTGAACAGGGGATGCTCGGCGATCACCTCGGCTTGGAGAGCTTTGAGTTTCTTGGATTGCTTATCGAGCAATGACATGACCATGCCAATGCCGACGTTCACGACGCCCTCGGCGACTGGGAAGAGCCAGAAGTATCCGGGAATGATGGTGTCAACAAAGTGGATTTCAATGTCGCCGACGTTGGCTTCACACCCTTTGACGCCGCGCCAATACTCTCGGTAGCCAGCACAGTAGTGATCCCGGTCCATCATCGGCTCATCGTAGGTCTCTTCGAGCATTGATTTCGCCACAGGGCATCGGTAGCCGGCCGCGCCAACCACGTTTGAAGCGAAAAAAGTGTACTCCGTCCCTTTCCTTCCACCAATTCGGACCACGACACCTTTTGCGTGTCGGTCTTCACCGCTACCCTTTCCGGGGTCGTCTCCACCCTTTCCATCGTCGTACAGAACATTGCGAACGTCTCCACCTTGGATGACCGTTCCACCTGCGTCTCGAACGAGTTGCTGAACTTGGTTGAACAACAAGTAATCGAATTGTTGACGGGGTAGGGAATAACCTGCCTCGAGACGTTGTACGTCCTCTTCAGGAAGAGCGACACGGACGTTGTGGCCCTTTGGAGACGAGAAGACGATCCCCGTCACTCGAAAGTGGGGGGTGGCCTCGAGGGTCTCTTTGACGCCCAAATCCTTGACGTGGCTGAGCGATTTTCCACCGACTGCATCTCCACAGATTTTGTCTCGGGGCCATGTTTCTTTTTCAATAAGCAACACACGCTTCCCTTCCATCGCCAAATAGCCGGCAGCGGCTGAGCCACCAGGACCCCCGCCAACGACGATGCTGTCGTAGGATTCTCCATCCTTTGGAATGGGCCCGGAATCAATGGGCTGCTTCCACATCACATCGTCAGCCGTTCGTGGATGCCCCATGGAGCGAATTGGGGCAAGGGCACCCTTTGAGGGTATGGTAGGGCAAACCTCAACCACCACCACCCTCATCATCTGCAGGTTCTTCCCGATACTATGGATGGGGGGCCGACTGGATTGGAGGCGTCTTTTCATCCGCAGCGTCGTAAAGCGGCCTTGGTACTGTTGAGCGTCACGTTGGTTTGGGGCGCGACCTTCATTTGGATGAAGCAGGCCTTGAACGCCCTTGAGGTTGAAATTGAAACCTTTGGCACCTTTTCAGTCGTTGCCTATTTGGTCGCCTTGCGCTTTCTTCTTGCGATGGTGCTCGTCGCCGTCTTCTTTCCGAAAGCTCACGCCGGGCTGCGGTCGCCTGCCATTTGGAAAGGCGGGGCCATCTTGGGCGGCCTCATGCTCGTTGGTTTTGTCAGTCAAATGGTGGCACTCAACGAAATCAACCCGTCGACATCTGCTTTCTTGACCTCACTTTACGTCGTCATGACGGCCCTGTTAACGCTGCGCATGAGTCAGCACCCCCCGCGACGTGCCTTGTACTGGGGAGTGTTCATGGCCACGCTCGGAGCAGGATTCATTGAAGGCCCACCCCACCTGTCTTGGGGATGGGGAGAAGTGACGACCGTCGCTTGTGCTCTGTTCTTCGCGCTTCACATCATCTACACGCAAAAGCTCACGACAGCTCTTGACCCGCTGATGTTGACCTTGACATCGTTCATCGTGATTGGTGTGGGGTCCCTTCTCTTGGCCTTCCTCTCTTCCGACCGAGCCCTTGAGATGATGGTTGCCGTGGTGCAAAGGGAAGGAGTACTGCTCCCAGTGGTCCTCTTGGGTTTGGGGGGATCGTTTTTCTGCCTCGTGGCGCTCAATATTTTTCAGCGCCACATGCATCCTGTCCAAGCGGCCATCATCTACGCGTTCGAACCCGTTTGGGCTACCGTGTTCGGTCTTGGGCTGGGCCTGGTCAGTTGGACATGGTGGATTCCATTTGGCGGTGGGGTGCTTTTGGTAGGAAACATCCTCGTTGAAATTACATCTCCGGGAGACGAGACCACATCCACAACGCAACCTACCGAATAGAATGGTTGAAGGGGGGAGTTTCGCTAGGAAGTGTGAGGATGCGGGTGATGGACAAAGACAAACCATCCCGTTTTGCAACCAACGCTGTTCACAGTGGCACCCAGCACATCGGTGATGCGGTCAACACCCCGATATTCCAATCCTCGACCTACAAACTGACCGACGAACGTTATGCGGGTTGGGCTGCCGGTGCTCAACACACCTTGCTTTACGCTCGATTATCCACCGTGAATTCAGACGCTGTGGCTCAGAAATTAGCAGCGCTTGAAGGTGGCGAAGACGCTGAGACTTTCTCTTCAGGTATGGCAGCAATTTCTACAACCCTCTTGTCGGTACTCAACCAAGGCGACCACATCGTTGCGAGTGCTGACATTTATGGTGGGACCTATGGTTTGTTGACCGAAGAACTCCCGCGCTTCGGCATCTCAACCACCATGGCCGACATGCGGGATTCAACCTCGTACGAAGCTGCAATCCAACCCAACACGAAAATTCTCTACATCGAGACATTGACGAATCCTGTCTTGAAAATCTGCGACATTGAGGCCATGGCGGACGTGGCCAAGCGCCATAATCTGCTTCTCATCATCGACAACACCTTTGCCTCTCCATGGGGATGCAAACCCTTGACCATGGGCGTAGACTTGGTCATTCATTCCACGACAAAATACCTCGGCGGCCACTCCGACATCCTCGGCGGGGCTGTGGTCGGTTCAAAGGAACACATTGCGAACATCTTCATGCGAAAAGTGCACTTTGGAGCGGCCCCTGACCCCCATTCGTGTTATCTCCTTGAACGCGGCATGCGGACCCTCGATGTACGAATGCCCCGAATTTGCGAGAACGCATTCACGCTCGCGACCCGTCTTGAAAACCACGATGCGATTGACCGCGTGTACCACTCCCAACTTGAAAGCCACCCCGATTACGAGGTCGGCCAACGCATCCTCCCACGCGGCTCAGGCATGATTGCTTTCGTGGTCAAGGGCGGCGATGAAGCGGCTCTGAAATTCATGCGAAAACTCACCATCATCTACGAAGCGACCAGTCTCGGAGGGGTGGAATCCCTCATCGAGTGCCCGTTCAACTCAAGCCACATGTTCGTCCCAGAAGACGTCCGTGTGGAAGCAGGGGTCGTCCCTGGCTTTGTACGACTGAGCATCGGTATCGACGACGTTGAGGACCTTTGGGAAGACATTGAGGGCGCGCTCGCATCGTTGTAAGTGGATGGGCGGCAACCACAATACCGCTGTGTTTCCGTCAAAGCACTGAGTGGAACGTTGACGGATTCACGAATGACCCGTGGTGGTTTTGAGCGTTTCAAATGTCTCGTTCCACTCGGTTTGGAGGTCGGTTAATTCGGCATCCTCTGCCTCAAGCAATTTTTTTCCGAGGCTCCAAAGCACACCGGTGGGAACAGCCCATACGCCACCACGGTCCCTCGCATTGGCTTCAAAATGCCACTCCTGGCCACCCGAGCGGCCTACGGCAACCAGCCAGGCCCACGAGGCAGCCGCCTCGTCAATGGAAGCGTGGCGGGCTGTAGCTTTGCGTTCAACCGAGCCCATGCCTTGCGTGAGCCCAGCGATGATGTAGCCGTGAATCATTCTTGATGCGGTTCCTGCTTCTTCACAAGGGGGGAAGCGCGCTTTTTGTTGCGCAAGGGCCTTCGCCTTGTCAAGCCCCTTGAGGAATTTTCCAAACGGCTTTGGAGCGTCTCGCTGTTGTTCCCATATTGCTTTTGCACCCTCGCCTTCCAAGCCTAGAATTTCCAATGCTTCCCAGCCATGGGTCGCCCAGAAGGCCGAGAGAATGTCGCCGCAAGCAGCGGATGGCATGATTCGAAGGCATCGTTCTTCGCGTTGTTCGGGACTGCCTTTGGCCTCAATCCTAAGACCGATTGAATCCTCGTGGGGGTCGGTGATGGCCAAACGGAGAATCTCCGCTGCCAACAACCGTTCTTCAGTGGAGCCACTGCAGTCTTCGAGGGCTGCTTCCAACGCATCAGTTTCAACTCCGTCAAGCCAAGTTTCATCGATCAGCACACCATCTTCAATGCCTTCCATCACGGTCTGTTTTATCGCGGACGTGACAATGCCTTCGTTCATGGTCAAGCCTTGCCATGCATCGATAACTTTGTCGACACCTTCCACGCTCGCATCGGGAAGATCACGGTCTTCAGGCCATCCCTCGGGCCTCCAAACCGCATCCATTGACAGGATGGTTGGGAGCAAGGGAGGGAGCATCGAGAGCGCCAAATGGTGAACGAAAGGCGCATCTTTTTTCGAGAAGGTTTGCAGGGCGTCCAGGCCTAAACCAATCACGGAACCGTTGTGAAAACGGAACGCTACATGCCCGGTAGTTGACGGGGCGCCGTTGATTAGATCGTTCGCATTGAGTCCTTTTGTTGTCCATACTTGTCGGCCGTCAATTTCGCTGTGTTCCAAGTCAAATCGAGAGCGTTTCAACACGTCTGCAAGCCAGTCCTTTGGTGGGTTTGGGGCGGGTCCAGTACAGACAAAACCACCTTCCCAACTGAAAAAGTGCATGCCGCGCTTTGCGTGGTCTTCCCATGGGAGCATGCGTAACGTCAAGTTGGCATAATTTTGAATTCCAGCCAAATAACCAGGCTTTCCATCACCGCGTCGAACGTAGGAGCCTGAACCGAAGGAGCCTGATTTGAACTGACCTACCATCGTGAACTGCTCATCATGGGCCGCGTGCAGAGAACCAGCAAAGGCCTTGGCAACATCGTCGCCGCGCTTGGACATCATTCGCTTGGACAACCACCTGAGATCGTCCTTTTTCTTGATAATTTTTTCAAGTTCCGACAGCGTCTTCGTGACCGGGTCAGTTCGGCCCCAGCGGAGTTTCCCTGAGAATTCCATCGCAGGAAGATGGCTTCGAGGGTTCTCTCTGAATTGACCAAGATCTCGTGCCAGTTTTTTCGCCGTCGCTTCGTTGGCCTGCTTTGTCCCGCGCATCCTCGCACGTGTCTTTTTTTGGCCGGGAAATTCCACTTTGGACGGTGCTGGCAAAGGGTTCCCTCATGGCTACGGGCTCTGTGGTGATGTTTGAGACCTTCGCGTGAAAGTCCTCATGTTGTGAACCGTCGTCGCCCCTCCATGGCGAAGGTAACCCTCCTTGGTACGGCCCAAGACGGAGGGCGCCCTCAGCCGGGCTGCCAGCGCTTGTGTTGCAGCGATTTGGGCCCAGAAGACATTCGCCACCCGGTAAGCCTCGGCATCACCGATGAGACCGGCCGAGGGCATCTCATCGAAGCGACCCGAGCGCTGGGGGATCAGCTGAACATTTGGGAGCATCCTCCACTCAATTCCGTGATCTTGACGCACGCTCACTTTGGCCATGTTGACGGATTGGGCCTCTTCGGGCGAGAAACCTTGAATGCAAGAGGGCTCGATCTTTACGCCTCAACATCGATGCTTTCCCTCATTGAACAAACCCCTCAATGGTCACTGATGGTCGAACAAGGTGTGTTTTCAGCTGTGCCGACGGCGGCAGGAAGCCTCCATTCTCTTTCTCCAGACGTTCGTCTCGAAGCCGTTCAGGTTCCCCACAGGGCCGAACTTTCTGACATGCACGCCTTCATTGTTCGCGGTCCGAACCAATCCGTCCTCTTCCTTCCCGACCACGACCGCTGGGACGACACGCTTGCTCATCATCACGTTTCCTCAATTCGGGAATGGCTTAGCGCTCTTCGCGTTGACATCGCTCTTGTTGACGGTACATTTTGGAGTGCGAATGAACTCAGCGGACGAAGGCAAGACGAAGTTCCTCACCCCACGGTGAGTGAAACCCTTGAGCGATTAGGGCCACGCGTTGAGGGAGATCCGCACGTTGTGTTCATTCATCTCAACCATACCAACCCTCTCCATGAACCGTCTTCACAGGAACATCAAACCGTCATCGACATGGGTTGGACGGTTGGTGAGCAGGGAATGACCTTCACGTTGTAAGTGGGGTCATACCGCTCGGTTGGAACACCAACAGGGTGAGCGTGGCAGTGACGGTCTCTGTAGAGTCGCCACCCAGGAAGTTTCCGTTGTTGGCATTCAAGCTCACGTCCATCCCCAAAGTGCCCATCATTTCCGGTGATTTACCGAGCATGTTCAAGACGGTGATGAGATCATCTTCCGTACCGTTGAGCGTGTAATCTCCCTCGCCGGTGGCGTAATCTTGCAAAGCTGCGTTGGGAACGATGCTCCCCACAACGGTGGTGGTATCGCACGCATTGGTGCTCCGCTCCGCATCATCGCTTTCCGAAAAGGGGCCGGCGAGCGCACTGTAATCCGGACTGGTTACGATGTCATCACACGCCGCTGTAACCGTTTCACCGGTGTCAGTGTACGTGATGGTGAGCGTCGCAGCAAGAACAGCGGTCATTGACTCATCAATGGTGACACTGAAGGTCTGTGTCTCGCCATCGTTGAGGCTCAAGGTCTCTGATTGAGTCCACTCGCTCACGGTGTAACTCAATTGATAGGGATTGTTTCCGGAGACTTCGCTGGCATCGGGGGCCATGGTGTAGTATGTACCTTCCAACGCTCCAAAGAGCACCAAAAGAGCGACAGCCCCGATGGTGGTGATGCGTTGGCTAGGTAGGTCGTACCGTCCGAATGGTTTTGGATTCGATTCCGACCGCTTCCAACAGAGAATAAAGTGGGTGGCAAAGGCTGAACTCATGGCTGGAATGGAGGGGAAGATGTCTTCGCCCCACGGGCTAAGACTCCACACGATAACAGCGCTCAAAGCGGCCGTCATCATCCAAATCGTGTGTTCGGTATCAGGCTCATACCCCATCATGCGAATCAGCAACAGTGGCACGAAGATGCCGCCCAATCCATAGACGGCGAGCACCACAAGGGCAAAGACTGAATCTCCAAAGCCCGGGAATTGTTGGCCGACTAAGGCAATGATCGTGACAAAAACAGCGATGACGAGGGTCACGATCTTTGTTGTCTTGTGCTCCTGGCTCCACTCTGGTTTCACGTCGTCGGTGATGGCAGCCGTGCAAGCCAGCACTTGACTGTCAGCTGTCGACATGGTGGCAGCAAAAATAGATGCTAAAATCACACCTGCGAGGAAGGGATTGAGCACTTCCATGGCCAACAAAGGCAAACCGTCTTGAGCTTGGGAAGCATCCAAATCGAGGAAAATAGCGCGGCACGCCAGTCCAATAATGAACATCAGCGCAATGAATGGCGTCTGCCATACGAAGAACCACACCGCTGCTTGCTTGCGGGCCTTGTCGTCTTTGAGCGTCATTACACGCGACACAACTTGAGGCTGTCCCGCCACTCCAAGTCCACCGAGGAAAAACGCTCCAATCCACAACGTGACACCAAAGGTGAGGTCAGCGGGGAGGAGATTGACCATCCTGGGGTCAATGTCCTTGAGGGTCCCGTGGAGGCCTGAGAAGCCTCCCACTTCGGAAACAGCGACGTAGCACAGGATGGTTGAGCCGACGATCATAACACAGGATTGTGCTGCGTCTGTCCAAATGGAAGCTCGAATACCTCCTGCATAGCAGTACGCCACCACCAGCACGAAACCAATGAGGATACCCGCCACTTCTGACCATCCAAGCATGGCCCGAAGTGCCACGCCACCAGCAACGAGTTGCGCTGCAGCGTAAATCGCAAGGAACGCCACGGAAAGAACACCTGCTAATTTTGCTTCAGGGGCCCCCCTCGTCTTCGAGACGAGCGAGGAGAGCGAACGAACGCCGCGTTCATTTCCTTCTTTTTGGATGAATTTGTAAAGCCAAATCCATGCGACGGCCTGGCCCAAGGTCGAGACGAGCCCAATCCATATCCCCGAGTAGCCTTGAACGAAAATGAAACCGATAAAACCGATGAACATGTAGCCGGAGTTCCATGTGCTCACGGCACTCAAAGCCGCCAAGGCGGGATGCATCCCTCGTCCTGCGACCAGGTAGTCATCGGTTGTGTCTTGCTTCACGCGCATGGACGCAAGGCCCACACCTGCGAAAAAGCCCATGAACAGCAGGAAGGAAAGAAGGAGCACCAGTTCATCCGAAAGTCCGAACATCTACTCACTCCCTTTTCCAACGAAGCAACGCCTTCTCTTCAACCTCACCCGTGCTTGCTGGGAAAACGAGGCAGTTCAAACGACCTCCTTCTTCACGAGCAAGTTCTCCGAGGGTGGTGGTCACCATGCATTGCTCGGCGGCCCCCATATCAGAACACAACACCACGGGGATGTCGTCAAAAGACTGCTGAAGGTAGAGTTTTGCACTCATTTGTCGGAAAGCCAGACGAACGTATTCATCGGAAAGCGGTTCATCTGCCGTTTCCTGAAGTTTTTCCCACATGAGCCGCATTGATTGGACAGCGTCCACCGGTCGCATGGGGCGTTGGTCCCCGGTTCCTAGCCCCGTGGGGTCGAGATCCAGAAGTGTCAAGGTGTGCAGATTTTGTTCCCAATTGGAGGCTAACACCTCCAACGGAGAGGTGGCAATCCAATCTCCGTAAGGATACGTCAGGGTTGTTTGACGTCCAAATTTGTAGTTTGATAGTCCGATGGCTCCTGTGACCACTGTCGTGATGGAAATGCCATGAATCACTCGGCAGTCAATGCCGGCATCTTGAGCGCGCAATTGCAAGTCAACGTGCGTGGTGGCTTGGAGCGGGTCACCCACCACAAGCAAAGCGACCAGGGATTGTTTGGCGAGCGCAAACAACTCATCCGGCTCTTCAACCTCCGGACGCATCACGCGTTGAATGGGCCCCACTTTTTCTTCGAGACGACTTAATTCATCATCAGGCCAAAGGGCGGTGTAGGCCTCATAACGGCGATGATCAGCGGCCTTTGCAGCCGTTTGGGCTTCAACGGTCAT
>VMHT01119228.1_pt1 | contig 28627 bp, 28 predicted proteins | sample 4693611 | NCBI WGS metagenome assembly VMHT01 (sample SAMN12280063, study PRJNA550983) | marine metagenome | isolation source: seawater sampled from same location over 5 years 0.02-0.2 micron viral filtrate | place: USA: collected off the coast of southern California halfway between the port... ... | reverse complement strand
TACATTATAATACTCAATTTGGATTCCATAGCGGGATGAGTATAGAGAAATGTTACTATTCCATTGTAAGGATATTCGCTGAAGAACTTTAGGCTGAAAAGCGGTTATTTGTTTTGGGGCGAGAACTTGAGCTAATTTTTAGAGTAGTTTGGTCATTTGATTGACCTATTGACTTTAAAATAATCCAATTTAATATCATCCAAACCGTCTTTATCAAAGGGATATTCCATTTGATCTTGTATGTTGTAGAGTGAGATGAGTATAAACTCACTGAGAATGATCACAAAATAAGTTAATCCCACGGGGTTTTCCAATCCTATTTTATTGATAATGGTAGGAGTGTATATGACTGGAAACATGTAAATAAAGATCAGGCAATAGGCTTTCAAGCTGATCGGGGTTCTGTGGGTATGAATAGCAATAAGATTTTCCTGTGATACATGAACATCTCTGATGAACCTGAATATTTTTTGTTTTACTCCTCCTGACAATTCCTCATTGTGTTTTTCAATGAATTGGTAAATTAACTGTGTTTTATTATCGATTTCGTCTGTATTGTGATTGGATTGTGAGAGGTGGTTCAAAAATGAGTTGGAAAGATCATTTAAAATTTCATTTATTTCATTTTTAGCCTCAAGAGGTAGTTTAGTACTATTCATAAAAAAATATGAAATGGTTTTAATGGCCCCCCTGTGTAAACTCAAAAACTCTAAGGCCTTTTCCCTTCTTTTGAATGCTCCCCTAATGGCAAAAACCAGAGGAAAAATAATTGCGATACTGATCAAAGTGAGATCAATGTTATAAATGATTTCAAAATTATACGCACAAAAAGGAACTAATAATGAAAGCAATAATGTTATTAGCGTACGGTGGTTGATGATGGAGAGGTATCTTATCACAAATTTTATTATTTTAGTTAAAACTATTAACTATATTATGAATAAACAAATGTTTTTTCTGCTGGGGTTTTTGGTAGTATCTTCTGTTTGTGCTCAGGTCGAACAAAAATCTGATCTACTATTTAAAAATCAGGATCCATTAAAAATCAAATTAAGTTATTCCAATAATGTCATTCGTCTGGAAACCGACGATACGACGTTTGTCAAAACCAATATGTCATATTGGTATGAAAACAAATGGAATGATCTCGAAGTTTCTTTAAGAGCTAGGGGGAATTTTAGAAGATCTAAATGTTATTTTCCGCCCATCAAGATGAAGATAAAAAAATCAAAAGCTGTAGGATCCTTGTTTGAAGGAAATAAAAATTTAAAACTGGTCGTTCCATGCTTACTTCAGAAGGAAAAAAATGACAATATTGTTCAGGAGTTTATTGCTTATAAAATATACGAAAAGATTTCTCCCTATCACTTCAAAACCCGAATGGTGGATATCGAGTTCTTGGAAATCAAAAAAAATAAAAAGATTACCCATAATATTAAAGGATTTTTGATAGAGGATGACAAGCGAGTTGCCGATAGGTTTGAAGGAAAATCTTTTAAAAGGTACATTCACCCTAAAGCCATGGACGATATGACCTCCATTCAAAATTCGATGTTCCAATTTATGATTGGAAATACAGATTTTTCTGTGGCCTATCAACACAACGGCAAATTGCTTTACATTGATAAAAAAATATACCCGTTGCCTTATGATTTTGATCTTTGTGGTTTGGTGGACGCCAGCTATGCCATCGTAAACAGCCGACTGGGAATCAAATCTGTAAAAGACAGAAAATACAGAGGTTTTAAAAGAGACGAATCTCTTGTAGAAGAGGTCAGGGATCAATTTTTAGATAAAAAGTCACAATTTTTTCAAATCGTTGATGCTCAACAATCCAAATTTGAATTAAGTACTGAATTTGATAGTTCACGAGATTTTCTGACCAGCTTTTTTGATATTTTGGAAGATGAGGATGCGTTCGAAAATCTAGTGATCCATCAAATGAGAACTAAGTAGGGTTAATTTATCTCAAGAGCTTCTATCATTTTATGGAAGATCTGAGTGTTATCATAAATACCTGCAAAAAGCTCGGAAAACTTTCCATGGCTGAAGACCGGAACCATAGTGGCACTATGCCCCAAGGTATTAAAGCCCGCAACGATCTCGAAATTATTGCTTTTTCCTCCTGTGATCGCCAGCCCTCCTGTTTCATGGTCAGCAGTTACTATGACTAAGGTGTTGGAATTATTTTTTGCATAATTGAGGGCTACATCAATGGTATTATTGAATTCCATAAATTCGGAAGTAATGTAGTTGATATCATTGGCGTGTCCTCCCCAATCTATTTGTGAACCCTCCACCATAACAAAAAAGGGCTCTTTACGGCTGTCCAACTTATCTAAGGTAGCAGTTAAGTAGTCTGCCAACAGAGGATTTCGTCCCTCATTAATCGAAGGAGGCTCATCATTATATGTAAATAAACCCAATCTGTCCGCGTCTGATTTTTTAAATGCCTTGAAACTTTTCACCACATCTACAGCATTCATTTCTTTGATCAAATTCCTATTGTCTTCTCTTTCGGTGAAATATTTTTTTCCTCCACCAATGAAGTAATCTACTTCACTTTCGCTGAATTGAATAGCAATTTCTTCGTATTTTTTTCGAGAATTGACCTTGGCATAAAAAGATGCCGGGGTTGCATGAACAATACTGGAATTAACGATTAAGCCTGTATTGTATCCATTGTCCTCACAAATTTCGAGTACAGATTCGAGTTTCATGTTTTTTGCACTGATCCCAAGGACACCATTATAAGTTTTTTCACCACAGGCTATAGCAGTACCACTGGCAGCAGAATCCGTAACCAAGTTTTTTACCGCATGGGTCTTGGAAAGCCCAATGACCGAAAAATCCTCCAAAACAGTCTGATTGTTATTGGCATACATGCCTGCCGAAATTTGACTTAAACCCATTCCGTCTCCAATCAATAAGATGATATTCAGAGGGCTATCCACAACTGGTTGAGCATGAATGGATAAAGGAAACAATAAGAAGAAGAAAATTTTTTTCATAAAAGTTAGATTGAATCGTAAATATAAATGTATTGAAAATCTATTCAATGGCATGCTTTTTAATTTTCTCAATGATGCGTTGACTTGCACCCTTTCCTGCTTTTACATGATTCTTATTGATGCTTCCCATTTGCTGTACAATTTTTTCATCGTTCATCAATGCATTCGATATTTTTTCAAATTCAATTGGGGTTTGTACACTCGAAATTCCTCCTTTTTTTTCCATGTCAATAGCTTCTTGAAACCTATTGAAATACTTTCCAATGACAACTGGAATACCGTATGCTGCCGGTTCTAATGTATTGTGTAAGCCATTTTTTTTCATTGCCCCTCCAACATAAGCAAATTTTGCATAACGATAGATCTTGGCCAGTTGACCGATCGTATCTACTATCATTACAGCTTTATCTATATCCATGTCCTCATCGAAATTACTCCATTTGGTATAGGGCAACGCAATTCGTTTTTCAAGATTTTCGATAGACTGCTTCGATACCTCATGAGGGGCAATAATAACTTTGAGGAATGTGGTTTTTTTAAGAAAATGATCCATCAATTCGTAGTCCTCAGGCCAAGTGCTACCGGCAATAAAACACTCTTGATCGTTAAGAAACTTTTCAATGATCTCAAGCTCTTCATTTTTTTGGGTCAGGTCATATACACGATCCATTCGCGTGTCTCCACTGATACTTACCTGATCAATACCAATTGAGTTCAACAGTTTTTTCGATTCATCATTTTGAACAAAAAAGTGTTTTACGCCATACAGCACCCTCCTGTATGCTTTACCATAGCTTTTGAAAAATAATTGATGCGGTCTAAAAATACTTGAAACAGAATAAAAAGGAATTTTTCTTTTGGAGAGCCCATTAAAATAGTTCAGCCAGAATTCATATTTTACAAATATGGCCCGACTTAGATTGCAAAAATCAAGAAATCGGTTCACATTATTGAGTGTATCCCAAGGCAAATAGCAAACACAATCTGCCGCAGGGAATTTTTTTTGAATTTCATAACCCGATGGTGAGAAAAAAGTAAGTAAAATTTTTTCCCGGGGAAAAGCCTCTTTATAATCCAATATTAGAGGGCGGGCTTGCTCAAACTCCCCAAGGGAGGCCACATGAAACCAAACCCAATTTCCACGGTCAACTCCTTTCGATTTTAATTGAGCAAAAACCTTTTTACGCCCTGCGATAAAAAGGTGAAGTTTGTTGGAGAACAAACCCAAAAACTCTAAGATCGGATAGCTGAGGTGTAAAATTAGATTGTATGTAATACGAAACAACATCGAATCAAAAATAGTTTTTAATATCAATTGCGTAAAGCAGATTCCTTTTTTTAATTTTGTTGGTGTAACAAAAATTATGAAAAAGATCGAAATGGTTGACCTTAGGGGTCAATATAGGCACATTAAAGAGCAGGTCAATCAATCTGTTTTGGAAACCATCGAATCTACTCAGTTTATTAATGGTCCACAGGTTAAAAGCTTCCAAGAGCATCTCGAAAAATATCTTGGCGTAAAACACGTCATCCCCTGTGCTAATGGAACGGATGCCCTTCAGATTGCCTTGATGGGCTTGGGGTTAAAACCCGGGGACGAGGTCATTACTGCCGACTTTACCTTTGCCGCTACTGTTGAAGTAATAGCCCTTTTGGGACTGACCCCGGTTTTGGTCGATGTGGATCCCAAAACATTTAATATCGACATACCCTCTATAGAAAAAATGATTGGCCCCAAGACTAAGGCCATCATTCCTGTGCATTTATTTGGTCAAGTTGCGGATATGGAGAAAATTTTAGCTATAGCAGAAAAAAACAACTTATATGTAGTAGAGGACAATGCTCAATCCATAGGAGCAGATTATACATTTTCTGATGGCAGAAAAAAGAAAACCGGAACCTTGGGAGATATTGGAACGACTTCCTTTTTTCCCTCTAAAAATTTGGGAGCCTATGGAGATGGGGGGGCTATTTTCACCGATGACGATGAATTGGCCCACACCATCAGAGGAATGGTCAATCACGGAATGTATATCAGGTACCAGCATGATGTGATAGGGGTAAATTCTCGTCTGGATTCTGTTCAAGCAGCCATACTCGATATCAAATTGAATTATCTCGACTTCTATAACGAAGCCAGAAAATCGGCTGCCCTAAAGTACAATCAGCGTTTAAATGATCATCCCCATTTGATAACCCCCTTCAGAAAAGGAGATTGTTGCTCACATGTCTATCATCAATATACCCTAAAGGTTATCGATGGAGATCGAGATGGATTGGTCAAGCACCTCAACGAAAACGGCATCCCCTGTGGTGTTTACTATCCCATTCCTTTGCATTTACAAAAGGCTTATACCGGTGAACACTACAAGGCTGATGACTTTCAAGTAACTCTTGAGATTGTAGATCAAGTGATTTCTTTGCCCATGCATACAGAATTGACCGATGGTCAAATTGACTATATCACCGATACCGTCAAGGCATTTTTGGATTAATCACCTAAATTTCCGCTCCGGAAACCATTACTTCGGAAGAAATTTTACGAACCAAACCTTGTAAAACTTTTCCCGGTCCCACTTCGACGAAATTGGTGATTCCTGATCCAATCATTGCATTTACGCTTTGCGTCCACCTGACGGGAGTCGTCAATTGTTCGATCAAATTTTTTTGAATCTCAATAGGGTATGTAACTGCTTTAGCAGTGGTGTTTTGATAAATAGGACATATCGGTGCAGAAAAATGTGTGGAGTCAATGGCATTAGCGAGTTCAGTTCTGGCAGGTTCCATCAAAGGGGAGTGGAATGCTCCACCTACAGGCAAAACCAAAGCTCTTCTGGCACCCGCAGCTTTTAAATTTTCACAGGCCAATGCTATGGCATCAATATTGCCCGAAATGACCAGTTGCCCGGGACAATTGTAGTTGGCTGCAACTACAACACCCGAGGTTTGCTGGCAAATTTCTTCTACCATTTGATCCTCTAATCCCAAGACTGCTGCCATCGTGCCTTCACTCAGGTTGCAGGCTTTTTGCATGGCTTCGGCTCTTTGAGAAACCAATTTTAATCCCGATTCAAAGTCAATTGCTCCGGCTGCCGTTAGTGCTGAAAACTCTCCTAGTGAGTGCCCTGCTAATGCATCGGGCCGAAAATCATTACCCATCACCTTTGCGGTGATTACCGAGTGGAGGTAAATAGCAGGTTGGGTAACTCTAGTTTGCTGAAGGTCTTCTTTGCTTCCCTCTAAAAGGATGGTTGAAAGATTAAACCCCAGGATCTCATCTGAAGCTTGAAACATTTCTTTAGCCATTTCAAAACGATCGAACAACTCTTTTCCCATACCGGGAAACTGTGAACCTTGTCCGGGAAAAATATATGCTTTCATAAAGGAATTATTTTTTTGTATAGGTTATAAAAGAATAGTTAAAATCTGGTTGATCGATGCGCTCCTCTTTTTGTACAGACCATTTTTTTAAATCGATTTCCGGAAAAAACACATCTCCCTCAAAATGAGCATGAATTTTAGTTAACTCAATCACATCAGCCAATCCAATCGCCTGCTCATAAATTTGTCCACCACCAATCACGAAGGGCTGGTCATCGTATCTTGCACATTCTATGGCTGCCTCCAGACTGTGACAAACAGTGATGCCTTCCTTGGAATAGTTTTGGTTTCGGGTCACCACTATATTATGTCTGTTGGGTAATGCCTTGGGTAAGGATTCAAAAGTTTTCCTGCCCATAATCACAGCATGTCGCATGGTCAAACGTTTAAAACGCTTGAGATCTTCCGGTAAATGCCAGATCAATTGATTGTCTTTTCCCAAAACGCTATTTTCATCAATGGCTGCGATAAGGGTGACTTTAGAGTTTTTAAATGATTCACTTTGGATCGAATCATTATTGTTGATCGTATCTTTTGTGCCTTCAGAATTCATTAAATAATACCGGGATTGTTTTTGATTTTGGACTTAAATAAGGAAATAACAGTCAAAATATATTTAAATAGACTAATTTTGAAACAAATGTACGTTTTCTAATTTATTTATGACCTTCCACAACGATTTCCCAGCTCTGAAATCAAGTACATATTTTAATACCGCATATGTGGGGCTGATGTCTCGGTCATTGTATGACTTCAGGTCAAATTTTGAAAACGATTACCTGCTTAATGGAGATCAATATAAAATTGATGCCTATGATCGTTTGGATCAGACCCATGACGCTATTTCTGCTTTTATAGGTTCCAAAAAAGAGCAAACCTATTTCGTGTCCAATTTTTCGGTGGGCATAAGATTTGTTTTGGACTGTATCCCGAAAGGTAGCAATGTATTATTTCTAAAAGACGATTACCATTCACTAGTTGATGCCATAGAGGAAAGAGATTTTAGTCATTTTTGCTTGACCATCGAGGAGCATTTGGAGGAAAAAATAGAACATGCTTTATCTCGTAACAATTTTCATGCATTGGTAATCAGTATTGTTCAGTTTACCAATGGGTTAAAAATTGATTTTAAATTTTTACAGCATCTTAAACAAAAATATCCTCAGTTGCTCATTATAGGAGATGCTACTCAACACATCGGATCAGATTTTTTCGACTTTAACTCCTCTGCCTTTGATGCGGTAGTATGCAGTGGATATAAGTGGTTATTGGCGGGTTTCGGCAATGGTTTTATTGCTTTGTCAGATCATTTTTTTGAGGAAACAAGCGTGGTTCGGGAGGATTTTCAACAAAAAGTATTTTCCGGACACTTTAACATACTGGGGGCGGCTTCATTGGTTTTTGCATTGGATTATTTGAAGTCCCATGATTTTGAAAAACTGGTTGAAAAAAACAAAATACTCTGCCAAAAATTAAGAAAAGAATTGACCAAAATTGGATGGATCCCAGAATACCACCAGCGCAAAACCCATAGTTCCATCGTCAGTATTGCCACTCAGGATTCAGTATTAAAATTATTGGAAGATCAAGGGGTTAGGGCTTCATTCAGAGGCAAATACCTTCGGTTTTCAATACATTTTTACAACTCTACTGAAGAAATTGACCAATTGACCGGTATAATAAAACAATTGATTACGGTTTGATCTAAACGGCAACTTTACCCCGGATCAAGGGGTGTGGATCATATCCATTGAGTGTAAAATCCTCGTATTTAAAATCAAAAATATCCTTGATCTCCGGGTTTAAGATCATTTGAGGGAGTGGTCTTGGACTTCGACTGAGTTGCTCCTCTAATTGCTCATGATGATTGGAGTAAATATGGACATCTCCAAAGGTATGGACAAAGGTTCCGGGTTTCAGATCACAGACTTGTGCGACCATCAAGTTTAATAAGGCATAAGATGCAATATTGAAGGGAACCCCTAAAAATAAATCTGCACTCCTTTGATAAAGTTGACAGGAGAGCTTTCCATCGGCCACATAAAATTGAAAAAATGCATGACATGGAGGTAGAGCAGCTTTGTGATTGGCTACATTTTCCGAAAAAGACACAGAAGTATCGGGTAACACACTGGGGTTCCAAGCCGATATCAGCATTCTTCTGCTATCGGGATTGGTTTTCAAAGTTTCTATTACCGTTTTGATTTGATCGATGCCTTCATCATTCCAGTTCCTCCATTGGTGGCCATAAACAGGGCCCAAATCTCCATTTTCATCAGCCCATTCATTCCATATTCTTACACCATTCTCTGTTAAATAATTGATGTTGGTATCTCCTTTTAAGAACCACAAAAGCTCGTGGATAACAGATTTAACGTGAATCTTTTTTGTAGTTAACAACGGAAAACCTGCTGCTAAATCAAATCGCATTTGGTAACCAAAAACACTTTTTGTTCCTGTCCCTGTTCGGTCTGTTTTGCTAACGCCATGATCCTGGATGAACCTGACCAAATCTAAATACTGTTGCATACTTTGCGTGGATATTTGATCAAAAATAAGTCATGTTTGAAATTCCAATGTTTGGAAATAAAAATAGTTTTCAAAAAAAGATTAACAGCTATTTTTTGGACTCCCTTTTTGAAATTTCATCTCGAATCTTAATCGCCTTTTCATAATCCTCCAAGTTTACTAATTTGTCTAAGAGTGATTTGAGTTTTGTAATAGAAAGTTTTTTCAAATCGTCAGGAACAGCTTTCTTTTTACTTTGTTCTTCAACAAAATTTTGAATCCAGTTTTCTTTTACTTTATTTTTTTGATCGTCTTTTATGGTACTTTCGTCAAAACCAGCTTGTTTTAGAATAGAGTCGTAAATAAAAATGGGGGCTTCAAATCGCAGGGCCATGGCGATGGCATCTGAGGTTCTTGAATCAATGATCTCCTCGATTTTATCTCTTTCGCAGATCAAACTGGAGTAAAACACCCCGTCTACTAATTTGTGAATGATCACCTGTTTGACGTAGATATTGAACCTATCGGCAAAATTTTTAAAAAGGTCGTGGGTCAAAGGGCGTTTTGGTTTGAGTTCCTTTTCTATAGCAATGGCAATGGATTGTGCCTCAAAACCTCCAATGATAATAGGCAGGCTTCTGTTTCCGTCCACTTCACTCAATATAAGCGCATAGGCACCTGTTTGTGTCTCACTGTAGGAAATACCCTTAATGTTTAATTGAATTAATTTCATAGTGTCACGCTACGGCAAATTAGTAAAATTATCAAGCAAATCAGCATAAAACAATTGATTTTGTACTTACTTTAACGGAAAATTCTGAATGCTATAACCACTTATCCGTTAGCATTTAATTAAATTTGTAGAGCAAAAAAGATTTTAATGAAAACTATTCAATTCAGAGAGGCCATTTGCGAAGCCATGTCGGAAGAAATGCGGAGGGATGAATCCATTTATTTGATGGGAGAGGAAGTCGCCGAATACAATGGAGCTTACAAGGCCTCTAAAGGGATGTTAGACGAATTTGGTGACAAACGAGTAATTGACACACCCATTTCTGAATTGGGTTTTTCGGGAATTGGCGTAGGTTCGACCATGACCGGCAACCGCCCCATTATTGAATTCATGACTTTTAATTTTGCCTTGGTAGGAATTGACCAAATCATCAACAATGCTGCCAAGATCCGTCAGATGTCAGGGGGGCAGTTTCCTTGCCCCATTGTATTTAGGGGACCTACTGCGTCAGCAGGTCAATTGGCTGCCACACACTCCCAAGCTTTTGAAAGTTGGTATGCCAACTGTCCCGGTTTGAAAGTAATTGTTCCATCCAATCCTTATGATGCCAAAGGACTTTTAAAGTCTGCCATTAGAGATGAAGATCCGGTGATCTTTATGGAGTCAGAACAAATGTATGGAGACAAGGGGGAAGTCCCTGAGGGGGAATACACCCTTCCCATAGGTTTTGCCGATATCAAAAAAGAAGGAAAAGACGTTACCATAGTATCTTTTGGTAAAATCATTAAAGTCGCTTACGATGCTGCCGAGACCCTCTCGAAAGAAGGCATTGATTGTGAGATTATAGACCTAAGAACCATCCGGCCCATGGATTACGAAGCTATTTTCGACTCGGTCAAAAAAACCAACCGATTGGTCATCATAGAAGAGTCCTGGCCTTTTGGAAATATTTCTACAGAGATCACCTATCAAGTTCAAAACCAAATCTTTGATTTTCTTGATGCACCCATAGAAAAAATAAATACTGCCGATACCCCGGCACCTTATTCTCCTGTTTTGTTGGCTGAGTGGCTTCCCAGTAGTGACGATGTGATCAAAGCTGTAAAAAAAGTGATGTACATGACCTGATAAATCACCCTAACCCTCGTCCCAAAACTTTATGTTCAAATCCTACTTATCCTTCACAGCTATTGTTCTGGAGTGTAGCAACGTTTTGGTAGGTTTATATTTCCTACTACTGCCATCAAATTTAAAATGGGTTTCTCTGAAATACTCAATGGAGATTTAAAGTATAAACAGCTTCAGTTCTTACAAAACTATCCACTAAGACCCAGTAAATTCGGTATTTTGGACGCTACCGTAGAGGCAGGGAAATCTTTTGATCTGGTGCCATTGCCCTTACTATTCCCGGTTCCTGCCAATCAAACTTTTTCACTAGAAAAAAACACCTTCGCTTTACTCAACTATTACGACTACATTACCGATCAGTATCTCAATGCTCATTTTGAACACCATTTTAATGGTTTTGTAATGAATCGTTTGCCCTTGCTAAAAAAGCTAAACCTGAGATTTTTGACCACATTTAGAATAGCCTTTGGAACGTTGAGTGAATCTTACAAGGATTATTTAGTAACAGATTTAAAACTCCGAGCTCCTGACCAAAAGCCGTATTTTGAGTACGGTATTGGGCTGGAGAACTTAGGGTTAGGCCAGGTACGTTTTTTTCGCTTAGATTTTATCTGGCGTGGTCCGCATAAATAATTGAATGGACCTCAATCCCCCGAATTTGGGGTTCGGTTGTCCGTTAAACCTACTTTTTGACAACTTCTTCGTAGCGAATACTGTTGTCAGCCATATCAGATTCTTTTTCTGCCTCGATGGTGATGGTATGCTCAGGTTTTTCAATTTTCTCTGACATTGCATCTATGTCTATTGCAATGGTTGGTGCAATTACCAGAGCCACTACCGACATCAATTTCAATAAAATATTGAGAGAAGGTCCGGAAGTATCTTTAAATGGATCACCAACGGTATCCCCTACCACTGCAGCTTTATGGGCATCAGATCCCTTTCTTCCATCCGACTCGATCATTTTTTTGGCATTGTCCCAAGCCCCTCCCGCGTTGGATTGAAAAATCGCCATCAATATTCCGCAAGTAGTTACCCCGGCCAACAGTCCGCCCAGCATTTCTGCACCACCCAAAAAGCCAACAGTAACTGGAACCAATATGGCCAATAGACCGGGCATCACCATTTCTTTGATGGAAGCTTTGGTTGATATCTCTACACACTTTTCATAATCTGCTTTACCATCGGCAGCATCAAAAACAGCTCGGTCTTTGGCGTTTGCTTTAGAAATATCAGCATCGTATTTACGCATGATTTCAAGGGCTGCTTTCAATTCAGGAATGTCTTTAAATTGTCTTCTCACTTCTTCGATCATTGACATGGCCGCACGTCCTACTGCATTCATAGAAAGAGCAGAAAAAACAAAAGGCAACATGCCTCCTACAAGAAGTCCTGCCATTACTCGGGGCTTGGAAACATCGATCGCAGTCACATTGGCAACTTGCATGAAGGCTGAAAACAAAGCTAAAGCGGTTAAAGCTGCAGAGGCAATGGCAAAGCCTTTTCCAATGGCAGCAGTAGTATTCCCGACGGCATCCAATTTATCGGTACGCTCTCTTACTTCGGCAGGTAATTCTGCCATCTCAGCAATACCCCCTGCGTTATCAGAAATGGGGCCGTAAGCATCAACCGCCAATTGAATACCTGTGTTGGCCAACATCCCTACAGCAGCGATAGCAATACCATACAATCCTGCATAGTGATGAGAAATTAAAATCGCAGCAGCGATAAGCAGAATGGGAATCATCGTTGACATCATTCCTACACCCAGACCCGCAATAATATTGGTCGCTGATCCTGTTTCGGACTGACGAACAATTGCAGAAACAGGTTTGGTTCCCGTTCCTGTATAATACTCAGTAATTTTTCCCACGCCCAAACCGGCAACCAAACCGGAAATGGTGGCTAAAAACACCCCTGTGGCTCCGAAAGGTAAACCTTGCGTTGATTCAGGTATCATTATATTAATGACAAAATAGGAAACGATCACCATCAAACCGGCTGATCCGAACTCTCCTATATTTAAGGCAGTTTGAGGGTTACCGCCTTCTTTAACTTTTACAAAAAAAGTTCCTATGATAGACATGACAATTCCTAGGGCTGCCAGTACAAGAGGAAGATAAACAGCACCCAACCCTCCAAATTCAGGCGTGATTATAAAAGCTCCCAATACCATAGTACCAATGATTGAGCCTACATAAGACTCGAACAAATCCGCACCCATACCGGCAACATCTCCAACATTGTCTCCAACATTGTCCGCAATGGTTGCAGGATTTAGGGGATGATCTTCAGGGATCCCGGCTTCAACTTTACCAACCAGATCAGCACCTACATCAGCCGCTTTGGTATAAATTCCACCACCTACTCTGGCAAATAGTGCGATTGACGATGCTCCCATAGAAAATCCGGTCAAAACATTCAGGACAGTGGTCAAGTTTTCAGATCCCGGCCATATCATTTGATAAATGATGAAAAGACCACTCAATCCCAAAACACCCAGGCCAACCACTCCCAGACCCATCACCGATCCTCCTGTGAAAGCTACTTCCAAAGCTTTACCCAGTGACTTTCTGGCAGCATTAGTGGTCCTTACGTTGGCTTTGGTAGCCACTCGCATACCAATAAACCCTGCAAGTGCCGAGCAAATGGCTCCTACAACAAAGGACAGGGCAACCATTCCGTGTGATCCTTCTTCATTACTTCCTTTGATGTACAACAATACAGCCAAACAGACAACAAAAATGGATAATATTCTGTATTCAGCTTTTAAAAAGGACATTGCCCCTTTAGCAATATTATTGGCAATGGTTGCCATTTTTTCATTGCCAACTTCTTGTTTGGCGATCCATTTGTTTTTGATGTAAACAAACATCAAGCCCAATAGTCCGAACGCAGGTAAAAATTCAATAACAAATTTCATGTAGTAATGGTTTTTTTTGTGGCCCCAAAAATACTAAAACCATTTCTAATAAAAAATAATCTAAAGCCCATAAATAACAATGAATTAAAATCAAAAAAACCTTAAGTATGGGCTTTTTAAAACAAGCCATTCAATTCGGCATCAATTTTTTCAATGATTTTTCCTAAATCTTCTTTCTTTTCAACGAAATCAATTTCGTCAACATCGACAATCAATAACTTTCCTTTGTCATAGGTAGAGATCCAAGCTTCATACCTTTCGTTCAATCGACTCAAATATTCTATGCTAATGGAGTTTTCATATTCTCGCCCTCTTTTGTGAATTTTATGAACTAAGTTGGGGATACTACTTCTAAGGTAAATAAGAATGTCCGGACCCTCAATCATGGATTCCATTAATCCAAAAAGGGACTGGTAGTTATTGAAATCCCGCTGATTCATCAACCCCATCGAATGGAGATTGGGAGCGAAAATGTGAGCATCCTCGTAGATGGTTCGGTCTTGAATAAAGTTCTTATTGGAATTTCTAATACCATCTAACTGACGAAATCTACTGTTCAAAAAATAGATTTGAAGGTTAAAAGACCATCGCTCCATATGGTTGTAAAAATCATCCAAATAGGGATTGTCAATTACATCTTCAAAATGAGCCACCCATCCGTAATGTTTGGAGAGTAATTCTGCAAGACTGGTTTTTCCTGCACCTATATTTCCGGCTATGGCGAAATACATCTTAATTTTTTTGCATGCAGAAAGATAATTACTTTTTTGATTTGGGACTTTTAAGATGCTTTATTTTTTTTCAAATGTTGAGATTTAATTACTATATAGTATTTAGATTGAAAAAAAAATGGATTTTTTTTAAAATTTAAAAATTAGTAATACATTTGCACCTGAAATGAGGAAGGATTTGACTGATTGCAACCTCTTAAAAAAAATGCTAAAGCAGTGTTGCTTTAAGACGCACTTGTCAAATCCACCCAAATAAAGCAACAATAAAATGTCATATTTTTTTACTTCTGAATCAGTAAGTGAGGGTCATCCCGATAAAGTATCTGACCAGATCAGTGATGCTCTACTCGATAATTTTATCGCTTTCGATCCCGATAGTAAGGTCGCTTGTGAAACCATGGTCACTACAGGACAAGCCATTCTGGCAGGTGAGGTTAAAAGTCACACCTACCTAGATGTTCAAAGCATCGCTCGTGAAACCATTAACCAAATCGGTTACACCAAAGACGAATATCAATTTAGCGGTAACTCATGTGGTGTGATCTCTTTGATCCATGAGCAATCGCAGGACATCAACCGCGGGGTGGACAGAGTCGAGAAAGAAAATCAAGGAGCCGGAGACCAAGGGATCATGTTTGGTTATGCAACCGATGAAACGCATAACTACATTCCACTGGCATTGGATTTATCACACAAAATTTTGATTGAATTGGCCGCCCTTAGGAGAGAGAGCAATGAGATTACATACCTCCGACCTGATGCAAAATCACAGGTAACCATTGAGTACAGTGACCAAGGACAACCTTTGCGAATAGACACCATAGTGGTTTCGACACAACACGATCAATTTTTAGAGGATGACGAGAAGATGTTGGACAAAATCAAAAGCGACATCATTAACATTGTCATAAAGAAGGTTATTGAAAAGGAACCTGCCCATATTCAGAACCTATTCAATGATGATATTACCTATCACATTAACCCCACAGGAAAATTTGTGATCGGAGGCCCTCATGGTGATACAGGATTGACAGGGAGAAAAATTATTGTTGACACCTATGGAGGAAAAGGAGCACACGGAGGAGGAGCTTTTAGTGGTAAAGACCCCAGCAAGGTAGACCGTAGTGCTGCTTATGCGGCCAGACATATCGCCAAAAATCTTGTGGCGGCAGGTGTGGCCGGTGAAGTATTGGTTCAATTGAGTTATGCCATTGGTGTAGTCGAACCGACTTCTATTAACATCAACACATACAATACTTCCAAAGTTTCCCTCTCCGATCCCGAAATCGCAGACAAGGTCAGGGAAATTTTTGACCTTCGGCCCTATGCCATCGAAAACAGACTCAAACTTCGAAACCCCATCTACCTTGAAACAGCTGCTTATGGTCATATGGGAAGACAACCCGAGGAGATCACCAAGGTTTTTGAATCGCCTTACAGTGGTAGGGTAGAAAAAACCGTTGAACTTTTTACTTGGGAAAAACAAGATTATTTAAATGAAATTAAAAACACTTTCAAATTATGAGCCTAAAACTAGCAACCAATGCACTTCATGCAGGACATGACGTGACACAAACTCAAGGAACCAGAGCCGTTCCTATTTACCAAACTTCTTCTTATGTGTTCAATGACTCAGAACATGCAGCCAATTTATTTGCACTGACAGAGTCAGGATACATATACACCCGCTTAAACAACCCAACCAATGATGTCTTGGAACAGAGGTTGGCAGCTGTTGAAGGGGGTGTTGCGGCTGTTGCCACCGCATCCGGTACAGCGGCTATCGCCACCACATTCATGACTCTGCTTAAGGCAGGGGATCACATTGTGGCATCCAACAGTCTTTATGGTGGAACCTTTAATATGCTCAACAATACTTTACCTCGATTTGGGATTACTACTACATTTGTTGATCCGGATGATGTAGAGAATTTTGCAAAAGCTGTTCAGCCCAACACCAGAGTATTTTTTGCTGAATCATTGGGGAATCCCAAGTTGGATGTTTTGGATTTAAAAGGAATTAGTGCTCATGCCAAAGCGGCAAAAGTTCCATTTATAGTAGATAATACCATCGCAACTCCGGCTTTGTTAAATCCTATAGCTCATGGTGCAAATATCGTAATCCACTCATTAACCAAGTATATTACAGGAAATGGAACAACCATAGGTGGGGTCATCATTGACGCTGGAACCTTTGACTACTCCAATGGGAATTTCCCTGAGTTTACCGAGCCATCTCCTTCATATCACGGATTGAAGTATCACGATGTGTTAGGCCCTATTGCCTTTATTGCAAGAGTTAGAATAGAAGGTTTGAGAGACCTTGGAAGTGCTCCCAGTCCACTCAACAGCTTTCAAGTCATTCAAGGTCTGGAAACCCTGGAAGTAAGAATGCAAAAACACTCAGAAAATGCATTGGAACTCGCCCAATGGTTAGAATCTCGTGAGGAGGTCAGTTGGGTAAACTATCCTGGATTGAAATCGTCAAAATATGCTGATTTGGCTGCCAAATATTTACCCAATGGAAACAGTGGGATCGTTACTTTTGGATTGAAAAAAGGATTTGAGGCCGCCAGAAAAGTTACTGAAAGTACCAAGATATTTTCGCTTTTGGCCAATATTGGTGACACCAAGTCACTGATTATTCATCCTTCCAGTACTACACATTCTCAGTTGAATGAAGAGGAACAAAAAAGTACCGGGGTGACTCCTGAATTGGTCAGACTCTCTGTTGGAATCGAGAACTTGGATGATCTGAAAAATGATTTAGATCAAGCACTTAAGGGTATATAACTATTTTAATGGCTGAGGTTAAAACCATATCTATCAATAATTTCACTACGGACTCGGGTGTTGTTTATGACAAAATCGATTTACACTATCAGCATTTCGGTCAACCCTACCAACATTCACCTGTTGTACTGATCAACCACTCCCTGACCGGTGACGCCAATGTCACCGGTCCTCAAGGGTGGTGGAGTGAAGTTGTTGGACCCAACCTCACCATAGATACCCGTCATTTTTCCGTACTGGCTTTTAATATCCCCGGCAACGGTGTTAATGGGTATACACTCGAAAATTACAATGACTTTCACACCGGTGATATTGCAGAAATATTTTTCCAAGGGTTACAAATTTTAGGAATACAAAAACTTTTTGCCCTCATTGGTGGGTCAATTGGTGGTGGAATTGCTTGGGAGATGGCGGCTTTATATCCTAATCTTACCGAAAATTTAATTCCCGTTGCTGCCGATTGGAAAGCATCGGATTGGATCATTGCCAATACATTTTTGCAAAAGAGACTTTTGGAAAATTCAAGTGAACCCCTTAAGGATGCTCGAATTCATGCGATGCTTACCTATCGCACCCCAGCGTCCTTTACAGAGCGATTTGGAAGAACCGTCAACACAGAAAAAAAACTTTTTAATGTAGAAAGTTGGCTTGTCCATCATGGAGATAAATTGGAAGATCGATTCCTATTACAAGCCTATAAAGCCATGAATCATTTATTGGCCTCTGTTGACATTACCCGTAAGGGTGATAGCTTAGAAAAAATCATTGAAACCATATCCTCCAATATTCATCTCATAGCCGTAGATAGTGACCTATTTTTTACGGCCGAGGAGGATCAAAAAACCCTAAAAAGGGGCAAAAAAATTAAAGAAAATATTTTTTATCACGAAATAAAGTCCATTCATGGTCACGATGCTTTTTTGATAGAAAATGAAACAGTGTCTCAAATTCTTAGCGGAATTTTTAAACCCAATTCAAATTATACCCAATCTTATGAAAATAAACTTAAATAGGGTCAACCAAAACTATCTTTTCGAAGTCAGTAATGACAATGGACACAAATTACTTCTGGATAATAAATCAAAAAAAGAAGGTAAAGTAGAGGGCGTCAGCCCCATGGAACTCCTTTTAATGGCTCTGGCCGGTTGTAGCAGCATCGATATTATTGCGATACTCAATAAGCAAAAGATCAATCCTACAGATGTTAAAATGGATGTTGAGGGAAACCGAATCTCGGGCGTAGTTCCCTCCTTGTTTCATAAAATTAAAGTTAATGTAAGGTTAGAGGGGGAGATCCCCCCCGAAAAAGCAAAAAGAGCTGTTAGCCTTTCTTTTGATAAATATTGCTCTGTAGCAAAGACTTTAGAGTATTCAACACCAATCAAATATTCCGTTTTCTTGAATGGAGAGGAAATATGAAAAAACATTTTGAAACTGAAGCCATAAGAACGCAAATGGAGCGTTCGTTGATCGCAGAACATTCGTCCCTACTTTATCTGACCTCAATTCCCGCTTTTGACAACTCCATACTGTAAATACTATAGTTTGCAAATACACCTATTCGGTCGTTCAGTAAAGGAGTAATTCCTTCGACAGACACACCAACAATATTGGGAATACCCAACTTCAATTCTGCGGAATGGCGGTTTGAAAGCGAAAATTTTTGATTATCAGTATCCTGAGATAACTGTGAAAAAATTAGGAAAGGAAAAATCGGTAATATGAAAAAAAACTTTTTAGTATTTCGTAAGATCATCATGATAGTAAGATTTTGAGGATTATTATATCATCTAATTGATACAATAATTATTTTTTCTCAAAATTATTGATGCTAAATATTTCTTAAAACTTTATTTGCGTAAAGAACAGATGCCCTTAATTATCAAGGTCTTAAAACTCGGTTTTTATGCTGCATGTAAAAATTCAATCCTTTAGGTCTGATCGGTTGAGTTGACAAGAGTTAATTCATTGAACAGGGATTCTAAAGTTTGATTTTTAAGATAGAGTTTTAGAATTTTAAGGCCATTATCATGGGCAAAGTCGAAAACTGCGGGTCGCATATCCTCTTTTGTCCCAAAGGTCAATTCATATTCAAAATCAAAAGTGTTGACTACTGTCTTGATATGAGGGATTTTTTGGAGCGCCACATTTTCCACACGATAATCAAAACTCACAGACACCACCTGTTGCTCATTGGTTTTTAATGATTCCAGTGTTTGATTTAGTACTACCGTTCCTTTGTTGAGTATGACCACCCTGTCACACATGGCTTCCACTTCTTGGAGAATATGGGTTGAGAGAAAAACCAATTTTTCTTTCCCCAGTGTTTTTATAAGTTTTCTGATTTCTACCACTTGATTGGGATCCAGCCCTGTGGTAGGCTCATCTAAGATCAGGTATTGGGGGTCATGAATCAGTGCTGCTGCCAATCCAACCCTTTGTTTGTACCCTTTGGAGAGGGTGCGGATTTTTTTATGGACATGTTCTTGCAGTCCTGTTTTTTCAATGACTTCCTTAAAGGGAGGTTTTTTTAAGCCGTATAATTCTCCTACAAACTTCAAATATTCTACAACGTACATTTCCGGGTAAAGCGGATTGTTTTCGGGGAGATAACCCATTTGTTGTTGGATGCTTTTCAGTTCCTCTCTCAAATCAAAGGTACCGATCGAAACTTTTCCTTGCCATTGATTCAAGTAACCCGTCAATATTTTCATTAGGGTAGTTTTTCCTGCACCATTAGGACCCAACAAGCCAATCACCCCATTTTGATCAAAAGCTAATGAAATATTTTTTAGAGCAACTGTGTTGCCGTAATTTTTAGACAATTGTTGTATGTTTAATCCCAAGTTTTTTTTGTTGTCGGTTGGTTAATAAATGATCAATTAAATAAGGTTTTTAGCTTCCTTTTGAAAGGAAAATACCAAAGTTAGGGAATAAAGATTTTTTGAAACCCTCATGGAGGGATTTAAAACAGCCAAAATAAAAGAACTTGCCTGCCGGAATAGTTAAATATCAGTTGGTTAACATGGATTTAAACGTGTAAAAAAATTAAATCCGGCATCTTTTTTCTAAGAATGATGACCGAGAATTTGATGCATAACCCAACTCGTATATTCTGCTGTTTGTCAACTGGAGGGATGCGAAAAATCCTTATCCAAAAGGTGTCTTTTCATATTTTCAACATGTGGCAGTTGAACGTGCATGGGGTGTTCTATAAAAAGTTCGATCATTTTCCCATCTTTATCCAAGATCAGGGGATTTTCCTCAAAAACGTAAAACTGTATTTTTCCTTTACTGCCAAAAATTTCGACCCGATCCATCGGTTCTATCCCAAAATTCCAGACCGCAACTCCCGTAATCCCTCCTTTGTGTAACCAGCAGGCCGAAATAGCATCTTTAGCAGCATACAAGCCTTGTTGGTTGAGGCTGATGCTGGACGCCTCTTTGACCTCACCCAAAAAGTAAGTAAACAAATCATGAACATGACTGGCCAGATCATCAAAATAGCCACCCGGTGCGACTATAGGGTCGGTAGGTACGCCAGTTGTATTCACCGGATAGATCTACTGCATTGGGAGGTTGACTCAGGTGCCAATTGATGTGTCGGATCTTCCCGATTTTATTTTCCGACAGCCAGTCTTTTATTAGGTTAAACCTTTGAAGTGAACGCCTGTAATAAGCTACAAAAAGGGGTATGTCTTTCTTTTTAAATGCTTCGTATATCAGAGAACTTTGACGATAGGAGGGTGCCAAGGGCTTTTCGATAAAACAGGGTTTTCCTGCCTCGGCAACTTTTAGAGCATAATACTTATGGCTGTCCATTGGGGTTGCTATGTAAACCGCATCGATGTCGTCATCTTGGATCAGGGCATCGGCATTGGTATAATATTTTTCGATCCCATGCCTGTGCACATAATCCTTGAGTTTAATCTCATCTCTTCTAATGACTGCGGCCAGTTTAAAGCCTTCCGTTTTTGGTAGGCCGGCCTGCTTTTGACCTCTGTTACATCTCCACAACCGATAATTTCCCATCGTATGGGCATTGAATATTTTATTTTAGCCATTAGTTTTTCCTTGTCTTAGTCTAAGGTGTTTTTTTTAAAAGAAGTATAGATATCTTATTTCCGAATTCTATAATTTTTAATTTAAAAATGAGAGAGAAATGTAAATATTTATTAAATTTTTTTTAAAGGTTAATGAAAACACCCCCATTTAACACTAGATCATTTACGCCACCGTTGGGATGATTTAACCCTGCATTGCTGATGTGCCGGAACCACGACCTAAGGTCAAGATATATTTTTTCAAATAATTTTACATTCAACCCAAGGAGGAGATTGTCAGAAAAAATAAATCCGTCAGCTTGTCTTTCAGGGGTACCGGAAACATAGTGAGGGCCTGAGGAAATTAGTCCATAGAGGTATAAGACTTTCCCAAGGAGCACTCTTCTAATTAGTCCCCCCGCATTGACTGCAAATTCATAGCCATTTATTTCATTAGCTATATTATCAATATGCCTGAATTTGGTCAAATTGTATTGTGGTTGAATCAAAAGGTCTAAGCCCCATTTTTCCCGACTTAAAAATCCCCAATAATACTGTAACTGGAAAAACAATACCTTATAGTCATAAATCACGTTAAGCCATGGAAAATCTATACTTTCTCCTTTTGAAAGCAAATGATCACGTATTTTTTTAGCATCGTTATGATTTATATCCGAGAGCAATTGATCAATATTTTGTCCACCAAAACCCGAGATAAAACCCAGCCTGTGTTTTGAGTCATCATATTGAGATGACATACAATAGAAGGATAAAATACAAAGTAGTGATATAAGTATAGTTTCATAAGTAGTTTTTAAGGTGATAAAGGTTGATTTTGGGACTTTCTTTTAAGGTAAATCTAAAGGTAATAAATTTTTCTACATCATTACAGTAGAGGACATTGGAAGGACAGATTTAATACATCAGATCATTTTGATGTACAAAAAATCCATAAAATGATTTGTTTTTGCCAAAAGCTATCTTACATTTGTGGCTATATTCAAGAAATGAGCAACAATTTTTTTTACTACGATGCCAATTATTACTTCTTCATTGAGAATAGAGGGGCTTTGTAGTAATTCATTAATACAATAAACAAGAAGTCCTGATTTATCGGGACTTTTTTTTTTAGCCATGATGCAAAAAATAGCCATACAGGGAATAAAAGGATCTTTCCACGATCAGGTGGTAGAGGAGTACTATTCCCAAACTCCCGAGCTTTTGGAGTGCTTGACTTTTGATGCCTTGGCACAGTCAGTAGCCGGAGGTAATTGTGATCAAGCTGTAATGGCCATAGAAAATTCTATCGCAGGGTCTATTTTACCCAATTACGCCCTTTTGGATCAATACGAGCTGGTCATTTCGGGCGAACACTATCTCAGTATTGAACACAATTTGATGGCCCTTCCCGGCCAAAAAATGGAAGACATCAAAGAAATACATTCGCATCCTATGGCCTTGCTGCAGTGTAAAATTTTTTTTTATGATTACCCACACATCAAATTGGTAGAAAGTAATGATACGGCAGAAGAAGCACTAAAGATCAGTCAGAATAAGATTATAGGTCGCGGGGCCATTGCAGGAAAAAGAGCAGCGGAGATTTACGGTTTAGAAATTTTGTGTCCTTCCATTCAAACGATCAAAAATAACGTGACCCGTTTTGTGATCGTCCAAAAGGATAAAGTAGAGCATTCAAAGTCCGTCAGTAAAGCAGCATGGAAATTTGTTTTGGATCACAAACGAGGGAGCTTGGCTACTGCTCTCAATGTAATGAGCGATTGTAATCTCAATTTGACCAAAATACAATCATTGCCGGTCATCGAAACTCCCGGTAAATACGCTTTTTTTGTTGACGTGACTTTTGATGTTCCCAAAGACTATTATAAAGCCAAATCACTTTTAGAAATCATGGCCACGGCCTTTAAGGTTTTAGGCGAATATCCCTCGGGAAAATTATGACAGCAAGAAGATTAAATACCGTTCAGGAATACTACTTTTCCAAAAAGCTAAGGGAGGTTGCTACTATGGTAGCAGAGGGCAAGCCCGTCATAAATATGGGTATTGGTAGCCCTGATCTTCCTGCCCACCCAAAAGTTGTCGCCGCACTCATAGATAGTTTAGACCATCCTAAGGTACATCAGTACCAAAGTTATCAGGGGCTGCCGGAGTTACGTCAAGCCATAGCTGAATTTTACGACAAACACTATCAAGTAACTGCTGATCCCAACAGTGAAATTTTGCCTTTGATGGGATCCAAAGAAGGGATAATGCACATTTCCATGGCCTTTTTAAACCCCGGAGACAAAGCCTTGATCCCCAATCCGGGGTACCCCACCTATCAGTCTGTCACCAGACTGGTAGAGGCAGAACCCGTTTTTTACGAATTAAAAGCAGATAATCAATGGCAGCCTGACCTAGAGGCCTTGGACCGAGTGGATCTTTCAACTGTCAAATTGATGTGGATCAATTATCCTCACATGCCCACAGGAGCCAATGCCCAAAAGAACACTTTTGAAAAATTAATTGCTTGGGCAAAGGAAAAAGACATTCTATTGGTAAACGACAATCCCTACAGTTTTGTTTTAACCGATCAACCTAGGAGTATGATGTCTGTCCGCGGTGCCAAGGATGTGGGTATGGAATTGAACTCCTTGAGTAAGTCGTTCAACATGGCCGGTTGGCGTGTGGGAACGGTTTTGGGAAATCAAGAGAACATTAATGCCGTATTGAAGGTAAAAAGCAATATGGATTCGGGCATGTTTTATGGGATTCAGAAAGGGGCCATCGCTGCACTACAGGCCGAAGAAAACTGGTTCAAAAAATTGAATGAGGTTTACACCCAAAGAAGAAAGTTGATCTTTAAAATGGCTACCCTTTTGAAAACAGATTTTGACATTGACAGCAGTGGATTGTTCGTATGGGCAAAGTTGAGAGATAGCTCCAAATCCTCGGTTCAATTCATAGAGGAAATTTTAGATAAACACCACGTTTTTATTACTCCCGGAAGTATATTTGGAAGTCAAGGTGAAGGATACATACGTTTCTCCCTTTGTGTGGAAGCATCACAAATCAGTAAAGCAATAGAAAGAATCAGTAAATCATGAAATTAGGGATAATAGGTGTTGGATTAATAGGTGGCTCGCTAGCGTTGTCAGCCCGGGAACACATTCCTGATGTTGAACTTTACGGAAGTAACAGAAGTGAAGCCAACCTGCAAAAGTCTTTGGACTTGGGATTGATCGATTACAGATTAGAGGATACCATGATTAAGCAAATGGATGTGATTCTGCTGGCCATACCCGTAGATTTGGCACTGGATCGATTGGTTGACTTACTGGATGAAGTCAACGACAATGCTTTGATCATGGATTTTGGATCTACCAAAGCAGCGATATGCCAACAAGTGGCACTCCATTCCAAACGAGGACAATTTTTGGCCACCCATCCGATTGCCGGTACAGAATATTCTGGCCCGGCAGCAGCTTTGCCGGATTTATTTCAAGACAAGATCCAAATTCTTTGTGAAAGCCATAAAACCCGTCCTGACCTTTTGGAATGGGCTCAAGACTGGTTCAAAAAAACAGGGATGAATCTCAGGGAAATGGATCCTGTAGAACACGACCAACACATTACCTATGTGTCTCATTTGTCACATGTCAGCTCCTATATGCTTGGCAAAACTGTAATGGAAAAAGAAAAAGATCGATCAGCTATTTTTGACATGGCCGGAAGTGGTTTTTCTTCTACGGTTCGTTTGGCAAAAAGTTCCCCTCATATGTGGATCCCTATTTTCAAACAGAACAAAGAAAACATCAAAGAAACACTATCCCAATACATTAACAACTTAAATCAATTCAAACAACTTTTGGAAGCTAATAAATTTGATGAATTGCACGAGCAAATTCTTGAAATCAATAAAATTCGTCATATTTTGGAGGGCATTACCAATACAAAAAACAACAAATAAAAATGGAAAATAGCAAAGAAATGAGTAGCTGGCTGCATGATTTCAGATTGGATCATCCATTGGTCATTGCCGGCCCCTGTAGTGCAGAAACCGAGGAGCAAGTTTTGAAAATTGCACACGAACTTAAAGATACCGATGTAACGGTTTACCGCGCGGGAATATGGAAGCCCAGAACCCGACCCGGTATGTTCGAAGGGGTAGGGGCCATAGGTTTAGACTGGCTCAAAAAAGTAAAGGAACAAACAGGACTATTGACCTCAACCGAGGTAGCCAATAAAGACCACGTTAAATTGGCACTTGAAGCGGATATTGATATTTTATGGATTGGGGCTCGTTCTACGGTAAGCCCATTCATCATTCAGGAAATTGCAGATGCACTAAACGGCACGGATAAGATCGTTTTGGTAAAAAACCCTGTCAACCCGGATTTGGCTCTATGGATGGGTGGATTGGAAAGACTCTACTCAGCCAATATCAAAAAATTGGGGGTCATTCACAGAGGGTTTTCAACCTACGACAAATCGAAATACCGCAACAATCCGGAATGGCAAATTGCGGTTGAATTTCAAAATAAGTTCCCAGATATGCCATTGATCTGTGATCCTTCTCATATTGCTGGACGCAGAGATTTGATTTTTAACCTCAGTCAAAGAGCTTTGGACCTCAATTTTGACGGTCTGATGATCGAAACCCACTGGGATCCGGACAATGCATGGAGTGATGCCAAACAGCAGGTAACTCCTTCCCGATTGGTTGAGATTATGAATGATTTAAAGATTAGAAAAAAAACTACCAATGAGAAAAGCTACCAAACTGAATTGGAAACCCTACGCGAGCAAATTGACGTAAGTGATCAAGCCATTTTAGATGCTTTGGGCAAACGAATGAAAGTTGCTGAGTCCATTGGTCGGCTTAAAAAAGACAACAACGTAGCTGTTTTACAAAATAAACGTTGGAATGAAATTTTGAACACCATGAAGGCGGAGGGAAGTGAAAGAGATTTGAGTGAGGAGTTTATCACTCGAATTTTTAAGGCCATTCATCAGGAGTCGATCAATCATCAAGAAAAGGTGATCAACGGATAAATATAAATGCCTCCTGAGGGAGGCTTTTTTTAGCTTAGGATCTTTTTGATCCGCTCTACAGCCGTCTTGATCTCTTCCTCAGACGCAGCATAAGAGATCCGAATGCAATCAGCATTCCCAAAGGCTTCGCCCGTTACGGTTGCAACATGGGCTTCTTCCAATAATAACAATGCAAAATCATTAGCATTTCCAATGGTTTTACCTTTAATGGTTTTTCCAAAGTAGGAGGATACATCGGGGAATACATAAAAAGCTCCTTGGGGTTGATTGAGTTTGAATCTGGGAATTTCAGAAAGTAAATTCAAGATCAGTCCCCTTCTGTTGTTGAACTCATCCACCATATATTGTATTTTACTGGTAGGGGCTGATACCGCAGCGATAGTTGCTCTTTGAGCGATACAGTTGGCACCAGAGGTCATTTGTCCCTGCATTTTGTTACAAGCCTTTGCGATCCATTCCGGAGCACCGATATAACCAATTCGCCATCCGGTCATGGCAAATGCCTTGGCAACCCCATTGACGGTGATGGTACGCTCATACAATTCTGGAATCGCAGCAATACTAAAATGTGGAGTGCCGTAATTGATGTGTTCATAAATTTCATCCGACAATATATAGATGTCAGGGTATTTTTGTAAAACGGCTCCCAAAGCACGATACTCCTCTTCCGAATATACGGTTCCGCTGGGGTTGTTGGGAGAATTAAACATCACCAGTTTGGTCTTGGGGGTGATGGCTGCCTCAAGTTGTTCCGGTGTTATTTTAAAATCAGTTTCTATCGATGAGGGAATGATGATGGATTTGGCCTCTGCCAATGTAGCAATGGCCGAATAACTTACCCAATATGGCGCAGGCAATAAGACTTCATCACCCGGATTGAGTAAGACCATACATACATTGGCAATGGATTGTTTGGCACCGGTAGAGACAACGATCTGTGAGGCTTGGTATTCTAACCCATTGTCGCGCTTGAACTTTTCACATATGGCAGCCTTTAGATCGGCATAACCATCCACAGGTGAGTAAGAGTTGTAATTGTCTTTTACCGCCTGAATAGCAGCATCTTTTATAAATTCTGGGGTGTTGAAATCGGGTTCTCCTAGACTTAGCCCGATAATGTCAATACCTTGATTTTTTAACTCTCTGGCTTTTGCCGCCATAGCCAGCGTGGCCGAGGCAGGTAAGCTGTTGATTCGATTGGATAACATTAAAAAAGTGACTTATGATTGAATGTAAACAGGACGCATCCCCATTTGTTTTAAAAATTTAAAGTGAGAAAAAATCGCACTGCGGGTGGTTTTATATTCGTTGTAAGGCAGATTGAATTCGCGTGCTGTTTTTTTGACTATTTCTGAGATTTTGGTATAATGTATGTGCGATATATGGGGAAAAATATGATGTTCAATTTGGTGATTCAAGCCTCCTGTAAACCAATTAATAATCCTGTTTTTGGTAGAAAAATTAACGGTGGTTTTGAGTTGGTGAACGGCCCACGAATTTTTCATATCACCTGTCCCTTTTTCCGGCAAAGGCATATCTGCCTCTCCTATGACATGGGCCAATTGAAAGACCAAACTCAAAATAAGTCCCGCGGTGTAGTGCATCACAAAAAAGCCGATTAGAACCTTCCACCACAAAAAGTTAAAAACAAAAATAGGGACTAGGATCCATACAGAGAAATAGATTATTTTAGAGATAATTAGTCCAACCCATTGGGTGGAGTGGCTTTTGCTGTTGGCGTAGGATAATTTTCTTTTTTGATAGCGGGTCAATTGAATAAAATCCGTTAAGATGGCCCATTTTAAGGTTAATAAACCATAGAGTAAAATAGAGTATAAATGCTGAAAACGGTGATGGGGTCTCCATTTTGCGTGTTTGGAAAAGCGTAAGATCATTCCTGCATCCAGATCCTCATCGTGATCTTTTATATTTGTGTAGGTATGGTGAAGTAGGTTGTGCTGAACTTTCCAATTGAAAACATTGCCCGCCAGTATGTAGATACTACTCCCCATCAGCTTATTTACCCAAGGGTATTTGGAAAAAGAACCATGATTACCATCGTGCATAACGTTCATTCCCACTCCTGCCATTCCGATACCTATAACTACCGCCAGTAAAAGTTTATACCAATCACTAATATTCAGAGAAAGAATAAGTACAAATGGAGCAATCAGCAGTGTGAACATGACCACTGATTTAAAGTACAGTTTCCAGTTACCGGTCTTGGCCAGTTTGTTATCTTTAAAATATTGGTTGACTCTGCTGTTTAGGGTTTTTAAAAATTCTTGTGATTCCTTTCGGGAAAAACGAGGGATTAATCGTTT
>VMHT01176905.1_pt1 | contig 28641 bp, 33 predicted proteins | sample 4693611 | NCBI WGS metagenome assembly VMHT01 (sample SAMN12280063, study PRJNA550983) | marine metagenome | isolation source: seawater sampled from same location over 5 years 0.02-0.2 micron viral filtrate | place: USA: collected off the coast of southern California halfway between the port... ... | reverse complement strand
TTAATAGTACTTTTGGGCAGTCCGCTAACAACACTTGTGGTTATGGTAAGTGCCTTGTTTTCGGCCTTGATTTTATCGAAAGCTTCTGAAACGATTTTGTTTCCCAATTTTTGAGCGTTACTTCTAATTTCTTCTATGTAATTTCCTATCCTGCCGCCCATAGTATGCAATCCCAGGCCGGTTGTTTTCGGAACTTCATAAACATTTATAATATGAATTTCACTATTTGAGGATAGGGTCATTTTTATAAGTTCGTGAATGGCTACTTTACTGAAATCTGAACCATCTATGGCCAATACAATTTTCATTTTTTTCGTCTTTTTAATCTCTGATTTCGGGTTTAATTCCACTAATTCTGTCCGAATTAGATTTACATGTCAAGCCAAAGAATTTAGTAATCGAATCATTTTGGATATTTCATTTCCAACCTCTCTTATAAACTAGTTGTATTGCATAAGCTTAAGCTTTTTGGTTTTTAAATAATCCACTGTTTCTTTTACCGATAGTGGATACGTAGCATTTCCTGTGCGTACATAAAAAGTGGTGTTTCCTTCATCACTCACATAAACCGGTTCGTTGGAAGGTTCGATATCCACCACGCACACATCTTTCTCATCAATACTGTAGAACGAAATATGGTTGCTGAAACAAGCCTCGTGACCCAATTGTGTAGAGATAATCCTGAAAACCGCACGTTCATACCCATCCATGTTTTTATGCTTTAGGGTTTTATAATCTTTTTCCAATCCCAGAACATTTCCGTCGTCATCAACACCAATTATAAGTTTTCCACCCTTGGCATTCATAAAGCCCACAATGGTTTTGGCAATGACCAACTCCAGTTCCCGATTGGTTGTTTTACGGTAATAATCATAGCGTATGGAAGATTTGAATTCCACCCGTTCATTTTCACCGGCCTGGATTAATTCTTCAATATCACGAACAAGCAGCCGCTGTTGTGTGCCAATAATTTCATTTTTCTTTTTCAGGTTTATCCAGAATAAACCTGAAACTATCCCCAAGAATCCTCCCAATAAAGTTAAGAGTCCGCCCATGCCCCGCATATTGAAACTGAAAGATTCCAAAAAACGTTCTTCTAAGACTTGCTGAAACAAGGGGAAAGAGAAGGGCGTATCACTGAACTCAAACCAGTAGATTACCATTGTAAAAGGGTGTACCAGGAAATAAAAAATACCTGCCCCAATAAATAAATGAGTCAAAATGATCTTAATATTTTTATAAGTATTACTGTTTATCATTTTTAGCGGTTTATGAATCTTTGATATAATTATGTTCTAAATTCAAGAGGGCCTTATCTAAACTTTCGATTAAACAATCCTATTTAATGCAAAATCATCTGTTTTTTATTTGGGCATTATAAAATGCCGCAATACACGCTCCAATCAACCAGCCTAAAATGAAGCTTTGCACAATACCAAAAAATGCTTCTAATAGTGGCACGTCCATTCTTATAATATTACTGGTGTCCAGACCGTGTAAAAGGCTGTTGAAAAATATAATCGTTCCTTCCTGTCCTGCTGTAGCCATCACGATCATACAGCCCAAATAAATTAAGGATACTGTTAGACCGAGGGCAAAACCGAATTTTTTTACATTTAATCGATACATAATTTATATGTTTTAAGATTGGTTATCTGATTTTAATAATTTTTTGGATTCTTCAAATTCCTCCTTTGAAATTTCGCCCTTGGCAAACCTGTTTTTTAGGATGTCCAATGGCTTTTCTTTTTTTGGTTTTTGGTATGGGATATCAGTTGGGATAAAGAAAATCCAAATGATAAACGCCATCCAAATAATCCACCATATCAGGTGCATACCTCCGAAACTTCCGTCGTGAAAAAACATAATTTTTGATTTTAAGTTACTTTTATAGTTTTTCAATTGTGTAACCCTCAAGGTTGCTGAGTTGTTTTTGTAATTCATCTACTGAAAGCGTTTCCTTCATAGTGATGATTGTAGCTCCTTTTGGTGCCAGAAAAATTTCTGCCTTTTCAATCTTTGGATGTTCTTCCAATGTCTTTTTGACCCTGCTAATGCAGCCGCCGCAACTAATACCATTAATTTGAAATTTTCGTTTCATAACATAAATTTTAGTGATGTTGTCCTTCTTTTTTTTTATCCTTCTTTTTTAAGTTCTCATTGGACAATCCGTGCGTATGGCTCCCGTGCCGCATGGGCATTAACAAGTGTACTGCGAACATTATTATAATAAATGCAAAAAGCCAGGTGCCACCACCAATTCCAATAGATGGTGCTAAAAAGATGAGTAAAAGCGGCAGTCCACAACCGAGGACCATCCATAACCAGTGATTTTTCATTGTTTTTTATTTTAATTAATGTTTATTCCTCGCCTTTTTAAGACCTGAACTGGCTTATGTTGTAATTGGGGGATTATCAACACAAGCCTTAGGGAGTTCGGGCTTTAGGGTTTTTAATATTATAATTAACACGAAAGCTATCTGTTTTTATGCTACTTCATCTGCATAACTTTCGTTGTTATTTATATAATTTCATCATAGAAATTTCGTTTCCATTTTTCTGTGTTTTTATAGTCGCTCATACTCATTCCCACAATCTCTTTAAACTGTCTTGATAAATGGTTAATGCTACTATAATCCAGCATATATGCCACATCTGAAAAAGAATATTGTTTTAATTGAATAAGTTCTTTTACTTTTTCAATTTTCAGTTTTATAAAGTATTTTTCAATGGTGGTGTTTTCATTTTTAGAAAACAGCCTGCTCAGTATTTTATAATCCCTGTTGAGCGTAGAAGACAAATGTTCTGAAGTATTTGTTTTCAAATGAAGTGGTAACTGAGTAAGCAGTTGGATTAGAATGATTTTTACTTTTTCAACCAGCATTTCCCCTTCACTTTGTACTATTTCAAAATCATTGGAATGAAGTACTTTGGTAACTTTATACGTAACCTCCGTGTTGGTGTTTTTTGAAGATTCAACCAATAGTTTACCTAATTCCAAAGAGAGTACGGTTATTCCCATCTCTTCCAGTTCTTGCGTTATTACTTTTAGACAACGGCTACATACCATATTCTTTATCCAGAATTCTTTCTGTAAATCCATAGTATTAATTATTTATTCTTAGAATGGTATTTATTCTAATAGATTATAAATTTCTGTTTTTCAAATAGTTGAAAGTGTGGTATGCTCAGGATAGAGCGCACCAGTTGTTAGCCTTTGCGTAGTACAGGCCAACATATAAGGTAGGTTGTTTGAAAAAGAACCTACTTAGGATGAAATCAAATTAAATATACCTCGTGGAGTACTTGAAAATCTTTCGGTATGAGGGGTGGGTCATAATCCCTAAAAGGGATTATATTTTGTTCCAACCCTTCGAATAGATTTACGTAAGTGTAAAAAAATGTGTGTAGGAAAATCAGTTTATGATTTTCCATCTCAAATGAAGCTTTTTGAAAGTTATCGCCACTTTCTTTAACTATAGATTTATTAGCACAGCAACCTTTTTTTTCGAACGAACATTTTTTTGAAGGATTGGTCTGAGCCTTCACCGCATTATCACAAACCTGAGCTTTATTTAAAACCGCCATATCCACGAGTTTATCACAGCAGAAATGCATATTCACAGTAAAAGACGATGAAGCAAACATTACTGCAAGTACCAATGAAACAGCTATTATTTTATTAAAGCTTTGCATAATACGAATATAAAAAAAATTAACAAATGTTAACTAATTTTTAATAATGAATTTTTTAGGACTTATTTTTGCCGAACATACTGCAAAAAAGAAAATAAAAATATGATATTTATCATATTTTTAGAAGTTTGATTCTTTTATTTTTGTCGAAAATAGTATAGGAAGTAAAAGTTTAACATAACGAAAAGAATTATTAATGTTTTTATATTTCGTTGTTTTATATATATTTGCAATCTTATGAAATCGTTTTTCCATAAAATATTATCTGTAGCCTTGGCGAGTTTGGTATTTGTTACCACTATGTCGTTTACTGTAAATATGCATTATTGTGGAGATTCATTGGTTGATTTTGCTTTATTTCATAATGCTCAAACCTGTGGTATGGAAAATCAATCATCCCAAAAAAGTTGTGAAGCAGGTTTTTCGGAAAAATCTTGCTGTTCAGATGCACAAATAGTGAATGACGGTCAAGATGATTTAAAAACATCTTACACCAATTTAAGCTTTGAGCATCAAGCCTTTGTTGCTACTTTCTTTTATACTTATATTAATCTTTTTGATGGACTGGATAAGAACATTGTTCCATTTAGAGATTATACACCTCCTTATCTTGTAAGGAACGTACAAAAACTACACGAAACTTATTTAATTTGATTTTAAACAGTTTCCGATAATTATCGGAAAGATTTGCTCTATGGTTACTTCCATCTTGGGCTTACTTTGTTGTGTTTAATTTTCTGATATTATCAGAAAGTTATTCAATGTATAACTGTTTAATTATCAATAAAGATGCTAAATAAAGGCATAAAATTTCTTATAGAAAACAAACTAGTAGCAATTATCCTCCTAGTCCTTTTTGTAGGCTGGGGCGTGGTAAATGCCCCTTTTAATTGGGAAACCGGTTTAATTCCGCGCGATCCCGTGGCGGTAGATGCCATCCCCGATATTGGCGAGAATCAACAAATTGTCTTTACCAAATGGGAGGGGAAATCCCCCCAGGATATAGAAGACCAGATTACCTATCCCCTTACTACTTCGCTCCTGGGAATTCCCGGTGTGAAAACCATCCGGAGTTCCTCTATGTTTGGGTTTTCCAGTATTTATATCATTTTTGAAGAGGATATTGAGTTCTACTGGAGCCGTAGCCGGATTTTGGAAAAACTCAATTCCCTGCCGGCAAACCTGCTTCCCGAAGGTGTAAACCCTGCCCTGGGTCCCGATGCTACCGGGCTGGGCCAGGTTTTTTGGTACACCTTAGAAGGACGTGACAAAGATGGCAATGTTACCGGGGGCTGGGATTTGCACGAACTGCGAAGCATTCAGGATTATTATGTGAAATATGGACTTTCCGGTGCCAGCGGGGTTTCCGAAGTTGCATCCATAGGTGGCTATGTGCAGGAATATCAGGTAGATGTGGATCCCGAACTGATGCGTCAATACGATATTTCCCTGGCACAGGTGGTAAAGGCCGTAAAGGAAACCAACCGTGATATTGGTGCACAAACCTTGGAAATAAATCAGGCCGAATATTTGGTACGTGGGCTGGGCTACGTTCAGGAAATAGAAGATATTGAAAATGCCGTGGTAACTTCAGAAGAATTTACCAGTATCAAAATAAGCGACATTGCCAAAGTAAACCTGGGTCCGGAAACCCGCCGTGGTATCCTGGACAAAGAAGGTGCCGAGGTGGTTGGCGGAGTGGTTGTGGCTCGTTATGGCGCAAATCCGCTGGAAGTAATCAATAATGTAAAGGATAAAATAAATGAACTTAGCCCCGGCCTGCCCACCAAGGTGCTGGAAGATGGTCGCGAGTCGCAGGTAACTATTGTTCCATTTTACGATCGTACGCAACTGATTCAGGAAACCCTGGGCACGCTTAATGAAGCCCTTACATTGGAAATCCTGATTACGGTACTCGTAATTATCGTTATGGTTTTTAACCTACGGGCCTCCATCCTCATTTCCGGTTTATTGCCAGTAGCGGTTTTAATGGTCTTTATCTCGATGAAGTTCTTTAATGTCGATGCCAATATCGTGGCCCTTTCCGGTATTGCCATTGCTATTGGGACCATGGTGGATGTGGGCGTGATCTTATCTGAAAATATCATCCGGCATCTCGATCAGGACAAAGAACGGAAATATTTGACCACGAATGAAATCGTGTACAATGCCACTGCCGAGGTTTCCGGGGCAATTATGACGGCCGTGCTTACCACCATTATCAGTTTCCTTCCCGTCTTTACTATGGTGGGGGCAGAGGGGAAACTGTTCCGCCCACTGGCATTTACCAAGACCATGGCACTGGTGGCTTCCCTAGTAGTTGCGCTTTTCCTTATTCCGCCATTTGCCGCATCTTTCTTTAAGAAACGGACCCGGCGTACTTCCGCGGGCTGGGTAATACAGGGGATTCTGATAATTGCAGGGCTTACCGCTATTGTTTTTGGATATTTCATCGGTATTGTCCTAATTGCTTTTGGCGTAACCGGAATACTGCTTCTTAAAAAGAAAATTAGTTCCAAAAGATCAAATGTTATCAATATAGCTATTTCGGCTTTCGCCATAGTGCTACTTTTAGCCGAGTATTGGCGTCCGTTGGGTCTGGAAAAAAGTGTTTTCTGGAATTTTATTGTGGTAGGGATTATATCCTTTGGTTTGCTGGGTGTTTTTGCCCTGTTCCAAAAATTTTATACCCGCATCCTCAATTGGGCCTTGCGCAATAAGTTGTTGTTCTTGTCGGTGCCCACCGTTTTGGTTATTCTCGGTTTTATGATTATGCGCAACATTGGGCAGGAATTTATGCCCTCACTCAATGAAGGCTCCTTCTTGTTGATGCCCACTTCGCTGCCCCATGCAGGTGTAGAGGAGAACAAGCGGGTCTTGCAGCAGCTGGATATGGCCGTGGCCGCTATCCCGGAAATTGAGACGGTAGTGGGCAAGGCAGGTCGTACAGAGTCGGCCCTGGACCCTGCACCTATATCCATGTATGAAAATACAATCCAATACAAACCTGAATATATGCTGAATGAACACGGCGAACGCCAGCGCTACCAGGTAAATGAAGACGGTTTATTTATGTTAAAAAATGGCAAATTGGCAATAAACCCAAGTTTAGAGGTGGACGAAGATGCAGCTGGCAGTTATAATGACAGCGAAATCGTGGAATTCCACCGCGTAAAAAACAAACAGCTCATTCCAGATGATGACGGGGAATATTACCGTAACTGGCGCCCCGAAATAGAGTCGCCAGATGATATCTGGAACGAGATCACCGCCGCCACCAAGCTGCCGGGGGTAACCTCGGCGCCCAAGCTCCAGCCCATCGAGACACGGCTGGTAATGCTTCAAACGGGGATGCGCGCACCTATGGGAATCAAAGTGCAGGGGCAAAACCTTCGACAAATAGAAGATTTTGGACTCCAACTGGAAGACCTGTTAAAGCAAGTGGAAGGTGTAAAAGACGAAGCCGTTTTTGCCGACCGTATTGTTGGAAAACCTTACCTGCTTCTTGATATCAAGCGTGAACGTTTGGCTCGTTATGGTATTAGCATAGAAGAAGTTCAGCAACTTTTGGAGGTTGCTGTGGGAGGAAAACGCCTAAGTCAAACGGTTGAAGGACGCGAACGCTACGGTGTACGCGTGCGCTACCCAAGGGAATTGCGGGACAGCCCGGAAGATATGGGCAATATCTATGTTCCGGTTGAGGGCGGCTCGCCGGTGCCGTTAGATGAGTTGGTAGATATCCGTTACGAGCAGGGGCCGCAGATTATAAAAAGTGAAGATACCTTCCTTATTGGCTATGTGCTTTTTGATAAACAGGATGGTTTTGCTGAAGTGGATGTAGTAGAAAATGCCCAGGCCCTTATTCAGGATAAAATCGATAACGGGGAGCTCAGGGTGCCCAAAGGTCTCAGCTATAAATTCACGGGGACTTACGAAAACCAGATTCGCGCTGAAAAAACGCTGAGTGTTGTGGTGCCACTGGCACTGATGATTATCTTTTTGATCCTGTACTTTCAGTTTCAAAAAGTTTCTACCTCGCTTATGATCTTTAGTGGGATCCTCGTGGCTTTTTCTGGCGGGTTTATCCTTATTTGGCTCTATGGCCAGGGTTGGTTCCTGAATTTCGACTTTTTTGGCGAAAACCTTCGGCATATGTTTCAGATAAAAACCATAAACCTGAGTGTGGCGGTATGGGTAGGCTTTATCGCCCTCTTTGGTATCGCTACTGATGATGGCGTGGTAATGGGTACCTACCTTACCCAAACTTTTGACCGGAACGAGCCCAAGAGCCGAAAGGAAATCCGTAAATCAGTAGTGGAAGCAGGGTCCAAGCGTGTTCGCCCCGCCTTGATGACCACGGCTACAACAATCCTGGCACTCCTGCCCGTACTGACGTCTTCGGGGCGTGGCAGCGATATTATGATCCCTATGGCCATCCCCGCGGTTGGAGGTATGTCTATAGCACTAATCACATTGTTTGTAGTGCCGGTGTTGTTTAGTTGGAGAAAAGAGGCCGGTTTAAAAACCCTGGAGACGGCGAATAATGACAAGAGAATAGAAAATAGAAATTAGAAGAAAGCTTTTTACTATGAAATCAAAAGATATTTTAATAATAAAATTGAATAGAAGAAGCGGAATGCTGACGGTGCTTGTCTCTCTTTTCTTTTTTCTTACAGGAACAGCCCAGCAGCTACAGCCTTATCTTACCGAGGCTTTGGAAAACAACCCGGACATACAGGCCTTTGAACTGCGCTATGAGACGGCAAAAGAAAAGGTGGAAGAAGTGGGGGTGCTCCCGGAAACCCAGTTCAGCGTAGGCTATTTTGCCAGCGAACCGGAGACCCGAACAGGCCCGCAGCAGTACAAACTATCGGTACAGCAAATGATTCCGTGGTTTGGGACTATTACGGCAAGAGAGAATTATGCATCAAGCCTTGCCGATGCACAATATGTGGAAATCGCCACGGCCCAGAGGCAACTGCTGCTAAATGTGGCCGAAAATTATTACAGGCTTTATGCCATTAGGGCAAAGCAACGCGTATTGGAGGAAAATATAGACCTGCTGGAAGCCTATGAGCAGCTTGCACTTACTTCCCTTGAAGTGAACCAAGCTTCATCGGTAGATGTGCTTCGCCTGCAAATGCGGCAAAACCAGCTACGGGAACGTTTTGAAAACTTCGATGAAGAATTTAAAGCTGAACAAGCTACTTTCAATGCCTTGCTCAATACCAGGCCCGGTGCCGCGGTAGAAGTTTACGATTCTCTGGCGGTGCCACAGGAAGACCCGGTACAGTTGCCAGAAGTTCCACAGGTGCACCCGGAGTTGTTGCGTTTTGACAAGCTGTATGAATCGGTAGGGGAAGCAGAAAAAATGAACCGAAAGGAAGCCCTGCCCGATCTGGGATTTGGCCTGGATTACGTTGCGGTGGGGGAAGCCACTGCGATGCAAGCCCCGGATAGCGGAAAGGACATCCTGATGCCGATGGTCTCTATAACGGTTCCAATTTTCGGTAATAAATACAAATCGGTTACGCGGCAAAATGAACTGAAGCAACGTGAGCTAAATGCACAACGGGAGAACCGGCACAACGAATTGGTGTCGCGCCTGGAAGCCGCGGTGAGCAATAGGGCAGAGGCACGCATAAGCTACCGTACCCAGTTGCTCAACATCGAGCAAGCCAATGATGCCGAAGAAATCCTCAGGCGGAATTACGAAACCGGTACCATAGATTTCAATGATGTGCTGGACGTACAGGAGTTACAGCTAAATTTTGAGCTGAACCTGATAGAAGCGGTAAAAAACTATTACCAAGCCAGTGCGAACATTAATTATTTAAGTGAATAATTCAGAATAAATTAAAACAAAAACGATGAAGAAATATATCATTTACACCGGATTAGTGTTAGCAGGATTGCTCCTTGGCTATCTGTTCTTTGGTGGCAATTCGTCTGAAAAAAATGTCGAAACAGCCACTACAGAAGAACACAATCACGAGGAGGAAAACCAGCTGTGGACCTGCTCTATGCACCCGCAGATTATGCAGCCCGAACCGGGCGATTGCCCCATTTGCGGGATGGACCTTATCCCTGCCGAGAGTGGCGGCGGCGAGGTTGGGCCGCAACAAATAGAAATGTCTGAAACCGCCCTGGCTCTGGCCAATATCCACACCGTGGAGATCGGCGATAGCCTCTTAGGGGATCACGACCTGGTGCTCTCCGGGAAGATCGTGGAGAACGAAGAGGTGAAAAGTGTGCAGGCTTCTTATTTTGGCGGCAGGATAGAAAAACTTTATATAAATTACACCGGGGAGGAAGTACGCCGCGGGCAGGTGTTGGCCACTATTTATTCCCCAGAGCTGGTCTCTGCCCAGCAGGAATTGCTTACCGCTGTGGGGATGAAGGACTCTCAGTCCCGGTTATACGAATCTGTACGCCGAAAATTGAAATTATGGAAACTCAGCGACAAGCAAATTGAAGAAATTGAAGCTTCTGGGGAAGTTAAAGAATATTTCCCTATTTATGCTACGGTTTCAGGTACGGTGACCGAAAAACTGGTGGAAGAAGGTGATTATGTAGAGCAGGGCCAGTCCCTTTATGAGATTGCCAACCTTAGTATTGTATGGGCACAATTTGATGCTTATGAAAACCAGATTGCCCAGCTTGAAGAAGGGCAACAGATTAGCGTGACTGCCAATGCCTTGCCGGGAAAAGAATATGAAGTGCCCATTACTTTTATTGAACCACTGCTTAATACTGCCACCCGTACGGTAACTGTACGTGCAGTCCTGCCCAATAAGGAAGGTCGTCTAAAACCCGGAATGTTCGTGCGTGGAAAAGTGGCACCGGCCAAGAAAAAAAATGCAGATATTGAAGAACCCCAGCTTATTACAGTGCCAAAATCGGCCGTGATGTGGACCGGGGAACGTTCGCTGGTTTACGTACAACCCAATCCAGACAGGCCTGTCTTTGAAATGAGGGAAGTGAGCCTGGGTGCCGCAGCGGGTGGTAATTATGCGGTTACAGATGGCTTGAGTACCGGAGAGCGCATTGTGGTAAACGGTGCCTTTACCGTAGATGCTGCCGCACAACTCCAGGGCAAAAAGTCTATGATGAACAAGGACGGAGGCAAGACATCTACCGGTCACGAGGGCCACGCCGGTATGGACATGGCAGGTAGCGAGGGTAATGCCAATATGGAAACGGCAGGAACCGGCAACGTTGACCATACCGAAATGCAGGAACGCATCGTGGTACCTGAAGAGTTCACCAACCAGCTAAATGGCGTTTTTGATCAATATTTGAAGTTGAAAAACGCCCTGGTGGAAGATGAGGCCAAAACCGCCCAAGCAACTGCAAATAAAGTACTGGAAGCAATGAACAAGATAGATATGAGTCTTTTAGAGGATCGTGAAGCTCACGACCACTGGATGCTGATTTCAAAAGAAGTAATTGGTGCTGCGGAAAAAATAACGGAGAGTGAAGATATTTCTACTCAGCGGGATCATTTTAAACACCTGTCTGCCCATTTGAGCAAAGCGATGCAACTTTTTGGAGTGGGACAGACCGTTTATAAGCAATTTTGCCCTATGGCAGATGACAATGCGGGAGCCTACTGGCTCAGCCGTTCAGAAGAGATCAAAAACCCTTATTACGGTAGCGCAATGTTAACCTGCGGCGAAATCGTGGAAACTATAAACTAAAGCAGGGAAGAACAAATTTTTATAACCTTTAAAACCTATTAAGATGAAAAGAACAATGATGATGCTCCTTCTAACTTTGTTAAGCATGGGAGTTTATGCACAACACGACCACGACAATATGGCTGGTCATGGTGAAGAAATGCAAATGTCGCCTAAGTTCAAAGACAAAGATCTGGGCGCTGCTTATGAACATTACCTATTGGTAAAGGACGCTTTAGTGGCTTCAAATGATGCAAAGGCCGCCAAGCATTCGATGAAACTCGAGAAAACTTTGGCAAAAGTGGAAAATGCTGAGACGGCTCGCAAAGAAGCTTCGCAAATGGCCGGTGCCACTTCTCTGGAAGACCAACGTGACAATTTTAATGCTCTTAGCGATGCAATGTTGAAACTGGTTAAAAATGGGAAGCTTGCCAAAGGTGAAATTTACCTGGAATATTGCCCTATGGCAAACTCTAATAAAGGCGGCTATTGGCTTTCCAATGAAAAGGCGATCAAGAACCCATATATGGGCCAAAAAATGCTGAAATGTGGTAGTGTAAAAGAAACTATCAATTAATAAAGTCCTGCAAGGTATGGATAGACTCTTTTTTATAGGTCTATCCATTTTGCAGGCACAAAATTAGATTGAAATGAAAAATACATTCAAAGTTCTAACAGCGGTATTTCTTCTGGCCGTGGTTTTTGGTGCTTGTAACTCCTCTGGGGAGCAGCAAAAACAAAAAAAGCAAGACAAACTGGCTACAGAAATTAGTACAAGTACCGCCAATAAATAAACCTTTTCTTTAGATTTTCAGATAGGAGACAAGTTGCCTAATGACCTGGTATGTATGGTAAACGATGCCTATATGGCCAAACCGCAAATCCCGGTTCCGGTAAACGGGAAAACCTATTATGGTTGCTGCGAGATGTGCGTGGGCACCTTGAACAACGAAGAATCTGCAAGGATGGCCACCGATCCCCAAACAGGGGAAAGAGTGGATAAAACCGAAGCCTTTATTGTACTGCTTGACGCGAATGGCCGGGTTGGCTATTTTAATTCAGAAGCGAATTACACAGCTTACACAAAAAAGAGCTAAGCATAACAAAACTTATTTCAACTTAAATTTAGAAGATATGAATGAGATCAAAGCCTTTATCAGACCCGAAAGACTTAGTGAAGTGACCATGAATCTGCGGGAAGAAAACTTTTGTTGTTTTACCGTATTTCAAGGCGAGGGGGTTGGAGATTACACTGATTCCAAAACCGCTTCCCCCAGTTTGAATTTTCAATTTATGCACAGCAAAGTCATTAAAATGGAGATAGTGTGCGAAAAAGAGGATGTAGATAAAATTGTAAATATTATAAAAGTAAGTGCCCGTACTGGCAAAAGCGGGGACGGGCTCATCTATGTAAGCGACGTGGAACAGCGTATAAAAATAAGGACTGGGGAAAAGGAAAGCCGGTAAGTGCTTTTTTTGTTTCCGGTCGAACAACCAAGTAAAATACTAAGTTCCGGGCTGTGTTTTATGGCATCCGGAAAATTTAATTAATTGCAGTAACAGAAATATCAACCTTTTAAAAACAAGAAAAATGAAAACAGTAAAAGTAAGTTTGGGAGTGATGGCTATGGCATTTGCCGTAATAAGCACTTCTTGCAAGAACAACGAGAAAAACAGCAATACAACTATTGAAGACGCGGCGACCGAGCGCGCTGTCCCGATGGAAGAAAACAGGATGGAAAGCAGCAATGCTGCCCAAACCGATGCCAGCCTGACCACATACTTGGAGCTTAAAAATGCCTTGGTAAATGACGATCAGGAGGCCGCGGCCAAAGCCGGGGAAAAAATGGTGGGACAGTTAAAGACCTTTAAAACGGAAAACTACGAACAGAACGACCAACAAGAACTGCAAGATATCATAGAAGACGCCACTGAGCATGCCGAACACATTGCGGAAAGCCCCATAGGCCACCAGCGGGAACATTTCGACATTTTGAGCAAGGACATGATAGACCTGATTGACATTGTCGGAACCAGCCAAAAGTTGTACCAAGCTTATTGCCCGATGTACAATAATAACAAAGGTGCACAGTGGTTGAGTGTAACCAAAGAAATCAAAAATCCCTATTATGGAAGTAAAATGATGGATTGCGGAGAGGTGCAAAGAGAAATTAACTAAATGAAGACAATCAAAATCATTGCACTGGTTTTTTTAGTTGTGTTGGTGGGCATCCAGTTTGTGCCCACCAATCGCAACCAAAGTGAAGTGGTGCCAAAATCAGATTTTATGCTGGTGAACAATGTCCCGAAAGACGTACAGGATAAATTAAAGGTTTCCTGTTATGATTGCCATAGCAACAATACTGAATATCCCTGGTATAACAGGATACAACCAGTGGCCTGGTTTCTGGAAAATCACATCAGGGAAGGAAAATCTGAACTAAATTTTAATGAATGGGGCGAGCTTTCTGATAGAAGAAAAAACAGTAAGTTAAGGTCTACTATAAGCCAGATTGAGGATGATGAAATGCCGCTGGATTCCTACACTTTTATCCATTGGGATGCTAAATTTTCAGAATTGGAGAAAAAGGAAATCATAAAATATATGACCCAGCTTAAAAATAGTTTATAGGGGATTTTTAAAATAAACAATATCATATCCCAAAAAAGGAAAGGAATTTTTTCATTGATTGGTTAGTTAATCTTTTTCTTTTGAGAGTATGATGTTAAAGTCCTGTGAGGGAAGGGTATTCTTAAATTTAATTAGTTTATAAAGCCTCTTCCCTTGACAGGCACAAAAACCAAAAAATGAAATATTGTTAGACTACTGGGAAAAACATGGGCGTGGTAGCTTAAATAAATGCTTAGGGTATGATAAAAAATAAATTTTTAAAAAACATTACCAAAAAATTATCATGGTAGAAGTCTTTGTTAAAAATATGGTCTGTAACCGGTGTATAAAAGTAATTAAAAACGAGTTACTTGAAGCCGGGGTGGAAGTAACAAAAGTAGAACTAGGCCGGGTAGTTTATAAAAGCAAAAATATAGCTCGTGATTCTAAAAAGTTAGAAAAGGTCCTCGATGAAAATGGTTTTGAAATATTGGAGGGATCCGATAAAATTTTAGTCGAGAAGGTAAAACAAAGTCTTATACGGCTTTTGGAAAACCTTCCCCTGCAAAAATCAGGGACTTTATCCCGCTACTTATCCAAAGAAACCAAAATTGATTATTCGAGGTTGAGTCGAATTTTTTCCTATACCGAAAACATAACGGTAGAAAAGTATTTTATAAAGCTGAAAATTGAAAAAGTAAAAGAGCTCATTCAGTCCAAACAATATAATTTTACCCAGATTAGTCAGCTATTGGATTATACTAATGTAAATTATCTTTCCAGGCAATTTAAAGCAGAAACAGGGATGAATTTATCTCAATATAAAAAACTTAATAACAATTTTAGAAATTCTTTAGACCAAATTTTATAGATGTTTAACCAAATTATGACAATAAATCCTTTTTCTTACCATTAATTTTAAAAATCAAATTTAAAACCAGAAAAAAATGAAAAGTAAAATTTTAAATTTTGGTGTTGTTCTCTTACTAGCTATTGCCCTATTTTCCTGTGTAGATAACAAAGGGAAGCAATCGGTTGAAATAAACACCCCTGAAGAGGTTAAAAAAGCCGAAGAGAAAACAGCAGATATTGCCGATCAGGATTTTATAGATGGAATGACGGGAAAAATCTGGCATAATTACCTGGAAATAAAAATAGCATTAACCAATGCTGATGCAGACCAGGTACAGGATGCGTCTCAAAGTATGGTAGCCTCTTTTTCAGAAGAAAGAGCAGAACTGAAAGCTATTGCACAACAATTATCTGAAACCAGCGAGCTGGAAAAACAAAGGGAATTATTCGCATCATTCACAGAAAAAGCAGGGCCTATGTTTGAAAATGCACTTTCTGGCGGTACGATCTATAAAAAGTTCTGTCCTATGGCTTTCAATAACGAGGGCGCATACTGGTATGCCGATATCGAAGAAATAAACAATCCATATTTCGGTGATAAAATGCCCAATTGTGGTTCCGTAAAAAAGACAATTAAAAAGTAAAAACCAACCTAACCAAAACCAAAAAATAATGAATTCAGAAGCAAAAAACCACCATAAAACTGGTGGTAGCAATTACGGTAGATTTTTTCTAATGCTCGGGTTATCTTTTATAGCCATGTACATTACCATGTACCTGAATACCTACGAATTTGATCATGTTTATTTCAGCTTGACCCGTTTTTATATGACCTGTTTGGGGATAGCGGCAATGGCGGTAATTATGTTGTCGTTGATGTTGAAAATGTATAAAAATAAGAAGAAGAATATAGCAATTTACGTGGGTAGCCTGGTGCTGTTTGTCTCTGCTTTAGGTTTAGTACGAGCACAACGACCTATTATTGGCGACGTTTTATATATGAAGGCAATGATTCCTCATCACTCTATAGCGATATTAACCAGTAAAAGGGCAGATATTAAAGATCCTGAAACCAAGAAACTAGCCGAGGAGATCATTGAAGCACAGAAACGCGAAATTGCCCAAATGAAGAAGATTATTTATCGTTTAGAGAACGTAAACAAATAAAATAACAAACTATGATATTGAAAAATTACTTTCTAATCCTACTGATATTTTTAGGTTTTTCGGGTTACAGCCAGGAAGAATTAGAGGCATCCGTAGAAGGAAACGTTGACGATCTGCCTGTGCGGGAATACACGTTGACCTTGCGGGAAGAACAGGTCAACAAGGCTGGCAAGCCGGTTATGGGTATGACCGTAAACGGTCAGATCCCCGGGCCCACATTAGATTTTAATGAAGGGGAATATGCCATAATTTATGTGAAGAATGAAATGAGCGTAGAGTCTTCCATTCACTGGCACGGTATGCTGCTGCCCAATTTTTATGATGGTGTACCCTACCTTTCTACCCCACCTATAGAACCCGGCAAAACCTTAAAATATGAATTTGCAATAAAGCAAAATGGTACCTATTGGTACCATTCCCATACGATGTTGCAGGAACAGAGTGGTGTTTTTGGTCCCATCGTCATACAACCGAAAGAAAAAACATTGGAGTATGATAAAGAGCAGGTTTTGGTATTGTCTGACTGGACCAATGAAAAGCCCAGGGATGTAATGCGGTTTTTAAAACGGGGCACCGAATGGTACAACATAAGAAAAGGAACGGCCACACCGCTCAACCAGGTTATTGCCAGGGGGGCACTGGGCGCACAGTTCGATTTTTGGAGGCAACGTATGGAAAGCGCGGATATTGCTGATATTTATTATCCTGCCTTCTTAATTAATGGCGAGGATAAAATTGAATACCCAGATTTTAAACCAGGTGAAAAAGTGAGGATGCGTATTATTGATGGTTCCGCCTCCACTTCATTTTGGATGGCCTTTGGCGGCCCAGACCCTTTGCTTGTCTCTGCAGATGGTAAAGATGTTGTTCCTGTTAAGAAGAACAAGACTTTTATTGCCGTTGCAGAAACCTACGATTTTATCGTGACCATACCGGAGAATGGCAAACTGGAATTTAAAATAATGGCACAGGATGGCTCCGGTACCGCAACTGCCTACTTAGGTCAAGGCCCTATCGTTGCCGCCCCTGACGTTACCAAACCGGATAAAATCGGGATGATGCAGCAAATGGCTAAAATGAAAATGAAAATGGGCGCACCCGCTTTAAAATTTCGACCAGGTAAAGACGAGCGATACGAGATGAAAGAGAAATGGGGGATGCAAATGGACAATAATTTGCAGATGGAAGGAATGAAGGAAATGGATATGATGAATATGGACAAGTCCAATATGAAAAATATGGAAATGAAGAAGGATAAAATGGACGGAATGCAAATGGATATGAAAAAGGATTCAATGCAGATGGACCGTTCCAATATGGTCGGGATGGATACGGAAAAGGATTCCAAAATGAATGAGGCCTCTGAAATGGAGGATATGAACAAGACGAACCCGACTGCCGGACGGGAAGTAATGGACGAAGCAGATGGCATGCAGGGAATGGCTATGTTTTCGCAATACAACTATGACTACCTGAAGTCGCCAGAGAAGACCAGCTATGATCCCGATGTGCCCGTAACCGAAATCCTACTGAACCTTACCGGGAATATGCAACGCTATATCTGGAGTATGAACGGTGTCCCTTTATCTGAGGCAGATAAAATAAAAATCAAGGGAGACGAGGTGACCAGGATTACCTTCAACAACCTGACTATGATGCACCACCCCATGCACCTTCACGGCCATTTCTTTAGGGTCATCAATGAAAATGGGGAATATTCCCCTCTAAAACACACGGTCAATGTACCGCCAATGCAAAAAGTGACCATTGAATTCTATGGCAATGAATACGGCGATTGGTTTTTCCATTGCCATATTCTTTACCATTTAGTAAGCGGTATGGCACGCATTGTCAGCTATGACACCCCTAGGGATCCAAGGCTAGAAGAATATCCGGTCTCCAAGCTTCTGGATGAGACCGATCAGTATTATTCCTATGGAATGATAGATGCGGCATCGCATATGACCACATTGAACCTGATATCGTCTAATATCCGAAATCAGTTTAGTTTCCGGGGGGAATATGGTTGGAACAAAAATATGGAGGTAGAAGCTGCTTATGATAGATACCTTTATGATTATTTGACTGTTTTTGGCGGTATAAATGTCGAAAACGGAATGGAGGATAGCCTCGATGAGATAACAACAACAGCAATAGCAGGTGTACGATATCTCACTCCTTACTTATTTACGTTGGATGTGCGAATGGACAGCAAATTGCGCCCGCAAATTAGCCTGAGCCGTGCGATCAGTATTTTTCCGCGAACAATATTGTTCGGAGTGTACGAGTACCAGGCAGATTTTGGGTGGGTAGATGAACTGCCTCAAGGAGATAATTTCAAAAAAGAGGTTACCTGGAGTACAGGTATTGAATATTTTTTATCCAAGAATTTTTCCTTGATGGGAAGCTATGACAACCGTTTTGGCGCTGGAGGCGGATTATCATTACGATTCTAAACAATATGGGAAATTATAAAGAAAACAGTCTAAGCCTGGTGGGTGCAATATCCATGGGAACCAATGTTATGATTGGTGCAGGGATCTTTGCGCTTCTTGGTCAAGTGGCAGAACTTTCTGGTGAGTATTTTCCAATAGCTTTTATTGTGGGTGGAATTATATCAGGATTTAGTGCTTATTCTTATACCAAAATGTCCAATGCGTATCCATCTGCAGGAGGTATCGCCATGTATTTGGAGAAAGCTTATGGAAAAGGTATTGTAACTGCTTTTGCAGCTTTGCTGATGACGTTCTCTATGATTATTAATGAAAGTCTGGTGGCCAGAACCTTTGGTAGTTATACGTTGCAATTGTTCGATGCGCCAAAAGACAGTTATCTCATTCCTGTTTTAGGGGTGGGCCTACTCATTTTAGCCTTTGTAATTAATATTTCGGGCAATAAGGTAATAGGGAAATCCTCCCTTGCCATGGCGGTCCTCAAAACCGGTGGATTATTGATCTTTGCCGGAGGGGCTATCTATGCCTCGGGTTTTGTAGTGTCAGATTTGGTGCCTTCAGGAGGTACCGGCGGGGAAAGGGGGGTAATGGAGTACCTTGGAGCACTGGCTTTATCTATCCTTGCCTATAAGGGTTTTACTACTATAACCAATAGTGGTGGTGAAATTGTGAATCCACACAAAAACGTGAGCAGGACCATAGTTATATCTTTATTGATCTGCGGGGTGACCTATTTACTGGTTTCCTGGGGGGTTATTTCCAATCTAAATATTCCTGAAATCATTGAGGCCAAAGATTATAGTCTAGCTGAAGCTTCCAGGCCATTATTTGGTCAATTTGGTTTATGGTTTACCGTGGCTATTGCTATTATCGCCACTATTTCTGGAGTAATTGCCAGTGTTTTTGCAGTTTCAAGAATGACTGCTATGTTAACCGACATGAAGTTGATACCTCACAGTCACTTTGGTATGAAAGGGAGTATACAAAAGCATATGCTGGTGTATATTATAGTAATTGCCATTGTGCTTACTATCTTTTTCGACCTGACGAGGATTGCATCACTGGGGGCAATTTATTATCTCGTAATGGATATAATTGTGCATTGGGGCGTATTAAGAAATTTAAAAAATAAAATCGACTTTAAACCGGGAATCGTTATAAGTGCCTTGATTCTGGATGCTGTGGTGCTTTTCTCCTTTATATGGATAAAGATTGAAAAAGATCCTTTATTAATAGCTATTGCTGCAGGATCTATCCTAATCATCTTTTTTGCTGAAAAATGGTTCCTTGACCGGAAGTCTGCTGAAGAAAGGATGAGCAAACAAAAGTAAAATGCAATTTTTAGTATAAAATAAATTATTAACCTTAAAACAGAAATTATGAAAAGTTCAAAATTATTAGCCTTAGGCGTAATCGGAATGTTTTTAATGACTGGATGTTCGGCTACCTTTAATGCACCTGAAGTCCTTGAAGACGATGAAAACAGGAATGAAATCTATAGGAATATAGTATCAGATCAGGATAAATTTGAAGATCTTTTAGATATGGCTGCGAACAATGAGATGGCCAAAAAGACCTTGATGCAAAACCATATGCAAATGATGAAATCCGGCAAAATGGAAGCCATGATGAAAAAGAATCCTGAAATGAAGGAGAAAATGAAAAAAATGATGCAGGAAAAGATGGAAAAAGATCCCGAAATGAAAGAAATGATGGGGAACATGATGATGAAGCGAATGAAGGAAAATCCTGAAATGAAAGAAGAAATGATGCATGAGATGATGCATTCTATGGAAAATAATCCTGAAATGAGAAAGAAAATGATGCAGGGGATGATGAAAAAAATGAAGGAGAATCCAAGAATGATGCAAGACATGATGGAAAAAATGCACGACGATCCCCAGATGATGGAAAAGATGAAAGAACATATGAACAAAAAGAAAGGGGATATGCAAGGTCACAAAAAAGGAACCGGAAAACATGACCATTAAAAATTATAAGAAGACATTTTAAAATTGAAAACCATAACTAATGAGAAATTTAAAATTTTTGATGTTGTTCCTTTTTATAGGAGTACTTAACTTTTCGGTAATTTCTTGCCGGGAGACTAACGATAATGAACACGACGATATGGAAATGCATGACGAAGAAATGATGGAAGATGAAGGTATGAATCATGATTAGTGGTGTAATCGTGCGGTTAAAATAATATAGAAATTTTAGATTGAAAATGGAGGGCCCTGTTTTGTATTAATTAGTTGAAGATATCGATTGCCCTCTATTTTCTTTTTTTTAAAACTTTATAGCAATTTATTAAATCAAAATATGAAAACAGTTTTTTCTATATTCTTGTTCTTTCTGTTTTTGGCAATAGTACAGGCTCAGGAGAATTATGAAAACCGCGATCACCCTTCAACCAATGCAGAACAAAATATTGAAAGGATTTCAATTCCTGCTCAAGATTTGGGGTCTAAAGAATCCAATGAAGAAATTTAGAACAGCACAAGAATGAAGTGAAAGCCGGGTTGGACGAATTTCCAAACCTACATCCTTTGGTGGTTCACTTTCCTATTGTCCTACTCATCTTTGGGGTAATTCTACAGCTTATCCAAATTTTTATATTAAGAACTAATATGGATTGGGTGATCTTGCTTATGGTGGGTGTTGGTTTTATGGGAGCTTATATTGCCGGGGTATATGTGCATCCTCATACACATAACTTGACTGAAACAGCCAAAAGTGTGTTGGAACAACACGATAAATTTGCCCAATGGACTATCTATTCCAGTGCCATCGCAGCTACGTTAAAATTAGTGAGCGTATTTTTACTTAAAAAGAACCGATTTTTTGAAATTTTAGTTTTTCTGGTGCTGGCTTTTTCAGCTTATTCAGTTTCAGAAGCTGGGCACTATGGCTCGCAATTAGTTTACCTTGAAGGCGTAGGACCACAGGGCAACTACCTGGAACCTGAAAAAGCAAATGGGAATAGCAAAGACGAAGGACATTCGCATTAAATTGCATTTATGAGAAATTCTTTTTTAATAGGTTCTTTAGTGTCCGTGGTAGTGCTCATAATCCTTATATTGTGGCAACCGAATTTATGGTGGGTAGCGGTTTTATTGCTTCCTGTTTATATTTTGGGCTTTAAAGATTATTTTCAAAAAGCCGACAACATACAGCGTAATTATCCATTATTTGGTAGGCTTACCAATCTTTTAGAAGAACAACGCCACGTTTTGCAAGAAGCTTTGTTCCTTAATCGCACCGAGGGCATGCCCTTTAATTGGATACAAAAAGAAATTGTATATAAGCGGGCCGCAAACGCAAACCAGAATCAGCCTTTCGGCACCCAGTTATCTTATGAGGATGTTGGCCGAGAACGGTTTTTGCATTCTACATTTCCTTCAAAGGAATTTCAGGATAATTTTCGTATTAATATTGGAGGTCCAAATTGTACTAAACCCTACAGCTCAAGTATTTTAAATCTCGGGGCGATGAGTTATGGCTCTATAAGTAAAAATGCAACTTTGGCATTAAATGCTGGGGCAAAAATCGCAGGTTTTGCGCAAAATACAGGAGAGGGAGGTTTAACCCCATATCATAGAAAATACAAAGCTGATTTAATTTTTCAATTTGGCACGGGTTACTTTGGTTGCAGAAACAAGGAAGGGGATTTTGATGCTAAAAAATTTAGAAAAATAGCTGAAGATAAGCTTGTGAAAATGGTAGAAATTAAAATTTCACAAGGAGCTAAGCCAGGTTTTGGTGCTATACTTCCTGCCAGTAAAAATACGAGGGAGATTTCAGAATATAGGGAGATTGAGGCACATACAGAGATTCATTCCCCGGCGCACCACAGTGCTTTCAGCAATCCTGAGGAGTTGCTTAAATTTATCAAACAATTACGTGATCTTTCCTCTGGAAAACCTATAGGGATTAAACTCTGTATTGGTTTAAAACAGGAATTTGATGAGATGATTGAAATATTTTCAAAAAATAAAGAAAATAATTTTCCAGATTTTATTGCGGTAGATGGAGCAGAAGGTGGTTCTGGGGCTGCAAGCATGGATGGATTACATTGGGGCGGAACACCTTTAATCGAGGCGCTTCACTTTGTAGATGTAACTTTAAAAAAATATAAGCTGCGCAAGCATATTAAAATTATAGCTGCGGGAAAAATAATTTCTTCTTTTGATATTTATAAAACATTAGCCGTGGGGGCCGATGCTTGTTACAGTGCCAGGGGTATGATGTTTGCCCTGGGGTGTGTACAATCTTTAAAATGCAATTTAAATACCTGCCCCACCGGAATAACCACTATGGACACAAAGCGGGTAAAGGCTTTGGTAGTTGAGGATAAAAAACATAAAGTGGCTAATTATCATAAAAACACCATTCAGGGTTTAAAGGAATTGTTACTATCAATGGGTATCTCAAATAGAAATGGAATAAACAAAACAAGTATTGTAAGAAAAATTAGTGAGACGGATATTAAGTCCTATAGTGAACTTTATAAGTGATCTTTAATGACTAAAATTAAATTTGTAATTGATTAAGTAGGTAAACGTAAACGTAAAAAGAATAATCTAATATGGAAGTTAATTAGAAATGGTAAAAAGAAAAACAGCGATGAAAATTCGTAAGGCTCATCGATATCTGGGAATCTTTATAGGCATTCAGTTCTTGATGTGGACCATTAGCGGAATGTATTTTAGCTGGACCGATATCGATGAAATTCACGGAGATCAATTTAAAAAGTTACCACCCGAGAACTCAAATTTTGAAAATCTCGCTGGTATTTCCACCCTCATTCCGGAAATGAAAATTCATAGTATTAGTTTAAAAGAAGTTTCGGGCGAGCCTTACTATTTTGTAAATAACGAAAAACTGGTACACGCACAAGATGGCAAAGTTATCGATGAAATTTCAGAAGAAGATGCCAGAAATATCGCGCAACGATATGTAAAAGATGATTTTGAAATAATTTCAGTAGAAAAAATCAACGAAGTCGGGGATCATCATGAATACCGTAGTGGATCTTTTCCGGCTTATGTTATTAATTATGCCCAACCTAAAAACCTAAAAGCTTATGTGGGTGCTACCGATGCAAGTTTTAAAACGGTGCGTTATCGCGACTGGCGTTGGTTCGATTTTCTGTGGATGACCCATACCATGGATTACGAAGGGAGAGATGATTTTAATAACCTTGTACTACGTATCTTTTCTCTTATGGGCCTCATTACCGTCTTGAGCGGTTTTTTACTCTGGTATATTTCATCACCATTGGTAAGAAAATTTCAAAAAAAAATCAAACAAACCTAATTTTGAACATTAATAACGATAAAATCGGAAAATGAAAAAAATAATTAGAAGCATAACAGTTTTAAGTCTCATTGCTGGAAGTTTAGCGATATTTTCCTGTAAAAATGACCGAAACACAAAGGATGCCCCAAAGCCTATGCAAAATGAAATGCACCAGCCAGACCTTGATGAAAATGCTGAAGCAAAAGGTTATGAAGATGAAGGATTGCAAGCCAAATTTAAGGATGAAAAAACTGCTGATGTCTATAACCTGTATATAGCTATTAAAGACGCGTTTGTAAATACCAATTCCCAAGCCGCTAGTGAAAAAGCAGCAGAACTTGCGGAAACCGCAGCCAATAAGAAAGATATAGTGGCTATGGCAAATGAAATTGCAGAAAGCGGTAATATAAATAAGCAACGGGAAGCTTTTTCTAAACTTACAGAAGCTATGGAACCTGTTTTAAGGAATGCATTAGTCTCTGGAGAAATCTATAAGCAATACTGCCCCATGGCTTTTGAAGGAAAAGGAGACTACTGGTATTCAAATTCAAAAGATATTTTTAATCCATATTACGGGAATAAAATGTTGAAATGTGGTAGAGTTGAAAAAACGGTTAAATAAATCGTAAGAATAATTTGCTTGGTTTTCGAGCCTTGCAGGTTGCTCAAAAGTTTTGAATGAAAGTAAAAAAAGTATATATAAAAAATGTGGTGTGCCAAAGATGCATTATAGCGGTAAAGGAAATTTTTAATAATTTGAATATTCCTTTTTCCGCGGTAAACCTTGGTGAGGCAATTTTAGAAAGAAAGCTTTCTGCTGTTGAGAAAGAGAAACTACAAACAGAATTTGAAAAATTAGGGTTCGATATCATTGAAAATCGTAATGAAAAATTAATTAACAAGATAAAATCTTTAATTATTAAAGAGGTTTATTCAGAAGGCACTTCAAACGATAAACTATCAACTATGCTTAATTCACACCTGCACCTTGATTATGGTCATATAACCCACATCTTTACAGAAAGGGAGGGGAAGAGTATTCAGCAATTCTACAACTCTGTTCGAATTGAGCGTGTAAAAGAACTTTTAAATTACGATGATTGGAGTATCGCAATGATTGCAGATAACCTTGGATATTCCACAGCCGGCTATCTTTCAACTTCATTTAAAAAGGCAACTGGGCTTTCCCCTTCAGGTTATAGGAAGTTACAAGTAAAAGACCGGAAAAGTATAAATATGGTCTAAGTTTCCCTTGGTATGGAAGTTTAACAGGGTTAGCTTGTTCAAGGGGCTACTTAGGTCAAATAAAATAAAGCATAAAATATGAACATTCTTTCAATCTTAGGCATAATTATTTATCTATTAATTGTGTTAGATGTTATTCAAACAACTCTTTCCTTGCAGGGTGGGGGGTGGTTAACCAGCCGGTTTTCCCATTTTTTCTGGAAAGGATTTTTAAATATTTCTGGCAAAGACGGAAGCTCAAAATTTTTAAGTCATGCAGGTTATATCCTGCTTATTGCAATTGTAATAATTTGGGTCTTTGCCCTGTGGAGTAGTATGGTGTTGATTTTATATTCCAATCCTGGATCAATAATTCAAAGTTCCACCAAGACCACCGCAGGATTATGGGAGGTAATATATTATAGCGGTTTTACCCTCTCCACTCTGGGCGTTGGTGATTTTATAGCGGCAGGAAATTATTGGAGGCTACTAACCACTATTTATTCCTTTACAGGTCTTATTCTTCTTACTATGTCGGTAACTTATTTTATTCCCGTTCTTTCAGCAGTTATAGACCAACAAAAATTGGGGATAAAACTTAGTACCTTAGGAAGCACACCGCAAGAAATTGTACTTAATTCCTGGAATAAAAAAGACTTTTCAAGACTGACGAATAAAATTGATGATATATCCGACTCTATTATTAAATACAGCCAGCATCATAGAACATATCCGGTTATTCATTATTTCCACAACCCAAATCAAAGTAACAATGTAGTTTTGCAACTGGCGCGCCTATACGAGGCATTAGTTATCCTTACCCATAAAATAAAAAAGGAAAAACAGCCCCCCTTAGAAGATATTCGGCCTTTGATTGTAGCTTTTGAAAATTATTTTAAAATTATATCTGAAGTTACCCATATCAATATTAAAGAAAAAAATACTGCAAAAATTTCGGTTGCAATTTTGCAGGAACACGGCTTGGTGTCTACCACTATAGAACAAAAAGATATAGAAGAAAATATTATGGAAAAACGTAGGTTTTTTAAAACCTTATTATATCAGGATGGTTGGGAATGGGCTGATGTTGAGAAAGAAAAGCTTAAAATTTAAAGTGCTTTGTTAAATATCTTTAGAATTGAAACATCTTGGTAGAATTTTAAAACCCCATTTAGTTTTTAGTTTATAATTTCAACATTATGAGAAATGAGAAATTAATTCATGCGTTTCGACGTTACATTATTCATTACAGTTATTGGCTGATGCCTGTCTAGATGAAAATAATGTAAAGATGATGAAAGATTGGATTAGAATTGACAAGATATGTGCTGAAGTTTATGCCACTTAAAACCATTTTAGTACAAGCTATAGCGATGTGAATGACTTAATATTGTAAAAAAGTATGTCTGGATTGTGTGCAGGTTTGTAAAGAATGTGTAGAAGCTTATCTGGCTTAATTGTAACTGGGACCCGGTTTAGGCCGGGTTTTTATTTACGATTTAGCAGGCTATGTTAGTTTTTGAACCTATTTGAAAACTACCTCAATGTTTTTGAGGTCGCAACTGGTCAATTGCCAGTTTGATGCTCTTAATCTATAATATTTTGTGCTTTCGCAGTCCTTAAAAACTACTCTTTCCTTTCACTTTCATATATGCGTTTAAAGTAATTTCAGGGCGGTTTTTTGCCTGAGGTTACTTAATAAAATTAGGACGATCATATCTTTTGATTCTTAGCTAATTATAAGAAATAACTCTTAACTGGACAATTTTACCAATCATATAAATATAATATAATGAGTGCAAATAGAAGAGATAGAAGAAAAAATAAAAACCGGAAAAAGACAAAATACAAGAAAGATACTATTTCTAAAAAAGATAAAATTTATGGTATTCTTGCTTTGGTTATTTTATTTTTCGCAGCCTTATTTGCTGCCATTTCTTTTGCTTTTATGGCTTAGAGTATATATTTAAAACCTAAATTATGATTAATACTCTTTATCGAGTTATCAATTTAAGTTCCATTTTAAATGACCAGAATAATGCGGGTACTTCTAAATAATTTAAGATGTTTGGGCCTAATGAATTTACCTTAAAGACATATTTATATTATATTATGCCACTAATCCACGAATACTTTCTACAATTTATTGGTGGATTCGTGGCTCCTTTGCGCATTTTTGGGCAGACTAAGAATATTCTATGGTCCCGGTAATTAACTTTATAACTCCAACTCTTTATATTAAAAATATGGTGTGTGCACGCTGTATAAGCTCAGTCGCGTTTATCTTAGATAAGTTGAAAATTTCTTACAGTGTCATCAAACTGGGTGAAGTATATTTAGAATAAGAATTAAATGAACAAACAAAAACCTTTTGAAAAAAGAACTTCGGAATTCTGGTTTTAGTCTAAAAACCGATCGAAAAAGTCAACTCATTGAACAAATGAAAAGCCTGGTAGTGGAAAAAATTCACCACTCCAATAAGTTACTCGATATAAAATGGCCAGAATTTATAAGTGAAAAATTACATCTTAACTATAAGTACCTTAGCTCTTTTTTTCTGCTGTAGAAGGCATAGCATTTGAGTTATACATCATCAACCAGAAAATTGAATGTGTTAAAGAATTCATTGATTATTATAAATTGACTTTAAGTGAGATAGTTTTTAAACTAGATTATAGTAGCGTTGCCTATTTAAGCAATCAGTTCAAAAAAGTAATGGGAATAGCACCCACGCAGTTTAAGAAATCTGTGGACAAACACCGAAAGTCATTGGATGAGATTTGATTAAAGGATTTTAAAAACCAAGGATTGTTTAAAAGTTTACAGTTATTTGCATTATTATTCAAGTATTTTGTTAAATCATACGATAAATATATAATTGTTGTTACTTTGAGTAAAAAAAGATGAGCCTAGAAATAACTTCTCCACGGAATGAAGGGGACAAGAAGCAAATATCGTCTTCCAAGGAAACAATATAATAATTCGGACGGCTTTAAGGCAATAAGCAAAATTCTGTCTCTTGCGGAAAGCGGGGTACGACTGAAAATCCTATTCCTGTTGAACATAGAGAATGAATTGTGCCCTTGCGATATAGCTGACATTCTTAAAATGAGTGTTCCCGCCGTATCTCAGAATATCTGTCTTGACACTAATTGCTGGAACAAGCGATATGGAAATTTAGCAAACAAATAACACAACACGTTATAAGGTAACGGACAAAAGAAAAAGTTAATGGAAACTACTATATTAAAATCAGAAATCACCTATCCTGAATGTGGGCAAAAAAAGAGAAGTAATGTTAGTAGAATCTTGCCAATTTTTTACGAGGGTGGGAATTGTAAAACGGTTTTAAAACCAAAAGGAGGTATTTGTTGTGTTTACTGTTCATACCGAACTGAATCTTGCCCACCAATTTAAAAAAATAATAGAGGCTGATGGTTTACTTTGCATACCCTGTGCATGCATATTTAATTATCTTTGTAATGTGAAAATAATGGCACTCATATTATCGCTTTATGTACTCGGGCTTAATTTATTAGCCTGTAATGATAGTGACACTTCACAAGTGATTTCTGATTCAGAAGTAACAGTGGTTGCTACGCAGAATTTAGATATCGACTATTCACATGATAAAGTAGCAGATTTATGCCCTCCT
>VMHT01125926.1_pt1 | contig 28650 bp, 16 predicted proteins | sample 4693611 | NCBI WGS metagenome assembly VMHT01 (sample SAMN12280063, study PRJNA550983) | marine metagenome | isolation source: seawater sampled from same location over 5 years 0.02-0.2 micron viral filtrate | place: USA: collected off the coast of southern California halfway between the port... ... | reverse complement strand
TCAGAAAGAAAAATATCGGTAACGGACAGGAAAGATCACTCATCCTACAAAGTGCTACTGGTAGTGGTCTAAGTAATAGTTCTTTCATTGAAGTTTGGAGAGTTGATGCTGGTCTATTCCAGTCTGCTCGTTCCATTGTTTATTTTGAATCACCAAACTTTGGTGCTATTCATCAGGTAATGACTATCAACTCTGATACGAATACCTATGTAAATGAGTATCCTTTCATCACTGAAGGCGATGGAGTCCCTGGTCCTGGTATTGGAACATTTGGTTCTGAGATTCAAGGTCAAGATTGGGTCCTAAAGTTCTATCCAGATGCTGACCTTCTCCCACTACAAACGATCAATATCTACTCATACAATGAGATCATTTACAGAGAACTTGATCGGGTCAACTATAGTGGAGATGCCTTGGTCTATTCTGAGAGCGAAGAGAAGTATTATATTGAGCGTTACATTGCTCCTCTCGGTGATAGGACTAATAATGTTAGATTCACCTTGATGTATCAAGGAATTCCGATCTATGAGAAGTCAGTTGCTCCAAATGATGTAATCAGCGACCTTGGTCCTAATAAGTTCAACATATTCAATGTTAAAGAGCACTTCTTCTCTACTGGTGAGGAGATCTACTACGAGGCAGGAACTACTGTTGCTGGTGCCCCTGTACAACCAATTCAGGTTAGTATTGGTGGTAGCGTAATTGATATGCCTGAAACCGTATTCGCCGTCAAGCGTGACCTCAACAGGTTCTCGGTTGCTATCACTTCAACAGCAGCGTATGCTGCTGACGTCATTGAAATCGTTGGTTTTGGTACAGGTAACGACCACCGTTTCGGTATGAAGAAGAAACTTGAGAAAGGTCTCTTCACAATCAATGGTGTTATCCAATCTCCTATCGCTACCTCAAACAAGGTCTATGAAACAACATCAGGTATCGATTACGAACAGAATCTAATTCCACTTGCTGGTATCGGCACCATGCGTGTTGGAGACCTACTCCTCATTGAAGAGGAATATGTAAGAATTGATAACGTTGGATTCTCAACATCAGTCGATGGTCCTATCAACAATACCGGTACTGTCCCACTTATTGATGTTACCCGTGGTGTTGTTGGATCTGCCGCCACCGACCACCTCACAGGCATTGGTGCTACTCTATTCAGAGGTTCTTATAACATTGTAGAAAGCGATATCGTATTTACTGAAGCACCTGCTGGTAAAGGTCCTATTACGATCAACGAAAGCAATATCGTTGAAACTAATGCTGAGTTCCAGGGTCGTGTATTCCTTCAGAAGCAATACGATAAGATTAGCGTATTTGACGACTTCAGTGATGAGTTTGATGGAATTACCAACTCATTCATAGTCACTAAAATCGGTGAGCAGGTTCCTAGTATTGAAAATGGATCTGGTGTTTTGATCATTAATGATATCTACCAAACACCAACTACCGATAACAATGAGGGTAACAACTACTTCTATACCTCTAGTGGTACATTAGGTGTTAGTTCTGTTACATTCACTGGTGTAACATCTACCAATGGTCAGCGTGTTGAATCTGAGTTTGATATCAACCAGAACCAGATTCCTCGTGGTGGTCTAATCGTTTCTCTTGGTTCTACTCCAGGTCTTGGATATGCTCCTCGCTTTGGTGCTAGCATTGAGGCAGAGATTGTTAATGGAGAGGTCGTCGGCATTATTACTACAAATACAATCGGTGTTACCACTGATGTGAAGTATGCTGACTACAATAAGGATACTGGTGAGTTGGTAGTTACTGCCTATGGTGCTCCAGCAACAGCACAACTTAGCATCTCTACCGCTACTTATGTTGAGAATACAGGTTCACTTATTATCACTACACCAAACTCACTCACAACTCTTGGACTCCAAAAGGATGATATCGTTGTCCTCAATGATATGAGATTTGATTGTGGTGGATATTCCTCTACACCAGTTAATATCGTTGATGCTCCTTATAACGAGGCAACAGGAGAACTTAAGATTACAACTGCTGCTGCTCATGGTCTAGAAATCAACGACTATGTTGAACTAGAAGGTCTAGAATATACCTGTTCTGGTTACTCTGTAAGAACTGTTAATGTTACAGCAGTTACTTATGATGATTCCATTGGTGTTGCTACTGTTACAGTTGATGCCGCTCACGGACTCATCATTGGAGATTCTGTTGCCCTCAATAATCTTGAGTTTGAGTGTAACGGTTCTTCACTCACAACAACCACAGTATCAAGCGCAATCTATGATGCTCCTACTGGTGTTGTTACCGTAACCACAGCAACTCCACACGGCGGTTCCCCTGGTAGCACCATTAGTTTGGAAGGTCTTGAGTTCTCCTGCCCTGGTGAGTCATTCTCAACATCTCTCGTCACTAATGCTATCTACGATGGGACCACTGGTATCGCTACCGTCTTCGTAGACTCCGCTCATGGACGTAATCCTGGTGATACCATCCGCCTTGAGGATATGGTCTTCGCCTGTAATGCTGATGACTATCTAACCAATATCGGAGTATCCACTGCTGTTTACGATGCTGTTGTTGGTGTCGTCACAGTTACAACCATCGCACCACACACCTTAAGCAATGGTGATTTGGCGAGACTAGAAAACCTAGTATTCTCCTGTGGTTTTGGTACTAGTGTGTATCCTAGACCTGGCGTTGAAGGACTTGAATTCCAAGCGACAGTGGTTGACGCTACTAATGTCTCATTCAACGTAGGTGTTTCTACACTAGCACACTCATACATCTCTGGTGGTGAGGTAAGAGTTGGTTTCACAACAACTGTTTACCCAACTGGCGCATTCGGTTATGACTTCCAGGTCATTGGTGCTGCTACAACATCACTCAGCGTCAATGTCGGCACATCTACCATCCCACACACCTATGTGTCTGGTGGTCTAATGTATGTTGGTCTAACAACCACTACCTTCCCTGATGGGACGTATGGTTATGACTTCCAAGTCATCTCTAGTGATACAAATACACTCAGCGTCAATGTTGGTGCTTCTACAATCCCACACACATATGTCTCTGGTGGAACGGTCACTTCTGGTATCACAACGACTATCTTCCCAGATGGAACGTATGGTAATCAGTTTACCGTCCTAGGTGTAACAACTTCCAATGAGTTTACTATCTTTACTGGTGGTCCTACCCCAACCATTACTCACACATATGTTGGCGGTGGAACAGCAACGGTTGGTTTCACAACTACGCTATTCCCAGATGGAACTTTTGGATATGACTTCCAGGTTCTAGATGTAACTAACTCCACTGAGTTTGTTGTAAATGTCGGTACTTCTACTATTACTCACGTTTATTCTCAGGGTGGAACAGCAACCGTTGGTCTAACAACAGATATATTCCCAGACAAAGATAATACCTTTGCTATTGTCTCCATTGTTGACGATAATAGATTCTCTGTTGATGTTGGTGTATCCTCTATCCCACACGCCTATGTGAGTGGCGGTACATGGCAGAAGTTTAATCCCTTTAACTTTGGTCGTGAGGGTGATAGACCTCAGTTCGTCTACCTAGATGGAATGGAGTTTACTTGCCCAGGTAACAGTAACAACCGTTGGGTAGATCCTTTCCAGCGTCTTATCAGCGTTGGTTTCACTACAACTATCTTCCCAGACACAACAGATCACTTCCCACTCGTCTTTAGAGATGATGCCGCTCATTGGAGAATCCTAGTAGGCACAGTTGGTTTTGATCACATCTATGTGAGTGGCGGAACAATTGGTCAGTATACAATCAACTCTGTTGGTTCTGGTTATAACCACGTAATCAACGTTGGTTTTGAGGATGATAACCATACTGGAACCGAAGCAGTTGTAGAAGGTCGTCCAACCTCTGGTGGTGAACTTGAGTTTGTTATTACAAACCCAGGAACAGGTTATACCGATGGCGTCTACGCCTGGTGCCCTGATCCTCAGTTCTATAACCTTCCAGTCAAGACAATCTTCCGTCGTGGTGCTATTCCAGAAGCACTTGCTAACGCTCCCGATGAAGATGCCTGGCAGGAAGAGTATGGCGGCAAGAACCTCTTCGTATCTTGTGAAGTGGGTGCTGCTAATACCATTGCTGCTGGTAGATCTGAATACTTCGAGGTCAAGAACTTTGAACTAAGCAACCAAGGATTCTCATACTATCCAGGTGACGTTATTGAGGTTGTTGGTCTAGTCACTGCTAAGGGTCTCACAGAACCACTAGAAAACTTCCAACTCACTGTTCTAGAAACATTTAGTGATAATGTCTCTGTTTGGAACTTTGGTGAATTGGATTATATTGATAGTATCAAGGAACTCCAGGATGGAAATAGAACTAGATTCCCACTCATCTACAAAGGAGAAACATTCTCATTTGAACTTGATCCTAATGAAGAATCATCTGCTGCTATTGACCTAGACAGCATCCTTCTCATATATGTTAATACAGTTCTTCAGGTTCCCAAACTCAACTACATCTTTGAAGGTGGTACCTCTTTCGAGTTTACTTCCCCACCATTTGCTGAGGATGATGTTGACATCTATTTCTATCGTGGTAAGCGTAATGTTGACTCTCGTATCATTACGGAGATTGATGAATCAATCCGTCCAGGTGATGAACTACAGATTCGTAAGAATGACTACACTATCCTAAAAGATCCTGATCCTAGATCCAAAACACAGAAAATTAGAACTGTAACTGAGATTATTTCTTCTGATACGGTAAGAACTAACATCTACTTTGGTAACAAGGATATTGATGAGGTTCGTCCTCGTGAAGTTGCTTGGGACAAGCAAAAGCGTGATATCTTTATCTACGGAGATCCAGCACCTAAGACTCGTGATAGTTATGAACCAATTATCCAACCACAATGTGCTATTATCCGAGATATGGGTCAAACAGATACTGAAATGTTTGTTGATAATGCTAGGTATTTTGAATATGAAGCATTCCCAGAATTCTATCCAGCACAAGCTCCTCCAGTCCTATCTTCCTTGAAAGGAAGAGCATACAAGACAACGATTGAACAAGTCGAAGAAGCGGAGTTTGAGGTGGTTGTAAATTCTAATGGTGCAATTCAAACAGTTAACATCATCAATCCTGGTAAAGGATATGAGACATCACCAGCACCAACATTATCCGTTGCTCCCCCTCTTGACGGCGATAGAGCATCATTTACCGCCATTATGAATCCATTAGATGGTTCTTTCACAGCAATCATTGTAAGCGATGGTGGTAGTGGTTACGATCCTCTAGATCCACCAATTATTATGACGGCAAGTCCAACCATTGCGTATGAGGATTTCCCATTTACCAATGTTGAAGGTTTCTCAGGCATTATCACTGGTATCAGAGCAACTGGTGGTATTGGTCCGGTAACTAAGGGAATCGAATTCCGTTATGTTGTGGAAGATGGAATAATCCCAGCAGATCTTAAGATTGGATACTCTGTTGTAGTCAACAACTCTGTTGTTGGTAGTTCCGTAAGATCGATCGCAAGCAACGCTGCTCAGGTTGTTGGTTTGGGAACACAATTCCTTGATTGTGTCTATCAGGTTATGGGTGTTACGGTATTGGGTAAAACAGGTTCCTTTGAGGTTAATGTTGATAGTTCAACTAATATTAATGGAATTGATCTTGACGGAGAAAATCTAGGGCAGTTTAGTTGGGGTCGTATTTCCGGTATTGAAAGAGATATCGATCAGGCAATTGACTTTAATGATTGTGACGGTTCTACGTTTAGTTCAAATATGGAGAACTATCCGATGTTCATCAGGAAAGGTGAAGGTTTGAGAAATGAGGGAGGACTTGGAAAACGTGTATAAATACTTTCACGGTATTTTATCGCACTCTGTTTTTATACAATGTCCGCACTCATCACAGACGATTTTAGGCTGTTTAACGCAGATAATTTCGTTACCTCTGTAACTGACCCAAATAATTCATATTACATCTTTGTAGGACTACCAAATCCTGTTGGAGATGGTTATGGTAGAACTCTCGATTGGAATGATGATCCACCATCTCCAATCGATAACTTCGCTTATGTTCGCCATACTTACGATACCATGATGTATGGTCGTCGTATTACCCCAGGAAATATTCGTAGAGTAATACGACGTATTGATTGGGTCCAAGGGACTAGATATGAGCAATATCGTGATGATTATAGTGTATTCAATGTGTCCCCTAATACGGGTTCAACTCGTTTGTATGACGCCAACTATTACGTTGTAAACAGTGATTTCAGAGTGTATATCTGTTTAAGCAACGGTTCTAGTGGTGCTAACCCCAAAGGAAATGGTTCAGAAGATGAACCAAACTTTGTAGATACTGAACCGAGTGCGGCAGGAAATAGTGGCGATGGTTATATTTGGAAATACTTATTTACAGTATCTCCTTCCGATGTTCTAAAGTTTGACTCAACTGATTACATCACTGTTCCCCCCGATTGGACTACATCTGATGAACCTCAGATTACCGCTATTCGGGAAAGTGGTGATTCAGACTCAAATGATTCCCAAATCAAACAGGTTTACATTGCCGATCCTGGTGCCGGTTATGCTGGTGGAACGGGACAAGAATTCCCTATCATTGGTGATGGAAAAGATGGTCGTGTTATCATCGACGTCAATTCTGGTAGGATTACCAGAGCAATTGTCTCAAAAGGTGGTAGCGGATATAGTTGGGGTCTAGTTGATCTAGGACCCATTAATGCTAATATTACTAGAGCAGCAAAACTAGATGTTATCATTCCACCCTCAAAAGGTCATGGTTTCAATCTATATGAAGAACTTGGAACTGATAAGGTTCTTGTATATGCTAGGTTTGACGATTCAAATAATGATTTCCCAACAGACACAAAGTTTGCTCAGATTGGTCTTTTGAGAAATCCACAGATTAATGGGTCTACTCAAACATTCCTTAAAAATACATTTACAGCAGCAAATTCACTTAAGATTCTTTCTTCTAGTGGTGAGGTAGAAGTTGGTCAGGTTATTAGTCAGCAAACTACTGAAGGTATTGCTCGCGGATACATTGTTTCTTTTGATGATGAAACTCAAGTTTTGAAGTATATTCAAGACAGATCCCTTTATCTAAATCAGACTAAGGTTCAGATTACCGATGGTTCTACTGACTATATTGGAATTAGTACCAGAGGTGAAAAGATTCCATTCGAGTCAAATACAAACAATATTACTACTACTGATGGTTTTATTGCTAGCGTTGATACAACATTCAATGGAAGTACAAGTCAAGTTGGTGATAGGTCTGTTGAGTTAGGAGTTGAGTTTACGAATGGTATTGCTGAAAGTGAGATAAATAAACAGAGCGGTGAAATACTTTATATTGATAATCGCCCGATTGTCCCCAGAAATCCCCGCCAAAAAGAAGACGTTAAAGTTATCTTGGAATTCTAAACGATGTCCCAAATCAATCTCGATACTAGCCCATATTTTGACGATTTTGATGAGGAGAAGGAGTTTTATAAAGTTCTCTTCAAGCCAGGATTCCCTGTCCAAGCAAGAGAACTAACGACTCTCCAGTCAATCCTTCAAAATCAGATTAGCAGATTTGGCGAGCACTTCTTTAAAGAAGGCTCAATGGTTATTCCAGGTGCCATAACATACAATGCTAACTATACTTGTGTCCTTGTTAATCCACAGCAGGGTGGAATTGACGTATCGCTATATCTTGATAAACTGATTGGGACGAAGATTACCGGTCAAATTTCTGGTGTAAGAGCAAAAGTAGTTAATATTCTTTTACCTCCTGATGAGGTATCAACAAATCCAACCATTTATATTTCTTATGAGGATAGTGGTAATGATGAGGTACAGGGAACTTTCCTAACTGATGAACCTCTCATTAACGAAACGCCAATTGTATACGGTAATACAACTATTAGTGCTGGCAGTATCTTCGCCACTACATTAGTTCAAGATGCTACAGCAGTTGGATCTGCCGCACAGATTGCTAATGGTATCTATTTTATTAGAAATACTTTTGTAAATGTATCTGAAAGTGTTGTTATCTTAGAACCTTATTATAACGATCCTTCATTCAGAGTTGGTCTACAGATTAACCAAACCATTGTTACTGCTGGTCAGGACGAATCTCTGTATGATAATGCTAAAGGATTTAATAACTTCTCTGCTCCCGGTGCAGATCGTTTAAAAATTACAGCAAATCTTACTAAGAAACCAATTGATGATACCAACGATGTTAACTTTATTGAGTTGCTTCGTGTACAAAATGGTGAACTCAAGAAACTTGCGGAGACCACTGATTATAACTATTTAAAAGACTATCTTGCTCAAAGAACGTTTGATGAATCTGGAAACTATGTCTGTAAAGGCATGGGCGTCACGGTCGATGAATCACTCAACAACGGTTTGGGAAATGGTGGTTCATATACTGTAGATCAACTTACTGAAGAGGGTGCTACTCCAACCAGCGACCTCGCATGTGTTAAGATTCAGTCAGGTGTTGCTTATGTTCGTGGATATGATGTAAGAACTCCAGGAACAACAAATTTAGATGCACCAAAACCAAGAACTACTGATACCGTTGACAGTTGTTCCATCCCATTTGAGATGGGAACTCAGTATATTGTTAATAATGTAGTGGGAACACCTGCTCTCGGTTTAGATTATGATGATAATATTGTTCAATTATACGATGGTAGAACTTCTGGTGGTGCTTCAACAGGAGAACTAATTGGTGAGGCACGAGTATACTCATTTAATCTACACGATGGTTCATATCAAAATGAATCAACTAACTTTGACATCTTCTTATATGATAATCAAATATTCACCAAGATTACTTCTAACGTAGATCCTTCTTCCCTTCTATCTCCGGGTTTCAAAGTAAAAGGACTTAGCAGTAACTCAACTGGATATGTTAGATCTGTTGCTGGAAACGATGTTATACTCACTCAAGTTGATGGTGAGTTTCAAATCAACGAGACATTAACAATCAATGGTGTAACATCAAATACTATTACTGTTTCTGATTTGGAAGCATATGATGTTGCTAATGTTAAATCAATATCTCAAAATGCCACTTCAATCAACGGTGGACTACAATCAAACTTCAGTTCCGATACTTTCCTATACTCAGCAATACCAACAGGATTTTTCACTGACGACGCTTTTACAATTACTTCCATCGGTGTAGTTGCTTGTGCTGGACGTCTATTCAATAGTTTTAAAGTTGGAGATATCTTTGCTTATCAAAAACCTTCCGGTACTTTAGTCACATTTAACAGAGTCACTGCTATTTCTGCTGATGACCTTTCGATGACTGTTGAAGCAGTTGCCGATGTTCCTAATGTAGTTGATGGTACGCTTCCATCTGGAACCATTGATGTGACTGGGAGATTGATGGTATCACAGATATTCAATCAAGAAAAGTCTTATCTATATTCGGAACTTGAAGAGACCAATATTGCAAAGGTTGGTTTATCTGATTCCACCTTGACCTACACCAGGCAGGTTACTGGTCTAAACATTGATAGCAGTGGAACTCTTACCATTAATTCATCTGCTTTAAATGTTCCTAATTCAAATTTTGCTGCTTACGATCAAAATAGGTATAGTATTTTTCTATCCAATGGTACACCATTAAATATTGATTCTACAGCAGTTACTGTTGACCCAACGGTTATTCAGTTCCATAATCTTGTTCCTTCTCAAAGTAATGTAACAGCTAACGTTACCGCTATTAAATCGGGTATTAGATCTAAGACGAAGATTACTGTTAGATCTGAGGAATTGATCGTAGATAGAATTTCAACAGGAATCGGAACTGACAGATATAGTCTACAACCAAGTCCATATTATGGATTACGTGTTGATGATCAAGAAATTTCTCTAAACGTTCCAGATGTAAGAAATATCGTTGCTGTCTATGAATCACTTGACTCTGGTAATCCAATTCTTGATGTATTAAGATTTGTTTCTGGATTAGATCTGGATACCAAAGTAGTCAAGGGCGAATACATCAGAGGTCAGGTTACCGGTGCTGTTGCTCAGGTTGTTTCTGTTCCTAACCAATCTGATGTGAGAATTGTATACCTCAGTCAAGATGGTTTTGAGGTTGGAGAACTATTGACGTTCCAGGAGTCTGGCGTAAAAAATATCCTACAAGGAATTGTTGAGGGTAACTATCTGGATGTTGGTGATAGATATACATTGGATAATGGATATAGAGAGCAATTCTATGATTATTCTAGGATTGTAAGGAAAGAAAGCAGTTCAGCACCTAACAAGAAACTTAGGATTATCTACGATGCCTTCGTTGTTCCTGAAGATGATAAGGGAGATTTTTATACTGTAAACTCTTATGATCAAAATACATTTGAGTTTTGGATGCCGAAACTTGGTGAAAATAAGACCATTCGTGCTTCCGATACACTTGACTTCCGTCCTCGTGTAAAACCATTTGATGTAAGCACTACTGCCGATTCTCCTTTCAATTACACACAGAGAGATTTTGGATCTGTTGGAAATACTCCTTTACTAGTAGTTGCTCCAAACGAGAGTATGACTCTTGGATATGACTATTATCTAGGAAGAAAAGATAAGGTAATTCTAACAAAAGAGGGCAAGTTCCAACTAGTTCAAGGTGCTCCAAATAGAGAACCTGTTTTCCCTGAACCCGCTGAGACGGCAATGGAACTTGCCAGGATTACATATCCACCATATATCTTTGATATGGATGACGTTAAAGTCGTTCTGATCGATAACAAGCGTTATACGATGAAGGATATTGGTAGATTAGAAACTCGTATTGAAAATCTAGAGGAGATTACTTCTTTATCACTTCTAGAAAGGCAGGCAGAGTCACTCAATGTTGCTGACGCCGAAGGAAATCTTAGATTTAAAACTGGTTTCTTTGCCGATGATTTCACAACGGATAATTTTGTAGACTTAACTAATCCAGACTTTAAAGCAGACGTCATTGCTTCCGAAGGCACACTTTCTTCTCTACAAGAATTCATTACCATCCCACTTAGATTACTTCTTGAGGATGGAATTGATTCAAATTCAATCAATTTGGAGTCTGACCTTCCTCTGGTTGATCCTAATACCACAAAGACTGGTGATCTAGTCACTCTAGACTATGATGAGGTTGAGTGGATTAATCAACCCCTCTGTTCCAGAGTTGAGAATGTTAACCCATTCAATGTTATTCTCTATAATGGTTCGCTTAGAATCTCACCTAGAAGTGATGACTTTATTATCACCAAGCACTTAGGCGATACCCGTATCAATGTATATGGAACTACACTTGGCGAATTCAGCAAGACCTTTGTTGAAGGTATTGACGTTGCCCAGTATATGCGTGAGAGGAACGTTGCCTTTGCTGCTGATGGTCTTCGCCCACACACCCGTTTCTATCCCTTCTGGGACGGACAGGCAGGTGCTGACGTAATCCCCAAACTCATCGAGATTAATATGAGGTCTGGGTCCTTTATCGTTGGTGAAACTGTTCGTGGTTACAATGGAAACAGTCAGATTTTTGCTGCTCGTGTTGCTGAGCAAAATCATAAGACAGGTCCATTCAGTACACCAGATAGAAAATATACACAAAACCCCTACAATAGAGAAGAGATTATTCCATCTGCATATTCTGGATCTTCTACCATTCTCAATATTGATACGCTATCTCTTGCCGATATTGGTGATGACAGATACTATGGTCTCATTGCTTCTGGTGTTCGCCTTGAGGGTGCTTCTAGTCGTGCTGTTGCCGATGTAACAGATGTTAGGTTAGTTTCCGACACATTTGCAGAACTACAAGGTTGTGTTTATTTTAGAGATGCTTATGCTTCTCCACCACCAGCATTCCGTCTCAGAACAGGTATTAGAACATTCCGTTTAACATCTAGTCCAACAAACGCGAAATCTATTCTAGGTTCAGCAACTGTATCATTCTGTGATACTGTATTTGAATCTTCTGGTACAGTTCAGAATAGAAGAACAGAGACAATTGGTGTTCAGGATCTACCACCCCCACCTCCACCAATTATTATCGATAAGACGGTTACTAACAACATTGATAACACCGTAACTATTGATAACACTGTAACTATCGATAGAACTGTAACTCAGAGATTTAAGAGAGTTATTGACAAGACTAAGACGAAATTTATCGATAGAACTGTTACTGTTAATAACAACTTTACCGAGAGAAAGGTTATTGACAAGACAAAGACCATTGTAAAGAACTTTACTAAGGTTGAAAAAAGGACGATTCAAAAAGTTCAGGTGGTTCCACCAGAACCAGAAATTACATATGATGACCCCTTAGCACAGACTTTTAGGGTCGATGAGACAGGTGCATTCCTCACCTCTGTTGATATCTTCATGGCAACAAAGTCTCTAACAGATAACTTGATTGTTGAGATTCGCACAACAGAACTCGGAACTCCCACAGTTCAACTCGTTCAGTCATATGCTCGTGTTGTTCTTGGTCCCGATGATGTTCAGACCTCTGATGACGCTACAGTTCCTACTGTGGTTGTCTTCCCATCACCAATATACTTAGAGCGTAACGTAACTTATGCTTTGGTTCTACTAGCACCAACTACAGACGACTATACTGCTTGGATTGCTCGTATGGGTGAAGGTAATCTTGCAGCGGGTGCTTCTGGTCTTGATGATGAAGGTGTATCTGATCTTCTTAATGATGATCAAGCAGCACAGGAAACTGGCGACGCTGCTGGTAACGATGCTGAAACTGCTGATCCAGACGAAGATGCTATTACTGCTGCTGGTGGTCAGGTTATTATTTCTCAGCAGTATCTAAATGGTTCACTATTTAAGTCACAGAACGGTAGTATCTGGTCACCAAGTCAATTTGAAGATCTTAAGTTCAAATTGTACAAAGCACAATTTACAACTGAGGAAGGAACAGTATTCTTCACTAACCCACCTCTATCAAACTCAGAGATACTTCGTAACAATGGTATTCTAACTCTACCAAGAAAATTAAGACTCAGAGTTGCCCCTACAAGTTTTAATTTCCAACCCGGTGATTCTATCACCTCTGTTGGATCTGGTTTTACTATGACCGCTAAGGTAAAGTCTGATATCGAGTCACTTGGTGGACCTATAACAGGTCTTACTATCAGTGATGGTGGTACTGGATTTATCGATGGATCTTATACTGCTGAGGCATATTCATTATCTGTCTCTGGTGTTTTAGGTAGAAATGGTTCTCTTGGTGAGAGTGCTACTTTGAATATCACTGTAGCGAGCGGAGTTATTACCTCAGTAACAGTTTCTGATGGTGGTAATGGTTATAAGGTCGGTGATACCGTTGGTATTGTGACCTCTGATGTCGGTGATGCTGGTGGTGACGCTGTAATTACTATCGATACTATCGGTCAGACAGATACTTTATATCTAACTAATGTTCTTGGGGAACAATATGTATCCACTGATGTTATCAAGAAAGTTGCCCCCAACGGAGCTTTGATTGATACCGGAGTTGGTGTTGATACTACTGGTTCAACTGTTATCGATCCAATGTACGATGGTAGTGTATTTGTTGTTAATTGCCCCAATCATGGCGTACATGCCGATAATCAAGAGACTTCAATCATCAATTGTCTACCAGATCAACCAGCAACTGTTCTATCAGAGCAGATTGATATCACTAGCAATTCTCTAACAGTTCTTGACCCATCATCCTTCGATACCTTTGAAGGTATTACGACTGCTGTTGGTTATGCTTATCTTGGTGGTGAGATTATTGAGTACACAAATAATGGAAATGGTACTCTTGGAATCACATCTCGTGGTGTTGATGGAACTGCTGTTCTTATTCACAATCAGGGAACTAGAGTCTACAAGTATGAGATCAGTGGAGTTTCTCTCCGTAGAGTAAACAATCTCCATACCGTTCCTACAGATTCAACTCTAGGAAATACTCGTGGATATAATGCCCTACCACTCCAAATTATTAGAACTGATAGAGATACTGGACCAGGAATGCTATGCTTCAATCAGCAAGCAGATGTTGGCGGTAGTCAGATAGGATTCTCTAAAAATTATCAATTCAATAGAATGAGACCATCGATAGGATTGTTTACTCCAGGAGATACTACCAACGTGACTTCTAGAGTAAGAACTATTACTGGTACAAGTTGTGATGGAAATGAGGCATCATTCATAGATAGAGGATATGTCCCAGCAGCGATTGATGACTTCACTAGGTTTGAAACACCAAGATTGCTCGCCAATAGACTCAATGAGATTCAATACCTTGAGGATATCCCAGCACAAGCATCAGTCACTTATGCATGTGCCTTCAAGTCTGAGGATCCAAATCTCAGTCCAGTTGTTGATATGACCCAATCAAGCATAATCTATGTTAGAAACGCGGTCAATGCTCCTGTTAGAAACTTTGCTGATGATGCTAGAGTAAATAGAACAAATGGTGACCCACACGCCTCCATTTACATCTCTGCTCGTATCAATATTCAGAGTCCTTCAACATCTTTGAAGGTGCTTCTAACGGCATATCGTGATGTCTCATGTGACTTCAGAGTTTTATATCGACTCTTTGGTCCATCAGCACCAGCAGGAGTAGATCCATCTTGGGAACTCTTCCCAGGTTACTCAAATATGCTTGATACTGATGGTGACGGTTTCGGTGATACCATTATCGATCCATCTAAAAACAATGGTTTACCAAATGCTTTCGTAAGACCAAGTGCTTTATTTGAATTCTTAGAATATGAATATGAGCAGCAGGATCTACCTGAATTTGAAGGATTCCAAATCAAGGTCGTATTGGCGGGTAGAAATGAGGCACGAGCACCATTCATACGAGATATTAGAGCAATCGCACTAGCATAATGGAAGGATACATGAGAGTAGAGGGACATAATCACCTTTACAGAGACAAGAAAACAGGTGCTATCGTAAACATGGATAGCACTGGATATAAACAGTACAAGAGGCAGAAACTCAAGAGGCAAATTGATAAAAATGATATTGCCTCTATGAAGAGTCAACTTGATGAATCCAGAAAACAAATTGAGGAATTAAAGGAACTCATTCAAGAAATGATAAATAGGAAGTAGTATCCTATATTCTTGAAATGGCAAGCGCCTACGTTTCCAATATTACTATTGATCAGGGTGCTGATTTTTCCGCTAATTTCAAATTGGATGATGCGGGTACCAGTGTGCCTATTAACCTTACCCAATTTCGTGGTGTAGGTCAACTTAGGAAACATCCTGGTGCCCCTTTTGGTGTGGAGTTTGATGTTAAAGTAATCAAACCTACAAGCGGTGAAATTATTATCAGTTTAAACTCAGAGCAAACATCCGCTCTCAAAGAGGGTAGATATGTTTATGATGTAATTCTAATCAGCACACAAGATAATAAAATCTATCGTGTCGTTGAAGGAATGGCACTAGTAAATCCAGGAGTAACCAACATGCAATCTGGTGTAATCAAACCAAGTCAACCTCCCGTAGCAATCGGAACAAAACCCCCAGCAGATCCCGTCCCAGGAGACCTCTGGTGGAACTCTTCTGATGGTCGTATGTATGTTTACTATACAGACCAAGATAGTTCACAGTGGGTACAAGCAACCCCAACTAGTCAAGATACGGAGAGATCCTGATGGCAAATTTACTCGACCAAATTGGACAAAGAAATGTTGTTAGAGTTATCTCTAACGGACTACCAGCATCATTTGGTAATCTAAATGACGTTGATAATATTGGAATTGGTACTGGTGAAGTTCCCATCTGGAATGGAGACCAGTTCACACCAATTGTTGAAGGTGCTCAAATCAGCAAGTCAACAATTATTCTTACAGTTAATCCAGATACAAGCAGAACTGCTTGGACCGATACAATCGATGCGGGATTTTTCTAATGTCAAAACCTAGCAGTAGACAAGAATTAGTTAATTATGCTCTAAGACAACTTGGTGCTCCTGTATTGGAGATCAACATTGCCGATGAGCAGATTGATGATGTATTGGATGATACTATTCAGCACTTCCAAGAGAGGCATTATAACGGTGTAATTCGTACTTACCTCAAGTATGAGTTTACCGAGCACGATATTAAGCGTGGTTCTGAATATAATCCATTCGTAAATGCTGGCGTATCAACTGCTTCTGTCACATATCCCGGTGATAGTGCTCCTACAACTGCTACATTCATCGAGAACTCCAACTATATCCCCATCCCAGATTGGGTCATTGGTGTTGAGAGAGTCATGGCTCCAAGATCAGCAACTGGTGGTGGCGGTGGTGTCTTCCCAGGAATTGGTATTCTAGGACCCGGTGCATCACCATATAGTAGTATGATCGGTGGTCTTGGTGGTTTCTATGGTGGTGGTATGCTCGACTACTACATGGCAAAGCACTGGCAGGAAACCTACGACTGGTTATTCAATCCAGAAACAATGATTCGTTTCAACCAGAGGATGGATAGACTATATCTAGATATCAACTGGAGTGCCCTTGGTGGCGGTGAAGTCATTGTCATTGATTGCTACAGAGCACTTGACCCCCATGACTTTATCAAAATCTATAACGATAGTTGGGTCAAGAAGTATCTAGTTGCTGCCCTCAAAAAGCAATGGGGACAGAACCTCATCAAATTCCGTGGTACTAAATTGCCCGGTGGTATTGAGATGAACGGTAGAGAAATCTACGATGAAGGTGTGAAAGAATTAGATATTATCAAGCAAGATATGTCTAGTACATATGAATTACCACCACTCGACTTGATTGGTTAAAAACAATGGTTGTAAATCCCTTCTTTCTTCACGGATCGACACAAGAACAAAACCTCATGCAGGATCTCGTTAACGAGCAACTCCGTATGTATGGGATTGATGTCTATTATATTCCGAGGGAGTTTGTAAGGGAAGCAACTATTATGAGAGAGATTACATCCTCTCAGTTTAGGTCATATTTTATCATTGAAGCATACCTCAATAACTTTGATGGTTATGGTGGACAGGGTGATATTATGTCCAAGTTTGGTATTCAATTAAAGGATGATGTGACTCTCACTATCTCCAGAGAGAGGTATGAGAGTTATGTTGCTCCATTCTTGAACTCCAGAATGTTGTATCTAATGAATACAGCAACTAATACAAATGAATTACCAACAATTCATAGACCGAAAGAAGGAGATCTAATCTACTTCCCACTCGGCAGAAGACTTTTTGAGATTAAGTTTGTAGAGCATGAGAAACCATTCTACCAACTAGGTAAAGGTTATACTTATGATTTAGAATGTGAATTGTTTGAATATGAAGACGAAGTATTCAATACATCTATTGACGAGATTGACTCTACCTTACAAGATAAGGGATATATTACATCACTTGAATTGATTGCTCTTAGTAATAGAGCAGAAGTATCATATAAACTCGGAACAGGTTATATTGAAAAACTCCTTATCCTCAATGAAGGAAAGGGGTATAATGGTGCTCCTGATATCGTCATTGACCCACCAGAAGTTGGTGATGATCCACAGGTCGTAGCATTGATGAATCAAGCAACAGTGAATAATAGTACATCATCAGTCAAGGACTTGGTGATATTCCGTAGTGGAAGTGGATACACTGAGGCACCATCCGTTAATGTTGTTCCTCCTGATAGAGAAGGTAGTGGCGCTATCATAAGAGCAGGTATCAATACTGATCCACTATCAAAAGGTATTATTGAGTTTGATGTGCTTGAGACCGGAACTGGTTATGCCGAAGATGCTAAGATCAGCGTATATGATGGGGACAATAATATCATTGCCGAAGGAACCGCTCTGACTGACGGTACAAAGATCGTAAAGGCAGTTGTGACTAATCCAGGTAAAGACTTGTTTGAGGGTGCTGTGGTGGTCGTAGACGCCCCTCCAGACGCTGGTGATGGTGACTTTATATACAATGAGATCGTGGAAGGTAAGTCATCAGGTACTAAGGCACGAGTTCGTGGTTGGGATGGAGTCAATAAGATCTTACAGATCACTAATCTTGACCCAGAGAAAGATGACGTTGACTTTGCTGTAGAAGAAGTTATTGTTGGTAAGACCAGTAGAGCACGCTATTCTCTCAAGAGATGGGATACGAAGACACCAAAAGACAAGTATTCAGGATCTGATGATATTCAAGAAGAGGCAAATGTTATTGTTGATGAGACTGAGTTTAATCAATTTGGCAGTTTTAATGACTACTCCAACAACTTTGACTCTAGTAATCCTTTCGGGGACTAAATAAAATAGTATATTACGGTATGATGTTGTGGTTGAATATTTCTATCATGAAATAATCAAAAGAACAGTTGTTGGTTTCGGCAACCTATTCAATAATATTCACTTACAAAAACTTGATAAGAAGGACAATGTTATTAATGACATGAAAGTCCCTCTTGCCTACGGTCCTACCCAGAAGTTTCTTGCTAGGATCCAACAGCAGAGTGAATTGAATCAACCTGTAGCAATGACCTTGCCCAGGATGTCTTTTGAAATGAATTCTATTGCCTATGATGGCACTAGAAAGACACAACCAACACAGACATTCAAGACTCTAGACGACGGCACCAAACTCAAAAGAGTTTACCTACCCGTCCCTTATAATCTAGGTTTTGAGTTGAATGTGATGACTAAACTCAATGAAGATGCCTTACAAATCGTAGAGCAGATTCTACCGTACTTCCAACCATCATTCAACATTACTGTTGACTTGGTTGATTCTATTGGTGAAAAACGAGATATTCCAATCGTTCTAGATGGAATTAATTTCACTGATGATTATGAAGGAGACTTTTCAGCACGTAGAACTATGATCTACACGCTGTCCTTTACTGCTAAGACCTATCTATTTGGTCCTATTAGTGATACTGGAGACGGTCTCATTCGTAAGGTTCAGGTTGACTACTACACTGATACCAAGCGTACAGCACCAAGGGAAGTCCGATATACAGTGACTCCAGACCCAATTGATGCTGAACCAGAGGATGATTTTGGATTTAATGAGGAGACTGTTCTCTTCTTTGATTCTAAGAAGTATAGTCCAACCCAAGATGCCGATTACAACCCCTGATTATGAGTAACTTCGATGCTATTGACGAGGCACTGGATTGTGAATCCAGTATTGTGAAACCTGAGAAGACACATGTTGTCAAAAAAGACAAACCGTCTTCTGAGATTGACCCACAAGACGCCAAGAAAGATTATGATTACACCCGAGCAAACTTATACAGTTTGATTGAGAAGGGACAGGAAGCCGTAAATGGTGCCCTAGAACTTGCTCAAGAGGGTGATAGTGCTAGATCATACGAAGTTGCTGGAGCATTGATTAAGAATATTGCCGATGTTACCGACAAACTGCTAGACTTGCAGAAGAAAGCAAAGGACTTGGAGCAGGTCAACATCACCAATAATCAAACTAATGTAACTAACAATTCCGTCTTTGTTGGGTCAACCTCTGATTTACAGAAGATGCTCAAAGAGGGAATGATAAACAACCTATCAGACAAGTAGAAAAATGGCAAAAGACAAAAAGGACAAAAAAGAAAAAAAAGTATGTGATAATTGTGGTGAAAACCTAGCAGACTGCAATTGCAAATACAAAAAGTATGCCAAAGGTTCTTATGGTCTTTCCGATGGTATGCCTGATGATGACGATAAGAGTGATCAAACAAACGCTCAGATGGGTGGTATGGATGAAGCACTCAAACCACCATCAGATAAGGTTCTATCAGGATCCAGCAAGGAAGGTAAAGCACGAAGACTTGCCGACTTCCAATCACAGGCGGATGAAGCAAAGAAGCGTGAGAAGGATAAGGATCGGAAAGGAGAACTTGCTTCTGAGCGTATTAGAAAGGGAATTAGATTTTACGACAGCAAAGGATCCGGTTACATCAAAAACGGTAAAAAGATTTACGACTAATCATGAGAACTATCAGTCCATCCGATCTTGAGGCTTATAAAGCACTCAATCCACACGACAAAAAACTCCAAGCATTGACTCTTTCTGAGTTATACGAGCATACCGGAAACGGTCTCGTCAACTGGGAATCAATTACATATAAGCAGAGTCATCAACTTACTGCGGATGGTTGGACTTGTTCTCTTGGTGTTGGTTATGTTGTTTTTGATTGTGTATGTCTGTTTTTAGGAGCAGCATCTCTAAGAGCATCTGTAACAGCAGAAGTCGCAGAGGAACTTGCTGAGGCAACAAAACCTGTATTATCTCAACTTGCTAAATATATAAAGACAATTGCTGCTGCTGAGTCATCTAAAATGGATGTCGCTACAGCAGTATTTGGTGTAATATCAACCATCTACAGCGGTTCTTGTTTGGGTGCTGTACTCAGTGCCTTTCTTGGTAGTCTAACATGGTATAATGCCGTCCTTTACGGAGCAACAGCATTAGGAACTATTATGGCTGCATTAGCAACAGATGGTGCTGCTGAAATTGGAATCATTATTGTTGAAATAGCAACAGCAGGATTCCTCATTGGCGACAGCATTAAATGTGTTGACGCCTGTTCTTTCTAATAACGATCATGGCAAAGAAGAAATCTGATCCCTGCTGGACTGGATATAAGCAGGTCGGCATGAAAAAGAAAGGAGGTAAGCAGGTCCCAAACTGCGTTCCTGCTAATGAAGAGACTATTCTGGAAAAGAATGTCCCTACCAATCCTGGTCTCTGGTCAAAGATGAAGTCCAGAGCAAAGTCAAAGTTTGATGTTTATCCATCTGCTTATGCTAATGGTTGGGCTTCTAAGGAATATAAGAAAGCAGGTGGTGGTTGGAAGACCGCTAAAGAGTCATTTACCCTTGAAGATGCTGATGGAAATACAGCATTTGAGGTGACTAATTATTACTATGGTGAGGGATATGATAAACCCGACGAGAAGTTGAAGACTGATCGCGATGGTTACCGTGTCTCCGAAAAAGATGCTGCTGATGCAAAGGAAAGAATTCTTGCTAAGGCACGAGAGAAGAGAAAAAAATTGAAGGAAGATCTACGTGACTGGTTTGGTGACGGACCAAAGGGTGGATGGGATCGCTATAACACCAAGGGTGAGAAAGTGGGTAAGTGTGCCCGTGATGATAAAGATGGTGATGGTAAAGGTGATGGACCTAAACCAAAGTGTCTATCAAATGAAAAGGCATCCAAGATGTCTAAGGGCGAGATTGCTTCCTCCGTCAAATCAAAGAGAAAGAAGGATGGTGATGCCGATCGTAAGGGAGCACCTATCAACGTCAAAAATAAAGGTCTAGACGAGAACAAAGGATACACTGTTCCCACCGATCAGATTCCTACAGATCCTAAAAAGTTGGAGCAATACCTCAAAAGAGTGAATGCTGGTGAACTCACAAGTCCTAGTCCATACGAGAAAAAAGGATCTGAACAAGCATCTCAACCAAAGGAAAAACCAGAATCCACACAATCTACACAATCCACCCAACAACAATCTGGAGTGAGTAAAGCAGAGCAGGAGCGCTTACGTAAAGAGGCAGAAAGACGCCGTAATGCTGGTCAAATGTCCGATCTCCGTGGTGGTCCTGAAACTCGTCCTGCTCCTGAACCTGAGAAGACACCAGAGCAGAGGATGCCGACCACTCCTGCCTCAACTCAAACCTCTCAACCTAAGACGGAACCTGCTACTTCAGCAGTAAATCCTCCTAAACCACCTACTGCTGACCCCCCAGCACCACCTAGACCACGTACCTCACCATCTGGAAGTAAACCATCAACACCATTCAAGTCATCTAGATTGAATAAGGCATTGACTGGTATTCAAGCAGGTTCTTGGAAGAAGAGAGCAAACGCAATGGAAAGCAATGATTTAGATGAGGCTTGTTGGAAAGGATACCGTAAGAGAGGTATGAAGAAGAAGGGAGACCGAATGGTCCCTAATTGTGTAAAAGAAGGTAAAAAATCTTTCTCACAATTTATAGAAGAGGCAGACAAGAAATCAATGAAGTACTGTAACCTCTGTAAGAAAGACGAAACCCGTGACGAGTGCTCCTATGGTGGAGAAGCTTGGGATAAGAATACTGAGAAAGCAAAGGGCATGAGTGAAGCTGCTGCACTAGCTCCAATTCTTGTTGGTGCTGGAAAAGCAGCAGTAAAAGGTCTTGTTGGTATGGGAGTAAAGAGGTTAGCAGCAAAGGGAATGGGTGCTGCTGCCCTAAATTTGAGTGGTCGTGGCGGTTCTACACCTCAGAAAGATAAAAAGAACGTCAAGGAGTCTGCCTGGCAGCGAAAAGAGGGAAAGAATAAAGCCGGGGGTCTTAACGAGAAGGGACGCAAGTCCTATGAACGAGAGAATCCCGGCTCCGATTTAAAGGCACCTGTAACCAAAGAACCTTCAAAACTAGATCCTGATTCCAAGTCAGCCAAGCGCCGCAAGTCATTTTGCGCTAGAATGGGTGGGATGCCTGGTCCTATGAAGGACGATAAAGGCAAACCAACTCGTAAAGCACTATCACTTCGCAAATGGAACTGCTAACAACCGCTATCTCTCATCAATGGTTTATGGGACTACTATGTTATCTACTCATAGTAGTGCCCGTCATTGGAATTATGACGATACACAGATAATAGTACATAAAAAAAATATAAAGTGGTTTAAATAAAGAAATACTTGCATACGAGCAATGACTGTTCCTGGCGCATTTGGATTCTTTATTTGCTTGATTTTTGTAGCAATCATATTGAAGGTTGGTTATATTGACGAGAGATAAATAGTATTGACGACAAACTATAAGTAAATGTCGATACTAACTGCTACAAATAACAACTACGTTAGGCATGATGAAAATAACGTAGTTGCCTCACCTCAACCTGCTTTCAGAAGTGAAAGTATGGACTCTATTGGGTGGACTAATTTCACTCACAAAGATTTTGATGGGGATTATGTGAAGCACGATGCGGATAATAATCCTATCGATACGCAGCAGTATGTCAAAAGAGATGTAGATAATAACATCATTGTTCGCGAACAATATGTTAGGCGCGATGAGGATAATGTTCCATATGATGGTGGTGTTTTGCCTCCCCTCACTCTTATTGGTATCGGTAATATAACAGCGCCTGAAGGTTTTGTTGTAGAAAGATATGGTGCCGGTCAAGTTGCCGGTTATGAGGGCGGCACGCCACCTATTACTGTTGAGGGTCAGTTACAATCACAGGCAACCCCAGGTGGTGCTTGGGTAGGCGTTAGTGGTTGGCAAGCAGTTGATACCGCCACCAGAGAGATTGATTCTAGTTTGTTGAATTCTAAACTCCGTATCTCAACTAGAATACAAGATGCTGTAATAGCACCGGGTTACCTCATAGCAAATAGTAATGTGAGTGCTGCTGTTACATCAAAAATGACACAGGGTGCTAAAGGCACTTTATCGGGAATTGGTTCTGTTGGAGAGATTCTAACTAAGACTCAAAGTCTTGTTTATGGTGGTATACCCCCATATGAAATATTCCTTGAGTGGAGAAGGAGACTTACTGGGTCTGGCGATAGCTTCGCAAAGATTTTCAAGGACGGAAAACCTGCTGTGGGTTATGACTATGAGGTCCAACTTGAGGACCTTGGATACGACATTCAAGGCACAACTAGGTGGAGAGACTCTTATGGATATGTAAGAGTCAATACAACATCTAGCGTTATTCCGATTACATCACAACCACTAGCATTGGTATCAAAGGGAACTCTCGATGGAGTTGGTCAGTCAGGCACAGTCCTAACACAAACTCCAGCAGTATTCAGTGGTGGTGTTCCCCCATTCATTTATAGATATGAATGGGTCAGAAGAGTGACTGGCGAGACAGGATTCTTTGAGTTCGGTGCTCCAGATGGTCTTCAGTATACTATTAAGACTTCTGATATCGGTTATGATATTAGAGGAAGAACTGAAATCTTTGACGCCATAGGAAATATGTTTAGTAGTAGTTCTACTATTCCTCAGGATGTTACCGTAACATCTTAATCATTAGTCTAACTTTATTATGCCAGCAGTTGATAACAAGTATCTAGGTAATCCTAATCTCAAGAAGGCAAACGTTGCCGTTAATTTTACTCTAGATCAAGTCAAAGAATATATTAAGTGTAAGGAAGACCCGATTTACTTTTCCAAGAAGCACATTAAAATTGTGTCCTTGGATAAAGGTCTTGTGCCTTTTACAATGTATGACTTCCAGGAAGACCTTGTTAAAAGTTTTCATGAGAAGAGATTTACTATCTGTAAGATGCCTCGTCAGACAGGTAAGTCTACGACTTGTGTGGCGTTCTTGCTTCACTACCTTATCTTTAATGATAACGTCAATATTGGTATCCTAGCAAACAAAGCAGCAACTGCTAGGGAGATTCTTGGTCGTTTACAGATTGCTTATGAGAATCTACCGTCTTGGATGCAGCACGGTATCATTTCTTGGAACAAAGGATCTGTTGAACTTGAGAATGGTTCTAAGATTCTAGCAGCGTCTACCTCAGCATCTGCTGTCCGGGGTATGTCGTTCAACATCATTTTCTTGGACGAATTTGCGTTCGTTCAAAATAATATTGCCGACCAGTTCTTCGCATCTGTATATCCTACGATTTCTTCTGGTAAATCTACGAAGGTTATTATCGTATCTACGCCACATGGTATGAACCACTTCTATCGGATGTGGCACGATGCTGAGAGGGGTAAGAACGAGTATAACCCCATCGAGGTTCATTGGTCTCAGGTGCCGGGTAGAGACGCCGATTGGAAGGCACAGACCATTGCTAACACCTCATATGACCAGTTCAAGGTTGAGTTTGAGTGTGAGTTCATTGGTTCGGTTGATACATTGATATCACCATCTGCTCTGAGAGCAATGGATTATGATCGTCCCATCAAATCAAATGATCATTTAGATATTTTTGTGGAACCTGTAAAGGAGCATAATTATATAATCACCGTTGATGTTGCTAGAGGAGTCGGTAAGGATTACTCTGCCTTCGTTGTATTTGATGTTACAAAGTTTCCCTACACCATCGTAGCGAAGTATAGAGATAATGAAATCAAACCAATTGTATTCCCCAGTATCATACAAAGAGTATGTAAGATGTATAACAGGGCATGGACTCTGATTGAAGTCAATGATATTGGAGATCAGGTTGCTTCTATCCTGAATTATGACCTTGAGTATCCCAATGTCCTTATGTGTGCTATGAGGGGCAGAGCAGGTCAGCAACTTGGATCTGGTTTCTCTGGGACAAAGACACAACTGGGAGTCAAGATGAGTACAGCAACCAAGAAACTCGGTTGCTCTAACCTCAAAGCACTGGTAGAAGAAAAGAAACTTACCTTCACTGACTACGACATCGTCCAGGAGTTGACGACCTTTATTTCTAGGAACAATACATTTGCTGCTGAGGATGGTTGTAATGATGACCTAGCAATGTGTCTAGTCATCTTTGCTTGGGTAGTTGCTCAGGATTACTTCCGAGAGATGACTGATAATGATGTAAGAAAAGAAATTTATAATGAGAAGGAAAATCAGATCGAGCAGGATATGGCACCATTTGGTTTTATCAGCGACGGCACCGACGAAGGAACCTTCGTAGATAAGACGGGTGACCGTTGGTATACTGACGAGTATGGGGATAATAGTCATATGTGGGAATATATGTAACATCTTCTAAAAAGTAAATTTCTATAAATATTTTTAGATTATTCGGACTTTCAAAAGGGAGACTCAGATGCCAGTAAATTTAGCATCGCCCGGAGTACTCGTAAGAGAAGTTGATTTGACCCTAGGTCAGGTCCAAACCTCTTCTGATAAAACCGGTGCAATTGTCGCCTCTTTCGCAAGAGGCCCCGTTGATGTGCCCACACTAATCGCAAGTGAAAACGAACTATTAGACGTTTTCGGACAACCAAGTTCTACCGACAGACAGTATGAAGGATGGCTCTCCATCTCTTCTTATCTTGCTTACGGCGGCATCATGCAGGTTGTTCGTTCCGATAATGAGAACTTGCGAAATGCGTTTGTAGGTACAGCATCAAGCATTAAAATTAAAAGTTTAGATGACTACAATAATCTTGGATATGATGAGAATATCATCCCAGGTGTTACTGTTGTTGCCAGAAACTGCGGTTCTTGGGCAAATGGTATTAAGGTAGCAATGCTAGACGGAAAAGCAGACCAGTCATTCATTGGCGTTGGTCTAGGACTTAGCACTACCCCAACAGTTCAGTTGGGTCAAGGAGTTACTCAGTCCATCAGCAAGGTTGCTGCTGGCGCTGGTGTAACAGCACTTGTCGAAGGTGAATTAAAAGGCATCATTACCGGAATTAATACTGTAACTGATAGAGTTGATGTGAAGGTTCTTTCATTCACACCAGCGGGTGGAGTTGAGACGAATGTTGACTATCAACAAGGTGGTACTTGGTCCTTCGTTGCTGGCGATTTTTCTCTATACACCAGTACTGGTATTGTAACCACTGCTCCACTATCCACTCAAAATCCTGAGGATTGGTTTGATAACCAAACTATTTCACTACAAGGTGGTCGTGTTGAGGTAAGTTGGAATTCTATCGCCAACCGCCCAACAACTACTGAGTACGCTAGAAATAGAAATTCACGTTTTGATGAGTTCCACGTTGTAATCTTTGATGATACTGGCGATGTAACTGGTAATGCTGGATCAATTCTAGAAAAGAATATTGGTATTTCCAAAGCTCGTGATGCTGAGTTCTCAGTAGGTACTCCCTCTTACTGGAGAAAGCATCTCGCCAATACTTCAAGTTATGCTTTTGGTGGATCACAACCAGTTGGTGTTGTTACTACTTCCTTTGAGGAAGGTGGTAATGGATTCACTTTAGAGAATGGCGGAGAGTGGGATCAGCAAGCACGTAACATTTCTTTTGATTCTTGTGGTAACCTTCAACTAGTAATGGAAGAAGGAACTAACTACGATGGATTTAAGGACCTTGAGAAAGACGGAGCACTTAGAGTAGAAGTTGGCGATATCGCCAAAGGATATGATAATTTCGAGTCCAATGATGATACAAATGTAGATTTCCTACTTATGGGATCTGCTGCTTATGGAGAAGCAGAAGCACAGTCATTAGCAAATAAACTAATTGCTGTTGCTGAGTTAAGAAAGGATGCAATCGCATTCATCACACCTTATAGAGGATCACAAATCACTGATAGCGGTTCTGGTGCTCAGGTTACTATTTCTTCTAATACCGTAACCGACAACATCATCAACTTCTATTCAACAGTTGGTTCTTCCTCATATGCTATCTTTGATTCGGGATACAAGTACATGTATGACCGTTTCGCTGATAAGTTCCGCTATGTCCCCCTCAACGGAGACATCGCTGGTTGCTGCTGCCGCACCGACCAAGTTGCCTTCCCATGGTTCTCACCAGCAGGCACTACAAGAGGCGCTATCCTAAATGGTGCTCGCCTAGCATACAACCCCACTCAGGCACAGAGAGACCGCCTCTATGGCGCTCGTGTCAATCCAATCATCTTTGCTGGTGATATTGGTGGGATGATTCTATATGGTGATAAGACCGGTCTATCCGCTGCTTCTGCCTTTGATAGAATCAACGTTCGTCGTCTTTTCATCTATGTTGAAGACGCTATTGCTGCCGCCGCTAAGGATCAACTCTTCGAGTTCAACGATGAGGTCACCCGTACCAACTTCGTGAACATCGTAGAACCTTTCCTACGTGACGTTCAGTCTAAGAGAGGCATCACCGACTTCATCGTTGTTTGTGACGAAACAAACAACACTCCTGCCGTTGTAGACAGGAATGAATTCGTTGCTGACATCTTCCTCAAACCAACGCGCTCCATCAACTTCATTGGTCTAACATTCGTTGCTACTCGTAGTGGCGTCTCCTTTGAAGAGATTGTGGGCACTGTATAATTCACTTCTCTACCTTCTAACCCGGAGTTATAAATCCAATGGCAAGTACCAGAAAACAGGTAGAATCTCCCGTATTGAGGACGATTAGTGACTTCAAAGCAAAACTGACTGGTGGCGGTGCTCGCCCCAATCTATTTGAAGTCGTTCTTCAGTTTCCTCTTTCGGCACCTACCGACACAGATACACTACAGAAGTCACGCTTCCTAGTCAAGGCAGCAGCACTTCCCGCTTCAAATATTACACCCATCGATGTTCCATTCCGTGGTCGTGTTCTAAAAATCGCAGGTGATAGAACCTTCGATACTTGGACTATTACAGTTCTAAACGACACCGACTTCGCAATCCGCTCTGCCTTTGAGAAGTGGATGAACACAATGAACAAGATGGAAGACGCAACGGGAACACAGGACCCAGCAGACTATCAGTCTGATGCTTATGTCTATCAGTTAGATAGAGATGGTTCTACTCTCCGTACATATCGCTTCCACGATGTATTCCCAACTAACATTTCAACGATCGATCTAAACTACGAAACCACTGATACCATTCAGGAATTTACCGTAGAGATGCAGGTCCAGTGGTGGGAAGCAATCAAAGGAAATGGTTCCAAAGCAGGTGGAGAAGATATCTTCTAAACCAAAAATATATCTATCACAAGGGGGTCCTGATGGACCTCCTTTTTTTATGTGCTAAATAATAAGACAGGTTATTAATATCACAC
>VMHT01211857.1_pt1 | contig 28651 bp, 33 predicted proteins | sample 4693611 | NCBI WGS metagenome assembly VMHT01 (sample SAMN12280063, study PRJNA550983) | marine metagenome | isolation source: seawater sampled from same location over 5 years 0.02-0.2 micron viral filtrate | place: USA: collected off the coast of southern California halfway between the port... ... | reverse complement strand
TTAACAGAATGTTGGTATACAATTTCAAAAGACTTAGGTAATAATTTTTTTTGGATAAAAAAAAATGATGGAACTAATATAGAAAAATTCTTATTTGAAGTACCTTCTGGTAATTATGATTGTGATACATTAAATGAAATATTAATTAATTTAAAATCAACAAAAAATAGTAATCCTACACAAAAAAACTTGTATGAATTAGTTATTTTTAATTTAAGGATGAATAAATTAGGTATCGGATCTAATAAAACAATCGCTTTTCAAAATGATAATATTACATTACATTTTGATTTAGATAAATATGGAAATCAAGATAATATTCCTTTGCCATTAAAATTTGGATGGATGTTAGGGTTTAGATTTGGTTATTATGAGATGAAACAAACAATTGCAAAAAAAGAATTTGAATTGCCATTAACAAATGATACAGTTAATAATTATTTAAAAACTATACCGAATGAAGCTAATTTTTTAGTATCAGAAGCTATTATAGATATATCATCTCCAAGATATTTATATTTAGCAATAGACGATTTTAATAATAGCACAGTAACGGATCATTTTGCGAGTTTAAATGCATCATTAATAGATAAAAATATATTATTAAAATATTGTTGCTACAATAAAAAAGATAGTACATTAGATCATTCTCATTTTTGGACAACGAATTTTGTAAATTTTAAACGGGAGTATGCTGGACCAGTCGAAATAAAAAAATTACATATTAAATTAATAGATGAATATGGAAGAGTAATGAATTTAAATAGTATGGATTTTTCATTTGTTTTATCATTTAAAACTTTATATATGAGATAAAATAGCCAGTTATATATATAATGGCAACAGCATTTGAAATACAATCCAATTTAAGTAGTGGTGATTATATAACTAAAAAACGGGCAGCAACTAATTATGAATATTTTCAAAAAAAAATAAGAAAAAATCAAAATAAGAGTATTCCTATTGTCTCTAATTATAATGGAAAAGTATATTTTAGAAAAGAATGTGATATATGTAAAGAAAATGATGGAAAAAAAACAAATTATTATTTAGCAAATAGTAGATCTTATGATGAATTATTAAGTTTATCAAAAGGAAAATTCTTACAAAGAAAAAATAATATATTTGAGCCAGTGAATAATACAGATTTATGTTGTGAATGTCCAGGACAAGACCCTCAAACATGTCAAACATTTATGCCTGCGGTATCTGGAAAACTATATGAAGGAAATTACATAGGTATTAAAGATCCATATTATAGATATAACATGGGGCATTTATTAGAAAAAGAAGAGCTAATAAGTATATTAGTAGGATTAAATATGAAGGAAGAAGATAAATCAACAAATTATTATAAATTATGTAATAATAATTTATATAGAAATTTAGTCATGGATGATAAAATAAATGCAAACACATATAGAAATAATAAGTATCCTGGATATAAATCAAATATAAATCAAATGAGATTTCCTAATCGATTAGTGATTAATAATCCAAAATAGTATAATTATTTATTCTTTTCATCTAAACACATAATAGCCATAGCAGCATAATTATGTAGGTCAATAAGTGTATCACGCATTTTTTCATCATTTACCAACGTAACTGAGTTTTTATCGATAGTTTGTAATCGTGCAATTTTATCACCAAGTCTAACTAGAACACCGATAGTGCCATAAGTAGCAAATGCATCTCCATAATCAGCATTTTTCTTTTTAAATAATTCCAAAGCTTCTTTTTGAATAGTTTCAAGTTGTTGGGGTCTATTAGAAGATTCTTTACAGGGATTAATAAACGAATCGGGATTGTCCATAATTGATTTAACTAGTTAAATTATATTTAAATCAATTTTTTAACTGCATCATATTATTGAAGCTCTCTATTAATTTGATCCCTTAGTGCAACTGAAACGTAGTTAAAATATTTATAATATTCAGCGGTATTATCTTCGTCATCAATAGGATTTATGCCATTTGCATATTTATCTCTAATTATTTTGTAGACAGGTTCTTTTATCTTTGTTTCTGTAATTTCTTTTATTTGTCCCTTTTCAATTGGTTTTCCTTTACAGTCATCTGACTCTTTACAAGCTGGTTTTGTTGTACATGTATCATCCTTTATTATGTTCCGTAGAATATTATCATATTCATGATTAGGTTTAAAATCATCGGCATAATCCGTATTCCAGGGAGATGTGGGTCCCGCCCCTTTAGGATAGACCATATTATAATATCGTTCCTTGTTTGTGAGATGATTCAGATGTTTAAACATTTTAGTATTATTAGGCGGTTGATCATCATCCACAAACATATTATATGTTTGCATATCTTCATACTCTAATATTAAATAATCCATTAAATCTACATTAACTATATCTATTCCTTTTGCATTTTTATCTTGACATAAACGTGTTTTACAGACAGCGCAATTATCCAAAATAATAAAGTTAATGGGATTTTTTTTGTCGGCAATCGTATAACACTTACCATAATATTTGTCTATGTTATCTTTACCCGGTATATGAACAGCTGCAATAAAAAAACCTTCACTAGCTAAATCTGTTGCTAAACATCGTGTTAAATATGCATCCCATTTTTTATCATCTTCATCAAGTAATTTGTCTTCTAATTCTGGGTATTTTGATTTAGCATTTTTTAATGGTTGATAAATCTCTTCCCATTCTATTTCATTATGTGCTTTTCCAAAACCACCCAGTTGCCCAAAACAACTATTTGGATTCTTCATTTGATTATCTTGATTAATAGATTGTGCAAAAGTATTGCCGACTTGTTTCAATAACACTTGTTGACCATAATAGGGCGAGTCTTCATCATTTTCCATTGATCTTAAATGATCCTGAGCTCGTTTGCCTGGTCCATAAAAAGTAATTGTAGCTTTATGATTAGGATTTAAAGAATTTAAGGCAAATAATTTATGCGAAGACATCATGCTTGTTACTGGATCAACTAAATGAATTTTTGTAGAACCATTACAATCATAAATATCATGAAGCAAGTGTAAATGATCATCTTGACTATCATCTTGATTATCATCTTCTACTAGTCGTAAAGTATTTCCTACTTTATAAGGTTTAGCTGAAACATCACCAATATAATTATCCTCATTGTCAAGACTCTTAATAGTCCAAGTTCCATCATGATTATTCGTATATTGTATTTTCATTAATTCCTTTAATCCATAAAGTAGTATAAGGTCTGTTTCTAAATTATCTGGAATAGACAATTGGCAAGAACTATTAGAAGGATCTACTTTAACCATTATATTATAATTGACTATAATTATTTTTACAAAAAAAATAATTTAAACGCAGAAAGAGATGATTTAATAATGATTATGATATTGATTTAATATCAGATTTATTAAATTTTTTCCTTTCTATGCGCCAAAATCTGCCAAATTGTATGACTTGGTTGCTATATAATTCGCTGATTTTTTGTAATTCTTTATTACAATATTCTTTAATTCTCTCGAGTTCTAAAAATTTATCAATTACGTCACTTACAACATCTTTAAATTCCCTTGCTTCAAATTTCGCTTTTACTTGTTTAGATATATCATCTAAATATCGAAATGTATCTATGCCTACTGCAAATAATAATTCATAAATATGCAAAATATCTGTATATTTTTTTCGTAGTTTATCATTTCGAATCAATTTAGTAGCTAGTTCATTTTGATTAATATCTTTTAAAATATAACTAACTCGTAATTGTAATGTATTATCATATCGAATTAAACTTTGTCTTGTAGCATCTAGATGTAATCTAGAAAACTCATTTAATATTCTAAACACATGACTGCACCACTTAAATAACATAGAATATCTTTGCACATTAAAATTATGTTTATTATGCTCTTGTAAAAGTATTTCATATTTTGCATTATCTTGTTTAATAAATTCTTGTGTCCAGATATCAGGTTGTAATTGAAACATAGTTCTAACATTTTCCGACATGGTCCACCAATGAGGTAGCCCCCCACATACTTGATCACCAGGATTACGAATCATCTGACCATTTTCATTAACATGTTCAAAGAAATGTGGATTATGTACTTGTCCAGTATCTCTTTTTCCAGTAGCCCAGCTAAATGCTACATGGCATGTAGTGCACCACATTTGATCACAGCCTTCAATTTTATATATTCTCTCTCCACAACCAGGACAAGGACGAGTTTCTTTCTTGATTAATTCTGCACTCTTAACTGAATTTTCATCACATACATGATATTCTAAGAGAGCATGCTCTCCAACGACTTCCATGCATTTGGAACACGTATATTGTTCGCATACTCCACATTTATAATTAGTGGATAAAAATCCTCTACATGTTTCATGTGGACATGCCATAATAAATTTCTTCTTTTCGCCACTTTTTGTGCCAATTAATAATTGGCGTTTTTTATATTGTATAGTATTTTTCTCTCGGTCTAACTCTTTTAATTGTTGTTTTAATATTTTTCTTTTTGCATCTACTTCTAGTATTTCTTTATCAAATTTTCTAGCCTCAATTTGATTATTAGCTTCATTCATAGTAGCAGGCATTTGAGCAAGCTGTCTTTCTAATAAAAGTTGTTTTCGGTGATTTTTATAGTCTTTGTCTACCCAACTTTTATTAAAATGTAGAATAGTAAATTTATGATCCCAGGCTTTTTTGCATGCCATACAATGAGGATCTTTTGTAGTTGTTAATAAGTATTGTCTAATGCATAATTTACATGCACTATATTGACAAGATTCTAAGGTACAAGTAATTTTAGCCCGAGCAAGTTTAGTATAAGATTCACAACATATAGGACAGTTCTCCATCTTAAACTATTAATACATTGTATTTATGAATCAATTTTATAATAAATATATAAATGGTATCTGATTTAGGATTAATAGCAGTATTAATTACGACATGTGCCTCAGCAATAGTAGCTGTTATTGGACAAATTCAACATAGTCGTTGTGAAAATATAAAATTGTGTTGTGGGTTATTTGAATGTATTAGAAATGTGCCAGATGTGCATGATCCAGAAGTACAAATGTCGCCTGTGCATCATGATATTCCGCCAGTACATCCGTTGGTTCCAAATACTTCTACTTAAATATAAAATATAAATTATTTATAATGAATGTATCTAGTGATAATGATTATGATATAGATAAATATACAATAAATGATATAAAAAAAATATTTGGAATAGAAAAGATAGATGTTTCAGTAAGTAATATATATGTTACTCAATTAATTATAGATAAATCTGCTACATTAATAAATCAACATAAAAACAATGATAAATTACAGGAATTTATATTGCAATGTAAAGAAAAATTATTAGATTATATAAATAATGTAGATAGTAATCAATTTTTAAATACACAAAAGTCAGTAATAGCGAATGTCAAATCGGCAAATATAAATAGTTTAAAAAATACAAATACAATATTTTCTATTATTTATATAAATTCTGCATTTAGAACTAATTCTTATCCTTTATATAATTTTAAAGAATCAAAAGATAAATGTAAAAAATTGGATATAGAAGATAATAAATGGAAATGTAAAGGTAAAGTTACTGGAAAACCTGGAATAATAGAAATGTGTTGTAGTCCTGATACACCAGAAATGCAAGAATATTTGAATATGTTAGATGATCAACAATTTATATATCAACAACAGGTAAATGAAGAAATAAGACGAAATAGTGAAAACAATCAAAATGGTGAAAACAATCAAAATGGTGAAAACAATCAAAATGGTGAAAATAATGAAGACTTTAATAATACAGCAAATATAGCAAATGAATTAGAAACGATGAATATTGATAATTATAGTATGGATTGTTTAAATGAACCACAATTATGTGTATCAGATAATATAGAATTATCATCTAATTTTAATACAACATTAACAACTACAATAAAAAATGTGATAGAATTAAAGATTAATTCATATAATATTCCGATGACATGGAATAATATATCGCATGAATATGGTACAAATTTTTTTCAATTAAAATTTATTTGCAAAAATAAATTAAAAAAAATAAAAGGAGGGTTTTCAGGACAAAATTTATCTGACTATCTAGAAGATATATTTTTAAATCCTGATGGTATTATAAATATTTATATACCAGAAGGATTTTACGAGAATACAGAAGAAGAAGAAATAGATTATTTAATAGATAAATATGAAAAATTTACTATAAGAGTTAATAATTTTTGTAAGGTATTTGATAGTTTATGTGATCCAAAATTAAACTATTATCATAATAATAATGTTGAATACTTTTTATATTTTTATTATAAATCTTATGGATTAGATATAAAGCAAGTAAAAATACCAAAATTTATTAATATTTTAAATAGAATAATACACGATACAATTATTTGTTATAATAAAACAGCAAAAGCAAAATTAAATACTTTTCCTTTTGTTTATTATAATCCAATAAATAAAACAGTGGGTATAACTTATTATGAATATAATAAATCAGATGCTATAGCAAATATATTACAATTTATTTGGTATGAGATGAATCGTTCAACTCAATCAGGTTCTTTTACTAATGCACATAGCAATCATAATTTAGGTACAAAATTGGGATTTCAAACATTAAATACATATTTATTTAATTATGTAGATACAAGACCTAGATGTAAAGGAATAGTAACAGGAGTGCCTGGTGTTATTATAGCTGAATGTGATATTGAAATAATAGAAATATATTTTTATTTAATAGAAAATATAACATTAAATCCTATAAAGTTATCTGTATCTAATAATAAAAATGCAAATGTAAATTTCTTTTGGATTTATACAGATGCGACTGGAATATTTAATTTACAATTAACAAAACAATTATTACTTTATGTAGATGAATATAGTGATACTTCAGTACATGACTCATTTGTAACAAATCAATCATCTTATGAATCACTAATAGTTGATTCAAAAATAGTCGAAAAAAAATATTATGATCAATTATATAAGAATTGTGATTGCGATAATGATATTAATTTCTACAATAAAAGATATGAAAGTAAGGAACGAGTAGTGGATCCTTTTCCGACAAATACAACAAGTGCAACAGTATATTCATTAAATAGCCGAATACAAGCTAAAACAATAAATACACATAAATATACAATTAATACCACAAATATATTTTGTAGTATATCAGTACCTTTTTTGCTACCTTATGGCACTATAATTAGTTTAGATAGTTCTACTTTAGGAAAAGACTATAAATTATTAAATAGAAAATATTTTGGAACAATAGATATAAGCCATATAAAGTTAATATTATATACTGCAGAAGGATATATAATTAATTTGAATGGTGCTGAATGGAATATATCATTTATTGCCGAAAAATTATATAAACCAGTTACAGATATTTAGAAACTTCTAGGGTAAAATATACCGGTTTATTATAAAAATATGGTTGTCAAGGTAAATTTACTTTTGAGGCGTTTTTTAATTTGTTAAAATTTTGTGGATTTTCCAAGTATTTTTTATAATTATCAGAGAAAGATGAAATATAAAAATTATGTACATGTTTACCTAGAATATCTAATGAATTATTAAAAAATAAACTAAAAAATATGTAGGTAAAGTTATGTAGGCAACAAATAATTCATAAATTTTTGACAAAATAACATCATATTCCAAAAATGCTAACATGTTAGCATTCTTACTTCGACGTAAGAGTTTATTTTGATATGCAAAATTTATTAACATTGATAACGGGTTTATTTTATTTTATATTTTTAACTTTTTAAAAAAAATATAAAAATGCTAACATGTTAGCATTCGCAAAAATAGTAAAAATAAAGAATTAAAAAAATGCAATTTACCTATACGCATGGGGAGCATTAATATCATACTATTTATTACTTATGAAGGCAATCAGTAGAGAGAAGCTAAATTAGTTAAAAGAATAATATAATTATATATATGCCAAAAACACTATTAACAATAAATAAATGTATATGTGGAAAAAAATATAAACATAGATCATCATTATCTAGACATATTAAAACATGTATGATATATAATAATAAATCTAGTCAAACAATAGATATAGTAAAATTATTATCAAAAAATAATGAATTGTTAGGTAAATTAGCAAATACAAATATTGTAAATAATTATATACAAACAAATAATATAAAAAATGATATTACATTTAAAATTTATTTAAATGAAAATTGTCAAAATGCTATAACATTAGAAAAATTTGCTAAAAATTTAACTATAACATTAAATGATTATATGAAACACTTACAAAATGGATATGTAAAAGGTATGGGTGATGTAATTGTAGAAAACTTAAATAATATAGAATTTAATAATAGACCTATACATTGTACTGATGAAAAGAGCGATCAATTTTATATAAAAAATATTAATTGGGAGATAAAAGATAAGGAAGAAATAGCTGAACAATTATTGCCTTTAATTACTAGTGCATTATTAAAAAATATAAATAAAATATGGAATGAAGAGTATGGATTAGATTGGGCAAATAATGATAAAGCAACAGAAGAATATACTGATACTATTTTAATATTAACAAAAGGTAATACTAAAAATAATGTACAAGAGAGATTACAAGCAATAGATTATGTAAGTAAAAATATTTATGTAAAAATAGATAATTTACTCACAAATCAAAATTAGGTAGATTCATCTGTTACAGGTTCATTTGTGTTTGATTTATCTTGTGCAGTTTTTTCCTCACTAGAAATAATTTTAATACGATTAAAGTATCTATCAGAAAAATTTTTATTTTGTTCTAAAAATGTAGTCAATCATTGAATATAAGAAGTGATTTCAAGAGTAAGTTTTTGCTATAGACTTTCAAAATCATGTATAGTAATAATATTTTATAAAATAAAAAATAATAACTCATATTATATATGGGTTATGTTAGAAAAATAGCATCTGGTGCAAAAATAGGTTCAAACAAAGGATGGAATACAGCAGGAGATTGGAAAGGCGGCGGAAATAAAAAACAAGGATTATCTGGTCAATCATTAACCAAAACAGGTCCTACTTTAAGTGTTAATCATAGATGTGCTCAAAGATCTGTAATGAGATATAATAATGGTTTAGTAAGTTGTACTGATCCTAGTTCAGGTGGTGTAGGAGCTAGAGGTTCAGGTGGAGTTCCTATACGAAATAAAATGGGTGGTGTGCGCTGTCATAATAGTCCTTATAATAGACCACAGTTTGGTGGTGGTGCTAGACGCATGTTTTGTTATGGTTTTATCAATCATTAAACAATTTTAGGTAAAGTAATTCCTTTCTTTTTTTCAAGATACTCATATTTAGGATAAATAGTAGTAATTGCTACTATTCTTCCACGTTTAGTAGAAGTTGCATGTATTGGCAAATCTTTTGGATGAAATGGAGGCACGGTTTGTGTTTCTCTAAAGAATTTTCTTACTACATATCTGCAGCGAGTTTCTGGATCTCGAGCGGAACAATATGTCCCATGTTCATTCATAGGTCTTAAATTTGGATTCCAAAAATCATAATAGGCAGCAGCTTGACGTTTAGATCTAAATAAGCATTGCATGTATCCAAGATGTTTAAATTTTTGAATTCTAGGATTTTTTTTCCATTGATCATTGGTATATATTTGAACTTCAATGCAATAACCTTTATTATATGTAGTACTAGTATCTACACGTAGATTCATTTACATATAATTACTAAATATAATTTGTTTTAGTATCAATTTTATTCTTATTTATTTTTTTATAAAGACAAGTTTTGCACATATTTACTCCATTATATTTACCATAATGATAAATTGTAGCTACAAAAATATCATTGGATGGTAAATTTCTACAATAATCACAAGATGGAGGAGGTTTATATTCAGATGAAAAAAGACAACCCATATTAATGTATAAATATTAAAAAATTGAAATTTAATTAAATTATATTCATTTATTTTGGCATGACCGAACAGCAATCTAATAATAATTTAAATTTTCCTATTTTAGTATGTTCTATGATAGTTATATTTGGCACTAAACAGCAAGAATGGTATGATATGGATTATCAGTCCTATTATAATTTATTACTATTTAGTTTAGTATCTACTGCTTCATTATTAGCAATGGGCTGTCTTTCAGCATCCAGTTTAGTATGTAAAGATGGCACTTGTTTTAAAATCTTCATATTATGTTATTATCTTGCAGTATTATGTGTTTTAGTTGGATTCTATATTTGTATTGGAATGGTATGGCATCATGATAAAAAACATAGTATTCTATTTTATTGGGACTTTTGGACAGAATGGTCTTTTACTATGAAACATTCTGCACATAACCATCCTCTCTATTATATGGGTGATGTATTAGTAAGAATTTATTCGACTTGTTTAATTGTTCTCACTTGTTGTATGCCTTGTCTTTTAGCTTGTGGAGGTGCAGTCTTAGGTTCTATGAAAGAAGATGATGAATTTCAACTACCTACTTCAGGTGGGCTAAGTAGTCGTCTTTAATTAATTTAAAATCTATATAAAGATTTAAAAATATTTTTTATATTATGTGGATAATATCTCCTCTTACATGTGCGAGTGCAATATTAACAAAAAAATATACGAATACCAAATTAGATATAGCTGGTTTAGTATATGCATTATATACAACTATTTATTCACATTATATTTATTTTTTATGTAGAGACATATTTTTGCCGAATGAACAATGTGTAAATAATATTAATGTAGAACATATTTACTGGATGGCACATGGATTTTCTTTATATGAATTATATAGTAGTATATCTCTTATGCAATATGGTTATATAATTCATGGTTCGACTCTTTTAATAGGCAGCACACTAATATTATATAATAAATATTTTTATTATCCAATGATATTTTATTTGATAGAAACTAGTACTATATTTTTAAATTTACTTGTATATAAAAATATAGTATTTAAGTTATTATTTGCCACTACATTTTTACTCTATCGTTGGCTTATAATTTTACCATATTTTATTTATATTGCACATAAACTACCTATAGGCATTTTAATATGTGGATTGATATTCAATGGATTAAATTTATATTGGGGTAGTAAAATCATTCATAAATTGTATAAATTGTTTAATGATAAAAAAATTGAATAGTTTTTTTTATATATTATATAAATTATGCCCTCATTTAAAGTGATTATGAGTTGTTCGCCATGGATACGAACAAATAGCAAAAAATTTCAAGATCAAGTTGTGCTATTCAGTGCTGAGTTAATTATATTATTATCTAGAAGACATAATTTTGATTATCATGAAGTAATTGATGAACTTTCAACCGAGGAATATTTTATTAAAGATATTGAAACTTTAAATACTAATTTAGATGGTAATACGATTAAAACATTCAAAGATCTTATGAATCGCCATGAACTTTTAGCTGCTGCAAATGAGTTTGAGGAAGATAATGTATTGGGACATGGACATTCTATTGTTTGGCATTGTGCTACAAAATATCGATTTCCAGGAAAATTATATGAAGATGAAACATTTACTCGTACAGATCCAGTAAATGGTCGTCTACAACAACTAACTAAACAATTAGAAGAGAAGAAACGTGAGTTAGCTGAGTTACAAGAACAATTGGCTAAAGCAAAAGATAGTTATAAAATAGATGAGAAACGACTTAAAGAAATTCAAGAGATAGATGAGTGGAAACAAAGAATTATAGAAGGAACAGATGTAATTTATGAGTAAACGTTAGATAAAATAATATATAAAATTTTTTTTGTAATATGTAAATTATTTAAAATTGAAAATATAATAAATATATATTTGTTTGCATGAGTCAGGAATGTCTTCATACTATTTATTTTGTATATGGTATTACTAGTTTTAGTATATCTTTAATATCTGGATTATGCGGGTTTTCACTATCAAATAAATTGATAGATTATTTTAAATTATATAATAAACGTAAGCTTAATCATTTGAATTGTCTTTTAGATAAAGTCCAAATAAATAGTCAAATCAAATTATTAGAAAATAAAGTAACTGAAATGAGAGAAAATAAAAAAAATATCGAAAAAACATTAGTAAATCTTCAAGTTAGAATTGAAGATGTAAAAATAAATATAAATGATCAAACAAAAAGAGGACAATTTCTAGCGGCATTATATAAACAGGAAGAAGATTATAAAAATATGTTACTTGAAATGGGAGAATATGAAGAAGATAGAAAAATAGAAATAGAAGAACTACATGAAAAATATGATACTATTTCTGATATGTTGGATTTATCAGGTGAATTGGGAAATATAGAAAAAATATTGCAGTCTAAGACAGAAAAGTGTAAAAAAGAGATTAAAGCATTAAAAGATATGATAGAATGTAAAAATAAACTTATTGAGAGACTCGAAAATAAATCTAAAACTGTATAAAATTGAATAATTATTTTTCTTAATATGGATGATAAGATGGATCAACTATTAAGAAAATATAATCTTCCTAATGAAATAGGATTAAAAATAAACGATTTACTGGTATATTTACGTGGTTTTGATAAAGTAGTTAAAGAAATTAATTCATCTCAAATGTTAGCCCAATGTACTATGAGTGCAAATGGAGAAGAACTACATACCTATGAATGGTGTCATACCCCTAGTACTGCTTTTGCTTTACATAAATCATTTTATAAATGTACATGTCAACGCGCATGGCCTTATTGTATGAAAGGAAAGTTTATGTATCCTAGAAAAAGTCAACCAGTATATCTTGCTAATTGGAAACAATATAATCTTACAGAAGACTTCAAAATAAAATTTGATAAAGTCATTAGACAGCTTAATTCATCTGAACTGATGAATCTACCTTGCATGAGTATAAATGGAGAAGAACCACATACCTACGAATGGTGTCATACTCCTAGTACATTATTTGCTGTTCACCCGCTAATGTGTGTATATAATACACTAGAAGGCAAATTTATTTATTCTAAAAAACAAAATCCTGTATATCTTGCTAATTGGTCAAAAAATTGAAAACTTTTTTTATAAATAAATAGATGTTGAGATGGATCAATTACCCGCACAATATAATCTTCCAGAAGAAGTCAAAATAAAATTTGATAAAGTTATTAGAGAGCTTAATTCATCTGAAATGATGAATCCACCTTGCATGAGTATAAATGGAGAAGAACCACATACCTATGAATGGTGTCATACTCCTAGTACATTATTTGCTGTTCATCCGCCAATGAATGTATATAATACACTAGAAGAAAATGAACATATGTATATGGGCAAATTTATTTATTCTAAAAAACAAAATCCTGTATATCTTGCTAATTGGTAAAAAAATTGAAAACTTTTTTTATAAATAAATAGATACTGAGATGGATTTGATCACAGCAAATTATGAGATGTTGATGCAAGAATTTAAACGATGTACAGAGTATAAAAAATATTATGGAGAGATAGAATATGAAACAAGGTATGATGAGGATTGTCAATGGAGTTTGATTAAGGCGCCAAGTGGGCATTATTATCTACATGATATGACAGATGAAACGGTATATAAGAATCCATATAAAATGAATCAGTATCTTATGCCTAAAAGAGATAAGGATGTAAGTGAGTTATATCGTGAATTAGAGGAAAAAGATAGATTGATCTCTCAATTACGACAAGAAATCGCTGAATTGAGAGAAAATTGAAGAAACATATAATAATATAATTTTTTTATGACTACTGCATTAATAACAGAACCAACTTTATATGAACCTATATTTAATGAAATTACAGGGTTGTATGAAGATAAAAAACCTTATAAACCTAGAAGACCTAGATTAGTCCAATATAAATGTTTTTGTAATCAATATGTATTTGATTGTAATGCGAAATGGCAAACACATATAAAAGGTATAGGACATAAAGAAGCTTTAAAAAATTATGGTAAGGGTGATAGAGAGAAAAAAGAACAAGAAAAAGAGTTAAGAATTCAAATAGATAAACTAAGTAGGCATATTGACAAATTAAATAATACTATAAAAGAACAAGAAAAGTTATTACTAGCAAAAGATAGAGAGATTATTATGCTGAGAGAAAAAAATATTCAGCAGCCTACTTCAGGCGATGAGGAAGAAGAATTCTTTGATATAGAATGATTTATATAGGTAGTGCAATATTACGGTTGTTATCAACATTAAACTCCATATGCATCTGTTGCATATTTTGAATAGAAATATTATCTCGCCAAGGTGATGGAACATTATCTAATTGTCGAGTTAAGATATTGATGAATAATTCTCGAATTCTGGAAGTAATTAGTTGATAATCGACTTGATTTTGAAGACTATACATGTTTGCAGAATTAATAATATTATTTATATCACTATCAGTAATAATATTTTCATAATTATCTGGATAAACCCTTCTTGATACTTGCTGCTGAACGTCCCTAGGAGACATACCCGAACTTAAAAGATTGAGAATAAATGGGTCATTGGGATCATCTAAATAACCCTCTCTACCATCAACTTCTGTTGTAGTTTCTCCAGTTGGATAAGCCATAGGTTGAATATCTATTACAGGAGGAGTAAAAAGAGGTTGTCGGCATAATGGACAATTATTAGAAGGATGAGTGGAATGTTTTATTTGAGTAAACAAACAAGAACTATGAAATTGATGCCCACATTGGGTTACAGTATTATTTGTAGTAGTAAATGGTTCAAGACAAATAGAACATTGATTAGATTCAGTCATTAAATATACCAGTTAGAGAGAAAAATATTCAATTTTTTATAAAATTGAATATCTTTTTTGCAGTTAAGAGAATGTAGCTATGCAGTATAATTGGGATCATTTTACACATAAATCTCTCCTGATTATTTTGAGAAATTGGGAAATACTTGTATTACCAGAAGCAGAAAGATGTAAACATTGGAGATTATCTTGGACTAAGCAAAAATTTGTAAAATATATGAATGATAATAAAGTGTTTATGCCCATAGCAGTAAAGGCAAATCAATATAATTTAGAATTAACTATGGCAAAATGGCAAAAAGTTTGTGGAGAATTAGATAAATTAAAAGAGTCGAATGACTTTTTAATTAAAACACTGTTTCGACATAAAGATCTCTCATTATCTAAGTGCGAACCATATGTTGTAGAACAAATATTTAAATCAGGATTAACCTGTTCTATTTGTTTGGATAATTTAGAACGAAATACAATCGTTGTGTCTAGATGTGGGCATCATTATTGTAATGAATGTTTTGATAAAATAGAAGAATGTTCTCTCTGTAAAAAAGATTTTCTGAAGGATGTAGAGCAGTGTGTAAAATTAGAATTAAATTAAATATGTATTATTTAATTAATTTCAAGTGTTGTACGCAGCGTTTAGTCCATTTATTAGATGTCCTTTTTTAATTAACCATTTATATTTTATCTAAATATAATATAAATGGTTGTAATAAATACAAATAAACAGATAGAGTCAAGTTGTAAATCTTTACCCGACTTTACCACTAAGATCCTATTTACACCACTACTTGATTTAGGACTAGGAGATCCAGTAAAAATACAGTATAACTTTTTAGATAATAAAAAAGTTAATATTATGACTTTAGATGAATTGGGTAATTTAATTGGATCAATTGAAGGAACACTGCTACATGTAGGTTGTACTATACAAATAATTGAAGACAAATTAGAAAATAATCAAGATTCAGACGAGTATTTAGAAGTTTTACATAATTTATTTCAAGATAATGATACTATGAAGTTAGATTTATTAGATAGTAATGGGCGTATTCTAGCTACATCATCCCTCAAAGATTATAATCCAAGTGCTCCAAAAATAGATAAAATGCCTCTTCCCAATGATATTAATATCCTTAAGAATATTGTAATAGATTGGGTCAATAAACGTACAGAGTCTGAAGCCTTTCAAAAGTATGGTGATATTAGTAATTGGGATGTTAGTCAAGTAACTAATATGGATAATTTATTTTTTGATCGTAATCTCAAGACACCAAAACTCATCGCATTTAATGATGATATTGAAAACTGGGATGTTAGTAATGTTACTAGTATGGCGCAGATGTTTGCAGGAGCTACAGAATTCAAAGGCTCATTAAAATCATGGGATGTAAGTAAAGTAGAATCGATGAGCGCGATGTTTTTCAGGGCAGGGGAATTTAACGGAGATATTAGTACAAAAGAAGTAACAAAAGACAATGGCGACAAATATACTGCTTGGGATGTTAGTAAAGTAAAAAATATGAGTTTGATGTTTGCAGCTGTACTCAATATTGATTTTAACCCCAACCCGAAAAGCAATTTCAACAGCGATATTAGTAATTGGAATGTTGAAAATGTTGAAAATATGGGTTTTATGTTTTATGAAGCTAGAAAATTTAATAGAGATATCAGCAAATGGAATATTAGTAAAGTTAAAGATGTTGGTATGCAGGCAATGTTTGCAAGCGCGAAGGCGTTTAATCAAGATATTAGTACAAAAGAAGTAACAAAAGTCAATGGCGACAAATATACTGCTTGGGATGTTAGTCAAATTAAAAATATGTTTAATATATTTTATAATGCTACTAACTTTAACAACGGAGAAGACCCTGGAAAAAGTACAAAAAAATTAAATTGGACTGTTAGTGGAGTAACTGATATGAGAAATATGTTTAATAATGCAAATGCCTTTAATCAAGATATCAGCGATTGGAATGTTAGTCAAGTTAAAGATAAAAGTATGCAGTCAATATTTGCAGGCGCGAAGGAGTTTAATCAAGATATTAGTAAAAAAGAAGTAACAAAAGACAATGGCGACAAATATACTGCTTGGGATGTTAGTCAACTTAAAGATATGAGTGATATGTTTTATAATGCTACTAAATTTAACAACGGAGAAGAGCCTGGAAAAAGTACAAAAAAATTAAATTGGACCGTTAGTGGAGTAACTGATATGAAAAATATGTTTAATAATGCAGATGCCTTTAATCAAGATATCAGCAATTGGAATGTTAGCTTAGTTACAAACATGGAGGCAATGTTTCATAATGCAAATGCCTTTAATCAAGATATTAGTGAATGGGATGTTAGCAATGTTGAAAATATGCAGGCAATATTTGCAGGCGCGAAGGAGTTTAATCAAGATATTATTAAAAAAGAAGTAACAAAAGACAATGGCGACAAATATACTGCTTGGGATATTAGTCAAATTAAAGATATGAGTGATATGTTTTATGGAGCTACTAAATTTAACTACGGAGAAGAGCCTGGAAAAAGTACAAAAAAATTAAATTGGACCGTTAGTGGAGTAACTGATATGAAAAATATGTTTAATAATGCAGATGCCTTTAATCAAGATATCAGCGATTGGAATGTTAGCTTAGTTACAAACATGGAGGCAATGTTTCAAAATGCAAATGCCTTTAATCAAGATATTAGTAAAAAAGAAGTAACAAAAGATAATGGCGACAAATATACTGCTTGGGATGTTAGCAACGTTGAAAATATGGCAAAAATGTTTTATGGCGCTAATCAATTTGATCGAGATCTTAGTAAGTGGGATGTTAAAAATGTAAAAAAGGGTAAAACATGTCCATTTGAAAACTTTTCTTCAAATTTACGTGCTAATTATATACCTCATTTTTATCCTTTTTTTCCTATTAATAAAAATATTGTATCGAACCCTAAAGGTGAAAATAAATTTAAAGGGAGTACGTGGAGAGTTTGGACTGGTGGGCTTTCGCGGCAGCAGCCCACGAAGCGGCTCATATCTTATGGTACCCCTTTCCCAGGTCAAATTATACAATTCACAGGACAAAATAAGCCTTCGCCGGAGCCGCAGCCAGACCCCGGTGACGACTTGTACAAGTGCGTCGACGGGCAGTGCGTTGCCTCTGTAGGAGGTGTGGCAAAATCATTATGCGAGTCGGTCTGCGAACCTCAAGACTCAGCATCAGCACTAGAGGAGCCAGATGAAACAAATTTTAGCTATAAAGGTATAATAGATACTAGAAAAGCCTATGTGTCGCAGAGGAAAGTTAAGGGTTGTAACTTAAAAGCTATGCAGGTGTGCTGCTGGTCTAATTCATACTACTCTTGGGGTGGCTATCAAATTAGTATTGCTAATAAAATCGGGGTGAATAAGGCGCCCAGCCCAATGGAAATAATGGATGATAATTGGGAAGTGAAATATACTGCTCCTGGACAAGATGAATTTATTTGGAATGATTACTGGGGGAAGACACGCTGTGGGGGGGGGCTTAACCCTTATCAGTATGAGTGCGGGTATTGCAGTGATGCCAAAAAAAACTTCGATAAGACGCCCCCGTCAAATCCTACCTTAACAAATGGTGGTCTGGAAAAGGGAGGTCCCCCAAGTTATTACTCAGGTACATACAATGTTGATGAGTATGAATATATGGACGCGTACGTAGGTGTGGGAGGCACCGCGCCAGAAGTTGGGTGGCGGATTACGTTGACACGTGCCGACGAGCCGCGCGCCCGTCTTTATATGCAGCAAGTAATCTGCGAAGATAATCCGAATAATCCCAAAGATGATAATGGGGTAGATACAATATGTAGAAATGAGAAGCCAGTGAGCAACCCTGGGGACACATCAGTATGTAAATACAACCTTAATGAATCTGGTAATCTGATCTCCATACCTCCTGGTTGTAGGAATGAAAATGGCGGCGTGGTGTGCGATCCGGATGCCAAAGAATGCGGCGATGAATGCATGGTCACATATCGGCTTTTGAAGTGCCAATCCAGTAAGCTTGAGGGCACAGATACGCTGGATAATAAGTGGGCAGGCTGCGAGCACAACCGATGCTACTGTTTTGGGGAGGAAGTGCGGAGGGCCGCGTCATTAAAAGATCCCTACACCACGGGACCTGCATACAAAGAGAGCTTAAAACTATGTAGTAGCAAGACTACTGTATGTAGAAAGAGTACTAATATGTGTTATGGTGTAGCGTGGCCTTACCCTTTCAGCACTAAAAAGGAAAGGGATGCCGCGGTAGCAATGAGAGATAACAAAGCTACGGCTTGGGAAGCATTTAGGAAATATGGTCCTAGCCACACATGGGATATACCATGTGTAGATAAGGTTCCGGACTGCGATAAGCCCCTCGTCGTGAAGCCCGAGACGCCAGATGAAAGAAAGCTCAACAAATGCCACATCCTGAATCAGGACCCGGGCGGTCCCAAGGCGCGGGAGACCTGGCGGAAGAATTGCGTAAAGACCTGCGGTCTCTGTAATGACCCAAAATATAATCCAAATGCTCCAAAAATATAATCCAAAAGAATAAAATAAAAGTTGTGGAAGTAAAAACAATAACGTTTGTTGTAAATTATTATCATATATATTGAAACCTAATCTAAATAATCTTCTGGTTTATATCCAGCAATAGTCGCTGCAACTATATACCCATGCCCAAAAGGAGTACTAGGATCATTTAATTTTTCTTTTAATAGTTCTAAAGTAACTTTTTTAATAGTAGGTGTTTTATCTGAGTTTCTTGGTCCATCAAAATCATAGATTGCGAGGCATTCACCTTTAACTGCACGATTACGAAGTTCTTGAATTATATTGGTAGATTTATCGCGAGATATCATTAGGTCGTAATATTCAGGAACATATACTAGTTTTCTAGAGGTAATATAGTCTAATGGTCCAAATCCAGGATATTCAGCATACATAATTTTTTTGCCTTTGCCAGGTGGATAACGTCGTTTTCCAGATGGTTGCCTTTTCCACCATTCCATTTGTTTATCTACATCTTCAATTCCTTTATATCGTTTACCAGATTGCCAATAATTTTCAAAACAACAAAATCCTTTATATTTATTAACAAGAGGGGTCATGGGGCTAAATAATACGCGATATCTAGAGTTTTTAGCTTGGCTAGATGTAGCATTAATTTTTTTACAGCCTTCAGGTGCTGTAGCCCATTTACCTCGCATATTCATACTAGCAATATAAACATCAAGTTTTGGAATAGATTTTTTATGACATATTTTGGTAGTTTTATTTTTTTTATAGTTAGATTTGCATCGACCTTTTACAGGTCCATATTGCGAAGGGGGAGGAGTTTCAGGTTGTGTTTTTTTAATACACATTTTAGTGGTTTTATTTTTTCTATATTTAGATTTGCATCGACCTTTCACTGGACCGTATTGTATAGGACTTTTCATTAATATATTATAATATATTAATGAATCGATTACTTAAGTTTTTACTTTTTATAACTAGTGTAATTATTTTAGTTTGTTTATTTGATTTTACACTATATGAAAATATGGATAATCAAACACCATGTGATAAATTAAATGGATGTGATAAAACAAAGATAAGTGCAGCTATTAATTATTTAAAAACTAAAGTTCCAGAAAAACTAAAAAAAAAGATAGAAAATTTAAATAGTGAAGATATTTCAGAAGAAAAATTATTTGCTATAGCAGAAGAGTTTAAAAAAATGGATCCAGATCCAAAGGATTTAGCATGTGGAGAAAAAATAGCAAAATGTTATAAACAATGATTAAATTAATATATTTACCTTACAGCAAGGGCATGTAGTTTTCCTATTTTCAAACCAGTCTTTAATGCACTCTAAATGATATGAATGTGAACATTCAAGTGTAGTAATAGCATTATTTGTATTAAATTCTTCTAAACAAATAATACATATTTCAGGTATATAAATTTTTTCAGATGAAAAGGGTTCTTCTGGTAAATGAATAGATATGGTTTCATCATCATCAATGTTTCTGGAATATTTATTATGAACGTAAATTCCAATACAAATTAACATAATAACAAATATAACTAGAATTAAAATAAGACTAATATTTGGAAAGTCTCTGTATAAATCATCATCTTGATCTTGATAATCATAGTCAGCTATATTGCCGTTCATAATACTAATATTGATGCCTTTTTAATAAAATATTAGTATATTATAATATGAAGTGGGGGTGGAATCCAATAAAAGGAGATAAGACAAATATAAAGGAATGGTTAGAAGAAGACCCAGATAATATATTGATAGTAATAGAAAATTTAAAAGTGAAACATACTGCTATATGTATAAAAAAAAGTTATTTTTTGAATCCACATATGAGAGATATATATAAATGGTGTTCAATAGGTAATAAAAGTTTAATGATAGATGAGACATATAAAGGTGTAGATTTTAGAGAGATAGGATTTTATTTAGGTGGTTATGTTTTAGTTGAAAATAAGCACTTTATTAGACAATTAACAAAAACAAATACATTTAGATTAGTAAAGGCGCATTTGCCAAAAGTAAAAATACCAATAACATTTACAGAATCTATGGTACCAGGATCGTATCAAAAAATAAAATATAAAAAAAAATATTATAATGTAAAAATTCCAGATACAGCGGTAAAAGGAAAATCGATGATTATTACTCATGAAGAAGAAAGACCTATGTTTATAAATCAAGAAAAATTAGAGTTATCTCAGATAGGATTAAAAAATTTGGTTGGAAAATTAAAATTAACTGAACGGATAATAAATATACATTTTCCAGGGGTAACAGAAGCACATTTAAATCTATCTAAAGCAAAGTTTGAGAAAGCTACAACTGAATTGCCTCTAAAAGTTGTGGTGCCGGTAATATGGTATTTTCCTTTAGACTCAGGAATTTATCAAATAAAATACCAAGCTAGTTTTAAATTTAATACATTTAAAGAATTGGAAGAAGCAACAAATTACAATATTATACTTCCAGCAACAATATATGTAAATGAATTTGATAAGAATATTCCCTATGAGCAGGAAGTGTATTTTAAAGAAGTAATAGCGCAATCATTATACGATTATAGTTTGCCTGATGGCTGGGATTCTGCGATGAATACTTATTTAAGAACAGGAGATGATTATTTTAAAACACAAGCTTTTCTAGACAATATGCGTGTGTATGGTGATCCAACATATAGACAAAATCGCAATAAAGTAGAAGCAGCACTTGCTTTAGAAAATAGTAAGAAAAAAAAAGTACTAAAGAAATTTAAAGTAGTATATAATGCAAAAGCTAAAAAAGCCGAATTAAATTCATTATTGCTTGAATTATTAAATACTTTAAAAAAGGCAAGTATAAATTATGGAATAAAACAGGTAAAAGATAAAATATTAGCAATAGATAAGTGTTTTGTAGAAGCTGCTCCTAGGGTGAGTAGTGCTATGGCGGGTCGTGTATATTTTAGAGGTATGAGAGGAAAGTATCCCTTGGAAAAGGTAGGCGATGAATTGATTTTAAAAAATTTTACGTCTGTTTCTCATGATATAAAAGTCGCCCAGGGTTTTGGCTTACAAGTGGCTCAATCATTAAAAAAAAAAAGAGAAAGCTTGTTGTTTATATGAGTTTAAATTAGCTGAAGGTATTCCCTATATAAATATGATAAATACAACAAAATTTAAACAGGAACGTGAAATTTTATTGCCGAGAGATTTAAAAGCTACATTAGTTAAGATAACAAAAAAACATGGTACTGTGCTTGTACCAATAAAAATACCTGTGCCAGGATCACAAATACCAGTTATAGAAAGACAGAGCAGATCATTTGATTTATATCATATAGTAATAGACCAACAGCATGATGATCAATTTAATTTAGAGACTGGAGATAAAAAGTTTCAGCAGGGTATTCGTGGTGCATGTAATCATTTTGAGTTAGGCAAATTAGCTGTATTAAATATTAAAGGTAAATTAAAATCCAAAACGCCATCAAAAGAAAAACCAATAGGAGAGATAGCTATGATTCCTAATGATATAGATAAAGAGCTTAAAAAACAAGAAGAAGTCTATAAAGGTAAATTACCTAAATGTCCAAAAGGAACTCGTAGAAATAAAATAACAAAAAAATGTGAGCCAGTTAAAAAGAAATCAAAGAAAGCTAGTCCAGGTTTATCAAAAACTAAAAAATCTGCCCCATCTGTATCAAAAACGAAAAAAATGCCTCTACCAATAGTAGCACCATCATGGTCTCCGTCAGATCAAGGAGGACCTTCTAGTATGATGTTTTCTCTCAATGAAGGCAAAGAGGAAGAAGAGGATGATGAAGGAAGTCCGGCAAAGTTACCATCTCCATCATTTGAGGGTGGTCCAGCAACTGTAGCATGTAAAGGATTATCTGAGGCACAGAGTAATATAACTCCAAATTGTAAATATGCGAAAGGAGCAAAGCGAAGTTTTTGCAGAACAATAAAAAATAAAAAATACTAAATATAATTAATTATTTTCTTCTTTTTCTAGTATATTTTTTGTCTTTGCACATTTTTATAATTTTATCACATTTAATGTAGTTTGCTTTTTCTTTAGATAATTTCTTTTTAAGATTCTCACAGCATTTGGTTATCATCTTACAATGCTGCTTAAACTCTGACATTAATCCAGAACCAACACAATCTTTATTGCAGCAACAGCATGATATGCATTCGCATAATTTTTCCATTATTAAACAACATTTTGTAAATTTGCATAGTTCTTCACTACAATGTGGGTGATCTTCTATGCATTCTAAAATTCGATTAATATTTTTACAACACATATGTCCTAAATCTGAACAATGTTTATTTAATGGGTATAACGCATTGCCTTTAATCATTATATATTATATTTAGAAAAATTGAAAGTTTTAGAATATTAATATTATAATTAACATGACTAGACCGTCATTAACTGCAAGAAAATGTTATTGTGCCGAAGGAGAGGAATGCTCTCTTTATTGTCATTGTGATCGATGTAGGCGATTGCCATCATTAAAAATAAATAAGGTAGATAAAGATATGTCTAGAGAAGAGATTAAGTCAGTATTAACTGCATTAAATTTGGGAGAGATTAGACAGATAGAAATAATTAAAGTAGAGAGATTAGTGGTAGTCGTAGTATATTTTGTTAAGTGGGGATATAATCATGATATGATAAGGTTAAGGGTAAAAGAGGGAAATACTGTAAAATTTACGTTTCAAGATGCATATGATATTTCTCAGACATGGATTGTAGAAAAGATAGAAAAGGAGCCTAGATGGTTTAATTATAATTGGGAAAAACAAGTAGAAGTAAAGGTGGAATTTGAGGCTCAACATTTAGATGTGACGTTTCCAGGTAGTTGTACGCCTCGAGCAGATAAAAAGACAAAAGAAGAGGTAGAGTTGGAGATTAAAAAGAGAGATATATATTATTTTATGAAAAATATATATCAAACATATGATGTAGTAAAATATGAAGAATTAATAGAAACATATGGAGAAGGGTTTATGTGGGATACAAGTGAATATGAGTCTGAGAGTGACTTTTTAGATAAATTTACTGCTGTTGAGCAATGTTATAAACAGACAAATTGGATTCCACAAATAAATTTGCATCCTAGTTTTAAGTTGGCAAAAAAAGACTATGAAGTTGTAGCTCTTGGATTACATGAGCGACCAATAAAAGATCGAGTGTATGAGCCAGAGAAAAGAGTGAAATATCTTAATATTATAGCTAATTGGACTGAATTTGGTAGCCGACCATACTGGTTATGTTCAGGATTAGTTAATATAGTATATGATAAACATGAATTTAGTGAGCAATCTCTCAAGAAATTAATTCCAAGTCATAAAAAATGTACATTATCTCAGCAGATATTTGAGAGAATTACAGATAAAGAAAATAAAAAAAAGTATTCATACAAATATCCTTTAATTTATCGACAAATACAAAAGTGGAATAAGTTAATATCAGATAGAGTGCCAAAAGAATATAATAATGGATCTTCTGTGATCGGGTCTTGTAAAATGAAATATACTCCTTATGATAGACGCCGCAAGGGTGCATGGGATGGGTTAGAAGGATGGGGAAAAGGATATTATGTAAAAGCATTTCAAAAAGAATTAATTGCTTACTTAGATAAAGAAAATTTATCTCAGTTTAATAATGGAATTGGTAATATGAATATGACAGAATATGCGTGGGAGAAAACATGGTGTAATGTTTGTACATCAGAACAAACATGTTATTTTAAAGATATTGCAATGGAAGAATTAATGGCGCGATTTTGGCTTTGTCATACAAGTGAAGTTTTAGTAAATCCAGAAAATCTAGTAGGATGTGATTCAAGAACTAGGATGTTAGTTGCAAATAGAGCGCGAATTTTATTATCAAATAAAGTAGTAAAGGTAGATGAATTAGATATACCGAGTGAATTTAGATTATATGAGGATGATGATGAGGAAGATCAACAAGAATATTACTATTGTTATTTCTGTAATAAAAAACATATTAAACCTGTTGCTTGGGATAGTTGGCAAACATTATATAATACTGTGCCGAGATGTAGTTGCCAATATCGTGAAATTACTCAAGAAAGAATTCGTGAGGTAAGAGAGAATCCTACAAAATATGTTATGTAAGTCTTTTGTTAATAAAAAATTGAAGTTATTTTTTATATTTTAATACTGTAAGATGGCTGCAGAAGCACTTTTTAAGAAATATAATTTGGCACCAGAACTTCAGTATAAAATATTTAGTTTTGCAAAAGATAATAAGGAAAGCTATGATAATGTAATGAAAGAATTAACATTAAATTATAATCAGGGGTTGTGGTGGTTGTCTAAACCTAGAGCGCATTGGGGTCCATACACGGAATTCCAGGATTATTTAGATGATCAGGTAGTATATGTGCAGGCAATATTACATGAACATATGTTGAATGAGTTATTAAGCGGATTTTGGGATTCATCTGCCTACGGCAACAGCAGTGGCGATTTCAACGGCAACTCTGATGATGAGTGGGGACCAACACAAGAAGAGATGGAGCATGATGAGCAAGAGAATTATGATCATTATTATGACCCATTTAGTTCAGATGCACTTTATGATTAATTACATATATCCTTTAATTGTTTTGAGTATTCTAGGATTAGTATTTTTTAATCGAGTCGCTCGGCGTGTTGTATTAAAAGCCTTTGTTTTTTTATCTCTTACTTTTTTTTTTAATTTGTATATATTTTTTCTAACTAAACTTTCAGCTTTCGTCCGCGGGGTATGAACTTTATCAATTTCATCTTGTATACAATTGGCTTCACATCCAGGAGAGCTAGGATATTGTCTACAGTTATTTAGGCAATACCATATATTTTCTTTAGCTCTATTTCCAGGAGAATTTTGTATTTCTGCATATCTTAAAAAGTCAGGAGGATCATACTCATTATTATAATCCCATGTAGGTAAATTATTTGCCCGAGCTTTAAGGTTTATTAATTCTCTTAAATGTTCTTCTTGTGTAATGCCCGCTCTATGTTTATGAGATTTGCGTTTACGAGATTTGCGTTTACGAGAAACGCGTTTATTTTTTTGGTTATTTCTTGATTTGCCCATTATAATATATATATATATAAAAAATAGCCTTACTCAATATATCCTTTAATTGTTTTGAGTATTCTAGGATTAGTATTTTTTAATCGAGTAGCTCGGCGTGTTGTATTAAAAGCCTTTGTTTTTTTATCTCTTACTTTTTTTTTTAATTTGTATATATTTTTTTTCATTAATCTTTTAGCTTTATGATAATGTTTTGCAGAATAGATTTGTCTTTCAGTTTTATCTATTTCGTTTTGTATACATTTGGCTTCACATCCAGGTGTGCCAGGTTTTTTTCTACATGTATTTAAGCAACGCCATAAATTATCTTTTGCCCAGTTATCTGGATTGTTTTGTATATCTGCATCTCTCAAAAAGTCGGGAATATCTGATGGTGAATTATAATTCCATGTAGGTAAATTGTCTGCTTTAGATTTTAGTTTTTTTAATTCTCTAAGATGTGTAAAGGTAAGGACACCAGCTTTATGTTTGCGTGATCTGCGTTTATTTTTCTTTGATTTACCCATTATATAATAAACACAAAAAAAAAGGTCGCCTTACTCAATAAAGAGTCGGCAGTACTAAACACATCCTTTCAGTACTCCTTTTTTTTTGGTCCTAAACCAGCTCCTGTGCCATCACTCTCTTGCGGGATTGTGTCCAGCCGCAATACTTGTCCAGTGTCATGCCTTCTCCGCTGAGTGGTTCCATCTCAAAGCGGAAGATAGACACGATGTCTGTTTGTCCCATGCGGTGGCAGCGTGCGACGGCTTGGTCTTCTACTGCTGGATTCCACCCCGCGCTGACGAAGTAGATTTCCGTGTAGTGTTGAAGATTGAGTCCTTCGCTGCCAGACATGATTTGAATGATCAACACGTCAAGAGTCATGTCCTCTAGAAGTGCCTGACGCTGGCGCTTGTTTGCGCGACCGTCATAGGTGCCGACATTTAGACCAGCTGTCAAGAGGATTCTCGAGATGGTATCGATCTCTCCTCTAAAGTGGGCGAACACGATCTTTCTGCGCGTGTTGTCCTTGCGGGAAAGGATTTTGTCACAGACAGCTCGAATCTTGCTGGTGGATTCGAGTCCTTGTTGAAGATCGTAGTCAGCATCTTGATCAGGACTGGAAAGCGCATCAGGCTGGCTGAGCACTTGCTTGATGAGTGGAGGCAGAATGCAAGCTTGTCGGGCACGCAGCAAAGCTGTGAGGACATTCTTGCGAAGTTCAGGGGTGCTGGAATGGGCTGGGCGCTGAAGAGATTTGACACTGAAATGGAAGGCACGATGGATGTCTTCTGCCAGCATTTTCTCTTCTGCGTTGCTCCAGGGCACTGTGATGAATGTTTCATCGAGCGGTTTGAGCTCGAGTGAGACACCTTGTTTAGTGCGCCGGAGCATGCTGTTCTGTGCGATCTCGGAGCAATGCTCTTTAGCATGTTGCTTCGAAAATCCCAGAATCCTGGCGAGATTGTGGAAGTCGGACAGATGGTTCTGAATCGGAGTTCCGGTGAGTAGCCAGGTGATGTCCCGTCTCAACAACTTTGCCCCGTGGTGCTTCTTGGTCCCATCGTTTCTGAGATGGTGAGCCTCATCACATATGAGACGGTTGAAGTGGAGGCGATGAAGGGGAGTGACAGGGTCTCCTTCATTCAGGGCAATGTGCCCATAAGTTGTCAAGATGATTTTCTCGGAGGAAAGGTCTCCGAGTGAGAGCTTGTGTCGTCCAGGACCATGGTACACCAGAGGCGTGATGCCAGTGATGTTTTGAATGATTGAACGCCACTGTTCGAGCAGGGCAAGGGGCAGGACGATGAGTGTCCTAGGGAGTTGGTTGACCATCATCGCCCCTACGATTTGAATAGTCTTACCAAGCCCCATCTCATCGGCGAGCAAGCCGCCTCGAACACCATGTGCAGGGGATTGGACAAGCTCTTTTTGGAGCAGCCAATGCACACCGGCGACTTGGTAGTTCTCTTGCCTCAATTGCTTGAGGCGTAGCCAGCAGAGAAATCGCTCAAGGGCGCACTCTTCTGGGATGTAGTCCTCCAAGTGAAGCTTCACTTGTTGGCTGGACCCCAACCGTAAGGTCGGAGTCGGAAGGGAGAAATTGAGTAGGAAAGGCATGGGTTGCTGGATACGAAAACTAAAGCGATATGTCTCTTGTTCAGTTCAGTATACAACGTCTTCTACCTTTGAGAAAAAATGACTTTCAATTTTATAGGAGGGATTCATACTTTTAGGTATGCATGAAGTA
>VMHT01137851.1_pt1 | contig 28653 bp, 19 predicted proteins | sample 4693611 | NCBI WGS metagenome assembly VMHT01 (sample SAMN12280063, study PRJNA550983) | marine metagenome | isolation source: seawater sampled from same location over 5 years 0.02-0.2 micron viral filtrate | place: USA: collected off the coast of southern California halfway between the port... ... | reverse complement strand
GCAACTGATGCAGCCATGGCTAAATACCAGCGACTTCTGCGTTTATAACGGGTGAATTCGTCTGCAGACTGCTGCCATATTAGCTTGCTTGCGAGATCCTCTGGTACATCGACTTTCAATGCTTGCTTTAATTGCTTATCTAACTGCTTTTGTTCATTCCAGAAACTGCGTTTACTTTCATCCGCTTTTGCCGCTTCTACAACATCACTGTCAGTCGTTTCTGGATCGGCGTAGATACGACGCCTAAATTCTAACTCATCCATTTACACGACCTCTCTGTTCATTTTGCTTCTCTAATGCCTCTTTTAGCTGATTCCTCGCTCTGAAAAGGCGAGTCATTACCGTGTTCTTGTTAAGCCCTAACTGGTTGGCGATCTCTTCGCCACTAAAACCGAAAATCAACTGGAGTATTAAGGGTTCACGATACTCCACACTCAATCCACCTAATAGTCGCTGAAGCTCTCTATCTTTCAAGTCCCCATCTGCATGCTGTGTGTCATCTTGAATATGGCAATCATCAATATCTACTGTGTCGAACTGTTTGCGTTCAAACCGACGGGCGTTTTCGCGGCGAAGAATGGTAATTAACCATGACTTTGCTGCTTTTTCATCATTTAGGGCGTCTAATGAGCGCCAAGCACGTAAAAAGGTTTCCTGAACAACATCTTCAGCAATGCTCTGGTCTTTGATAAGCCAAAATGCATAGCGGTAGATGTCGGCGTGAAATGCCTTTACTAATGCTTCATATCTTTGGTGTTTTGCTTTCATACCCGATAAGACCTGAGCATTATCAGATTTATTTCGCCCAAACATAAAAAAATCCAAAAACTTAATTTTTTCTCACTATGGCATAAAAAACGCGCCATTTCGTTAGCCGAAAGGCGCGTTTTCATTTTATTTCCAGTGATCAGAGCACCTAGTTCGAAAAACTAGGTACGTTTTTGGGAAGTAATCCAAGCATTAATGTTTTCTTCTAAAATAGAAAGTGGGACTGGACCGTACTTCAATACCTCGTCATGGAAGCCTTTCCAATCAAACTTGTCACCAAGTTCAGCTTGGGCATGCTCTCTAAGTTCCATAATTTTCAGTTTACCAATCATATAGGCCGTAGCCTGACCTGGCATAGCAATGTAGCGCTCAATGGCTTTTTGCGCGTCGTATTTAGGGTTTGGCGTATTTTCAACAAGGTAATCTACGGCTTCTTCACGCGTCCATTTTTTCGCATGAATACCCGTATCAACCACAAGTCTGCAAGCGCGCCAAAGTTCCATGGCTAGACGACCGAAATCAGAATAAGGGTCTTTATAAAAGCCCATATCTTTTGCAAGTTCTTCTGTATATAGGCCCCAACCTTCTGTGTATGCGGTAAAGCTCAAGAATTTCTGGAATTGAGGTACACCTTCTAGCTCTTGTGCAATAGCGCGCTGCATGTGGTGACCTGGGATGCCTTCGTGATACGCCAGCGCCTCTAACTGATAAGTAGGCATTGCTTTCATGTCATAAAGGTTTGCGTAATAAATACCTGGGCGGCTGCCATCTTGCGCCGGGCTTTGATAAAACGCCTTGCCCGCAGACTGTTCGCGGAATGCTTCAACCCGTTTAACAATCATGGGCGCCTCTGGAAGAATACCGAAGTATTCAGGGATAGCTTCTCGCATGTCGTCTATGGCTGTTTTCGCCATATCAAGGTATTGCTGTCTACCTTCATCTGTTGAAGGTAGATAGAATTGCTCGTCTTCACGCATGAAAACGAAAAACTCTTGAAGGGTGCCTTCAAATTTCACTTGTTTCATAATGTCGCGCATTGCATCGTGTATGCGCTCTACATTGTCTAAGCCAATTTGATGGACTTCTTCAGCGGTTAGGTCTGTAGTGGTAAACCAGTTTAGACGATTCTGATACCACTTATCACCATTTGGTAAGCGCCACACACCGTCGCCTTCAGGCGTTACTTCTCTTTGATGGGCGAGTTCTTCGATAAACTTCTCGTATGACGGCATGACTGAAGTTACCAAAGCGGCTTTCGCTTCACCTAATAACGTCGTTTTTTCCGCCTCTGTAATATCCAGGCTATTTACTTTATTTTGAAAATCTTCCCAGATAGTTGAAGGTATTTCGCTAGAATCAAACGGTGCGCCGGTAATCACGTTTTTTGACGCATCAATCATTTGATCGTAGGCCCATGCAGGGGGGAATACGCCGGCTTTTTCGCGAACTTTCATTTGTTCGATAACTTGATCAAAGTACGTACGTACATTGTCTAGTCGTCCAATGTAGGCCTTAGCGTCCTCTTTACTCTTTACGCTGTGAATGTTGATAAGGAAGCTAGGCACTTGTGTATGCGCGGCGCGGAACTGATGTACAATGTAACGGTGATGTCGAAATTCGTCGTTAGCTAAATCGCGCTCAATACCTAGTTTGTACAGGCGCAAGCTTAGTTGTTCCTGTTCACTTAACTTACTGGTGTCAAAACTATTAAGCTTTTCTAGTCGGTTTTTGGCGATGGCAATGCGAGCATCAGCTTCTTCGTCACTGATGTCATCCCATTTGTCATAGTCCCATTTTTTACCCAAGTAACTTTGAAATAATGGCGAACGCTTAAGATCTTCTTCAAAAGTACGTTCGAAGAACGCATTAAGGCGCTCTGATTCAGACTGCCCGGCTGGCTGTTCTGTTTTAATAGGTTCTGGCGCTGTTTTAGCGGTTTCACTTGCAGGAGAGCAAGCCGTAAGCGTGGTAATGGCCAACGCAATTGGCGTTAGCTTTACTAGTGTTTTCTTCATTATATTCCCCGTCGCGTTTAATTGATTATTTTTATAAGCTAAAGCTTCTAAGGTTAATAAGCCTTAAAGAGGACAATAAGGCTCAAAGGCTCGACTGTTTCTCGAACGCAATCATTTCTGTTACGAAGCCCTTGTCACTGTGATTTAGCTAGTTGCAAGGGCTTTCATTACGCAAATTCTAGTGTATTGGCAAATGAAATGCGTTTTATGAAGCAGGATATAAGGCAGATAGCGTGTTATTGTTCCCTTCACTTTTTCGCTTCCATTCGCTGCGGGCAAGCTTAGCTTCATGTGAAAGTTTATCTAAAGCTTTCATGACCTGTTTAGATTGGGTGTTAGCGTCAGCTTTATTGGCTGAAAAGCGCAGTGCATAGAGCTCATTAACACTAGCGTTGATTCCTTCAAACTGCGAAAGTTGCGCTTTACCCGAAGTTAACGCGTTTATCCACTGCTTAAGAGCAGGCGTAAGTAAACGTGTGTCCTTTGCCTTTATTACTGACATTAGGTTTTGAAACTGTGCTTTTTCATCCCACTGAGCATAAGAGTGGAGGCGCTGTGCAGAACCGGTTTTGTTAGTGATCCCAACTCCCATAAACTGAGCCTGTTTAAGCTTTCTGTAGGTAACTAACCATCCTGTAAGCGCAATGATGAACAGCACAAGTAGTGCACCAGTTACCATCCGATTAAGCTGGGTATTTTCGTCAGAATTGACTTCACCTGAAGCGCTGTCTAATGGTTTACCCTCATTGCTAGCACTAGCGTTAGGCTGTGTTGCAGTTGATGGTATATCGTTTTGAATATCTTCATTGCTTGCACTACTCATTGATGGAGTGTCTAAGCTATTCGGAGTATTGGCATTATTTGCGCCGCTCGCTGGCGCTACCGTAATTGAACGAGCGGGAATAGTGGCATACTCAGTTTGCTGAGTAAGCGTATTAAACCAAGGGATAGTAATTTCAGGTAAGACAAAGTTACCAGGCTGCGTTGGAATGATCGCCAGCGACGTTTGGCGCTGTGAAATTAAGCTCTGGTCTTTTTCGACTGTCGTAGTATTAGATTGATCAGGGTACAGCTTAAAGTTTGGCGGATAAAACTCAGGAATATCAGGAAGCTGCTCTTCTACTACGCCCAATGCGGTTAGCGTAACAATACGGGTGACTGGTTCACCTGCTACAAAACTATCACCTTGTGGCCATTCTTCATCCACTCGCACCATTTCAGAAGGCAACCAAGGGTAATCAATCCCCTGAGGAATGGGCTTAATGTTCACCGTAATGTCGGGCCCAACCCGATTAATTTGCTGGGTGCGGTTGAAGAAGCCAAAACGTTGGTTAGTATTGGCAGCCATAACTTCGCCAGTGAAAATAGGGCCTCTTAGCGTAAATTCACCGGATGCTTGAGGCACAACAGCAAATTGACGCTCTATAATCTGATACCGTCTTCCATTTACTATATCTGTATACTGTTTATCTTCTCCTAGCTGGGTGATTTCCGCATTTTGCATTTCTGGCGCTTGTAGGCTGCCGCGCTCAATATTGCTAGAAAGAAACAGCTTAACCGTGTAAAGCAGCTGTTGATTTAAATAGGCCTCTTTTACGTCGATGTCAGTGGTAACAAAATAGTCTCGGGCGACATTACTTTGTTCTTGAACCGGAATAACTTTGACCTGAATAGGTTGGGTAGATTTTCCCTCAATGGTTAGTGAAGGAATGGTGAACGTGCCTTCCTTACGAGGAAATAACGTAGTGGTCCAAACGGTGGTGCGCTTGGTGTCGAAATTGACAATTGAGGTTTGGCTACTTACTGATGTTCTTCCGACCACAAAGTCTTTAAGCAGGGGAGAGCTGTCGAATGCATCTCTGTCCGCGCTGCCGTCTGCGGTAACCGTTAAGCGAATGGCTTCATCCAACATGACAGGGTTTCTATCAATGGTGGCTTCCAGCGAATTTACATCGGCATAAGCCGCCGTACTTAAGAGTAGGGTTAATAAAAAAACTATAAGTGTAGATTGTAATAAGGCTCTCATCTACCAATCACTCCGGTTTGAAGGCATACGTTGACGCTGACGTTTTTGTGCTTCTAATTGCATTTTTCGTTTTAGTAGGAATGCAGGGTCGTCTGGCACGCGGCGCATTAAACTCTCCATTCGCTGCAGCTCTTCTTTTTCTGCGTCGGTAAGCTCGGCCTCTTGACCTTGCATTGCCTGTGCTTCCTGCTCTGCTTGTTGTTCGTCTTTTTGTGCTTGCGCGCTGTCACCTTGATCAGACTCTTCTTGTTCTGCATTTTGCTGCTGAGAGTCTGATGACTCGTTCCGACTGTTCATCTCGGAATCATCAGGCTGTTGTGAGTTATCTCCGCCACTTTGCTGTTCATCGTTAGCTTGGCTTTGGTCAGACTGTTGACCCTCATTATCGTCTTGCTGACCATTCTGCTCGTTTGAACCTTTCTGATTGTCCTGGTCACCTGATTGCCTGTTGTTATCAGAGTTATCAGAGTTATCAGAATTATCAGAGTTATCAGAGCTATCTTGGCCATTATCCTGCGAGTCACTCTGTTCGCCATCATCGCCATTTTCGTTCTGGTTTTGATCCTGATTTTGCTGTTGCTGCTGCTTCAGCAAATCCTCGACAATCTTTTTGTTGGTTCTTGCATCGTCGAAATCGGGGGCTTCGCTCAACGCCTGCTCATATTTCTTAATAGCGTCTTCAAGTTTACCGAGTTTTGCCAGTGAATTGCCTTGATTGTATAGACTCTCGGCACCAGGAATGCTTTTGAAGGCATTTAATGCACCTTCGTAGTCACCTGATTTATAAAGTGATGATGCTTTCCAAGTGTCGTCATTAAACTGATTAACGGCGTCTTTGTACTTGCCTCTTTGATAGCTGTTTAATGCTTCTTGGTTGTCATTCATAAATGGCGTTTGCCACCATGAGAGTGAATCAGGTTTATTTGCCATCTCTAGAGTATCTTCTGGTGCGCCTATGCCTTGTGACGTGCCAGCAATTTCTGAGGGTTGGGCACGTTGCAAAGCATGGGCGTTTTTAATCATAGAGGGGCTAAGTAAACCCACCAACACGATGAAAACTAACCCGCGTTTGAATGCAAAGGCGGCAAATGGAAGAAGTATAAGTAGCAAGTAAGGTCCAACTTCTTTCCACTGGTCTCCTTGTAAATTACTCTCTTCTTCGTTCTCTTCGCTGTCGCTTTTATCAAGCAGAGATACCGAGGCGAGGGCATCAATGTCGGTGTCGTTTGATGTAAAGGATTCAAAGCGTCCGCCGCTCGTTTTAACCACGCCTTTCACTGCGCCTTCGTTTAACTTGGGTATAACGATGCTGCCGGTGAAGTCTTTTAATAGCTCGCCGCTTTGCTGGCGGATAGGCGCGCCTTCAGATGTCCCAACGGTAAGTGCATTTACTGTAAAAGGAATAGAAGCCACATACTCTTGAAGCTCTTGTTGTTGTTCTAACTCTATTCCGTCAGTAATCCAGTAGATCATGCCTGAGTTATATCCGGCATTCGTGAGAAGCTCTGACGCACTCTCTATACCTAGGAGAGGGTCGCTGCCCGGAACGGGCATAATTTCCGGTGACAGGCTAGGGATTAGGGTTGTGATATTTCCTGCGTCTTCGGTTAAGGGGCTAATGACAAACGCATCGCCAGCGTAAGCAACCAAGCCCATTTCACCTTCACCAATAGCGTTGACTAGGTCTATCGCTTTATATTTAGCGCGAGTTAGCCTGTCTGGCGTCATATCGGTAGCGCGCATTGAAAGCGACATATCTATGACAATAACGTGTCCCATTTTTAACTGGTATACCGGCTGCGGCAGGCGCTCCCACGTTGGGCCAGCGAGTGCTATCACACTTATAATCCACACAAAAGCAAGCATCCACATTGGAGGTTTTGCGCCCATTTCGTTTTTTCCAATCACCATGTATTGATATAGGTGAGAAGGGATCACAGATTGCCAGCCAGATTGCTTAGCCGTGGTTTTTCTAATTAAAAACACAAGCAGCATCAGGGGAACGAGCGCGATAAACCATTCGGGGCGTAAAAAATGAAATTGGTTTAAGAAGTCGAATTCCATTACTTCGTCTCCCTATTTGTTTGAGCTGCTTGTATAGAATCAGCTGAGTTCGGGTGTTGCTGGGACGAGTTAATTCGTCTTTGTGCGAACCAACGAAATGTTGATAAAAGAATCGTCAAGAATGCCCATAGTGCTGACAGTAATATTGCCGCACCAAGGGGATAGTAAAACAGTGCGCTCAATGGACGCATCTTACGCGTTTCACCTTCAATAGGCTCAAGCGCGTCAAGTTGTTGATAAATAGCTTGAAGTTCCTGGGCATTTCGAGCCCTAAAATATTGGCCGCCAGTGCTAGTCGCAATGTCGGTTAACATGCCTTCATCAAGTTCTTGCGATGGGTTTATTTGTCGGCTGCCGAAAAAGCTCTGGATCAGCATTTTATCTGCGCCCACACCTATAGTGTAAACCTTCACACCCTTACTAATTGCCAACTCTTTCGCCTGTTCGGGTGTAATATTCCCTGCAGTATTTTGCCCATCGGTAAGAAGAATTAAAACGTTATTAGACTCTTCCCGTTCGTCAAAGCGCTTCACCGCTAAACCTATCGCATCGCCAATAGCCGTCTGTTCGCCAACCAACCCAATGACAGCTTCACTCAGAAGTGTAGAAACAGTATCTCTGTCATAGGTAAGCGGCGCTTGAACGTACGCGGTATCTGCAAATAAGATAAGGCCAATTCTGTCGCCAGCGCGACGCTGAATAAAGTCATAAACCACCGACTTAGTCATGGTTAAACGGTTAACTTGTCGGCCATTTAGCTGCATGTCATCTATCTTCATACTGCCAGACAAATCCACCGCTAACATCATTTCTCGACCTTCGTTCGGTATGCTGACAGGCTCTCCTAACCATTGAGGGCGCGCGGCAGCCATTACTAGCAGCAGCCATATCAAGCTACTTACCACTAGCGGAACTTTGGTTTGTTTCAATTGGGTTTGCTCTGACACATCACCAGGTCGCAAATTAGGAACCCGCAGTGCAGCCATGGGCATGTCTTGTGCTTTTCTAGAAAGCAGGCGTACGATAATAGGCAAGGGGAGTACGAAAAAGACCCACCACCAAGCAAAGTTAAGCATGATGCGGCTCCTTGGTTTGCTTATCATGAGCGCTACCATCGTTTAGACCGCCATCATTCACACCGCCGTAAGCCCCCTTGTTTTTTGGCAGTTTGGCTTTTAAAAGCCAGTTTTTTACTGCCCCTTTGCAGGTTTCAAAATCACTAGGGTTGGGGGTGGCTTGATAAACATTACTTACTAACAGACCTAAATCACTTTCAAGTTTACTATCACTACTTTTCAATGCAGAGGTTAAGAACGCTTGCCACTGTTTACCGTATAACCCGGCTACTTGCTGAGTTGGGTAATAGCTCATCGCCGTGCGTTTTAGAATTGAGTTTAACGCCACGGGCCAATTGCTTTGTTGTGCTGAAATCGATTCAAGTAAGGCTAAAGCTTGCTTACGCGCCTTGTTGTGACGTATGTGAGCAGTGATCGCTTTATATAGGCAAAATAGGGCTAGTAAGACTACTGCGATAGCGACCCACCAACCCCAATCTAATGGCCAAATGTTGACCTCTGTAGGTACGTGTATATCGCGCAGTTGAGCAAGTGGGTCTTGCTGCTGAGGGGGCACTGGTATTTGATTTGCCGGCGGCATCGATTGAGCAGCTGATTTTGTGTAACTAGATAGAAAGTTTGATAAAAAATGGGTTGAAAAAATAGTGCTTTGCATTAATTAAGCTCCAACCGTTGTTCTTGTTGCATACTTTGAAGCTGTTCGTCTAGGGGAAGACCCGCTGAAACACTGAATCGAGCGATATTGTTTTTGCGCAAGGTGCTATAAATCGCGCTGTTGTGTTCACTGCGCCATTTTTGATATTGCTGTTGCTCGGTATTGTCGCCTAACACCCAGCGTTGTTGGTTTCGGCCATCAGAAACGCTGACGGTTTGTAATGAACTGGTTTGTGGCAAGGCGTGTTCTATTGGATCGTTAATTACGATAGCCCTCACTTCACAGTGTCGTGTTAAGTGACTTAAGTGTTGAATAGCTTGGGTACTTAAATGCTGAAAGTCTGACACGAGATAAACCAAGCTCCCCGGCCTTGCTAGTCGTCTTGCCCTAGCACACGCATCGGCAAAAGCTTGTTCGTCTTTGACTTTGTCCGGCTTAGATTGCGCGCTCTGTTCGTGCAATGCCATTAGTTCATGACACACGTGCAACACGGCTTTTTTGCGTGTTAGTGGTTTAATTTCTTTGTGTTGTTGCTGATTAAATACCAGCGCGCCGACTTTATCGCCGCGAGCGGCAGCAGACCAGCTTATTAATGAAGATACATGCGCGGCTTGCACCGCTTTAGTAAGCAGTTGCGTGCCAAATGCCATTGAGGGTAGGTAGTCACAGAATAGAAAAACCGGGCGCTCTCGCTCTTCCCGATACACTTTAGTGTGAGTTTTACCCGTGCGCGCAGTAACGCGCCAATCAATAGCGCGAATATCATCACTGGGCTGATAATGCCGGGCCTCATCAAACTCCATGCCTCGGCCTTTGTGCTTGGTGAGATAACTTCCAGCAAGTTTAGCTTGTGGCATACGTTTAGGCGCCAAACTAAACAGCTTAGCTAACTGCTGGTAGCGTAATAATTCTGCTGTAGACAACGAGACGCCATTACTTTGCAGCTTGTTTAGCTGCGCTTGTACATTCACCATAGCTTAAGGGACTGCGACAGTTGCAACAATCTTATCAAGTACGTCGTTAATCGTTACGCCTTCAGCCTCGGCTTGATATGACAGAATAATTCGGTGGCGAAGCACGTTGTGAACCACAGCTTGAATATCATCAGGACCAACAAAATCTCTGCCGCTAAGCCATGCGTGAGCGCGTGCACAGCGATCTAGACTGATGGTTGCTCGAGGGCTTGTTCCCATCGCTATCCACTGGCCTAATTCCGCGTCAAAATTTGCAGGCTGACGTGTGGCCATAATCAATTGAACTAAATACTGTTCTAACTCAGGCGCCATATACAAAGACAACGCTTCTTTACGCGACGTAAAAATATCGTCTTGAGTTAGCGTTGGTGGCGTAACAGGCGGTTCTGAGATGGCTTCACCTCGCGTTAAACGCAATATCTCTAATTCTGTCTCGGCGCCAGGATAATCGATGTCCACGTGCATTAAGAATCGGTCTAGCTGTGCTTCAGGTAGTGGATAAGTTCCTTCCTGTTCTAGCGGGTTTTGCGTTGCCATTACTAAAAATAGCGGAGGAAGAGGGTAGGTTTTACTGCCTACCGTAATTTGACGTTCCGCCATGGCCTCAAGCAAAGCCGATTGCACTTTTGCTGGTGCGCGGTTGATTTCGTCGGCTAGCACTAAGTTATGAAAAAGCGGCCCTTTTTGAAAAACAAACTCACCGGTTTCGGGGCGGTATATGTCTGTACCGGTTAAGTCGGCAGGCAAGAGGTCAGGGGTAAATTGTACGCGATGAAAGTCGCCGTCAATACCATTAGCAAGTGCATTTATTGCGCGTGTTTTTGCAAGCCCAGGAGGACCTTCTACCAAAAGGTGGCCGTCGGCCAAAAGAGCGATAAGAAGGCTTTTGGTTAACGCGTGCTGACCAATAATCTGCTGGTCTAAATAAGCGTGTAACTGTTGAAATTGCGCTGCTGCCATAATGCAAAATTTCCGTTTGAGTTCTCGTTATCAGAAAGTGTCATTTGAACGATAGATTTATTAAATACCTTACAAAGTGATCGCTTAGCTAAAAAGTAAATTACATATTAATTTAGATAGCTCTAGCCCGTCACAATGACACAAAACAGACTTTCATTTCCATATAAGGTTCATTCTATCTTTCTTCAAGTCGTCAAACAGTAATAAAAATGCGATATGCGGTTGGATGCAAAGCAAGCTTTTTAAATTTCGATAGCATAAAACGGTCAAAATTTGTAAACAGGGCAAACTTTAGTTTCATTTATATTGCCCTTAACCCTGCATTATTTGCTATTTTGTTCATTGTTTGTAAAAATCGGGTTTATTACAGGTCAGACCACTTTGGGGCGATAAGCTCAAACGGAAGTCGGTCATTAATTTAGGTGCATTATGGCAACAAAACAATCAGTTACTACCCGAGAGGGTGATCGCATCGCCATTGTCGCGGGGTTGCGTACTCCGTTTGCGAAAATGGCTACATATTTCCACGGTGTTCCGGCTGTTGATCTAGGTAAAATGGTCGTAAACGAACTTCTCGTTCGCCATGGTGTTCAAAAAGAATGGGTTGACCAGGTTGTCTACGGTCAAGTAGTACAAATGCCTGAAGCGCCAAACATTGCGCGCGAAATCGTGCTTGGCACGGGCATGAATATTCATACCGACGCTTACAGCGTATCTCGCGCATGTGCGACGAGTTTTCAATCTACGGTTAACATCGCAGAAAGCATGATGGCTGGTACGGTACAAGTAGGTATTGCTGGTGGTGCTGATTCAACGTCGGTATCACCTATTGGGGTATCTAAGAATCTTGCACGTGCGCTAGTAGATTTACAGAAAACCAAGACCTTGGGTCAAAAGCTAAACATCTTTAAGCGCTTAAGCTTAAAAGACTTAGCGCCAGTACCTCCTGCTGTAGCTGAGTACTCTACAGGTTTGTCGATGGGACAAACGGCGGAGCAAATGGCGAAAACGCATCAAATTTCTCGTGAAGAGCAAGACAAGCTTGCACATCGCTCGCACAGCCTAGCCGCTGAAAGCTGGGAAGCAGGTAAGCTGTCTAGCGAAGTGATGACCGCTTATGCAGAACCGTATAAAGGTGCGCTTGAGCGCGACAACAACGTACGTTTCGATTCTAAGCTTGAAGGCTATGCGAAACTGCGCCCAGTTTTCGATAAAAAGTATGGTTCGGTAACAGCTGCAAACGCTACACCGCTTACCGATGGCGCTTCTGCAGTGCTTATGATGACAGAGAGCCGAGCGAAAGAGCTAGGTTATACGCCGCTTGGCTACATTAAGAGCTACGCGTTTTCGGCAATCGACGTGTGGGAAGACATGCTAATGGGACCGTCGTACGCGACACCTATAGCGTTAGATCGCGCAGGTATGACGCTTAACGACCTAACCTTGATTGAAATGCACGAAGCGTTCGCAGCGCAAACCTTGGCAAACGTTAAGATGTTCGCAAGTGACAAGTTCGCTAAAGAGAAACTTGGCCGCGACAGAGCGACGGGCGAAATTGATATGGACAAATTCAACGTGATGGGGAGTTCAATTGCTTATGGTCACCCGTTTGCTGCTACCGGTACACGTATGATCACGCAAATGCTTAACGAACTAAATCGTCGTGGCGGTGGTACAGGTCTATTGACTGCATGTGCTGCGGGTGGTCTTGGTGCCGCAATGATTGTGGAGACAGAATAATATGAGTCAGGAACAAGATATGACAAATGAAGTTCAGCCAACATCAGGTGCATTTACGTTAACCAAGCAAGATAATGGCGTTGCTATTCTTAGCATGGACGTACCTGGCGAGAGCATGAATACGCTTAAAGCTGAATTTGGCGATGAAATATCTGCCATGCTTGACGACATTGAGCGTGACAGCAGCATTAAAGGTGTTGTATTAACGAGTGGCAAGCCAAGCTCATTCGTAGCAGGTGCCGATATCACCATGCTAGCAGCTTGCAAAACCGCTGAAGACGCTACAACTATCGCCGCTGGCGGCCAAGCTATTTTTGATAGAATCGAGAACATGAAGGCTACTTTCGTTGCGGCTATCCATGGCCCAGCGTTAGGTGGTGGTTTAGAGCTTGCGCTTGCATGTCACTATCGCGTATGTACCGATTCACCTAGTACTCAGGTTGGTCTACCGGAAGTGCAACTTGGCTTGTTGCCAGGCAGCGGTGGTACACAGCGCCTTCCACGCCTAATTGGCATTCAGCAAGCAATGAAAATGATGCTTACTGGCTCACCAGCACGTGCCAAACAAGCTAAAAAGTACGGCATTGTTGATGAAGTGGTGCCACACAGCGTGCTTTTGAAGGTAGCTGAACAGTTTGCGCTTAAACGCAAACCAGAACGTGAAGCGCCGCAAAAGAGCGTAATGGACAAAATGTTAGAGAAGACCGGCCCAGGCCGAAACATGATGTTCAAAAAAGCGCGGGAAGCGACGTTTGCCAAAACTAAAGGTAATTATCCAGCGCCAGGTTACATTATTGATGTAATTGAAACGGGCATGAACGAAGGGATGAAAGCTGGGCTTAAAGCCGAAGCTGAAGCCTTTGGCAAGCTTGTAATGACGCCGGAGTCTTTTCAGTTACGTCAGATTTTCTTCGCTACGACAGAAATGAAGAAAGAAAACGGCGTTGAAGGTGTGAAACCTGAAAAAATGAAGAAAGTCGGTGTGCTTGGTGGCGGTTTAATGGGCGGTGGTATTGCCTATGTAACGTCTACCAAAGCAGGTGTACCTGTCCGTATCAAAGATGTGCGTGCTGAAGGCATAGCCAATGCAATGAAATATAGCTATGACATCTTAAACAAAAAGGTGAAGAAGCGTTTCATGCGCAATAGTGAAATGCAGAAACAGTTAGCGCTTCTTACCGGTACGCTAGATTATAGCGGTTACCAGGATGCCGATATCGTTGTTGAAGCGGTTTTTGAAGATTTAGATCTTAAGCAAAAAATGGTGGCGGATATTGAAGAAAACTGCAAAGAAAGCACGATCTTCGCGTCCAATACATCGTCTATTCCTATTACACAAATTGCAGCTAAGGCAGCACGTCCTGAAAATGTGATTGGTCTGCATTACTTTTCGCCAGTAGACAAAATGCCATTGGCCGAAGTAATTGCTCACGATAAAACGTCTGACCAAGTCATTTCATCGACAGTTGAATTTGCTAAAAAGCAAGGCAAAACGCCGGTAGTTGTTAAAGACGGTGCGGGTTTCTACGTAAACCGTATTTTAGCGCCGTACATGAATGAAGCGGCAAACCTCATTCTTGACGGTGAGCCTATTGAGCACATCGATAAGTCATTGGTTAAGTTTGGCTTCCCTGTAGGCCCTGTGAAACTACTTGATGAAGTGGGCATTGATGTTGGTACTAAGATTATCCCATTCCTTGTAGAGGCGTTCGGCGAGCGCTTCACTGCGCCAAGTGCTTTCGATAACGTACTTGCAGACGGCAGAAAGGGTAAGAAAAACCAAAAAGGGTTTTATTCTTATGAAGGCAAAAAACCAGGTAAAGAAGTGGATGAATCAATCTACGAATTACTTGGGCTATCGCCTTCTGCCAAACTAAGCGAAAAAGAAGTTGCTGAACGCTGTGTATTAATGATGCTTAATGAAGCAGCGCGCTGTTTAGACGAAGGCGTTATCCGTAATGCCCGCGACGGCGACATTGGCGCTATCTTCGGTATTGGTTTCCCTCCATTCTTAGGCGGCCCGTTCCGCTATATGGATACACTGGGAATTAAACACGTTGTTGCTCGTTTAAACCATTATGCTACTGCTGTAGGTGATAAATTTGCACCTGCTGAAGTGTTAGTAAGAATGGCAGAAAACGATCAAAAGTTTTACAGCTAAGTTTATAAAATGTTAAAAGCCGGGCATTGCCCGGTTTTTTTATGTCTAATGGGTATTTTTGCTGGTTTATTGTTCTATTTTGGGTAGAATTCCTGCGGTTAAAAAATGAACGTGTCAAATTGTTGGCGTCAATTATCAGTAAGTTAAATTGAATAATTGATGGGGATAAGTAAACCCACGTAACTAGGTCAAACAGGCGGAGGCAGTGTGATTTCACTCGTAGTATTAAGCGTTATCTTTTCTCTATATTTTTATGTAGAAGCGTTTACATGGGGAATGAGCGCTAAAAAGTGGGCGATAGCGGGTTTTGTGTTAGGCCCAATCTTACTACCCATGTTTTCTATCTCTCGCCATATACATTGGCGAAATGCAGTAGGGTTCAATAACCTTTATATTTCTGCGTAGTCTTTCCTAGCGGTCTGCTAAAATAAGCAAGAGGGGCGTAAAAGGCAGGTATAAAAAAAAAGAGAGCGTTGCTCTCTTTTTTTGGAAATACTGTGCTTCAGATTAGAAGCCAACGCCGTAGCCACCACCAGATTGTGGCTTAACATACTCTGGTTGAGAGATGGTTTCTTTTTGCGACTCAGGAGCTTGTTTAGCGCCTTCTTGCTTGTCGGCAGCAACTGGGGTAGCGGTAGAAAGTACTAGTGCAACTGCGTACTCTTTTAACATGTTAATTTCCTCTGATTATTTTGAACGAACAAACAAAACCGATTTTTTATATTTGTCATCGGTACTTAATACTTAGCCAAATGCGTGCCAGAAATAATGTTTTTTTAAAATTTCCTTTATATTCAATGGTTTATAGTTTGTTTTTGGTGCAGGGATTTATCGGCGTTCATAAGCGCCATTTTAATGGCACTAAAGTCTAATAAACTAAGGTTGAATAGGCATGACTTTGCCTAAAGCTGCAATGAGTGGCGTCAAGGAGGGGAAAGCAAACGCCCTATACGCGAGTAAAAGGTAAGGGCGGTTAAAAATTGGAGTGGCCGAGCAGCGTATGAAGCTTTTGATTCTCGGTGAGAAGCTTCTCGAAGCGCTCTGCATTTAATGGTCGGCTGTACAAGAAGCCTTGCAACATCTCACAATCGTAGCGACGTAAAATATCTAGCTGAGCTTCTTCTTCAACGCCCTCAGCTACAACTTTTAAGCCTAAATTGTGGGCGATATTTATAATGGCAGCCGCCATATGACGATCTACATTACTTTTTGCAATATCGTCAATAAATGCTTTGTCAATTTTTAGCGTGTTTAGCGGGAATCGCTTTAAGTAGGCTAGGGACGAGTAACCTGTACCGAAATCGTCTAGCGCTAGGTGAATACCTCTTTCGCGAAGGCGAGTCATCATTTGAAGGCCGTTTTCAGGACTTTCCATTAGCGTACCTTCAGTTATTTCGCACTCTAAATGTAGTGGTGACAAACCAATATCGCTTAAGATCTTGTTTATTCTATCGTCTAAGTCAGATAGCTCGAACTGCTTTGCAGAAATATTAACGGCTACACGACCACTAAACAAACCTTGGTTTACCCAGCGTTTGGTATCTGCACAAGCCTTTCTTAGCACTTGTTCACCAATTTCTATAATTTGACCCGTTTGTTCTGCCAGAGGGATAAATTGCCCAGGGCTTACTATGCCCTTTTGGGGGTGCTCAAAACGCACCAAAGCTTCCATGCTGACTAGCTTACCTGAGGCTATATCAACTTTCGGCTGGTAGTAAACCGTAAACAAGTCATCTTTAATACCTTGTCTTATCAGGTTTTCGATTTGCAGTTGCCTAACGGCGTTTTGATTCATCTCTCCGCTAAAGAACTGGTAGCTGTTACCGCCATTGTTTTTAGCGAAATACATGGCTGTGTCGGCGTTTTTCAGCATTTCTTGGGGAGAAGTGCCGTCGTCAGGGAAGAACGCGATACCAATACTGGCACCCAATACAAACTCTTGCTTATTAATGATAAAGGGGCGAGATAGTGTGTCTAATAGGTTCTGTGCGTAATGCGTTACCGTGTGGATATCGGCATTGTCTTCCATTAACACACTAAATTCATCACCACCTAAACGATAGCAGGTCGCACTCTTACCCGTAATTCTCTGTAAGCGCTTTGCTATTTGTTTAATTAATATATCGCCCGTTTGGTGACCTAAAGAATCGTTTATTTTCTTAAAGTTATCCATATCCAAACAGAGCAGAGTATGTTGTGCTCCTTTCCGCACCAAGTTCTGGTGGCTAGCTTGGAAGAACGAACGATTCGGAAGCTCTGTGAGCGGGTCAGTATTAGCTAGTTTCAATAGTTCTTTTTCAGTACTTTTTCGTGACGTGATATCACTAAATACGCCTACAAAATGGCTTATTTTTCCGTCATCGTCATGGACGGCGTCTATATTTAATTCCATTTCATAGCGCTCGCCGTTCACTCGCACACTTTCTACTTCACCTGACCAGTTACCTTTCGCTTTTAGCGTTTTCTTAATTTCTTCGGTAAACGCGTCTGGATATAGATGGAAATGCATATAGCTTGCTAATGCTTGATCACGGGTTTCGCCGGTGTAACCGCAATATGCATTGTTTACACTTATGAATTTAAATTGGGTATTGGTTATGAATACACCTTCAGAAATATTCTCAATTGAACGCTTAAATAGATTCAGCTGTTCTTCAGCTTCTTTTAAGTGATGAATATTCTTAAGCGTACCAGTCATTCGTACTGGTTGAGCATTGTGGTCTCTTTCAACCACTTTTCCGCGGTCAAGTATCCAAATCCACTGGTTCTTAAATGTCTTTGCGCGGTATGCGAGCTCGTAGAAGTCGCTATTACCTTCAAGATGGTCTCTTAGAGCAGTTTTAACACGGCTTACGTCGTTAGGGTGTATGTTTGCATCGTAAGCGCCTGTAGTGCGTATGTCATCTTGAGGAAAATCAAGAGTACCCCACGTATTTGCACGGTAAACTTGGCCTCTGTATACGTCCCAGTCCCACAACTCATCACCTGAACTCCATAACGTCAGTTTAAGGCGTTCTTCCGACTCTTTGATGGCAAGTTGGTTGGCTTTTCTTATTTGATATTGGCGAACGATGAACGCAAATATCGCGAAAGCTATTAAACAATAAAATACCAAAGCGACGGTATGGAGCCATGGAGGACGTTCGATAATTATCTGCAAGTTTTTACTTTCAGACCATGATTTCCCGGGCTCTTTTGCTTGAACTGAAAAAGTGTAGCTTCCAAAGGATATATTGTTGAATTGTGCAGACCTTTCATCGTCAACATATATCCAATCATTTTCAAAATTAGAGAGCTTATAACGGTAAGTAACTTGATTAGGATAAACAGGGTTTACTGAGCCGAATGAAATACTGAACCTGGTTTCATCGTGCTTAAGCGTTAACTGACTTACGAAGGTTATTATTTCCTTGGAAGAGAACGAATGAGTTGAATCATCTCCTTCCATTGAGTTTCTTTTCGATTTAGCGACTGAACCAAAGATGTTGATCTGATATAACTGAGGAGCTAGGGTTTGTAGGATGCCTTCAGCATCAGAGTTTGCGTTTTTGGATATTCTTATAAAGCCTTTGTTGCCACCAAAGTAAATAATGTTGTTTCTAGTAGCAATTACAGCGCCTTCACCCAGTGAGTTAAAGTCTAGTTGCTGATTTGGTATACTCTCAGCTTCTCTGAGTGAAGGAAGAAGCACTTTGTGGACACCCTTAGCGTCAGAGTACCAAATATTGTTGTTTATAGATGTTGTAGACGTGATAAATCCACTTTGGTTATCTCGCTTTTGTTTTTTGACCAAAACAAGGCTTTCTTCGTCTAGTTGGATGACACCGTCGGAACGAGTAGTTAGCCAAAGCCCATCACTTGTTTGGTGAATTCCATATACAAGAGAGTTAATGCCATTGGTTGAATCCAATACCTTTGTGATTTGCTGCTTTTCAACTGAATAAACAATTAGTTTTTCTCCAGCTCTAAACCAAACCCTCTTTTTGTCATCGGCATAGATAGCAAACATTTTTCCGTATTCTTGAGAAAGGTTTTTTTGAGGAGTTGCCGGCTCACTCTCATTAGGCACATCATCAAAATCTATTGAATGAACATCTTCATTAGGAAGTTGGAACCATATTGCAGATTCACTTTTAAAGATGTGATCAATGAATGAACCTTCGAAGTATTTTCGTAGTGTTACTAGTCCATTATCTGTTTCCGCAAGTACAATCAATCCTACCGACGAAGCAAGCCAAATATTGTTGTTGTTATCTATCTCAATGTCCCAGAATGAGCTATTGACATCTATATCTTGGGGCAAATTGAAAAACGATACATTACCGGTTTCTTTCGAAATTTTCCCCACGCCTTTTTGCTGAGAAACAAGAAACAGTTCGTTTGAGCTGTTTTCTGCGAAGCCCCAAATAGTTGAATAATTGTCTTCAGTATGCCGTTCCGAATTAAACACGGGTTGGAAGTGAACACTGGCAAAATCGGGGTGATATTTAAAAGCTCCCCGATGAAAGGTTGCAGCCCAAACAACACCCGTTCTATCTTCTATAACCTTAATTATGATTTCTGGTGGGATTCCTGTTGTGTTGTACGTTTCGGCGTTTAAATGTATAACTTCAGGGTTATAAGCTTCAGTTACTGGAACTGCTGCGCCGTCAGAAAGCAAAAACAACCCTATAAAAGTACCAATCCAAATATCATCATCAACAACCGATATTGAAAATGAATTTACCTCTTCTTCAACACCTAAATCTTTACTTTCAATTTTCTTTAGAATTTTCCCATTTGACGCAATTACTATAAGTCCATTATTAGTCGCCAACCAATAGTTGCCGTTAATCACTGATATGTCATGGAGTGCTCGAATATCAAGTGAAACACCCCAAGGATTCACTTTTTTTACGTCATGAACCTCTAAGGTCTCCGTATCTATAAGTTTTGCGCCAAACTTATTTGAGCCCACCCAGATGCGATTGGCCTCTTCAAAGATAACTTTAATAAAGCTTTCTTCATTGAAAACCTGAGTCAGAACACTTATTTGCGAGCGTTGTTTGGAGTATCTATATAAGAACTTGCGATCCGCGAAGAGAATATCGCCATTTTTGGACTCTGTAATCGCTGTTATTAAATCAGTTTTTATTACCGAGTTTTCTTTATTGAAAACTTTGAAGCTGTCGGTTTTAGGCTGATAAAGCGCTAGTCCTGAGTGAGTGCCTACCCATAATTGCCCCTCCGAATCCACAAACAAGGATTGAATGTACCCTGAAGGTAACGAATTCGGGTCTACATCTGAGGGATGGTATTGTTTTACATCATAACCAGAGTATCGGTTGAGGCCGTTTGACGTTGCAAGCCAAATGAAGCCCATATCATCTTCTACAATGTCTAGCACTGCAGTATCAGATAGGCCATGCTGCTTATTTAATTCTGTAAAATGAAGATCAGAAACCTCTATCGCCTTTGCAGAAGAAAAAAGAATTCCTGACAAAGTCAACAAAAGAAGAGAAATTGAATAAATTAGGGTTGAGCGCACCTACACACCTTTGGCATACGCCATTTATTATTTTTTTATGTCACTGGCGGCATCCCTAACAGCCAGAATAATAAATATGCCGAATTAACTAAGCCTCTACAAGGACTTTTTAGTAATAACAAGAATGATGGTTTACTTATTAACCAACCTTGTCTGCGAATACCACTGGGTATCGGCAGATTGGTTAAAATCTTAACGACCGTGGCACGTGCCTACAATGCAGCTTTAGTAGTAAGGAATTTCTTTTTTGAATTCAGAAATACTGTTAATCGTTCGTTTTTCTTGCGTGGGAATACTCTCAAATTTTCCACGAGAGAACAGCACCAATTCCCCGCAGCGCTCTCGTTTAGCGAGTTGATGCGCGAAGTCTTGAATCTCTTCGAAACTCAAGCCTTTGATCCTTTCAGCAAGCTTTGCATTTCTATTAAACTCTAAATCTTGCGTACCCAAACTTACCCATAAACGCTGTGACTTCATCGAAAGAGTAAGATCTCTCTCTTCTAACTGCTTAATAAGGTTTTGTTAGATAGTCGGCCAATAAAAACGATAGAACTCTATTTCATTGAGTTGCTGGAATAAAAAGGCGGTCATTGCATCTAGCAACTGCTTTGGACTGCATTGCGGGCTTTGTATATAAAATGCCATTCCGGGGTGTTGATTATGTGGCACATAGCCTGTACCGACTATGTATCCCAATTGCTGTTCTGTTCTTAACGAATTGAAGAACGGTGCTGCCAGCATCTGTTCAAGAACCATACATAATGCGGTGTCGGTGAGGCTCGGAGAAGGCGCTTGTAAATAAAGTACGACCGCTGAGTCATCGTGATTACACAACACTTCATGATAAAGAGTTTCGCCCACAGGCAGCTTAGATACGGCACGAGAAAGGGGAGCTCCCCCTGCATTTTTACAATGGCTATGAAGCGACGTCGAAAACGCCTTTGCTTCTTCGCTTGCCCAGTTGCCATGCATAAATGCCTCTACAAAATAATGCTCAAAGGCTGCACTGCGACATCTTAGCATCTCGTTATAAGAGATGTTTTCTATCACGTCTAACAATTCAACTGGCGCTTGCGTGTTGCGTTGAATAAGAACACTTAAACGAGAGAATAAACGGTTAGTCGGCTTATTTAACAGTGAATTATGAAGGCTTTGAATTTGAAGTGCTTTGTGATGTTCAAAGGCTCTTTCGTCAGGAATAAAACCGAGAACGGCGTCAAGAAGTTGACTTGCTAATAATGTCTGCTGATTCGTAAAACCGCGGGTGTGTAGGGTAAATCCAGCTTGATGCCCATAAATCCGATAGTGAAGTCCTGCTATTTCAGCTCGGTAGTATTTAGCTTGGAGATGATCGTTAAGTGCGCCGAGCCAAATTCGCTTGGCGGCAACAGAGGTTAAAGAGTCTGAAAACTGAGCGGCGTCGAAAGAGATATAAATATCGCCTTTGGGGCTATGGAATTGTTGGTCCTGAGCGAACCAAAATCGATAGCCACCATTATCTACCAACCTATTTGGAACATTAAACCCCGTTTCAGGGAGGATAAGCGTGTATTCGCTCGCCAAATAAGGGTTGGGTGGGGGAAGACACAATTCTGGAATTTTCTTTGCGCTTTCAAGTGAATGTATTAGCGCATCGTCGATGTCTTCAACGCTATATTCAGCCTCATAAAATGCGCAAACCTGAGTGGTTTTAACATCTTTTGATATAACCTTTAAACGAAGGTTCTTGGGCGTGAAAAAAGATAGTGCATGCTCAATTATGCTTCTGTCATAACTACCAATAGTAGAGCGAAGTCTATTTAATTCGTCAGGTTCGAATATAAATTGATGCTGTGCATACTCAGTTATGATCCCAAGCGGCTTCACATTTTCTTCGTACTCTAAGGCCAGCGCGTTTAGCTGCGACTTTTCGTGAAAGCGCCACTCTTCAGTCGATGCTTCTCTAATTAATTCGATGTAGCTAAATAGTGCCTCTAACACCTGCGCTTTGTGTTTAAGGCCTTCTTGGGTAAGCTGAAAGCTCACGTTAAAATCTTTAAATTTATCGCCTTCTATGCCAGAGCCCGCTATCAGGTTTAACGCCCAATCTTTTTCTTTTAAATAGGCAAGTAGGCTTCCTTCACCTTCGTCACCAATCAAATGGCTGATGTAGTTCAGCGGTTTGGTTTTGTAGTCGTTCTGTAAAGCGGGGAGGGCAAATGTCACTATCATACGTCTAGCAGATTGCAGCGGATGAATGTTGATTTGAATGCCCAGTTCATTTTCTGTGTAAAGCGAAGGCCAGTCGTCAGAGGCTAACTGTCCACTTGGCAATGTCCCAAAACACTGATTCACTAACGCCTCGAGTTGACGTATTGGCATAGGACTGGCTATGCACAAGCGCATATTAAAAGCACAGTAATACGATTGGTGCAGTGACTTCAGGCGACGTTTAAGCTCTGAACATTCGTGTTGAGAAAAGGTATCGCAATTGCCTACAGAAAATTTTGCAAAAGGATGCTCTGGGTTACATGTCTCTTTATGAATTTGATAAAGGCGGCGAAGGTCGTCTTTTTTCTTAAACTCAAATTCAGCATGAATGTTCTTTATTTCGTTGGTTAGCGCGTCTTCTTCAAATAAGGGTTGCCTAAGCATATCTGCAAATGCAGGCAATGTTTGCGCAATAGCGTCACCGCTGCAATTGAAATGGTAATTTGTGTACTCGGTACCTGTCCATGCATTGATTGTGCCGCCGTGTTGCTCAATGAATCCATTTATAGCATTGGGTTTGGGCAAATGACGGCTACCCATAAAAAGCATGTGTTCAAGAAGGTGGGCTAACCCTTGGCAATCGTTTGGGTCATAAAAGTGTCCGGCTCTTACCGCCATTGAAACAAAAGATTCACTTGCTTCTGGCGTGTGACATAACATGGCACGCAACCCATTAGGTAAAGTAACGTGATGTGCGTTTTCTAAATTTATGGTGTTGTTCACATTGTCTCGTTTTTGGTCAAGAGCACCTTACTGCTGGAGCGTCTATAAAGAGAAACTTCACAAAACGTTAAATAATGTACGAAAATTCTCACTATTCGCGGTTTAGCGCTAGGCGTAGTATCAGCTCTCTGATATCGTTAGCATACTTTCATTAATACTATGCGCAATGTTATGTCAGGTCAAAGTAGCAACGACGACATTTATCTTTTCATTATGCGTCACGGTGAAGCAGAAGCGCCCAGACTCGATGATAAAAGCAGGCAACTTACACCATTAGGTAGAGAGCAAGCCAAAACAGCAGCTTTATGGTTAAAAGACCAATATTGCCAGAAAGGCATTGTGGACTTAGCGCTTGTGAGCCCTTATCGTCGAGCCAAACAGACCCATGATATGGTATCGCTTGATATCATTGCGAACAAAGTTGAAAATAATGAAGATATTGTTCCGGAAGGCTCGCCAAGACTGGTGAGTGATTATATTGATGGACTTCTTCACGCCGCGGTCAATTCCAAAAAACCAATCAAAAAACTTCTTGTTGTTAGTCACATGCCGCTAGTTAGCTATCTCGTTGATGAACTGTGCCAGTCTTACACCACAAGTTTGTTTTCTACGGCCTCAATTGCTGTTATCAAGTATTCTTTAAAAGAGCACAAAGGCACGCTGGTAACGCATTATCAAGGACTGTAAACGCCTTGCTCCTTCTTAGCGATTAATTTCGGAAATTGAACAATTAATCGTTAAGTATATTCCCACATGGTCGATAGACTCTTTGAGAGTGTCAAAGTTTATTCTATTGAAGGGTTGGGAAATGGACAGCAAATCTATTCCTGAGCTCCTTAAACGTTCATTGCAATCGCATATGGCGGAGGCTGATTTACGTGAAGATAAGGAGACGCAGGATATTATTGCCAAATTATCTGAATTGTCAGATAAGGTCGCTGCTGCGAAAGCTAGAGCGCTGGCAAATAGAGCACAGCGTCTAGCTGACGAATCAAAAGGTTAGCTGATAAGGCCGAAAGGCAGGTTAACCACCAAAACGTTTAGTGGTCGTTATTCGACTCTTTAGGTGCAACATAGTATTCCGGCATGATTCTGACGGTTTTTATCATGCTTTCTGAAATGTCTACAATTTCTAACGGATAACCCGCCAAACGCACGCTTACTTTGTTCTCAGGAATATCTTCAAGATACTCAAGTAATAAACCATTAAGGGTTTTAGGGCCTTCCGTAGGCAGGTTCCAATCCATTTCTCTGTTCAATTCTCGGACGTTGGCACTACCATCAACCAATACTGAACCATCCTGTTGTACGTGTGCTTCCTTACTGTGGTCTGGAACCATACTGGTGGTAAAGTCACCGATAATCTCTTCAAGAATATCTTCAAGAGTGACTAGACCCATAATGTCGCCATACTCATCAACAACCAAAGCAATGCGCTCTTTTTCGGCTTGAAACTTATACATCAGCGTGTGCAGCGGGGTAGATTCAGGCGTGTAGTAAATCTCACGAACTGCACGAAGCAAGCTTGATTTAGTAAACTGGTCTTTTGATAGAAGGCGCAGGGCGTCACGCACATGCACAAAGCCTACCGCATCGTCGACACTGTCTCGGTATAATAAAACACGGGTATGTTGAGCATGGGTTAACGCTTTTTGAATTTTCTTCCAATCGTCGTTAATGTCGATAGCAAAAATTTCAGCACGTGGCACCATGATATCTTCGGCCGTTACGCTTTCTAAGTCCAAAATACTCACCAACATATCTTGGTGTCGCTTAGGGATCATGGCACCAGCTTCAAAAACCACGGTTCTTAACTCTTCTCGACTTAACGAGTCGTCACTTCCACTTGCAGGGCTAATTCTTAGCAAAGCTAGAATGCCGTTTGTGATACTGTTAATCGCTGCCACAAAAGGGTACAGCAATGTAAGTAGTGGAAGCAGAATAATGGAGCTCGGAAATGCCACTTTTTCTGGATACAGCGCAGCTAGTGTTTTCGGCGTTACTTCTGCAAAAATAAGTAGGACCAGCGTTAAGCCAAAGGTAGCAGCAAACAGCCCCCAATAGTCACCGAATAAACGAATACAAAGTATGGTTGCAAGCGAGGATGCTGCAATATTCACTAAGTTGTTTCCGATGAGAATAAGGCCGATAAGGCGATCAGGTCGTTCTAGAAGTTTAGCAACACGTATAGCTGAGCGGTTGCCTTCTCCTTGCAAATGCTTGAGTCGATAACGATTAATCGACATCATGCCAGTTTCTGAACTAGAGAAATACGCAGATAGTAATATGAGTACGCCGAGCGCGATAAACAGCGTACTCGTTGATATGTCGTCCAATTAATGGGTTCCTGTCTTAACTTAGGCTTCAAATGTATTGATTTGAGGTGCGAGTTTCAAGGGAAAATTGTTGATATGCCCCTAATTAACTAGATAACACCCAAAAGTGACAAGCGCCGCCGAGCCGCCTAAAAAGCAAGCCCTGCAGCGAGCTCAGCAATAAATACAGGGAATTTTAAAGAAGAAATTCGCGAACTAATTTGCTACCAAAATAGGCAAGGGACAGTAGCGTCACACCCAAGACTGTCATCACAATAACTTGTCGCCCGCGCCAACCCCGAAGTTTCTGGCCTATTAAAAGAATGAGAAAAACAACGAGAGCGGCCGCTGATAGCACCGTTTTATGCGCGTAAGTTTTGTTAAACATATCTTCTAAGAAAACAAACCCGCTAATTAGTGAGACGGTTAGTAAACAAGTTCCCGCAAGCAACAGCTTGAACAAAATGTTTTCTACAAGCATTAAAGGCGGTAGTGATGAATGTAGTAGCGCAGCACCTTTTTGCTTTAACCGGTAGGTAATGTAGGACATTTGCAGTGCGTATAAGAATGCAATGACCAAAGTACAGTAAGCAAACAATGACAAACTAATATGGATAACTAAGCCCGGCTGCAGCTCTATGTGCATGATGTACGACACGGGAATAAACTGTGAGGCGAGTACCGTAAGACTTGCAAAGCCGAAAACAACAGGAAGTAAAATAAGATTAGGAATGGCGCGGGCAAATATAAGCATGGATACTGTGATTATCCACGACACTAATGAAAGTACGTTGGTTACACTCATGTCTTGCCCAGGCGCGACAATAATAACGTTGGTGAGAAAAGCGATATGTGCAATTGCCCCAACACTAGCGATGGCTAGCCCCAATCGCTTATTCGGGCCGTCTTGGTGTACGAATTTGCCAATAAGTACTGCCGCAGCTAATGCGTAGAGTAAAGCAGCAGAAATGGCGAAAAGGGTGTTCATGATGCGTCCTGTAATAGGTAGGTGACGTCTTCACCGACTGAGTCGGTATTGATACTGCAACTTGCAAGTAAATTCAACCATCTCCTTGATTTTGTTTGTTTCACACCCACTTTTAGTGTGGGTATTGGATCATGGAAGGACAATTTTTACTCCATATCGACTTCGAAATTCGTACATCAAATTTCTACAACCCTTGACGCAAAAGTTTAAAAATTTAACCGCAATTGTGGGTACGTTACCGTTCGCTTTTACGTTACAATGCGGGCATTACGTCTGAAATAAAAAGAAGTTTCATACTATGTTTGAGAATTTATCAGAACGCTTAGGCCAGACATTACGAAATGTCAGTGGTAAAGGGCGTCTTACTGAAGACAATATTAAAGAAACGCTACGCGAAGTGCGTATGGCGCTACTTGAAGCCGACGTTGCGCTACCCGTAGTAAAAGCGTTTGTTGCACAGGTAAAAGAGCGTGCAGTTGGTACCGAAGTAACCAAAAGCCTCAAGCCTGGCCAAGTATTTATTAAAATCGTTCAGTCTGAACTAGAGTCGGTGATGGGGGAAGCGAACGAAAAGCTTAACCTCGCAACTCAACCTCCGGCTGTTGTGCTTATGGCGGGCTTACAAGGTGCGGGTAAAACTACGTCTGTAGGTAAACTTGCGAAATACCTAACTGAGCGCGAGAAAAAGAAAGTGATGGTAGTGAGTGCCGACGTTTATCGTCCGGCCGCTATCAAGCAGCTTGAAACCCTTGCCGGTGAAGTGAATGTAGCTTTTCACCCGTCAACGATTTTACAAAAGCCCATTGATATCGTTAACGATGCCATTGTTGAAGCGAAGAAGAATTTCTTCGATGTACTACTAGTGGATACAGCAGGTCGTTTGCATGTCGACAGTGACATGATGGACGAAATTAAAGAGCTTCACGCTGCTGTTAAGCCAATTGAAACTCTGTTCGTGGTTGATGCCATGACCGGTCAGGATGCTGCGAATACGGCAAAGGCGTTTAACGACGCGCTACCGCTAACCGGTGTAATACTGACCAAAGCAGATGGTGATGCACGAGGTGGTGCTGCACTGTCGGTTCGTCACATCACGGGTAAACCTATCAAGTTTATCGGTATGGGCGAAAAGGTTGATGCACTTGAGCCTTTCCACCCTGAGCGTATTGCGTCTCGTATCTTGGGCATGGGCGACGTACTTAGCCTTATCGAAGAGGTTGAGCGTAAAGTCGATAAGTCGAAAGCGGAAAAGCTGGCCAAGAAGGTACAGAAAGGAAAAGGCTTCGACCTGCAAGACTTTAAAGATCAGCTTGAGCAAATGAAGAACATGGGCGGCATGATGGGAATGCTTGATAAGCTTCCTGGCATGGGCGGTATGTCTGACAAAATTAAAGATCAGGCAAACGACAAGCAGTTCAACCAAATGGAAGCCATCATTAATTCAATGACCCCGGCTGAACGTGCACGTCCAGATATGATTAAAGGGTCGCGTAAGCGCCGTATTGCGGCAGGCTCAGGTACGCAAATTCAAGACGTAAACCGTTTGCTTAAACAGTTTACGCAAATGCAGAAAATGATGAAGAAAATGTCTGGCGGCGGCATGAAGAAGATGATGCGTCAGATGAAAGGCATGATGCCTCCGGGTGGCGGTTTTGGAGGCCCTGGTGGCCCAGGCGGCCCGGGTGGATTCGGCGGTCCTGGCGGGTTTGGCGGAGGCGGTGGCTTCCCACCTCGTTAAAAGGCTGTCGCATTACTTAGCAATGCTTAAAAACCTCAATCGCAGCAATGCATTGAGGTTTTTTTATTTTTTTGCATCCAGTATCACTCATCAATCGTTTGGCTTGTTGAACAGGACGTGAGCAGTACTTATCGCATCGCGCGTTTAAGTGACGTCTCTTCACGAATCAACAAGTACGGAGATGAAGATGGAATTCAATAAAACATCACAGCAAAAATTAAAACTGTCACTGTTGGCGACGGCAATGGTTCTCGCGCTAAGTGCCTGCGACGGTGACGACGGAACAAATGGTGTCGATGGGACTGATGGCGCGCCTGGCCAAGATGGTGAACCCGGTCAGGATGGAGCCCCAGGCTTTGCGTCAGCGACTTTCTTGGTCGCAAACAATGGCGATGACAACCGCAATACTGTTACCTCGATTGACCAAAACGCGAACGTCTTATCCACGGTAACCACAGGAGCCAATGAGGGGATTGTATTCACGCAAAGCGGAAGCTTAGTACAAGCTGGCGACAGTGATTTACCGTTATTAAGAACGCTTTGTAATTTTGGGGTATACGGATTTAATGGTTGATGGGGCACCTTCACCCCATCAATCTGATACCACCCTCAGATGGTTGATAGATCGACTCCGTAGTTGAGTTCCTCTGCGAAGTCCGGCAGTCCGTAACCG
>VMHT01068659.1_pt1 | contig 28657 bp, 30 predicted proteins | sample 4693611 | NCBI WGS metagenome assembly VMHT01 (sample SAMN12280063, study PRJNA550983) | marine metagenome | isolation source: seawater sampled from same location over 5 years 0.02-0.2 micron viral filtrate | place: USA: collected off the coast of southern California halfway between the port... ... | reverse complement strand
CTTGCAGATGGTGATACTTTACAGATAAAGCATAAAGTAGTTGACCATGCCGCAAGCGGGACAAAGTATAGAATAAAAAATGGCGGTGGAAATCCCGCAAACGCAATTATTATGGTGAAGTTATCATGAAGAGTTATTACGAAGTATTATTGGAAAACTACCGTGAAGTTCTCAAGAACGGTCATGTATTACACAATGACGGCGGAGAAGATTACCTGCGATTAGATTTATGGCCTACGGACATATGCTTATGTCCTACGGCTGAACACATAGAATCACTAAGAGGTGACTAAAATGACAAGATGCAATTTACTAGATACATGGTTTGATGCAAAGTCTAAGCAATTAGATTTAGCGGAAAAAGAGCAAAAAAAAGACTTGATAACAGGTGAAAAGAATGAGTAAAAAGAGATTTGGAAAGATAGTATTTGTCCCCGCCGAAAGGTGTTTCGCAAACATACTAATAGAAGAGACGCCTTATGGGTACAAACTTTATAGGAGCGAGGCCGCTAGTCACTTCACAGTCATACCTCACTCGTTGATGAGGGCGATTGAATATAAAGATTAGGTGATACTATGGAAACAGAAATGATTATGCTATATGCTGCTATTGCGGCTGGTTTAGGGTTGGGTGCTTATCAAGCATACAAAAAACTAATGGCCGATGGAAAGATTACGCTAGATGAAGTACTTGATTTAGCCGAAGATTTAGTCGATGCCTCTAAATCACTACCTTCCCTTTCATCACTAAAGAAAATGAAAAAGGATGACTTGATTGCTTTATGCAATGAAAACGGTTTAGAAGTTAAAGGTACTAAAGCAGAACTTTTGGCTAGAATCGAAGAAATAAAAGATGTTGTTGAGTGAAATGGTTAGCGAAGAACAATTTGAATCCCTTGACGAAAGGGTGCGTTTGCTTGAACAAGCAGTTTTTGAATTGTCTGTAATGGCTAAGTATTTGAAATATGCTTTCTTTGCTATGGTTGCTTCACTTGGAATTGATGTGGGCGGGTTGATGTAAAGTGGTTTATTATTGCACCGAATCTGACGCTGGCTCTAGATTAGGGCTAGACTCCGCTCAACGAACACGAGCAGGAAGCAGATTAACAAGTGCAATACGCAGGGCTACAATAGACATAGACCAGGAGTTTGTTCAATATGGAAGAACAACACCTAGTCGTGAAATAGGAGAAACCACATTAGACGGTGCAATAGCCGCCGGTGCTACAAGCATTGTTTTAACAAGCGGTACAGACTTTGCTTCAGCAGGTAATGGTAACATTGACGGTGATTCTTTTGCTTGGACAGGCAAATCCACACATACACTCACAGGGGTCACTGGAGTTTCTTTTGACCATGCAGACGATGTACCCGTACAAGAAGGTGAAATGGCACATATCCTCCGTGAAGTATGTGCCGACCTAGCAGCCGCCTACTATCTTGAAGATGAATCCGTTTTCCAATCGGGTGTAGAATATGAAAAAGGTGGAATGCGCTCCAATGTGCTTCGTCAGCGTGGTCTTGATAACCTTCGCCGTCTAGCACATATGGGGAGTGTAGATTGATGGATGTCAATGCTAATTTTCACATCGAGCTTATTCTAATGCACGATGATTTAGAGGCTATTTGGGGTAGTCCAATTTTAACGCCTATCGAAAAGGGCTATCCACCACTATATGACGATATGGTTTATTGGGTGTTATTTGCCGATAATGTAGCCATTGCATACACATCATCCCTAATGATGCACGATAGACGCTTTGTATTGGTAGGAAACACCTATGTACGCAAAGAATGGCGTAGCAAAGGTTTGCACACACACCTACTAAAAGAACGCAACAAATCAGAACATATGGATGGCATAACAAAGGTAACTGTTTTGAATCCAATAGAGGAATCACAAATGAAAAATCTTGTAAAGGTAGTTGAAAAACTAAACTATACTAGAGTAGAATCATATGGTGATGCCTCGGATATTATGACATATCAAGAATACACTAAATTATATTTACCAAGCCAACAAATATGGAGGCTTGACTAATGGGTAGAGGCTCGACCCGTATGGGTGGTTCTGGTGGTTGGGACACTAGAGCGAGTTGGGATTCCAATGGTAGGGGTATGGGCTTTGGAATGCGAATGAACAAACTCCAATTAACCCAATACATGCAAGACATCAAATATAAACTAAAACACGAGCTTAAAGATTTAATCCACGATGTTATGCGTGAAGCTGCTGATGATGCAAAGTTTGATGGTCTTCACTTTGAATCTAGTTTAAAAAACGAAGCCTACGGTATTATTTCCGACGCAATAGATGTAAGGGATATTGAACACGGACAATATGCTGGCTCTAGAATGTATGTTGCCCCAGAACCACTAGGGCCTCGTCGTGACAATGGTGGTGGTAGTGGTGTAGATTTAGCAGTACTTTATTCACAGCAAAAGGGGCCGTGGGATTATGGTTTTGACATGAACAAAAAAGAAAAGAAGGTTGTTTGGAACACATCTTCATTTAGAGGTTCATCACGCTTTGCCAAGTTCCCTATTTTACAAAAGGCAGGAAGACCATTCCAATTCCCAGGTATTGGTGGGTCAAGTCCAATCAAACGCTATGACTTCATAGGCATAGCCGAAAAGTATTTCGATGTTCACTTCGAACCAAGAATGAATGCGTTTTTAAGAAAACACTTAGGATATAATGCAAGGTGATTAAATGGTAGTAGCAGATAAAACAATGTTTTGGCAACTTAGAATGGAAGGGACAGACCCTGCTGTTCAGAATGGGAATGAATTAATAGCGTGGAGTAAAACCGGCTCGGGCGGTAGTACGAGTGATGGGGCGTGGGTCGTTACCGACCAAACAATGACTAATAGCCCCGCATCAGGAAAGGTAGCATATACACTTTGGGCTATGATTAAATATAATACAACGCCTGCAACCGACCATGTTTTAATGAAACTTGACAATGGTTCAAAAACTGTTAGTGTTAAAGCCAACGGTGATGATGGTCTAAAGCTTGTGGGTACTACCACTACAACATTTAGTGGGTTAGACTTAAAAAACGAATTGACTATCATAAGATTAACTATGGATTCTAGCGGTAACGCAAAGTTATATCGCCATGAAATCATCGAAGATGATGATGCTGTATCAGCCTACATAAGTGTTGCTGGTGCATCAGGCTCTAGTCGTAGTATCGAGTGGGGAAATACGAATGGTTCCGTAGATTGGTACAATGTTTATGCGTCAACAGATGGGGCGTTTTCACCAGATGAAATGGCTCCTAGTCCCTTTGTCACAGATACGCTACATAGGGGTGGTCTAAAAATGGTAGAGGTACTACAAAACTCCACAAGACCATATCTAACAATGGTCGATTCGTCATCCATCAAGTATGGTTATGATATAAGTACATCAATGATAAGTAGAATAGCCGCACCATCTATACATGTAGTAATTAAATCAGTTTCATCAAATGAAATTAGTGCGCTTGGTGGTCATAGAATAGATGATATGAGCCAAGTAGAGGTATTTATGCTAACACGAGGCACTAACTATGCCAACGCATATCGTTATTGTATGAATCTAGCCGGTGATGTGTTCGATGAGATAATGACTAATTTAGGTCTTGATTTTAACAAAGATGCTATTCTAGGTTACGAGTTAACTTTAGACACAAAATTAGATGACGATGAAACAGTTTGTGTTCACCAACTCAGGTTTGATTTACTAAGGCGCATTCCATTACAGCGTAGGTGAGTTCATATACTCGCCCAATAATAGGAGACATTAACTAAGGGTTGTTATTATGGCTTACACAATCGGAACAGGCAATCGTGGTGTCTTACTGCGTCAACAAACATCATTCGGAACAGTAGGTAGTGGTTCACAATTTTATGGTTTAATAGACGATGAATCATTCCAAACCGTTTTCGATGTAAATACTCGCTCAGACATGACACGATATGGGGCAACAAAGACAAAGACTGGAAAGAGATATGGCGAAGGTTCTATCAACATGGCCCTTGACGATTCCGGTTTCGCTGCTTTAGTATTAAAAGGTATTTTTCCTAAGGTAGCCACAACAGGTTCAGGAGACCCATACACACACGCAATGACCGAAATCACACATGATGAAGGTCGTGCAGCAGCAACAGCATTCCCCGTATATCAAGTAATTGTTATGCGTGATGAAAAGGAACACTCCTACACATCCCTAAGCATTAACCGTGTTTCTATTAAAGGAGCGGTTGGTGAATATGTAATGATGGGCGTTGATTTCGTAGGTAAAGCCGAAGGCGAAGATTCCGTTTCATCCCCAGCTGCACTAGCGGCTGAATCAGGTGCAACAGTGCCTGATGCTGGCGAACCAGTTCACTTCCAATCAGCTGAAGTTAAGTTTAAGGGGTCTGCTAAATCAACAATCGTAAAATCCGTTGACATTGAGTTTAATTTAAACCGTGATGTTGACGCATCTTTCGCACTTGGTAGCGATACATGTGTCCGTGAAGCACCACCACAACTTCGTGAAATTACAGGAACAGTTGAGTTTATTAACCCAGTTCACGCCACTAGCCTAGACGAACCAATTTTTGGTAACATTATTGACGGTGGAGCAAACAGTGTATATCAACCTGGAAGCGGCAACCCAGCAATTACACTTGTTTTTACCGCAACAGGAGCTCACACCACTACCATTAAACTTTACGCTGTTCAGTGGGATGCACCATCAAGCAATGTATCTGGTCGTGACACACAAACAATGTCTCTAGGTTTCACCGCACTATACGATGCCTCCGCCTCCTGTATGGCAACTTGTGATGTAATAAACGCAACTTCCAGTATTTGAGGTGATTAAATGTCTCACACCATTACCGACAAGACTAAACTCACAGTTGTTGAAGTAGTTGGTGATTTGGGTACTATTGACGCATCCCTTCAAACTGCGCTACGAGCACTTGCTAATGGTGATAAAATTATTTCCATCGACATGATTCGTAACAGAACATCAAACTTAGTTACTGCATACATCACATACGAAGACCAGTGATGGGGAATACTAGAGCGAGCATTCATATACTCCAGCGCAAGTAAGGACAAATAACAGAGGAATTATCATGGCATATGGAAGTCCCCAATCTAACAAATACCTTAACAATGTAATCAGAAATGAACACATTAAGGATGACCAAATTACTGATGCTAAAACAGCAAACACTATCGAGAAAACTCTAAAGTTTTCTTATTCCTTTGATATTAATGGTGGAGATACTGCGGCTAAGACTTTAGCAGCAGATTTGTTTGGAACTGCTCAGCAATTACCTGCTGGCGCAATCCTAAAGTGTTTTTATCTTGATATAGACTTAGCATTTGCTTCAAGCGGCTCCGCTACAATTGCATTAGGACACACAGGTGTTGCAGATTCAATTATGGCTGCTACTGCATTCGACGATGCGGCTTTGACTGGGGCTACTATTGGATGGGAGTTCTGCGCTAAAGGCACAAAACTACCTGCTGCTAAAAATGTACTTCTCACAATTGCTGGAGCGGCTTTAACCGGCGGCGAAGCAAGCGTCTACATTACCTACCAAGAAACAATCGCTTGAGGTGTTTTAGATGGAAGGATGGACTGAACCGGATGGTACAGTGTACAGAATTAAAGAAAATGGTGATTACGAAGTAATCCCACCAAAGAAAGAGAAGAAAGAAAAGAAGAGTGTGAAGAAAAGTGCCAGTACTAAAAAAGGAAATTGAATTAGGAGACGGAACAAAGGTTTGGGTACGCCAAGCCTCGGGTCTTGAAAAAATTAAAATTGAAAGCATCCAAGCGAAAGCGGTACGCAAATGCCGTGATTTCGGAAATCCCGAAGATTGGACTATCGAGCAAAACGAAGTATTTTTATCTCATATCGAAGAACTTGGTGGTTCACTAGAAGACCAAATGACATCGTGGGTTCCTAACTGTATTTTAGAAGAAGATTTTGATTTGAACTCATTAACTTCAGAAGAAATGCGTACTATTCTCGGATTTGTCCGTGGCGATGACCCAGAGGGCGCAATCCCTTTGGACTCTTCCCCCGAGTAGCACCATTACTAGCAAGTGCTTTCAAGGGGGTTCTTCCCTCGGACTTATACGAGAAGTACCACGGTATGGGAGGATTGCATAGACTAGAGTTAGATGTTGAGATTGCTAGTGAGGTTTCAAGGCAAATCTCAGACGCAACTTCTAAAGGTAAGTCTAACTCATCATCCAATATCAAAGGTGTTATTGCTCGTCGCAACCAAGCGAGGCAAGCGGCTAAAAATAATGCCATATCGGAAAGTGATGCAATACAAATGCTGACGGACTTTGAAAATCAATAGGGGGTGTTAATATGGCAATGGTAAGTGGCCCAAGGGTATTCTTCGACATCATAGGAACATTCCAAGCGGCTCGCCTTATCAAAGATGTTGACGCACAAATGGCGGTTGTCGAATCGCTAATGCTTGATGCAGTAGATGGTGTTAGACAATCCCTAATGGGTATTGGAGAAACAATTAGTGGTATAGTTGACCAAATACTACCTTTAGGTATAGCACTTTCCGAAGCGACTATCGAGTTCGAGAAGTTCGCCGGTCAAAACAAAGAATTAGCAGCGGAAATTATCGACACCGGTGCGGCATTTGGATTTACTGCTGAACAAGCACTATCCGCTGGTTCCCGAATGGCACAGTTGTCTGCGGTAGTTGGTGAAGCGGCTACTGCTACTGCTACCGAGTTAGGCCAGCAATTTGCTTTGATTTCCGGTATGGGTACAGAAGAAGCAATGCAGCGTATGATTAACTTACAGCAGCAAACCGGCTTCATGTATGGTGATTTAACGGCTAAACAATTCAAGTTACTTGATGCGGAAAACCAAAGAAAAACTGTAATGGGTAATACATTAGAGATTTTAGACCAACTAAACACTGTTGAGAACCGTTCCGCAGCCAACTTAAAGCAAATTACATTCGTTATGAATCAATTCGCTGCCCAAGCTCACCAAACGGGCGAATCAATGGCAATGATGGCCGCTATGTCGGCTACATTGATTGAAGCAGGTGAAGAACAGGGTAAAGCCGGTAGAGCATTGCGTATGATATACGCTAGATTAGGTTCTAACATACAAAATAACAACGATTTACTAAAGCAATATGGTATCGAAACCAAAAACGCATCAGGCGCATTACGCCCAATGTCTGAAATAGTTTTAGAATTAGCAAATGTTTTCCCACAACTAACTGCTGAGCAAAGACAAAACATTGTCCAGACCGTTGCTGGTAACGACCACTATGTTAGATTCGTAAAGTTAATTCAGAACTCGACTAGGATGACCGAGTTACACGAAGATGCGATGAACAATCAAGCAACCGCACAAGAAGAAGTTAACCGTGTTACTGAAGATGCGTCAACTAAATATAAAGAAGCACTTGCAGACTTAGAGCATGTGCAAGCACAAATGGGTCAGGGATTACTTCCCACGATGACCGAGTTCGTTAAGTTCCAAACAAGAATCAATGTCGCATTTATGGAATTATCAACAATACCTATGTTCGGTAAGATGGGCGTATTTGTTGTTCAAATGCAAAACTACTTGGGTGCATTTGGTAAAGTATTTGATATGATGATGCAAATAAAATCGGTCTCCATTGCTATGAAAACATACAATGCGGTTTTACGAGCAGTTGGTGGCGAAGAACTTATTCGTACAGACAATCTTAAAAATGCAAAAAACCTTAGTTTAGTAGGATTAGATATACAACAAGAACAACTTGTCGTAGCAAATCTGATAAACGCTAAGCAAATGGAATACAACGAGTTGTTAGAAATACAAGGCGTTAAAATTGATATGGCCGACCAGAAACGAATTGGTATTGCTAATAGAGAACAAATACTTAATGATTTGGTTCATGAAAGAAATGTTTTGCTAGACAGACAAATAAATAGGAGAACAGAACTAGCCGCTTTACAAATGACTGCAACCGCAATGGCTGAGGGTGAAAGAAACGCAATCCGCACATTGATAGTTATGAATAAAACATTAACCGATACTCAAAGAATGAGGTTAGGTGAAAATATAGATGCAGTCGAAAAACAACTTACAAAAGAACACCTACTAGCGGTTACCTTAGAAAGAAAAATACATGCTCGCTCCGCTCACTTCGAGTCTACTAAAGAGAAAAATAAAATAGAATTAAAAGAAACACAAGTGAGAATTAACAAGGCTGAGGGTGAATTATCGGTGTTAAGGCGAATCCGAATAGAGGATGAACTTGGTATTCTTGCAAAGGAAGAAATGATTAGTGTTGATGCTAGAGCAGCAATGCTTAATGAAGAAATAATTATGCAAATGGAATCTTTAGGCATGGAAAAGAAAGAACTTATGTTCCTTACCATTGCCGAAATAGAAGCAATAGCAGCACTCACAGCAGTGAGGGGCGGTTTAAGTGAAGCCGAAGCGATTTCACTTTTCCAGAAAAAGATGTTAATAATCGAAGAAAGAAAGTTACTTACCGGTGTTGAAACACAAACCGTTGCGATACATAGAATGAGTGCCGCATACAATGGTCTAGGAATGATGTCTGGGGTGCTTTCTATGGCCGTTGGTACACTAGGCCACCACATAGGACTAACTGATGATGCTAACGAATCTATGCGCATATCCATGATTTTAATGACCATGAGTATGATACCGGCAATCATCCAAATGGGTATAATGACTGCTCAAATGATGGGTATTAAGACTATGGCCGATTTGGCTGCATTTTCTATCATGGGAATGAACGCAGCGTTAAGCGTAACATTAGTATTAACAGGTGTAGGCGCAGCATTAGTTTTTACCGCTTTAGCAATTGGGTCATTAGTCCAAGAATCAACCGAAGCAATAGTAGCCGTCGATGGCATGAATGCTTCATTAGCCGCAACCGGACAATTACTTGCTGATATGTCTTTAGAGGAATCACAATCTTACACAGTTCCCGAAGGGATATTAGCAGCGGGAGAAGACTTCCCCGAAACAATTGACCTAACAACAATGTCATTACAGGAGTTTAATGATGCTCTTGCACTTAGCAGTACAGCAATGGGGGAGCTTTTAGAAGACCAATCAATATATGCTGCCGATGACCCGTTTTACTCTATGATTCAAAACGACATTAACGCATTAGTAGAGTTTGAAAGTGTATTAAAACAAGGTGCTATTGCAGAGTTTGGCGAGCAAATAAAAGGTCTGAGTGATTCACAAAAAATCTCAAGAACTTTAGATGCACTAAATAACGGAATGATTACTGGCCCGAATGTATATGCTCCCGAAGATGCTTCATTTGGTGGAGAAGGTTTTGACCTAGCAAGATACACGAAGCGGGTAAAAACAGGAACAAAGCAAGTAGAGGTTTCTGGTCAATCTCCGGTTAGTGATATGCCTGGTGGTCAAGCCGAAAGAACAAAGCAATATGAAACAGTTAATGTTTATGAAGACCAAGAAATGATAATTGAAACTACTGAAGAATTACTAGAAGCACTTAATGATGGTACTATTAAAATGAGTGACCTAACCAATAGAGGTCGAGAGTTCTTTTTACAAATGGGTAATAATGCTATAATGGCAGCCGACACCTTTTACCAAAACGGAGGTATTATAGATGGTATCGACGCAGCAGGCGACGGATTCACTACCGCCGAAGAAAAAATGCGCTCCTTTGCTAACGCACGAGAAGAATTATTCTTTGGTGGCAAATCCTCTAACCTAACCGGCGACATGATGAAGCAGGTTGTTAATAAAGGCGTAGAAAACTTATATTCCAATGTCGAGTTAGTTATGACAAATAACTTTAACGGCATAACAATAGGAGATGCAATAGAACAAGTGACAAGTGGCGTTATGAGTCAGTTGGTACAAGCAGGTGTACCACTAAATAGTGCCGGAGTATAGTGGAAGTGAAGTAAATGACAAGGAAAATTACAGATAAATATGTGGCTTGGATTAGTGGTTACTATGACGACTTTAATGGCTCGCAATGTATTGCCGATGATAAAAATAGCGTTGACTCTTTTACAATAGACCACACACTATCCCACGCAGGCAACACAATTAATGGTGAAGCCGTATTAAATCCTACATACCGATATTCGGTAATCGAAAGACAAAGTTATGCGGCACAAGCAGGCGGTGGTTCACATCTTACTAACTATTATCCCGTTGCTGCATCTTATGGAAAATCAGAGATGGGCGGGGAGTTGCATAACAACGGCGTACACGAATATATTACAAAGGACACCATTAGATTAGGTGGTGGTGAAAATTGGGAAGGTAGAGCCACATCTCGCTCCCCACAATCCTTTTTCCATCAAAATAGGGCTACTACCGCCACAACAACTAATGCTATGACCGGTGCTACCAGTGCTGACGGCTACATGATGGTAAATAACCCGTATAGAACCGGTACTAAATACTATTACCCAATAGACAACGATGGTTCATACGGAAGAAGTGACATTAAAGATTACAGCGCAACTAGCGGTAGTAATAAACATAGCCAAGCTGGAAATCATATTGATATTGGGGCAGCAGCAAGTAGTGGTGCATCAATGAAACAAGTACTTCGTCGTGAAGCATATATGACCGGTATGTTCCAATGGCAATCCTTTGCACGAGAAACCGCAAATCTAACACATAGAGAAGGTATTGGTGTTCCAATAACTTCTTTGGGTGGAAAGCCGTTTATGGTATTAGATACTAAGTGGTTTTGTGAAAAAGCATTTAGAACATTTGCGACTCATGGCGAACAAATCCTCACGCTTTACGATGGAACTCTAAACGCTATGGGAAATAAAGATAGATTTCACATTAGATTGTGCGCACAAAGTTTTTCTGGATTAGAGACAACCGGCTCGTTTGATGATGCAAATGTAAAAACAAAATCCCCACTAAACTATCTTAGTATAGGATTCGACTCGGAAACTACAACCTTTGCTTCAACCGGCGTAACTAAGACCGCAGACGGTAGTGCAAGCAACCCAGCAATCAAGATAGAAATTGATTGGTCAACAATCTATACCAAGTTAGCACACGCTCTTTACAACAAAACCGAAACCGTTTATAGCAAACCAGCCGGATTAGTTAGTACAGATGCTATTGAAATGGAAGATTTATGGGTTGATTTTGATGTAGTAATAGATTTTACTAATCAATCATACCAACTCTTTGTCAACGGAACAGAAAGTGGTGCTGTGACCGCATTCACAGCATCTCCAGATGGTACTCCTTGGACTCCATCACAATTCTACGGTTGGAGGTTATCTTGCTTGGGTAGAGATTTTGATGACGGTCACACACAGAACAATACCAATGTGTACGCATGGCAACAAATTATTATGGTTGACAGGGTTGCATTCGGAAGAAATGTAACACATCATCTCGGAAAAACCGCTAGTGCTGGTGGTGGTGCTCCAGCAATCGCTACGGCTGATACCGCATATCCAAGCGGACATTCGGGTACTCCGGTTCTTACTACTATGGCATACAATATGGCATCTAACAATTTCTCGGATTTGTCCGTAGAGGTTAGTGATGATGCAAATAACCTTGACATATACCCACTAATAAGTGGTGGGGGTGCAGCAGAATATCTGTTTATGATAGCAAGAAATAACGATGATAGGTTTATAATGTCAGGTAATATAAACAGCGTTAGGGTAAGACAAACAGCTAAACAACAAAATAAAATGATAAGCATTTCATGCACCGACCCCGCTAAATTATTAGATAGACAAATACCAACTTGGGATATTGGTCAAGGATTATTCAATGACGACACCGATAAATCAATAGCCAAAAGGGGTTCTGCCGAGGCATTATCGGATGCTCTTTACTTTGGCGCAGTAAGACTAAGTCTTCACGACGACTCGATTGGTTTTGAAAAGTATTCATCGGCTAGTGCTTCATCACTAGACTATTTAGAAAAGAAAGACCAACGAACAACATTACATTCAGCTCACCCCATCCAATTGTATAATAACGAAGACGCATCTGCACCTAACGATGTAGAGTTAAATTGGCTTTACGAAAGGTCACAAGTACTATTCCCTATGCAAAACGCTGATGGGTCATTAGTTTCTAGCAAAACCGGTGTGTCTATGCCTTCACATGGTCTTGCTGCAACCGATACGGTCAATATCTATGGTACTGCCGACAATAATACATCAATAGATGGTACAAACAAGTTAGTGGATGCAGTTACCTTCGATAGCGATAGCAACATATTTTCCGTAGCGGGTGGCCCACCATTAGCAAACGCACAGACAACTTACGCAGTAAGATGGGAGCAAGATGGTTCGTCAACCGACTATGCAGCATTTTTGCTTGATGCTGGTTCATTTACTACCGTTCCAGATAATCTTGAGTTAGGCCACATTACATTTAATAAAACCGGAACTTACATTAGTGGTATAAGTAATGATGTTTTTGAGTTGTATGGTATTGAAAAGGTAACTAATTATGCAGGTACAGGTTTTGATTACTACCTTTTTACCAATGTGCCTTGGGCTAAAGTCAATGCTTCAGCAACATATACCGGCCTAAGTGCATTCACCTCTGGTGCAGGGCCGTGGAATGTTTATTGGGATTACGGATATTTTGACCTACACACTACTTCTAGTGGTACTACCTTTAATACAGACGGCGACTTTGCTTTAGTAAAAAACCGTGTCAACCATGCTATGTGGATGCGTGATTTACCTAAGTCGTTGTGGTTCAAAAAGATGTTTGGAAAAATCGACGAAACACCAGCATACGCAGGACTAACTACAACTTCGGTGATTGTTCCTACTTCAACAAATGTTTTTACAGATATAGGTCGCACAGGGGCCATAGAAGCAGTTTTAGATGCCGGAGGCGTAGCCGAATTAGTAAGTCCACAAGGTGTAGTTGACTCGTTCTCCTTTTCTGGTGCTACAAACTCGGGTGGTTATATTAGATTAGATGGGTGTAAGTTTATTTCTTTAACACACGCCGTAGGCTCAACTATTAGAATTAGAACCATATCCGATGATTATAAACACATTTGGGTTCTTTGGGCCGATATGAGAAACAACGGCGAAGCAAATGCCGACGGACACATAAGAAAAAATAGTTTTGGTCTTTTACACCCTACACCAGATAACTATTCACTAACACTTCAATATACCGACCAAGAAGATATTGATGGTGTTGCTATAAACTACATTGATTTAGCAATAGGTATGGATTGTGACATATGGGAATGTGATGCCGAAATAGAACCGTATAGTGGCAATTCGTGGTCATCATTAGGCTCCGATGCACTAGGGGATGCAGCGCACCAAAACTGGGAGGATAAAGCCGGTGCATTTTTAATAATAGATTTTTCTAAGTTCTTTAATCTAAACACCGAATCAAACGGTGGCAGAGCAGGACAAAAGAGTGGTGGTCGAAAAACATTAGGTGACCTTGTTGTTGAAACAGAAGGTCACCCCGCACTAATAGATGATTATTGGCAAGAAGCAGCAGCATCACCCAAGACGGTTCGTGATGGAGACTTATCCAATCACCCGAATTGGTATAACTTCTTTAGTGCTGGTTCTAACATGTCATCAAATACCTATGCACAAGGTTCAAACGCAATAGTCCTTGATGATACTTCCGAGTTCCCATCAAAGGGAATAGGTATGGTCGAAATAGAAAGAACATCAGGCAATACCAATACCCAAGAAAGAAATCTATTGTTTTACTATTGGGGCGCAAATAACACCTCAACAAATACCCTAAGCAATATACACATGTTTGACTTAGATGAAACACAAATGACTCTAGAAGAAATAAAGTCACGATTGTTTAATGCTTGGAGGACTTACACCCAATCAGCCGCAACAACAACAGGAATACCCTTTACACTAAAATATAATGACTCGATTAACAATATCACTGATGGTTACGATAAAATAGTATTTTACTCCGGTATATCTGCACCACTAGCACTAAGATTCCAATTAGGATTAAACGGATTTATTGAAAGCAAAGAGGGACATACATTTTACTCACATGACAAATTGCGAGCATTAGGTGTATTAGCAAACAGCGAAACACACCTAAGTCAATTTACAATGCCAATTACCTTTAGCATAAAGAATTGTCCTATCACTAGAAGAATGACTACAACACAAACTGGCGTAGCAGGTTCTACTCGTGCATACACAGCAACATCTGGTGGTGTATTAGATTGGGATAACTACGGTGGAATATCTGATGCTAGAGGAAAGAGTGTATTAGCAATTTTAACAGATATGAGCGATTCAGCAAAAGTCGGAACCGAAAACACAACAACAATTTTTACTTATGTTACCGGTAGAGATGGGCGAATAGATTTCCGACCAGCATATTCATCCGGTCATGTATTTACACGAGACAATCTTAGAATATCCGACATAGTTGGTTCACCTACCGCTGCTGTTTCAAATGTAAGAATTTTTTACAATAACGGCTCATCGTTTGTAGATTACCCAACTGCAAGTAAAGGAACAGAAGTAAGATGGAAAATGGTGGAGTTGCCTAATGTAGTATCTCATAGCGAGGCACTAGCAATAGCAAAATCAACATACGAAAAGAGTAAAGTTTCACCACTAAGAATTACCGCCCAACCAACTATCCAGTCAACCGAATCCGACCTTATGCTATTCGGTGCTAGACATGGGTATATCCAAGACCCAGCACTTAGAAGTGTAAATACCCCACTAATCGCTGGGCTAGTAGCGCAAGGTTGGACTTCATGGTGGAATGGAATACACTTTTCAGGAATGCAAAACGCATTAGATGGAAACATTTCATGGACTGGTAGTACCGCTAATGCTTATAATAGAAATACTACTGGTCACAGCAACGGTGGTGGCGTAAGTTATATCAATACCGGTGACGAACCAGCAAAACATTACTATGGTTGGGTCGGCTTAAAATCTGTTTTCGATGCTGTTCAAATAGTCCATATCCCTAAAAATATGCCTAAAACATCTAACGCAGCTGCCGGACAACAACTTAGAGTCGGAATACAATTAGCCCAAACCTATGACGAGGATGAAGCTACACCCGAAGATGTAGAGTTCTACCTAGCACTATACGACCCTAATACAAGTTTTTCTGATAATTCAACCGGTCACTCTATTACAGACGGTTATGGTTCAAAAACCTTTTTGAAGTTTAAGCATAGTGGTTTCTACGAAGTCGAAATCCCTTCAACCTATTGGACAGGTGCAAACGGTGCTACTGGTAATGAAAGAATTGTTGTTTCTATCAACGCCGAATATCTGCGCTCTTTATTGAGACATAGAAACGGAAAACCTACTTCCGACCCATACTACGCAAATAAAGAAGATATGCCCGGATTTACTACCGGTACTAATAGAGGATATTCACCATTCCCACTTGGTGTTAGAAATATAGCGGGTGTCCCTACGGCTCAAGACGCACCGATTTATTTTGCTCCACGAATCAGTGTAGTCGATGACATAAACTTTTATCCATCGACAAAGGTAACTTATACCGATGCAAACCTTGGTCTTTCAAACCCTACTCCATTTTCTATTAAATCTGTTAATTGGGCTGCGCAATCATACGATATTGGAAAACTTATCTTGACATTAGAGCAAGACGAATCTAAAGCACTACCTAACTTGGCATCATATATATTACCCGAAATAAACAAAGGAAGAACTCCTGGAACAATACCATATTCACCCCAACCATCTCCTGGTGGCGGAGGCGGAGGAAGTGGGCCTGGGGGCGGTGGAGGTTATAGACCACCACTTGCACCACCACTAGGCGGAGGCCCAGTTTTAGGCCCAGTTTTAGGCGAGGGTATTTCTTTAAACCAATACACGCCTGTAGGAAACAGAAACTTTGCCGGTGTATCATCCGGTGATATTGCCGGACAAATGCTTGGTAGTAATGCGGTAGGAGTTAATAATACAACTCCGGATTTAATGAATAGGATTTCAGGTAAAATGGATATGCACAACCAATACGGTTTGCAAGATGGGGACTTTAGTATTCTCGGTTCTAAAAATAGTGGCGCACCAACCCAAGTAACAAAGGCTGTCGAAGGGGCCGACATAGTGTGGGACAAAAAGCGTGGTTCTATTGTTTCAAAAGAAGGTGCAGTTTTCCCAGGCCTTACCGATAATGATGCAGACACAAAGGGCTTTATTCACCAACACACACTACGAGTAACCGTACCTAGTGATGTAATGGGACAACAAATAGTAGTTAGTGGTATTTCCTCACTAGATGCTGCGTCAGGTAGCGTAGCCCTATTTGCTACCCTAGAGTGTGTGGAGACAGGTGCTTCAATGACCTCTACGGTAAGCCTAGAAAGCCCATTTAGTAATAGAGATATTGCTATTATTAGTGGCCCACTATCCGGTGCGGAGACTCCTGGAAACACTATCAAACTAACACTAAGAAGACAGGCAAATCAAGGCCAAGACACTACTACCGCACAGTATTGCTCGGTAGTATTACACAAAGTTGATGTTAAGTTTGTTAGGGCCGCTATTAGTGGTCGCTCGGACACATACCGATTCTTAGGTCTAAAGGGCGGGGGAACACGGAATCTATGAGCGATATTTGTGTTTTAGACCAGTGCATGCCCTTACCTATTATGATAGGCGTAGTTCTGCTAGAATTAGCATTTTACTTTTTTCTTGGGTCTGGTTTAATCAAACTAATAAAAGGATTAAGCACAAAACAAGAAAAAAAATAGATATGTAGGGTTCGGGCTTATCATCCCAATCACGATGCGTCATATTAACCATCTTCCCACAAATTAGAAGCATTCTTTAGTTGTTTAGCTCGTTGTCTAGTTATCCCTTTAGTTTTCATTAACTCTTTCTGGGTTATTTTTTTATCGAGTATTTTTTGTATTGAGCCATATTTAGCCAATAGGTCTTTTGCTATATGCGGCGTAATGCCTTGAACACCACACAACATTCTTATCCGTGGGTCAGTTTCTTCCATAACACCCCCCGTTAAAAATGGGTGCATATTTCTCTTTCCTTGGATAATCATTTGAGTATAGTTAGTCTTTATCCACTCAACGAAGTCATCCATACTATCGACTTGCATAAACTTAATTTTTGGGTGGCGAATATGCAAGGTTTCTTTATATTTTTTGATGGTTGCATTCATTCGCTGTATTCTAATAGCCATTTCTTGCCTAGTAGGTTTTCTTCCTTTTACGAATGGTTTTAATTGAGTGCCATATACTACAAGAAAAGCAACATCAAAATTGTCAGCCAAATCAACAAGCTGCGCATTGACCGTTCTTGAACGACCATTACCTTTAATTGAATGATATAAGTCATTAATTTCTTTGGCCTCTACGCCCCATCCCATATCTGGAATAGTGTAATCGCCAACGGACAGCCTTTCTAGCTTAGCACGACCCTCAGGATTAAGGTTATTGTCCCCGAGTGCCATTAAAACTTTATTTGAGACTTTAGGGTTTTCTCTATCGTCTATGAATAACACACTACATCTTTAATTCGAGTAAGGTTTTAACACTGTGCTTCTGAGTGATGTAGCAAGTGCAATTGGCTAGTCATATCACAAACCAACTCTACCTTAGTTGACATGCACCAATGACAAAAATCTACCTTTGTCACTTTGTCTTCAGCCCATTGCTGGCCACAATCTAAACACTCGAAGATTTTATTTTTCGTAATATCCAAGCTGCTCATTACTCCACTCTATAACACGAAGACTCATATAATAGTAGTACTTAGAATGTGCCGTCGTATCTCCAACACTTTCCACCACACATACCACGAGACTGCATGGCACGACAAGTAGGCGATTGTTTGTATTTCATATTCGACCTAATGCCTTGGCGACTTTTGGCAACGCTAAAATCTCGCCAATTCAATGTTTCTATGTACGAAAGGATAGATTGCTCTATATCCAACCATTGCTCGGGTGTCAAAGAATCGGGGTTAGAGAACCAACGCAATTCTTCGGAAAGATGTTGCACGAGGGCTATGCGTGAATAGTGATTAGGGTTCTCTCTTTGAGTAGCATCGGATATACACGGCGGTATAGGTATATCTCCCATACCCGCCGACTTATCTATGGAAATAATAAGATTGCCGTTTCCATGCGTTTCTGCGCCATTCGTGGGTGCGGGGTTGTCATGTACCCACATAACGAAATCAAACGATTCTGGGGTGTTTCTGACCCCTAATAGCGGGCATATTGAAAACGAATGCGGGTCTGGCTTTTGGGGAATAGGATATGTGTCAGGATTGTTCGAGAACTCGGTTGCGTCTATACATACCGACCAACGACTTCGTTTTGGGTTGTATGTATTAGGAATGCGAACAAGCTTCTCGGGCAAACCAACGCCATCTAGAGTAACTAATCCCTTAGCCATATTCCGTTGATAGCGATTCAAATGGTTTCTCCACTCGTAACCGGTGACGGGTCGTTCGAAGAATTGGTACACATGAAAACCCCTTCCCGTAGCAACCACTGATACATCTCCGGATAACCGTTTGATGAGTTTAGCCACATCTTGTTTGACCTGTTCGATACCACCCTTGTCACCACTGTCAAAGTCCCACCATGCCTTATCTATGGTAGCACTCGTATAATCCATGCGCCAAGGTTTATTTGAATCAGACCTAGTAAAAGAATAGAGTGAGGTATATACCGATGACTTACCGACTAGCCTACGGACATACTCCATAAACTCGGATTGGGATTTACACACTCTACGCTTTAGTCCTATTTCACGAGGAAAGTTGATGTTGCTCGCCACAGTCATTACACTTCACAACCACTATTTCTTTTGGTGTTTTTCCTTCCTGACCCATTGCGAGAACCATTATGTCCTGTTCTATATGCTCACTACTACATTTACTGCATGCGGTTACGGTTTCCATATATTCTGGTTACACACTGGGGTATATCAACATTTGCATCATTCTTCTTCACACCCACATTCGAAGCAGTTGTCACAACCGGTACATATACCATTTTCACAAGACCACCCATCATCTAAACCTTGTTCTATATGACCGCACTGCCAACACTCGCCAACACTGTCGTCAGGCTCATCATTGATATAGATTATACCATCTTCCACTCGCAATGTCGGCTTGCTTTTCATTATGATACCAAGTCGTCTTGCTTCTAATTCCGTTTCATAGGATTCTATGAGGCTCATGGGAATAACAGTAAATATACCGGCATCGACACAAAACGACCCAAGACTACCGAAAGACCATGAACCATCTCCACCATTGGAGCGAATCGGCATGGTCACGCCATCCCAAACAATGTCAACATCTCGATAGCCATGCTTACTAAGCACATCACAAAACTCGCTCCACCTTTCATCGGGAATGACATAACAAGGGTCACCTATATACCATGTTTCAGACATTTAATCACCATCCCTATATCTTTGGTAGGCTTCTTCGTCTGCGTCAGCCTTTATTTGTTCATGGTCTACCCACTCGAAAATATCCGTTGCTATTTCCTCTACCGTTTCTTTGACAAAATCAGGTGCATCTAAAGGGTTTTTAATTAAGTCCTCTAATAATTCCATTAACTCTAAGGGGTCGGTGTGGTCTTTAATTAAATCATAAGCATTATCGTAACCGCAAAATCTTAGTATATCTTCCATATTTATTCCTCCTCCTCGATGGTGGGGTCGGGGCATAACCCATGCGTCTCCGGTTCACATTGAACCACATAGTCGCAGTATTGAGTGCAAAAGTAATCATTCCAATTGATAGGGTAATCTCGTTCCTTTAGTGAATCGACGGTTCTATTATACACTTTGAGAAACGCATTAATAGTGCGAACGGATATAGGCTCTAAAACATACATACCCTGTGTTATACCACATCCGACAACCTTTTTCTTTTGCTTCATTAGTTTGTCCAATGTCTTTTCATTAGCGGCATCTGGAGCAATGTATAGGAAATGTGTAGGCATGGGCCACTCGTCTATCATATTGAGCATATAGGTATAGAATGCCAACTCCCTTCTAGTACGGGATAGTTTGCCGTCATTCATATTACCTGTTTTTAATTCGACTAGGATAACCTTTCCATCCTCGGTACGCAGTAGACCGTCAATAGCACCTACGAGCCAAATGTCCTTGCGTTTATCCTTTACGGTCATCTTCATTTCCGCTTGCAATAATTCCCAAGGACCAATTTTATCCTCTAAATCGGATAATAATTCCTTCATTATTTCGTAACCAAAATCGCCACCAAACCCTTCCTTAACAATAGAGGCATCTGCCTTCTTTATTTTCTTGGTATCTTTAGGTGCTTCGATGATAGGTTCCATAGCCTTGTGTATAGCAGTACCACGCCTCATAGCCTCGGTAGGTGGTGGCCTAAGGTCAGGCAGTGCTATGTAATTCCACCAATACTTGCGGGGACACATATTGAAAAGAACAAAAGACGACTTACTCATCTTTAACTCCCTATCGAGTTCCTTTGGGTTGTATGTCAGTTTTGGGGTTTGGGTCATATTATCACTACCGCACTATACCATATAAACATACCCACTACCATACTCATAGCCACGATACATCTGATACACCGTTTAGAGCATTTACTAGCGGTTGCATATCGAAGCATGCAATGTGATAATAGGGTCGCACTTTGTTAATAATAAATCGCTCGGCTAGGTGTTTGTACCCAATAGTAGTTATTCCTTCTATTTCTTTGGGGTCACAAAATGCTATGTACGAGCCATCAATAGATAGCGTGGATAAAAAGTTACTACCCTTACGGTAACCCTTTCCGAGGTGCTTGTTAGCCCACGCCGCACCTGCTCGTGATTCGCCCAACACACTATACTCCTCTAGATTCCTAGATAGTTTAGCGTTGATGCACAGGTCTTTACCATCAACCTCGCCTTTCACAACGCCTGTTATTAACGAAGTAAGATTAGTAGTCATTTGGCCCTCACTAATACCGGTCAAAAGACCCTCTATTGTTTCCGACATAACCCGCTTCATAATAGCAGGAAGCCTATTTTGTTTCAATTCTATGCCTTTGACATATAACTTAGGGTCGTGATATTCGCCCTCAGTCCACTTAGTCATACCGGCATAACGATTCTTGGCAACGATTAGCATAGACGAACACCACTTTTCAAACTCCGTAATAATAGGAGACATGTCATCGTTAATACTTGCAATATGTATTTTGCCCAATTCGGGGGAATCACACAAAACGAATACAGAATCAGTATGTCCGTATATTACCTTCATATCACGCAATTCGCACTCGTCACGCAATCGGAATAGTGTTTGGCGTGAGGTAAATGTGATGGCGGCGGCTACTTTCGGATGATACAAACCATACTTAGAATCACCGGCTGCCCCGTACATAGATGCAACGAGTGATTTAGTGGCGTACTGCATAGCATCCCATCTATCCTCCTCCGCTTTACTTTTAGCACCGGCTTTCAAACGCTTATAGTCATTACGAAGAACAGTCATGTAATCCATTTGGCGACCTAACAAACCCAATCTGCTTTGGCTAAACGAAGTACCATTACCACAGTCCTTACCGTCGTCGTCGAGCGTTTCCCATGATATATTATGCAAATTGACATTAGAGTGATACATAGCCTTAATATCCATGATAGCAACACCCTCATAGACTCCAGGCTCGGGTTCCATAATGTCAGCACCACTATATGCTTCATGTTGAAATTGTGGTTTTGACGGAATGCAATAGTTAAACTTGTCATCATTGATAGCCATTACCGTGAATAACCGAGTGACAAACGGTGTTGTCTGAATATCACATTGTACGATATGTTGAATAGCAAGGTAGTGATTGATAGCATTTACCTTTTCATTTAATTGAGGTAGTAGTGCTACATCTTGTATGTTGTAGTCAAGGTATGTATGGAAATCGGAGTAATATGTGTTATGGCCGTCGGAAAGCGGTAACTTCTTGTCGTTTAACAGCAAGTCGGCTACGGTATCTAATTTCTTGTTAGGTAGTGCTCCATTCTTTAATTGCCACAAATTACACACGGCAAGCATCAAATCAATAACCAACCGACCACCAATAGGTTGAGCCCAATCACTATAATTGTATCTAATGGTGCGGGATGAGCCACCACACATCTTTTTGGGGTCTATACCATTTGCCTGGCATCTTTCAATTAGTACTCTACAATCTGCATTTACTACATTCCAGCCGGTAATAATGTCGGGGTCACATTTCTGCATTTGTTTAACGAAAGACCATAGCATATCGGCTTCGTTTTGGAATAATCTAATTGGTGCTTGTGAGTATTTGTATTCAGAAATTGATTTACTTCCATTCTGCCAATCGGGATGTTCTTTGAATCTAAGGAAATCTAAAGTCGTCGGGCTTTCATTAAAGTCTTCGGGTGGTACTACGGCCCAAGTCCACATCTTTTCTTTGTAACTATCATATACACTTATGACGGTTATACGCTCACTATCCATCGACCACTCCATATCCAAATACCAGATACGGTGGTTGTAATTTTCAATTGGGGAATTAGATTGGTTGTATAGAGATAAGCAACGATTAGTCCACGGTATGTTACATTCCCATGTCTTATCGAATTGGTTTTTCAAATCGCCAACATCAGCAGGATTACCCATAGTAACCTTAGTTAGCGATTCACCATATACACCAGTATAACCTGATTCTTTGGATAGAGCCGGTAGGTGTTCAGCATCTTCATCTAATAGGTAACCAAAAGGATAGTAACCTTTAAGCATAGTTTCTTTACGCTCGCCGTCACTATCCCTATGCCTTACCAAGACATTACGGTTGCCCTGCCGCTCTACTATCATCAAATATACTATGCCTACATACCATATAAATGTAGTGATAGACTATCTTAACTACGGCGACCACGGCTTCGTGTTTCAACACCAAACTTTTCTAACCATGTGCAGATAGTCATTGGTGATACATTGAACATAGCACCAAGTTCTGCCATCGTCTTGTTGTCTGATAGGTATGCGTTTCTTAACCATGCTTCGTCACGGTATAGTTTCTGAGGTTCAACCATACATGCTTTAATAATCAAAAGAACGGAGTTGTTTTGTACCCCATCCACATTTACACCTTTAATCTCTAATACATCACCAATAGCAACACTTTGCGGTAACTCCGCCTCTATACTACCATCTTCGCCTATGTCAATCAATATCCTTGCCATGCTATCACCTTTATACATTAAGCCTATAAAGAGTTGCTTACAACCACTCCGCCAGCGTCTTTTGGTCTACTTCATTCATCTTGTGCCAATGGTCTTTCATTTTGCGTGGGTCACCGTTGTAAAACACCAACACATTCTGGTGCATTTTACCTATCTTGCGATTGGTTTCCCATTGACGGGCCACCCTAAGTGCTAGTGTGCCGACTACATTTTGTAGGATAATCTCGTTGAATAACCTAAAGCCATGCACTTCACATGCGGCAATAGTCTTAGAAACAAAGTTACATAGATAGCCCTTTTTATCTCGATAGTCACCGACCACTACACAAGCAAATGTATTCGGTTGCATCTTACATAGTGCTTTAGCCATTATGTCGGCATATGCCTCATCGAACCCATCGACATCCATATTACTAATATCAGCAGGGTCATCGGAATATACTTCCAAATCACCATATGGAGGACATGTTAAAAGCATGTCGTATTCATCACCAAGTTGGGGTAGACGCTTTGCCGAATCCCCTTGAACCCATGTGCAATTAGCACCATCTTTACCTCCAATACGACCAAATTGAATACGGTTAGCATCAACCTGTTCTTGGCGTAATTCTATACCCACATAGTCTAAGCCCATCTGGGATGCAACAATACCACGCACCGAACCACCAGCAAACGGGTCGAGAACTACGGGTCTATCAATAGGCGAATGGGAATCCCTAGTTTTCTCAGGTACAAACCATGTGTAAAGTATTTCACATAGAGCGGGGTCAAAGATAGAAGTATCACTTTGGGTTGCTACCTGAACATCTTCGGTATCACCCATCCATTCTTTGATATTAAATGCTCGTGCATCCCTACCTACTTCTGATTCGATACCGAGTGCTATCCAACCCCGCTTTCTGCTTTGCCAACGGTCAGTAGCGGTATTGATTATTGAGAAAGGATTATCCATGAAGCGTTGTTGGAGCCCATCAACATTCTTTGCCATGTTATAGGATAATAGTTATACCATATAAACATGTTCTATGCTATTCTTCGGCCCCATATAAGAACGAATAAAGATTAGTTGCTAACAGGTGTACTGCGGTCATTTAATTCTTTTTGGTAATCCTGATATAATTCCTGCCATTCTTTAGGGCATGCCTCTACCGGCCTCATCCCAGATACCCACAGGACATCACCTGCGATAAGATAGTCAAACGCCTTTGCAGTATAAAATGGGTCTAAAACATCACCGTAGGGCAATGTTCTAAACACCCAGTGGTCATAACCCCCTGCGGCCCTTTCCATACGCAGAACGGGCATTCTGGGGGTCAGAATCGGGTCGGTGTAATGACCGGTCATTTCACCCACCATAAAGTCGGCATTGTGATATATGTTTTCTTCATCAGCAAGGTCGGAGACGCATACAGCAACCACTTCAACATCGGTTCTTTTTAGGATTGCAAGACCAACCATTACACCGGCTGCTGTTAAACCCGAGCCCGTAGGAACAATAATCCTCTTTGCATCGGGTGGTAGGTTTATAGTTTGTAAGGCGGTATCATAAATCGCTCTTTTAGAATCCCAACGGACACAACCACCTATTTCCTTAACAAAGTCTCGTGCTCGCTTACGATAGACATTAGCATACCCAGGAAAAACCTCGTGGATAGTAGCACCCATAGATTCTGCATATTGAGTAGCCATAGTCCTTTCTTTTCTTCTCGGGACAAAGATATGCGCCGAAACACCAGCCTCTTTTGCCGCCCAAGCAACATAGATTTGCATTGCTGAATATGACGCACAACCAACAACCATAGGGTCGTCTGGCTGTTCTTCAGCCATAACAAGAAACTGTCTTACCTTTAGTCCACTAGGCTCACTATCACTTACTTTGAACGCTTTATCTTCACGCTTTACCCAACACTTACCCAGTGTTTCCACTGGGGTTAAGTTACTACCATTGATTAGAACGCCTCGGTTTAGACTCATCTAATAACGCCAGCCTGATATACATAGCCACGCTCGCCAAGGTCGATTACCATTCGCATACCCTGTTTCTCTTTAGTAAAGTCAAGAATGTGTATAGTAATGTCACCGGATATACCAGCGAGAACATTATCCAATCCGCCCTCAAAGTCCCAATCCATTTCAAAACTTTGCGCAGCCAATCCTGGTTCTGAGTTAGCAAACTCCACAACGGTAAATCCTTTCATTTCCTCGCCAACACCAACCCTAATAACCGAATCACGAATGCTTACAGTATATCGGTTTAGTTTCTGGCCATTCATGTTGTCGCATCGTAGTGCCTCAAACAATTCGTTAGCATCAACCTTCCATTCGTAAGATGGTTCTCTAACCGAACCATCGGACATCAAATACCCTTTGAAGCCGGATTCGGCAAAGATAAACTTTGTTGACAATTCCTCAGACTTTACGCCCCATTCGTTAATAGTTTCCTGAGAATGCGGGAATGCAAGACCATTTAGGGATGCAGTCAATCGGGTTTTCTTTTTACCCGATGTAAATAGAAGTTTATTGTCATCGTACTCAATCTTTACCGGTGACCCATGTGAGTTTAGAACACCTAGTACACGGTCAATATCTGGTATAGGTAGAGATACAGCATCACGCCCCATAGACTCCGATGGAATAGCGAAGTGTGATAGACTTGTTTTACCGTCACGAACCAAAGATGTAGTAGTAACTCTATCCGAGTAACCTACCAAAACACACGCCGTTACCTGCGGTTGCGGCTTTCCTCCAACATTCTGGATTCTTTTTGTTCTGTTAAGCATACTTGTTAATAAACGGGTATCTATTTTCATTCTTTCACCTTCCTTAGTACGGGTAGGTCAAACATTAGACCTGCACCCTTTCCTTCCTTATCAGCAATGTATCGTGCCATCTGGTTAATAGTTTCACTACATTGTTTGACAGATTCCCTAACTTCATATAGCATATCAGTAAGTTTATCTAACTCAGTATTTAGAACCTCTATTTGGTAGGGTCTAACCGCATCATTATCTTCAGGGTTATCCCCGCCGTCGTGCAAATATACTCCCATTATCTCACCACTTTAGTTCTGGTAGCCCGTTCCATGTTACCTTGCCACCTTTGATATGTAGTAAATCCTTAGTAGTACCGACAAGTTCCATGCCACGACCTTTCATTTCTTCTATTGTTGCTCTAACAACCCACTCATCCTTATCGAGTGTATCGTCACCAGAAACACCAGCAGCATCATCAGCCTTATTGCGGAATCGTGCTAGGAAAATCTGTTGCGAGACTAATCTTTGTGTCCCATCAACCCAGTCAACCTTTTCACCAATCTTCATTAGACCCTTAGAGCCACCGCCCACATCAACATATGTTTTGTGGTCTTTTAGATGGAAAGTAAAGAATACCTTATCAATAGACAATCCATGAACACGGTTGATAATATCTCTAAACAGTTGATTGCGTGTACGCCATTCCTTCTGGTTGAAGGAGTCACCCTCTTCTTTGATAACGCCACGCTTTAGTAGAGTACCGGTCATAGCAAACTCACACCATTTCATGAAGGTAGAACCACCGTCAAAGATAACAGCACCATGAGCATCAGGATTTTCCTGTATATCTTCGGAAAGGAGATTAACGAACCAACCGACCTTTTCAACAAGATTAACCCAATTAGTAGTGTTATCTTCGTTAAAGATAGATTCATCGGTTTCATCATATAGAGATAGTATGTTTATATTATCGCTATCGGGATAGAGATGTGCAACCGTTTCCGAAGCAGAATTGTCAAAATCGAATATAGTAATCAATTTATCTGTATTAGCAAGGTCTAAGGCTAAACCGGTTTTGCAGGTATTTTCTTTACCAACAAACGCCATACGAACAGGAGTACTATTCTGTCTGGCCTTTTGACGCTCAAACACAGCCCGCATATGTTCACGCCCATACTTAGGCGATTCATCTGCTGCAGCAGTAGACTGACCCCACGCCATCAAGCATCCCATCCTTCAACAGAATCTTCAGACGGTGTGATGCCATCGACAATAAACCAACCACTGACTGACATACGAGGCTCGCCGTCGTTAGTCTTCCAAACACCACCGGTGATAAGGATAGTAGAACCAACAGCAAAGTCAATCAGATGTGCATGTGAGGCAGGTACTCTAACCTCTATGGATGGTGCAGTGAAATCTTCAAGGTCGCCGACTACGATAGTAGATGCGCCATTGTCGAGTGTATCTATGTGTGATACTTCACCCATTAGACCAACACTTTGACTCCACCAATCTTCATCGTCACGGTGCGCATCATAGTATGGAAGCAACTCATTGAATGACGGTAATACATCAGTAAGAATGTCAACCATGAAACCACTAGGCTTACCATCAACAATAGCGAATGGTGCAGAAGGCAATACTGATGCCGCCTCTTCATCTTCACTAAAGATAGAAACACCTTTGCGAGTCCATGCTCTACCGTTACCGGTTTTAGCATTGTCCTTGCCAGGTTTTACAGGAATAACTCCAGGAACAAATGTAGGTTGTTGCTCTAGAGCATCGTTACCACTAAACTTAATTTCATACAAACGAACATCATTGACATCGTAAGTATCTAAAGCACCAAGGAACAAACATGTACGCTCAGGCTCAGACTCAGGGCGAGGCGAACCATAGCGATAGTTAGCATCACCAGATGGATACTTAGGCATAGTATTGTCTGCCACGATGTAGTAGTGAATGCCAAGGTCATCATGACTAACAGTACCCTTAGGCAAAGAATCTACATTCGCTTCAGCAAGTCCAGATGTAAAGTCAGACTTTGACATCAAAGACGGATTAGCCTTGCGTGTGTAACCAGATTCTGCAGCAGTGTATGTTACAATAGCACCGCTCGTAATCAAAGAATCAATACCACCCTCGTCAAGACTTGATAGTGTAGTGTTCATCTTTTTGTACGCCATCTTAGCCCAATCCTTGTAGGGCGGCGATGCAACGAAACACCCACGAAGTACTTGACATCCGGAGGATTCGATTTTACGCTTTTCTGTCAATAGTTGACGAGCAGCGATACGGATTGCTCTATTCTGTCTTTCACCATCTGTCATAGAACCCCATGCAGATTGATTGTCCCTAAGTACCATACCAACCCTACGCTCGATTGCGTTAGGAGTAGTACCTACTTGCTTTGCTACACTTTCATATTCGGCCATTACCTTTTCACCTATTCTACCGTTAAACTACATAGGATATAAACATGTCTATTGCCCTACTCCTATGCCACATAGAGTACGGATAAACTCCATGAGCGCAATGTATTCATTGACTCCATTCAGTAAATCCCTTTCGGCCTGAACGGAGGCACTAATTACTCTAACTTTGGCATTTAAATCTGCCTTGTTATCCATTGCGAAGTT
>VMHT01083667.1_pt1 | contig 28664 bp, 58 predicted proteins | sample 4693611 | NCBI WGS metagenome assembly VMHT01 (sample SAMN12280063, study PRJNA550983) | marine metagenome | isolation source: seawater sampled from same location over 5 years 0.02-0.2 micron viral filtrate | place: USA: collected off the coast of southern California halfway between the port... ... | reverse complement strand
TGGCAAAGGAGACTGGAAACCAAGTGAACTATCAAGCAGTTGGTAGTGGTGCTGGTGTCCGTCAGTATCATGCCAAGACTGTTGACTTTGGTGCCTCTGATGGTGCAGTAAGTGATAAGAAGCAGAAACTACCCATGGTTCACATCCCCATGACTGGTGGTGCCATCGTTCCTGCTTACAACTATCCTGATTGTTATGTAAAGATGACTCAGACGCAACTTGCTGATGTCTTCCTTGGTAAGATTACAAACTGGAGCACCTTTGGTTGTGCTGATAAGAACATCTTAACTGTTCATCGTTCTGATGGTTCTGGTACTACCAAAGGTTTCACCAACTCCCTGTCTGCTTTCTCTCCCGAGTGGAAGAAGACTGTAGGAACTGGTAAGTCTGTCCAGTGGCCTGTTGGTGTTGGTGGTAAAGGTAACTCTGGTGTTGCCGGTGTTATCAAGAACCAGGTCGGTGCTATCGGTTATCTGAACTATGGTTATGTGAACGGTGGTAAGTTCCAACAGGTTGCTCTTCAGAATAAGGCAGGCAACTTTGTAAAGGCAAATGCAAAAACATCTGCTGCTGGACTTGCCAAGATTGTATTAGACGATAAACTTCGTGGGGCAGATCCTAACCCTGCAGGTGCGAATGCTTACCCAATCGTATCTCTAACATGGATCCTTGCCTATCCTGAGTCCGCTCCTGGAGTCAAGGAAACTTTTCGTTATATGCTGAGTGAAAAGTCGCAAGCGGTTTCAGATTCTTTGGGATATGTACCTCTTCCAGAGTCTCTTCGACAGAAATCTCTTGCTGCTGTTGACACTATTAAGTGATATAAGTATAAATCACTACACAGCACCCCTTGACAGGGGTGCTTTTTTACTATATACTATGTAAAGATTTGCAACATAAAGTAAATGACTGTAACGACAAATGAATTAGGGCAACAAAATTTGTTCGCTAAAGAGCCACAAATGTATGTCTCCAAGTCTGACGCTGAGCGTTATGGTTACGAGACCTACGCAGAACGTGCGGAGAAATTAAATGGACGCACTGCTATGCTTGGATTTGTTGCTGCTATTGTCAGCTATGCTACTACTGGTAGTGTATTTTTCTTTGGTGTTTTCGGATTCTGAATGATGCTTGAACTTCTAACTTATTATGTAATTGCTGGTGGTCTCATTATCGGAGCACCTGCAGTATTCTTTATCATTGCCTTCATGCCTGCCCTTCAAAACACAAAGGGTCGCATGGTTGGATACAAAGACCACAAAGTATACGGTGATTCTTCTATCTACGAAAACTCACCTTCAGACCAAAGTAAATTTTATCTCACTTTAAACTCATGAACGAAACCGCAGAACGTATTAATGGAATTGCAGCTATGATCGGTGTTATTGCCGCCATGGGTGCATATGCAGTCACAGGACAGATTATCCCTGGTATTTGGTGAACGATATGTTACTCATAGCAGCGTCCATGTTAGGAGGGTTTATATTTGCTGCCCTATTGAGTGATGATGTTGATGATGATGACGGTCCAGATGGAGGGATGATGACACCAGTATATTCACCATCACCCTCTTGACAAAAACTAAATAGGTATACTATATTAAGAGGTCTAAGAAAAGACCTCTTTTTTTATATGTTTCTAGAACTGCTACTATCTTTAACACCACTTGATTATACCTATCTTGCTAAAGTAATTCGCGTAGAAGCAGTTGGGAATACCTTCGACGAGTATTGTGTCGCTGCCTCTGTTCTTAATAGAGTCAATTCTAAGGTGTTCCCTAACAGTGTGCATGAAGTTGTTCATGCAAAGAGTAGTAGAGGTCAACATCAGTATCAAGGATTTGATTCCAAATATCCTAAAACAGATTGGGTGCTGGTAAACAAATTAAACTCCCTAGAAGGAAGAAAAAACATATTAAAAGCATATAGCATCATAGGAAACAGAACAGATTTTAAAGGACAATCTATGCTTAGGCACAGGGTTCCATCGGAGGATCCTATGTGTAGTTCAAACGGAAATTTCTACCATTATCACTGGCAATGATTATTAAAGCAATTAAGACTCTATTAGAACCAAAAAGAAAAATCACTGAAGATCAAATACAGTGTGCTATTGATGAGCAGATTGTAGAATGCGAAGGTGAAGCATTTAAACAAGATGCTCTGAATTATTACACTGGCGTTCCTGCACCTGTCTATCTTGAAGATGATCCTTGGTTTGGACCTGCTCCTGCACGTTCCCAAAAACAACTTGATTATATTGAGCAAGAAACTTTTATCAAGCAGCAGCAAGCACAGGAAGTTGGTAAAGGAGAACCTGATAATATTCATCAATTAATGTATGAAATTGCAACTAAAAGTTCTGCAACTACGCTTCAATTAGATCCTGTTGGTGGATCTGAAAACTTCCAGGGAGGATCAGAAAATTTCCATGAATGAAGATTGGCGTTATGATGATAATCGTATGAATTTGAGGGGAGAAGTTCTGAAGATTCTTCTTTCAAAGTACGGCGGAGAACTTGTTAATAGTGAACCTAAATATTCAGGACAATCCATTTATGAATGTGCCCATGATTGGATATCACAAGGACATAAAACATCATTTGGGATTGTAAAATATTACGAGGCTTATTATGCAAAAAGTAATTAACGTATTAGCAGTTTTATCATTTGTTGGTGTTGCAGGTATCATTGGTGGTGGCACCTATGTTTATTTGCAAAAGGATTCTATCCTTGCAAGTGTTAAAGAAAAAGTTGCTACAGCAGCAACAGAAGCGATTGCAGGTGCTCTTCCTGGTATGATTGATTCTGCCATGCCAGAACTTCCTGGTGCTACAGGAGGTGCTATTCCCTTCGGTGGGGCAGGACCTTCGATGACTGGTGGTGTGGCTCTTCCATGATAAAGCATATTATTACTGGACTTCTTCTGGGTATGGTTCATGGGACAACTGTCCCTATGAAAGCAGAACCTACAAAGGGGTATTACACCATGGATGCCATGGGTTGTATGATTTTAAGGGAATGCGCTAAAGATGTTAAACGAATCAAAAGTATTCAAGATATTAAGGATCACTATCCCAACCGTGATTTTAGTAGCATTGATTCTGAGTTTGATGACATCATCGCCTCTTTTGATAGGGTCGGAGTTGGTGTCTTTTTAGGGAATGAAAAATATTTTCCACCTGGGCACAGAGGTGTTTATCATACGGTTTCTAATAATTTCTTTTTGAATGAATCTTTTATGCATCGCCAAAGCACACTCATGGCAGTGACCAGGCATGAAGGGTGGCACGCTGCACAGGATTGTATGGCAGGAACTATTGATAACAGTTTGATTGCTATTATTCATAATGAAGAAGATGTTCCTAGGATGTGGCAGGCGATTGCTAAAGACACTTACAGAATGACTCCAGGTGCAATTCCTTGGGAGAAGGAAGCATTTTGGGCAGGACATACAGAAGGCATGACCGCCAAAGCACTTGATGCATGTGCTACTGGAAAGATGTGGGAGGTTTATAAACCAACACCATTGACCGAGGAATGGTTGCGTGAAAATAATTATATCAAATAAATAAAGTTGCCTTGCTCTTTCAATATGGAGTCTGCTCCAAAGAAGAAAGAGGAAAAACAGTCGAATAAGTTTGATTGGGCGGACGAAGGATTGTCCGCTTTGGTGCGTGTTGTTATTCTTTCGTGGTCCGCAGCAATTCTTACACTTAATTATGTAACTATTCCTGGTGTTCCTCAGAAAAACATCGATCCGACTTTTATAGCCAGCGTGTTCACCGGAACTTTAGCTACTTTCGGGGTTGTTCCAGCGAAAAAAGATAAAAGAGAAGAGAAAAAAGAAGAGGAGAAAAAAGAAAAAGTTACTTAAATAATTGCTAATGAATTTATTATTAAGAACACATGAAAACTTAAACGATCCTGTCTGGAGTGTCATCATAAGCATAATAATTCTTTTGATTGGAACTTTTTACTACATATATACTATTATGAAACTGGCATTCCAGGAGTTGGAAAATGGCGGAACAAATCAACCAGAAAGATGCGAACCAGGATCAGGAGATATTTCTTCTGAAGCACAGGATTGAAGATGCTGAAAAGGTGTCTGAAGAACTTCGTGACCGTGTTCGCAAACTTGAAAGGTGGGTTTGGGGTGCTGGCGCTGTCATCACTGCTGCCATTACATTAATCGGTTTTATTGCTGCAGTAGATGCAAAGGAGGTAGAGAATGGGCGCTATGGTTCCCCCCAATCGGAAGAGTTGTTACAACTTCCGCGTAGTTGAAATCAATCGGGTTTTAGACGGCGATACAATAGATGTTACTATTGATCTAGGATTTGACTTATTTAAGAAAGAAAGAGTCCGTGTAGCAGGTGTAGACACCCCAGAAAAACGCACTAGAGACTTAGAGGAGAAAGCACTTGGAATCGACGCAACCAACTGGCTCAAAGAAAAACTGGAAGGGGCGTTGGCTGGTGACGATGATCTTGTTATCCGTACTGAACTTGTCGGCGGTGTTGGGAAGTATGGCCGTCTTCTTGGGTGGTTATACCTTGGGGATGCAGCAGTGTCCCTCAACGAAGCAATGATTGAGGAAGGATATGCATGGGCATATGACGGTGGTACTAAACAGAAAGATTTTGAAGAACTTAGAGAAATAAGGAGAGAACATGGAACGCTTGTTTAAATGGCACAGAAGAAAAGTATATCGTCCAATTAGAAAGAAGTTTAATTTAAATGGTTATCAAATGTCATGGATTGCATTTGGTAAGGGAATTATTATTGGTGCTATTTTGTTGTAATGCAGGATATACCTTATATTAATATTCGTGATTTAAGTGTTCCTACAGTTCCACGGTGGGCAATTGAACCATCAATCGCTGTTCCAATTTACCCACCTGTAACATCACAGGTGGGTCTTCCTATTGTGAATATGCCTGGCTGTGTGGAGTCGCATGAAGATAGTAATAAGAATGCTAATTTACCCAACAATGATCCAGATCAGGTAAAGATATTTTGTGACGGTCAGATGCCAAGTTTCAATGCAATCAATTATGATGCTAGAAGATTGCAGTATGAAACAGAGAAAAGATCTCAGGAAGTTCCTCCAGTAAGATCACCAGAACAACCAGAAGCACCTAAACCACCAGAAGCAAAGACACCTGATGTTCCTAAAACACCAAATCAAGGTATTGATTGTCCGACAGAAGCACAAGGACTTAAAGAACCTGTTGGATTTATAAAAGGTGATCAGAAAGTTACGGAATATCGATTAGTTGGTATGGAGTGTATTCAGGTCACAGAAGATATTGGTGTGACTGCACAAATCATAGGAAATATTCCATCAGCAGGTGCGGTGACTGCTACTGCTTCGATTGCTGTTGTGGCAACGTCTTCGGCAATATTTGCAAAACCTCTTGCTGATCTTTTGTTAAGAGTGGTGAAACCGGCTGTGAAGAAGGCGCTGACAAAGGTCCAGTCCTTATTGGGAAAGAAACCCCGGAGATTGTCCCGTCAAGAGGTGCTTGCGAATCAGTACCGGGAGAAGCGGGGTTTGCCTGTCTTAAAGGAACCGAAGAAGAAGGGATAGAGTGTTTGTGTTGGGGAATAGTAGTTACATTTTCTACTACCACATCAGCACAAATTGCATAATAGGGACTTCTTCTATGAAAGCGAATTCCAGCCTTCATTAATTCTCCACAATTCTTAAGACGAGCAATCTCAAAATCTAATCTTTTATTAGCAACTGTTTGTCTCATCAATGCAGTTTGAGTGTCTGCTGCTGCTTTACAACGCTCCTGCAATCCACCATCAAGTGGAAAAGACAAGGTTGCTGATAGACCAATATTGGTACTAATATTATCTTGCTGTCCTGTTCTTACCGGTTTGTTCCAGAGAACTTTTCCAGGTTTATCTGGAATCCCGTCTGGTTGAATATCTTCAACAACGATGGTCATATCAGCACCATCTTCAAACCATCTATCTGCTATTCCATCTTCATTAACATCATAAAGAGGATCATTAGGATCTGTTCTGACCCTATTGTCATACCATTCTTCCCAGGGATAGTTTTTAACTTGTTGCTGTATCTCTACTTTTTGACCTTTTACATCTCTGCCATCATATTGAGGTTCTAAGTAGTAAGTTTCAAAAGGATCTTGATAACTTCTACTATGAGTAACAAATGGCGTTATATTTGCGGTTGGTCCTTGACAGGAGATTCCACCACCATAACTGTTAGTTACATATGGACCTTGTAAAACCTGAATGGCTTGATTGGTCACTGAGCCGGAACTATTTGCGATGGGGTTTGCTGTTGCTGATACACCACCCACGTTCGCTCTTACTGGTGATGCAACCAACAATGCAATTATTGCGTAAAAACACTTGTGGTATCTGTTACGCTTTGGACTTCCGTGACTCTTTGAATAATTGTTTGATTTGACATTCCTGGACCCGAATACGTTTGAGTAAATTGAAATGCCTCTTTCGGATCCGTTATTATAAAATTCGCTGATCCTAGATTTGCTGAGGTGTTGGTCGTTGAAACCTGTCCCTCCATTCCTCCGAGTGGATTTACCATTACATTGTTGGTCACATTTGATGGATTTAATGCTGCTCCACCATTGTTCACGTTTGTACCAGTTACTGAGTATTGCCATCCTGTATTATAATCAATAGAATTAATAGTTTCAGTCACCTTCGATGTTGTTTCTGTGTGGCTTGTCATTGATCCCTGTGTGAAGTTCGGGACCACGGGGACCGCCAGGGCAGCTGCAGGTATGACACTTGCAACCACCGCACTTAGAACAGACCAAAGTATCGTCTTTCCAAAAGTCATTACGACCTCCGTTATCAGTCAATTACAGTGATCTCGCTCACGAATTGTCCGGTAGCAGATGTACCAGCCCCACCAGCTGTCACCGTAAGAATACCAGCAGAGGTTACAGTACCTGCTAAGCTATCTTTTGCTCCAGCAGCATATGAAGTAACGCTTGAGAAGTTAGGAGCAGCACCTATAGAAACTGCAGCAGCTGGAACTGTATCAGCTTGAGTATATGACTGACTAAAACTAAACGCTGCACCTGCAGTATCCTGAGTTGCTGCGATAGTTCCTGGAGAATATACACCAGAAGTGATAGTCCCAGCAGAAACAGTTCCTGCGGTAGAACCATCAGTAGTATCTATATTAGATCCAGAAATGCTAAATGAAGATCCAATTCTTGTAGAAGTTGACCTTGCAGCATCCACTGTTAATTGAACACTTGAAGCATGTTTAGTAACAAGTCCACCTGCATTTGCTGCAGTGGTGGTCATCAGTAACATAGTTAAAGCAAATAATGCTTTTTTCATTAGATCGATCAAAGTGTGTATTTATATTTAGATATCTATTTTATTAAAGATCTATTAGTGTATCCTGAAGAACCACAAACCAAGTCTAACCACTTTTTAAACTGGTGTCAAGGGTTGACAGCACACCATATCTGGTATATTATAAATATATCAACGGCACAAAGAAGTTTACATTTCTTAACTGTTGTGACACCCCATAAACCGAGACCTTTAGGGTGTATAAATTACGTCTCTAATACCAACTCTGGAGGGTAGAGTTGGAATATTTTACCTAGTGTTCCCCGCACTCATAACTAACCCTTTTTCAAAATGGCTTCAACTCTTTCAAGACAACAAACATCCACTTGGGATAATTTCTGCGAGTGGGTAACTTCTACCAATAACCGCCTCTATGTCGGTTGGTTCGGCGTACTGATGATCCCAACTCTGTTGGCAGCAACTATCTGCTTCATCGTCGCCTTCGTCGCTGCTCCTCCTGTGGACATCGACGGCATCCGTGAACCCGTAGCAGGTTCACTCATGTACGGTAACAACATCATCTCTGGTGCAGTTGTTCCCTCTTCCAACGCAATTGGTCTTCACTTCTATCCCATCTGGGAAGCCGCATCGCTCGACGAGTGGCTGTATAACGGTGGTCCTTTCCAACTTGTAGTGTTCCACTTCCTCATCGGCATCTACGCCTATATGGGTCGTGAGTGGGAACTGTCTTACCGCCTGGGTATGCGTCCCTGGATCTGTGTTGCCTACTCGGCACCTGTTGCTGCAGCGAGTGCAGTGTTCTTGGTCTATCCTTTCGGTCAAGGTTCTTTCTCTGATGCGATGCCCTTGGGTATCTCTGGTACATTCAACTACATGCTGGTCTTCCAAGCAGAGCACAACATCCTGATGCACCCCTTCCACATGCTGGGCGTCGCAGGTGTCTTCGGCGGTTCACTGTTCTCCGCAATGCACGGTTCACTGGTTACTTCTTCGCTGGTTCGTGAAACCACCGAAACCGAGTCCCAGAACTATGGTTACAAGTTTGGTCAAGAAGAAGAGACCTACAACATCGTCGCCGCTCACGGTTACTTCGGTCGCCTGATCTTCCAATACGCTTCTTTCAACAACTCCCGTTCCCTGCACTTCTTCCTTGCTGCATGGCCTGTTGTTGGCATCTGGTTCACCGCACTTGGTGTTTCTACGATGGCGTTCAACCTGAACGGTTTCAACTTCAACCAGTCCATCATCGATGGTCAAGGTAAAGTGATCAACACCTGGGCAGACGTTCTTAACCGCGCTGGTCTGGGCATGGAAGTTATGCATGAGCGCAACGCTCACAACTTCCCACTCGACCTTGCTGCTGCTGAGTCCACTCCTGTGGCACTTACCGCACCTGCAATCGGTTGATACAGTTGACAATCTAATAAAAAGGAGACCTTCACGGGTCTCTTTTTTTATGCTATAATTTTTAGACCGCTGAAAACTAAACTCATGAATGGAAATCTTGAACCAGAAGAGCGCGTGCTGGCAGAAGATAGAGCACAACTAGAAAATCATCTAGCAGCAAAACGTAAAGCAATTGCAGTATGCAATCACGGTGTAGTTCAAAAACTGTATGATGTAATCTCAGAACTTGGTTGGGATTGTTATGATAATGTCACTGTTGAAATTGGTGGCACTCAAGTCTCAGGTATTCATCAAGGTGAAAACTATAACAAAAAATGGTCAGCACCATACGGTACTCGTAAGTACAATAAAGATGCTTTCATCATTATTAAAAATCAAGATCGTAGGGATCTGACTAAATCACAACCTAATCCTGATCTTAAGGGACATCATCTTAAAAGTGAAAAAGAACTTGCTGCTGAGTTAAAGAAAAGTGATGATGAAAAGGGTTATGATACCTATAGTAAATGATATATTCTAAGTTAGGAACTAAAAACAATTCTAGGTATAAAAACTAAAAACCGAAATAGATAGTGTAGTTGCGTAAACTTCCATGAAGTTGTTTTTTGCATTCCTAGCTACACTATTTTTTGCTATTCCTGCATGGGCAGTAGATGTTCAAATGGGATCTGGTGGCAATTTAGTTTTTGATCCGGCAGAAGTCACAATATCAGCAGGAGAATCAGTTCACTTTGTCAACAATATGCTTCCTCCACATAATGTTATTGTGGAAGGTCGCCCCGATTTAGGTCATGAATCACTGGCAATGTTACCAGGCGAAGAGTTTGATATTGCATTTTCAGACCCTGGTGACTATACTTATTGGTGTGCTCCCCACAAGGGTGCAGGCATGATCGGCACAGTACACGTTAATTAAATCTATGGCATACACAATTACTCTCAAAACCCCCGACAGTGGCGAACATACTATTCAATGCGAGAATGATCAATATATTCTAGATGCAGCAGAAGAGGCAGGAATTGATCTTCCATATTCTTGCCGTGCTGGTGCTTGTTCGTCTTGTGCTGGAAGAATTTTAGAAGGCACATTGGATCAAGAAGAGCAATCATTTCTCGATGATGATCAATTGGAAGCAGGACTTGCATTACTTTGCGTAGCATATCCTACTTCTGATTGTGTAATTGAAACCGAGAAAGAAGAAGAACTTTACTAATGAAATATACACATAATTATATGAAAATCTTTCTTGATACTGCGGATACGGATATTATCCGTAAGTATTTTCAAACTGGATTAGTAGATGGTGTCACTACTAATCCAACACTTATCATGAAAAGTGGTAGAAATCCTGAGGATGTTTATCAAGAAATTAAAGACATTGGTATTCGTGATATCAGTATGGAGGTTGTTGGATCTGACACCGAAATGTATGAGGAAGGTCTCCGTCTTTATGAAAAATTTGGTGAAGTTGCAACCATTAAAGTTCCTTGCACACGCGAAGGTCTTAATGTCTGTAAGCATCTTTCCTCAAAAAATATTAAGGTTAATGTAACTCTTATCTTTAGTGCAGCACAAGCAGTTCTTGCTGCTAAGGCAGGCGCTACTTATGTTTCACCTTTTGTTGGACGTTTGGATGATCAGTCTGTTGCTGGTCTCGAAGTAGTTCGTTCTATTTCAGAACTCTATCGAATTCATGGTGTAAAAACGCAAGTTCTTTCTGCTTCTATTCGTAGTGTTCAACGTGCTATTCGTTCTTGGTATAATGGTGCCGAAATTTGCACTATGCCACCAAAAGTATTTGATCAAATGTATGATCATATTTTGACGGATAAGGGACTTGAAATTTTCAATAAAGATTGGGAGTCCGTAAATGAAAAAGTTCAATGAAGTTACACTAAACATCACTGTAGCAATCATTGATTTCCTCTACCAAGGTAGAGATTTTCAACGTTTCTGGGTGCTTGAGGAGATTGCTCGGGCACCTTATTTTGCATTCTTAAGTATATTGCATTTAAGGGAGTCATTGGGACTCCGTGGACCAGAACACATTTATTTGATGAAAGAGCACTTTGCACAGACATTAAATGAAACCGAACATCTGGAATACATGGAAAGTATGGGCGGCAATGCTTATTGGATTGATCGCTTATTCGCCAAATCTCTTGTACTTATCTATTATTGGGTCAACGTGGTTTATTATTGGGTGGCTCCTAAGTCTGCATACCATCTGTCGTATGAAGTAGAGATTCATGCTGCTACTACATATGCCAAGTATCTTGCATATAACGGTCCCGATGAAAAGATTCTTGAGATCTTGAATGATGAATTACAACACAGTCATGAATTAGAAAAAGCAATTAGTTTAATCGATCCAGATAGACTTACAGTTAGGGAAAAGGAAACAGTAATATGAGAGCATTAGTTATTTTTGGTGCGACTGGTGATTTGTGTAAAAAGAAGCTGATTCCTGCTTTATATAAACTTCACACAAAAAATCTTCTATCAAATGATTTTAAAATTATTGGTTCTGCTAGAAGAGATCCTGGTCGTGATGGTTGGATTAAATCCCTTGGTGACTATCCAGAAGATTTTACTAATCGATTGGATTATGTTTGTGCTGATTTGAGTCTTGTAAAGTCATTAAAACAAATTGAAGAACATGATGATATGACTTTCTTCTTATCTGTTCCTCCGGAAAGATATGCAGATGCTGTAGTCAACTTAACGAAAGCAGGTAAACTAAATGACCCAGAAACATCCCGTGTGGTTATCGAAAAACCCTTTGGGCACGATCTTGAATCTGCTAATCATTTACAGTCAGTGGTGGGTACAAATTTACGCGAAAAACAAGTATATCGCATTGACCATTATCTTGGCAAAGATACTGTTAATAATATACTTACTACTCGGTTTAGTAATACTCTTTTGGAACCACTTTGGAACCGTAATTTCATAGAAGAGGTTCAAATCTTTGCTACTGAAACAATTGGTTGTGAAGGGCGTGCTCAGTATTATGAGTCTGCCGGAGCAGTTCGTGACATGCTACAAAACCATATGCTTCAGGTTCTAGCATTAGTTGCTATGGAACCACCTTGTAGAGTTGATGCAAAAGAAATCAGGCGGGAGAAGACAAAAGTTCTTGCCGCAACTAGATTAGGAAAGAAACTTCTTTGTGGACAATACATTGGGTATAAAGATGAAGAGGGTGTTGATCCTGATAGTAGTACTCCTACCTTTGTTTCTGGTGACATATTCATCGATAACTGGCGTTGGCAGGGAGTTCCTTTTCACTTCTTAACAGGCAAAAAACTTCAAGTTGACTGTGTAGAGGTTGTGATTAAATTTAAATCACCACCTCAAAATTTATTTGATGGTCATGAATGTAATGATCGCATGGTAATGAGATTACAACCAGATCCACATTTAGATATGAGGATTGATATTAAAGCACCTGGTCTTGAAGATAAAGTTGAACCAGCAACACTGCAGTATCATTATCCTGTTGAGAAAGCTGTTGATGGATATGAAAAATTGTTATATGATGCAATTAATAAAGATCAGTCACACTTTGTTCACTCGGATGAAGTGCTTGAGTCTTGGAGAATTGTTGATGATTTATTATGCACAAAAGAAAAATGTCCTGTAAGAACGGTTCCATACCTCTACCATCCTGGAATCTGGGGACCAATGCACAAAACTCGGTTTATAACAAACTGGGATTATCCACTTAAACTCAAGTAGGAGAGAATAATGAATCGATTTGAGGGATTTACAGACAGAGAAAAGCGAATGTTTGCAGAAGCACTTTGGCGAAGACAGAGATGTTTTATTGCAGGAGATAGGATGTTTAAGGATTACGAACAACTTCTTGATGAAGTATTAGAAGATATTGATTACGTTCCTGGGAGGGTTTTATGAAAATAGGTATGATTGGACTTGGGCGAATGGGAGAAGGAATGTCCCGTCGTCTTATCAAAGCAGGACATGAAGTATATGGATATCGCAACAACTATAAAAAATCTGAAGAACAATATGAAAAGGGTTATATCAGTGGATGTGCCACTTCTTTGGAAAGCCTTGTTCAAGTAGTTCATAATCAAGATGGAATGATCGGAAAGGCACCTGGTGTCTTTATGATGGTAGTACCAGCAGAAACTGTAGAGGATACGATTTATGAATTACTACAATTTTGTGTGGAAGGTGATATTATTATTGATCATGGCAATAGCAATTTTAAGGACTCTCGACGCAGAGCAGAAAGGCTTGCTAAACTTGGCATCCAATATATTGACTGTGGTACTAGTGGTGGTGTTTACGGTCTGGAGCGTGGATACTGTCTTATGGTTGGTGGTACAGATACTGCAGTATCCGCCTGCTCTTCAATCTTTAGGGCACTCGCACCTGGCATTGCCTCTGCATCCCGCACAGACCCTTACTCAAGCGCAACATCTGCTGAGTATGGTTGGTTGCATTGTGGACCACCAGGTGCAGGTCACTTTGTAAAGATGGTCCATAACGGAGTTGAATATGGAATCATGCAAGCATACGCAGAAGGATTTAATATCCTGCATGAAGCTAATGCTGGGTCAGCTTACGTTAAAGCGGGCGATGCTGAGATTGCTCCGATGGAGAATCCGAAGGACTATTGCTATGATATTGACTGTGCTGAAGTGGCTGAGTTATGGCGTCGTGGTAGCGTGGTCGGCAGTTGGTTATTGGATCTTACTGCGGATGTACTTCGTGGCAATACAGAACTTGATAAGTTCGATGGAGGGGTTTCCGATAGCGGTGAGGGTCGCTGGACTGTTCATGCCGCTGTCGATTTGGGTGTACCCACTCCTGTTATTTCTACGGCGTTGTTTGAGCGTTTTGAATCTCGTCGTTTGGGCGCTTTCGCCTTCAAGGTCTTAAATGGAATGCGATATATGTTTGGAGGGCATCATGTTAGGTAAAATTTTATTATTTGCATGTATTCCGTTTTCTTTAATCACTCTTTATTTTGGAACAAGAGGTGGGTATTATGATACTGATTTATATGATGGTGATGGTACTGCTCATAAAGTGTTAAAGTGATTTCATCAACCACCCCATATAAACTTGCTGAAATTATTCGTGATACTTGGCCACAAATTTATAGATCACCAGGAGAACCAGTAAAAAAACCTATAGACAAAAAATGTAAAGATGTGTAAACTAAATATGAAAGAATACATAGGAGGTTATGACAACTTCAACACTATCACAACAATCACAACGGGGGTGGTTCGATGTCCTTGATGACTGGCTTAAACGCGACCGCTTTATCTTTGTGGGCTGGTCTGGACTTCTTCTTTTTCCCACTGCTTATCTTGCAATTGGTGGCTGGCTTACTGGCACGACGTTTGTTACAAGCTGGTACACCCACGGACTCGCAAGTAGTTACCTTGAGGGTGCTAATTTTCTTACAGCGGCAGTGTCAACTCCTGCTGACGCTATGGGTCATTCTCTTCTTCTACTTTGGGGTCCTGAGTCTCAGGGAGATTTCGTCCGCTGGATCCAGCTTGGGGGACTCTGGAATTTTGTGGCGCTCCACGGTGCCTTCGCCCTAATTGGGTTCATGCTTCGTCAGTTTGAACTTGCACGTCTCATCGGAATCCGTCCCTACAATGCAATTGCTTTTTCGGGTCCTATTGCCGTATTCACTTCTGTATTTCTCATCTATCCACTTGGACAATCCAGTTGGTTCTTTGCGCCGAGCTTTGGTGTCGCGGCAATATTCAGATTCCTACTTTTTCTACAAGGATTTCATAACTGGACACTCAACCCCTTCCATATGATGGGAGTTGCTGGTATACTGGGAGGAGCACTTCTGTCTGCAATTCATGGAGTGACCGTAGAAAATACACTTTATGAAGATGGTGATCAAGCAAATACATTCAAAGCATTCGATTCAACACAAGAAGAAGAAACTTATTCAATGGTTACAGCAAACCGGTTCTGGTCTCAGATCTTTGGTATTGCGTTTAGCAATAAGAGGTGGTTGCATTTCTTTATGCTGTTTGTTCCTGTTATGGGTCTTTGGACAAGTTCCATCGGTATTATTGGTCTTGCTCTCAACCTTCGCGCTTATGACTTTGTTTCACAAGAAATAAGGGCATCAGAAGATCCAGAGTTTGAAACGTTCTATACCAAGAACATTCTTCTCAATGAAGGACTTCGTGCATGGATGGCACCAGTAGATCAACCACACGAACAGTTTGTATTCCCAGAAGAAGTTCTTCCTAGAGGTAATGCACTGTGATTTACTCAATCTTGATGGCAGCTTTAATGTGGATTCAAGTTCCACAATGGAGTGATGACTGGTCTAAGTGTGCAGTTGATGTTCCTGATGTTGACTGCCACTGGTATGTGGTTGCCCCTGACAACACCTTTGGTGATGGATTTGATTGGGCATCTGCTCCCTGGTTTTCTGCTGAAGGATTGAGAGACATTGGTCAACTTCATAATACTGTTCAATCTTTGCAAGAATCATGAATAATTTTGAAATCTTTTTTTACTTCCTTTGCTTTGGAATTATTGCAGGTGCTTCATTTGCGATGATGTGGGGGAACATTCAATCCATCAATAAAATGATGGATGAACCTCCTAAACCAAAGCATCCAGAAGCCCCGGCACAAGGAGAAGAAGTAATGTATGTTGATCTTTCAAGAGAAAAACTAGAAGATCTTTACAAACAAGATAATGATTGATATACTGAGGGTCTTAGGATCCTCTTTTTTGTAGGTATATGAAATTTTTAGGATTGCGACTATGTGATCACGACTCAAATATTACTTACACCGATGGTATTGTCGTAAAGTATTATAATTCTGAACGAGATTATCAGATTAAACATCATGGGTTCATGGATTTGAATCAGTGGTTTCAAATCATAAAGAGATGGGATATTAATCCATCTGAGGTAGATGCTATTGCTATTACTATTGATTCATTCTCGTATGATAAAATTAAATTTGATGAGAAAGAATTATTTTCTAGTATAGAAATACCTCTATTTAAATTATTAGGATTTGATTGTCCTGTCTTCAGAGTTGATCATCACTATGCTCATCACTTGAGTTGTTGGATGTTTGGTGAGTCTGATGTAGGAATTGTATCCGATGGTTTTGGTGATGACTATTCTGGTCATACTGTATTTAAAAATGATAAGATTGTACTGAGATATAGTGCAGATAAAGTTGAAAGTCTTGGATTAATTCTTTCTAATGTCGGTCATCAGATGGGCATTAAGGGACACTCTCTAGACTTTGCTGGTAAAATCATGGCACTAAAAGCATTTGGTAACTATTCTAGCACTGGTTCATGTGACCTAACTGACTTATCAAAACTTTGGAGGTCAGCAAACTTTACAAGGATGCATAAACATAACTTTAAAGATGTTTGTGATAAAGTTTGTGCTGCACATACTATTACAGAACGTGCATTTGTAAAACATTTTATAGAATATACAGACGAGACTGATGTTATATTTTATAGTGGTGGTGTGGCACAGAACACAGTAATCAATTCAGAGATCAGAAATGTCAGACCAAATTTAGTTATCCCTCCTCACTGTAACGATAGTGGATTATCATTGGGACTAGTAGAATTTCTCAGAAAGTATTATGATCAAGAGAAGTTTGATTCATCTGGGTTTCCATTCTGGCAACAGGATGAAGAACCATTACCACCATCCAAGAGAACAATTAAACAGACTGCTGAACTTTTAGCACAAGGAAAAATTGTAGGATGGTATCAAGGTCAGGGTGAGGTCGGACCTAGAGCATTGGGTAACAGAAGTATTCTTATGAATCCATCTATTGCAGATGGTAAGAATATTATCAACAGTAAGGTAAAGCATAGAGAATTTTACAGACCCTTCGGAGCATCTATACTTGAAGAGAAGTCCAGAGATTATTTTAATTTTGTTTACGACTCACCTTACATGTTGTATGTCATGGAGTTAATAGACAAACAATCTTTTGCTCCTATCACACATGCCGATGGAACTTGTAGGGCACAAACTGTTTCTCAAGATCATACTTATTACTATGAATTGATTGAAGAATTTGAAAAACTAACAGGAGTTCCTATGGTATTAAATACATCATTGAACGTTGGTGGTAAACCTATCTGTGGACATGTATCAAATGCAATGGAAATTCTTTCGTTAACTGATATGGATAGTCTTGTGGTAGGTGAAAACATCTTTTTTAACTGACTAATATATAAATTAGATAATAAAGAAACATGTTCAGATTTCAAATCCTAGATGCTTTATTTGCTCAAGCGCAAGGCAACATTGCCAAGGCAAAAGTAAATATTGAAATCTATCTTCAAGCACCCGTAGGTATAGGTGAGCACTCTGATATCCTTGCTTCAATTCAGGAGCAAGTGGATATTATTGCTCATGAAAAAGAACGTATTGAAGTTCTTAGAGAATACTTTTCAAAACCTGAAGGGCAAGATCCATTAATTCATGATATTGGTCCTGAACATGATTTTGATCCTGGTCCCAGTAATCCTGATCCATTAGGCATGACTCCATTGTCATAGTAAAAATTATATGATATACTATGGGGGAATTATTTCCCTCTTTTTTTATGACGTTCACTGTATACTCGAAAGATGGTTGTCCTTATTGCTCCAAAGTTCAACAGGTGCTACAATTGGCAGAGTTAAAACATGTAGTATACAAACTTAATACTGACTATACGAGACAAGAGTTTTATCATAAGTTTGGTGTGGGATCTACATTTCCCCAAGTTGTTCTAAATAATGAACACATCGGCGGATGTATGGAAACTGTAAAGTATCTAAGGGAAAACAAACTGGTTTAATGGAAAACAATCTTCACGAAATTTACACTGATGTTGAAAAAGCAATTGATTATGCTTTTGAAGGAAAATTTGTATTGAAGTTCTATGATTATCTTCAAATTCGTAAAACAAAAAGATATGAAGTAGAGGAATTTATTGAAAGTACAACTGCTGCTGAACTTAGCGATATGACTTTAGAACTTCAAGAGTATATTAAAGGTGGTAATGATAATGAGCATAAGCAACTTCGTGAAGGATATGGACATATTTCTAAACCACAGGCGAGAAAGATTAAAAATTATTTGTATGGCATCTTAGAAGATGCATGGAGGTACAGTCGTGACAGAAAACCTGGGAGACGAAAAAAGAAAACTAAATAAATCAGATCCCCACATTAATCGTGGGGTAGAGTTGCTGTTACGCAACAGGAGGAGAAAACCAGAACCACCAAAAACTTTTCGGATGAAGTTTGGTAAAATGGTTTCTTTCTTTCGCAGAGAAATTGTTTTTAATCTAGACTTCTATCTTGATATTAAGAAAAAATAATTCTCTGGAGTTAAAAAATGTTAGCAGTAACCCTTACCATCAGTACACTTGTAGCGTTAATGATGTTTTTTGTCGGAGGCGTAGTAGGATGGCTGGCAAAAGAACATGTATATCAAACACAACCAGTTTATACACACCCAGAGATGTTTGATGAAAATGGGAACATCCTTCCCGACGAAATTCTAGCAGTGAGATTTGAAAACTATTATGACGACAACGACGAAGAAGACAACTAGAGCAAAGAAGACACCGGCACCAATCCCGGAACTTCCCTTAAATCCATTTGTATTTGAAGTTTTAGAACTTGCATCCAAGCAGCGTTCTAATGCAAAGAAAGTGGAAGTGCTTAAGAAGTATGAGCACATGTCTTTGAAAACTATTTTTGTTTGGAACTTTGATGAGTCTGTGGTAAGTCTTCTTCCAGAAGGTGAAGTTCCTTATGGCGATGCAGAAGATCAGTCTGTGTATTCGGGTACACTGTCTGAGAATATTGCAAAGGAAGCAAAAGGTGGAGCATCTGCAACGGGTCAAGATCTTGATGGGCGGGGTAAGACTTCACTTCGCCGTGAATATCAAAATCTTTATCATTATGTTCAAGGTGGTAATGGATCTCTTTCTACCATTCGTAGGGAGATGATGTTCATTAACCTTTTGCGAGGGTTGCATCCAAAGGAAGCAGAAGTTATTATTCTAACCAAGGATAAGAATCTATCCTCCAAGTATAAAATTAGTCTTGACAATGTAAAAGAAGCATATTCTGATATTCAGTGGGGCAATCGTTCATGACAGTAACCATAGAAAAGGAAGAAGAAATGAACAGTAAGGAAGTTAATCCAAGTGATCCATCTTCCTATGGGTGTCAAGTTCTTTTAGAGGAAACAACTCTTGACCAAGCAAATGATAAAAGTTTCCCAACTGATGCTAAACTTATTTGGTATCTAAAAGACGGAAAAGAATGTATAGATCTCGTAAGATGTAAAAAGTCTGCAGATCTATTTGACATGTATTTTGATAAGTATGGTCCAGGTTCTGTTCAAAAAATGGATTTTGGATATGGATCTGTAAGACCAAAATTATGGGGATACAAATCACCTACAGAAAAGAAGAAAAAAAGATGAGTAAAGGATTTGATGTAGAAGTCGAAATGAATCCAGATGATATCAATCGTCTTCTTAAGAGATATAAAAAATTAAAGAAGTATCAAAAGTCATCCTTGTTTGCACTGCAGACAATGGATGGTAGTGAGAAGATCATCAGCAGTATGATTAAAGAATCTGAGGATGATCCTATCACTTGACAACCATAGTAAATAATACTATGATCTAGGCATGTAAAATCTTTATCATGTATAAACCATACTCCCCCGAGTGGCATCGGAAAAGGTATCTAAAGGAAGCCATTGACAAATACTTGGATGATTACGCTGAAAACGATGTCATAATGGATGATATCCTAAGTATCATCAATGAACGTTCACAGACAGCATACAAAGAGTTTAGTCAACTCACAGAATTAGAAAAAAAACTGCGTAAAAACTAATATGCTATCTACTCAATACAGACTACGATTAGAGTTCATCTGTAAGAAGATTGCTAACAAAGAAGAAGTAAAACTAGAAGATATGATTTGGGCAGAGAAACTGTCCAAAGCAAATACGACTGCCAGAGAATGGTTGCGTAAAGCACGTCGTCAAGCTTCTCAAGATATTGAGGAGGGCAGCATAGATGATTTTATGAATAAGATGGGACTAGGAGACCCCGACCCATCTAATTACAAAACGGGGTTTGATGGAGCAGATGAAATTGTAGATTGGTTTAAACAAGACAAACCCGATGACTGGAGACAACGTGACTGAAAAAATTATACCTGAGACCTACGAAAAAATGAATGAGGAGTTTGAAGAGGAAGGTCTTGCTTTCCGAATCATTGTCCCTACCCAAGAACAAATTGACGACTGGCAAAATGATCGATGACGACTTTAGAAAATTTGCTGTGGACACTCAGATAACAGGTATCTCTAAACTAGTGGAAGGATCTAATTGGGAAAAACCAACTAAACTGAATATTGCTAAGAACTTAGCAGAAAAGATTGCTGAACTTTTGGATGCAGAGGTTCAGTATTCTTATTTGCTTGATCATACAGGAGTAGAAAAAAGGAGAATTTCAATCATTTATAAGGAGAAAGAATAATGAATGCATGGATTTATAGCAACGGCAGTCAGGAGTGTGAGAGAGCTGCTATGCTTCTTCAAAGTATGCATAATGAGTTTAATGAATATATCTTAAATGAGCATTTCACTGAAAAGCAATTTCGCGCAGAGTTTGGTGATGAAGCAGAGTATCCTATGATTGCAATCGGTGTAGATCATAGAGGAACTCTAAAAGAAACCTTAAATTATCTTAATAAACGCAATTACAAATGTTCATGTTGATACCAACACAATTTGACTAAATAAAGTATAAGGGTTTATAATAAACCCATCGTTCATCTTATGCCAAGCATTCTACTCGGACTAACCATCTTAGCATCTCATGCAGATCATTTGACAAAACCTTATAACTGGCACATGTCATGTGAAAGGTGGATGACAAGATCTCTTGAGATACAAGAGGATGATAAATTAGACTACGACTCCAAAATGTTTCTAATCAGATACCTTAGGAGCAAAGTTGAAGGTGAGTGCAACTTGGTATAAGACGCAAGTAAGTCGCGGAACGGATCGTTCATCCCTTCGGGGACGCAAACGACTAAAGGAACGGACCTAAAAATCCAATTACTTTAGGAGTAAACAAATGAACACACTTCAACTTATCAAAGATCAGATCACCAAGCAGTCTGCTCTTCATGATGCACAGATTACACATACCGCATATCGTGGTGTTACGTATTCTGTAAAGAATGCAGATCATAAAGTGTCTAATGGCACCTTCTGCTATCGTGGTCGCACCTACACTAAGTGAGGCAATTATGGAAGCACTACAAATCACAGGAGTAATTATCTTGGCATGTGTTGCTACTATGGCTTTATTCTATGGTGAAATCGTTCTTCTTCAACACACTTGAGGGAGGAATAAATGCTGAAGATCAAATTTAGTTATGATCTTCCAGAATATGATCCTGAAATACACGACCCGGATAAGGTCTTCAGATACTTAACCTATCGTGGTGTTAGTTATGCAAAATGGGTTTTACTTAAATCCCGATGCATATCGAAGTGGAAAATAACTTCTTGAGAGGTTTAAAAACCTCTCTTTTTTTATACTTATGTAAAATTGAAACAAATGTATATTACGATACCTAAACTTGTCTAGATAGTAATAGAATTAGGAGGCAGCAGTGAACTGAAAGTCCAACTACATTATTATCTAAACATATAGTGGAGGAAATCATGCATAATCTCATTTCGTATAATCAATTAGCGGGATGGAAGGAAAGTATAAAAAGATTGGAAAAAACTTTAGATGTAAGTATCGAAGAATCCGATCTTATAAATGACTACTATGATTGTTTAATAGAGTGTGACGATAATCAGGCAACATGTAAAAGAATTTGTAGGAGGATTTTAGCAGTTTAAATCTTTCTAAGGCGGGTTGACTACCCGCCTTTTTTTGTGTATAATTAGTTCAAGTATATTATGCCTATGGACAAGGAGAAACTCAAACTGATTGTCAGAAATCTTGAGTCCCTGGTAGAATGTTTAAAGTCAGAAGTTTATTCTGACGTGGATGCATATACCACAAAGCAAGATAATTTCGATGACCCTGCTGATTACTACATAACTGACTACGACGAAATTTTTAATGATGACGATGGATACCCCGATTAAACTTGTCAGTGTAACACCTGATGCAGAGAAGCACATGGCATATTGTGCCCGTGTAAGTAATCCTAATAATCAAAATAACGAAAAGTTTTCGGGTCTTCTGAGGTATTGTGTAAAGCATCAACACTGGAGCATCTTTGAACAAGCTACCATGACGCTTGAGATCAATACTACTAGAGGACTGGCAGCGCAAATTTTGCGACATAGATCTTTCACATTCCAGGAGTTTTCACAACGCTATGCTGATTCCTCCTTACTGGGTAAGACGATCCCTCTACCGGCACTCCGTAGACAAGACACAGACAACCGTCAGAACTCGATTGATGACCTGGATCCTTTTACGATTCAAAATTTAGAAATGCAAATGCAGACTCTTTTTGATTCTTCTATGGCACTGTATGAACAGATGCTTGGAAGAGGAGTGGCAAAGGAGTGTGCTCGTTTTGTATTGCCCCTAGCAACGCCTACAAGGATGTATATGACAGGTTCTGTAAGGTCTTGGATACATTATATTGAATTGCGTTCTGCTAACGGCACACAGAAGGAGCACATGGACATTGCCATTGGATGTAAGAAAATCTTTTGTGAACAGTTTCCTGCAGTCGCTGAAGCGATGGAATGGGCGATCTAAATATCAGTGTGAATTAAAGTAATCATGGCAACATATCCTGTTATTAATAAAGAAACTGGTGAACAAAAAGAGGTTAAACTTAGCGTTCATGATTGGAGTCAGTGGTTAGAAGATAACCCTGAATGGCAAAGAGACTGGTCAGACCCAGCAACTGCTCCCGCTAGTGGGGAGATTGGTGAAGTCTATGACAAACTTAAGAAGTCTCATCCTGGTTGGAATGATGTCTTGAACAAAGCATCCAAAGTACCTGGATCTCGAGTAAAACCTGTTTGAATTTATTAAATGCCTAGAAAGAAGACTACAAATCCTGTTCCATTTGGGATGAGCAATAAGCAAATGAAACGTAAAAAACCAATCAATTCTGATTTGATGAGAACGGTTGATCCGCTTACGGAGAATCAAGAAACATTATACAGTGCTTACAAGGATGACCAGAACATTGTTGCCTATGGTGCTGCTGGTACTGGAAAAACTTTTATTACACTTTACAATGCTCTTAGGGATGTTCTAGATGAACGCTCTCCTTATGAGAAGATTTATATTGTTCGTTCATTGGTTGCTACTAGGGAGATTGGATTCCTTCCTGGAGATCATGAAGATAAATCTTCACTCTATCAAATTCCATATAAGAATATGGTGAAGTACATGTTTGAAATGCCAGATGATTCTGCATTTGAAATGCTGTACGGAAACTTAAAAACACAAGGAACTATCAGTTTCTGGTCCACAAGTTTTATTCGTGGAACTACTTTGGATAATGCAATCATTCTGGTTGATGAATTTCAAAACTTGAATTTTCATGAACTTGATAGTATCATTACCCGTGTTGGTGAAAATACAAAGATTATGTTCTGTGGTGATGCCACTCAAACTGATCTTGTAAAAACCAATGAAAAGAATGGTATCATTGATTTTATGCGAATTCTAAATGTCATGCCATCTATGGAAGTCATTGAATTTGGTGTAGAAGATATTGTACGTTCAGGATTGTGTAAAGAATATTTAATTGCAAAAGCAGAATTGAATCTATGACATTTATTCATCATAATTATCTCGGTGATCTTGAATTAAACAAAAAAGAAACTAATGGTATTCGACTGTATAATCTTCCTGATGGACAGTGGGTGCCTTCTATTACGTCTGTAACATCTTTCTATAATCGACAGATTTTTGTGAATTGGCGCAAACGAGTTGGTGTTGAAGAAGCAAATAGAATTACAAAGAAAGCAACTGCTCGTGGTACAGATTTCCATGAAGCAGTTGAATTGCACATGAGGAATCAGGAAATTGATTGGGACCAATTTCGTCCCTTAACAAGATTCATGTTTCATCATGCTCGCCCATATCTTGAGAAGATAAATAATATTCACGCTATTGAAAGGACTCTTTATTCTGAGTATCTTGGACTGGCTGGACGTGTAGACTGCATTGCAGAATACGAAGGGGAACTTGCAGTCATTGATTTTAAAACATCTGAAAAGATTAAACCTGAGGAATGGTTGGAAAACTATTTTGTTCAAGAGATGTTCTATGCTTCTGCGTACTATGAACTAACTGGAATTCCGGTCAAGAAACTAATTACTCTTATGGTTACTCCTAATGGTGAAGTCAAAGTATTTGACAAACGCAACAAAGGGGACTATATTAAATTATTAGTCAGGTATATTAAAGAATTTGTACATCACAATACTAGGTCAGAGAATGGAGAATGAACTAGAAAAAGAATTACAAAAAAAGTTTTTCTGTCCCTCCAAATTTGCACAAGAAATTGAACAATTGGTTCATATCAATAATGATATGAATTATATTGATGCTATTATTCACTTCTGCGAAAAGAATAGCATAGAATTAGAGTCAGTTCCCAAACTGATTTCTAAACCTTTGAAAGAAAAAATTAAGTATGAAGCAACGGAATTAAACTTTTTAAAAAGGAGTTCTAGAGCGAAACTACCCATTTGATGAATGATGCCCTTTGATGCTTATAAATGTTACTTGTCAATGAAAAATCATTTTACAAAAGACAAGTATGATTATCACAAATACTGTGGTAAAAGTCGAGCAACTGTTCAATCTTTTTATAAAAGAAAAGACAGATTTTGGTTTGAAAAACTAGCAAGAAACAAAAAAGATAAAGAAGTAGAAGAATTTTTTATTTCAAATTTTATTACCTGCACTGATCCAAGTAAGCTTTGGATAGGAGAAATGATCCGTGAAGGCGAAGATAGGTATACTGATTGGAAAAAAAGAACACAATCACTTTCTTATATTTTTAAAGAAGAAGTAGAAAATATTTTTGATTCCAAAGATATTGATAGGGTATTTGTAAGTAAGAAAGGTCATCCACTTATCTTGAAAAGTTATTTAAGTGGGGATACTTCCATCGAGACGATGGTTATTTTGGATAAAATATTTGGATTCCGTCAGGAGTTTGATAAAAATATTCAAGACCCTGTGTGGGAAACCGTAAGTTTGAGAATGAGAAAATATTCTCCCTTCCTACATATAGATGTATTTCGTTATAAAAAAGTTCTCAAAAATGTTGTATTGGGGAAAAAATGAGTTTCTTTGAATCAGAAGTTGTCCGCGCAGAGATGACTGAAATTAGTGAACTGCAAGAAGACGTTTACCAAAACGTCTTCAGGTTCCCCTCAATGTCGAGAGAAGAAAAACTTTTTCATGTTGCACTTCTGGAAAAACTTTTAAATAAGCAACAAATTCTTTATACCCGACTGAGTTTGTCTGATGATCCAGAAGCAAAACAAATGAGAGATAAAATTGCAGAGTCTGCCAATATGGTAGGTCTTCCATCTCATGTTGACATCAGAACAGTCTTCAAAAATATGGAGACCATTCTTCAAGCAATGCGTCAAAAGATTGACGAAGATGGAACTGATGTGTAGAATAACGAAGTACACACAAGCCAAATCTAAACTAATACGAGGTAATCCGAATGTCATTCGCAAATCTTAAAAAGCAATCCAATCTTGGTTCTTTGACTTCTAAACTAGTCAAGGAAGTGGAAAAGATGAATAATACTGGTGGTGGGGGAGACGATCGTCTCTGGAAACCAGAAATGGATAAGACCGGCAATGGTTATGCCGTTATTCGTTTCCTGCCTGCACCTGATAGTGAAGAACTGCCTTGGGCAAAGATGTATTCACATGCATTCCAAGGTCCTGGTGGATGGTATATTGAAAATTCACTGACTACAAATGGTGGTAAAGATCCTGTATCTGAATACAACCGTGAATTGTGGAACAGTGGTATTGATTCTGATAAAGAAACTGTCCGTAAGCAGAAGCGTAAACTGTCTTACTATGCCAACATCTACGTTGTGCAGGACAAAGCAAATCCACAGAATGAAGGTCAAGTCTTCCTTTACAAATTCGGTAAGAAGATCTTTGATAAGATCATGGAAGCAATGCAACCTGAGTTTGAAGATGAAACTGCTATCAATCCTTTTGATTTCTGGCAGGGTGCAAACTTCAAACTGAAACTGAAGAAGAAAGATGGTTACTGGAACTATGATGCTTCTGAATTTGATCGTCCTTCGGCACTGTTGGATGATGACGATGCACTGGAAGCACTGTGGAAGAAGCAGTATTCTCTGTCTGCACTAACTGCTGATGACCAGTTCAAGTCTTACGAACAACTGGAGAATCGTCTGAAGATGGTTCTGGGTCAAAAGTCAGCACCGTCCCGTGTAGACGAAGACGTTGATAATGAAGATAGTGATCGTGGTAATTATCAACCCGACTGGGCAGCAGCATCAAAAGCATCTACTAATGATGACTTCAATGCACCTGACATTACCCCCAAGTCAACTTCCAGTGAAGATGAAGATGATGCTTTGAGTTATTTTCAGAAACTTGCAGAAAGTTGATTATTGAAATAGTCTAATATTATCAGCACGCTTGAGGGTGGGATTCACATATTGAGTCCCACCCTTTTCATATGTCATCATTTGTTCCAGATCGTCAAGAATAACATTGATATATTCTGGTTTTAAAGTAAAAATATTTCTCTTTTTATCTTCAATCTTATCTTCGTACTCTTTATTGGTTACAGGAACTGTGATATTAGATGTTGATACTTGGTTATTCGTAAAATAATCGTGATATATAATGGAATAGTCTTGCGAAACTGTCAAACCTGCAGGAACAACAACTGCCCCATCAGAGTTTTTTATCTCAATAGTTTCATAGTGGTGGATATTTAAAAGTGCTTCGTCAGATCCATACTTATCAATAAGAAAATCATAATATGATTGTTGTGTCATCGGCCATTCTGTATACACATTGGTAATATTATTTGCAATTAGAATTAACCAATCTAAAGATTCATCATCGTATAAACTATATGCAACATTATCTGGTCGATCATCACCAGTAACTTGATACTTTGTGAAGAAAGTTAGATTTCTAAAAATATCTTCACGAAGTTTTCCTCTCCGAAAAAGATTTTTTACCCGTGAGTAATCTGAAATACTTTTTCCTTGCCCATCAAGATTGACATATTCAAAGTCTGGAATGTAACTGAAATAATTTGCCATTTTAGAAACCTATTGTGTGACCCGCTCCTTCTTCAAGACCTTCAACCTCATAATCTTTATCAAAGATTGGTTCAAGTTCATTAAATCTTAAAGTTAAATTATAAGATGTCATAGTTTTACTTTCATCATTAAATGTTGAATAAGTTCCATCTGGAGTGTAATCAACATCACAACCAAGTAATGCGCAAGTTTTTATTCTATTTAATGATTGATGTATGTCGCCACCGGTTGTTTGATAAACAATATCAAATACATGAGGCGTCTTCAAAAATGCATTAGTCTCTACTGTCTTCACAGACATTGCCTGTTTAAAGAATCTAATAATTTTCTTTACTTCTGCAGCTTCTTTTGCCTCTCTTGGTGATAATCTAAATTGAAATGTGAATGGTCTGAGTTGTGGACCTTGGAATAGTAATTCTAAATTAGGATTAAGAACAGTTCCTGTTGCTCTTGATAATAAACCCTGAACACCAACTGCTTGACCCGCAAGACCTGCTAGTATAGCTGGTTTAAAAGCATCATTGGCACTTTTAAAAACTTTTTCTTGTACTCCTGTAGCCATAGTTCCTAATCTACCTATAAACTGTTCAACAGAATCGCGATTCATTAGATCTAAAGAAGCACCAGCTAGAGCAGCATTTATTGCATCTAATTCATTTGGTCCCCATTTAACTAGATTGCTATCACTTATTCCTGATTGAATTGGTAATGTTACAGATCCTGTCAAGTCATTATATTGTCTATCAAAAGGTTTTTTTGTTCCAAATATATCTCCACTATATTTGACACCTGTAACTTCTTTTAATGTAAAATGAATAGTATCCTGTGTTTTTGTATCTAAAGTAATTGGATATGTTAATACTTCATAGGTTCTTCTTGCTATTCCTTGGGTAGCTTTTTGAAATGTTGAAAGACTCGTGTTTACCCTATCTTGGTCTGCCTCTTCAAAGGATAGACTTTCCGATCCATCTACTGTATCTTTTGCTTCTTTTGCTGCTTCTTCTTTGTTAGGAACTGTACCATCATTTAAAAGACCTTTTTCTAAAGTTGTTTTAGCAGGTGTTGTCAGATATCTTTTTGCAACTTCAGATCTAGAGAAAAATTCTTTTTCTTCATTTGTTGCACTATCATCTATATGAGTGAATTTTTTTTCTTTAGCATCATAATCTCCTATCTTAACCTCAGTTGTTCCAGATCTGGGCAACCCTGTGGCGCCACCAATCTTGATAATAGGTTTCTCGGCATAAACTTCTATATTGCCACTTTCAGAATCGACTTTAAAAAAATACTTATCCTCTTTTTTGAGACTATTAACGGCCCTTTCTCTCTCCGGTATATTTAGAGCACCGTCAGTTTTCCCTCCGTATTTTTTTCCCATCAGAGATTACTTTTTAGTTATTTATCAGGGTCCAAAGAAGTTTCCATAATTCAATGATCTAAGGTATCCTATTTCATCATCTTCTACAACATGTAAGAACCCTTCTACTTCTTGCCATGTATAGTTACGAACAGACTCCCAATGATAATTT